>MRWF01014092.1_pt1 | contig 52554 bp, 47 predicted proteins | sample 1013331 | NCBI WGS metagenome assembly MRWF01 (sample SAMN06117577, study PRJNA244670) | biofilm metagenome | biome: Water; feature: Cathode Biofilm; material: Biofilm; isolation source: microbial consortium enriched at the cathode of a solar microbial fuel cell | place: USA: District of Columbia ... | reverse complement strand
CGGCCGCAATCACCGCACAGGCGAAGCCGCAGCGGCCGCACGCTCGCGTAGCGGACCCCTTGTGGGTTGATTGGAGGAGGACGGACCTGGACCAGGAAGCCAGCACAGCAAGCGGGGGCGGACCTGCGCGTGGATGGATCCGCACCCAGTCGCATCCTTCCCGGTAGCAGAGAGCCATTGCAGAGACCGGGCTTGACGTGCCCTCAGTATTGTCGCGGCGACCCGCCTCTTCGTGTCATGGCTCAGGATCCGAATGAACTCGATGACGAAGTTCGTGATCGACAATCGACCGGACGACGTCGATATCCATCTCGGCCGACGGTTCTATCCGCGCCACCTCGGCAGCTACCTTTGCCCAGTGGAGGAACTGGCCGTCTTCGATCGCGCGGGATGTTGCGGCAAGCCGTTGTGCCTCATAATAGGCAGTCGGGCCGTGGAGACGGACGAGGCGCCTGGCGTCTTCCCGCCATCGGCGACGGATCGCACGCCGCCTCTCTACCCACGCCAAAATCGCCCTCAGCATCTCAGAAGCACTCCCCCCAACTGCACGAATGCCCCTGCCCGCGTCAGGGATGGACGCCCGGAGGGTGAAGACCCGCACCGCGGGGCTTCAGCTTCGCCGACAGTCCGGTTCCGGAGGAAGACGCCCCACCCCTCGAAAGATTTTGAAGTTCACGCTATCCTTACCGGATGTGCAATGCCTATGAGCAACACGTTCGCTGGGTTGAATACTGCCAGATGATGCAGGCGTTGGAGCTGGAGATACCAACGCAACAGACAGAACTCGATCTGCCCCAGGCGGACGATATCAGGATCAACGATATGGGACCGGTCATGCGTGCGGCCGGCGACATGATCGAACTCGTCCAGATGAACTTCAGCTTCCCGCCATCGGGGCCCAGGGGTGGGCCGGTCTTCAATTTTAGATCGGAAGGGCGAGACTTCGCCGACAGCAAGCGCTGCCTCGTCCCGGTCAGCGCCTTCTTCTTCACCGGCAAGAAGTACCCCAAAACCAAACATCGCTTCAGCCTGATCGGAGCCCCTTCATGGCCATCGCCGGGCTATGGCGTGAGGCCCAGGGCAATCACCCAGCCTCCTTCACGATGCTGACGACGAGTCCAGGGCCGGACGTCGCGCCCTACCATGATCGTCAGGTGGTCGTGCTCCAGCCAGATAACTGGGCGGACTGGCTCCGTTTAACCAAGCCGCAGGGCGAACTGCTCAAGCCCACCGGCCGAGGCCTTCCCTGCAATTGCAGTTAATTTGAGAATCCCGCAGCCCATATTCTCATGATTAAATGGTCAACCCGAACCAAACCGGCGCATTCTTTCGGTTAACTGCTAAGCGACAGCAGGGGAACAACTTCGACATTGTCGATCAGTCGTGTGTTGCCGAGCCAGGCGGCCACCAGCAGACGCGCGGGACAGTAAAGTGCGTTCAAAGGCCGAAGATCGGCGTCTGCTCGCAATTCCAGATATTCCACCTCCCGGTAGCCTGCCGAAAGGATGGCAGCGCGCGCCTCAGCCAGTGTCAGGCTGACCGGCGCTCCGTTGGCGATCTGTCCGGCTGCTGTGTGCAGAATCGACGCGAGCTTCGGTGCAGCCAGTCGCTCCGCCAGTGAGAGCCGGACGTTGCGCGAAGAGAGCGCCAGCCCGTCTTCTTCGCGGACTGTCGGACAGCCGATGACGGTGATCGGAATGTCCAGATCCCGCGCCATGCGGCGAACCACATGAAGCTGCTGGAAATCCTTCTCGCCGAAAAACGCGAGATCGGCTCCGGTCTGCAGGAACAGTTTGGCGACGACGGTGGCGACGCCATCGAAATGACCCGGCCGAAACGCGCCGCACAGGCCCTCGCTGACGCCGCCGACCGAAACCGCGGTGGCAAAACCCTCCGGATAGATTTCAGCAGCGTCCGGCGCGTAAAGCAGATGCGCACCCAGTGGCGCCAGCTTTGCAGCGTCTTCCACCTCGGTACGCGGATAGGCGGCAAGATCGGCTGCGCTGTTGAACTGCTTTGGATTGATGAACAGCGTCACGATCACCCGGTCGGCCTTTTCGAGCGCGGCACGCACCAGGCTGAGATGCCCTTCATGCAAGGCACCCATAGTGGGCACCACAGCAATGCTGGCTGCTTCGCGACGCCATCCCGCAACGATCGTGCGAAGATCCGCCACGGCCCTGACAATCGGGACATTCATGCCGCTTCTCCACCCTTGATCGTTTTGGGCTGATCGCCAAAGACATGCTCTGCACCTGGAAAGCGCCGCTCGCGCACTTCGTTTGCGTAGGCTGCGATCGCGGCTTGTGCCCGCTCCCCGAGTTCAGCGTAGCGCTTGACGAATTTCGGCCGGAAGTCCGTGAACATGCCAAGCATGTCGTCGACCACCAGGATTTGGCCGTCACAGGCTGACGAGGCGCCGATACCGATGGTGGGGATGGCAATGTCGGCGGTAATCCTGCGAGCGAGCGCTTCCGGCACCTTCTCCAGCACAACGGCAAACGCGCCGGCTTTTGAAACCGCGTCGGCATCGCGCAAGATGCGTTCCGCATCGTTGCCACGCCCCTGCACCTTGTAGCCGCCAAAAGTATTGACTGCCTGTGGTGTCAGGCCGACATGCGCCATCACCGGAATGCCGCGCGCGACCAGGAACTGGATCGTCTCCGCCATACTCTCGCCGCCCTCGAGCTTGACGGCGGCGCAGCCGGTCTCGGCCATCAGCCGGGCGGCATTGCGAAAGGCCTGTTCGGGCCCTTCCTCATAGGACCCGAACGGCATGTCCACAACCATCAGTGCCCGCTCGATGCCACGGCGCACCGCTTGTGCGTGCATGATCATCATGTCGAGCGTGACGCCCAGCGTGGACGGCAAGCCGTGCAGCACCATGCCAACGCTGTCACCGACAAGCACGATATCGCAGGTGGTATCGACAAGCCTCGCCATCGGTGTCGTGTAGGCAGTGAGACAAACCAGCGGCGTCCCACCCTTGTGTGACACGATATCGGGGGGCGTCAGGGCCTTCACTTCACCTGTCGCGCTCATGGCATTCCTTCCCTTACGTTAACCGCCTGAGGGCGTTTGGCACAATTTTGTGCAGATGCGAAGAACAAAAACTTCATGTCGCCGGAGACGTTGACGGCTGGTCGGGGGCAGTCCACGTTCGTCGGAAGTTGAACCAATCAGCCTCGACGGAGGCTTCGGACACAAGCCGTACGCAATGGAAGATACTCCCTCCAAAAACACTGAGGAGAACCAGAAAACGGGACCAGGGCCACGAAGTGAACGTGGATCTGATTGCGGTGCTTGTTCTGACCCCTACAACAGCGCCATTCCGAGTAAACTGGAGCGTGGGGTAGCTTCTGCGATTGCTGGGACCGGGGACGGCAAGCAGACTGATTGCTGACAAGCTGACGGCGTCTTGGAGATGTCTCCCTGGTGCCGGTATTCTCACCGCACAGTGAGGGGCGTTGCCGACCTCCTTCCCTAGCTAGACGTGGACGAAGAAGCCTTCAGCGCGGCGATCTCTTCTTCATTCCGAAACAGGGCAACCTCATAGCGAACGGAGGACGTTCCGAGCCTGGCGACGCGGATACCGGCCGTTACCTTATCGGGGAAAGCAAGTTCAGAAAAATAGCGGCACCCGGTTTCGACGACGAGCCCAATCTGGTCGCCGCCATGGATGTCCAGCAGGCCCTCGCCGATCAACCAGCCATTCACCGCAGTGTCGAACAGCGAATAATGCACCGCATTGTTCATGTGACCATAGATGTCGTTTTCCATCCAGCGCGTGGTGATTGTGCGAAACGCGTTGTAGGCATTGCGCGACGTGGGTGAAGACCGCTCGCTCATCGTCTCACCATGCCGCGCGATAGATGGCGAGCGCATCCGGCTCCGAGACATTGCGCGGATTGTTGACCAACAGCCGCTGCTGCTTCATCGCATCCGCCGCCATCTTTTTCAGATGCTCTTCGCCGATGCCGACATCCCGCAGGCGCGGCTGCAGGCCAAGTCTTTTCGATAGCGAGGCCAGTTCCTCGATGAACGCCGCGCAGCGCCCCTGGACACCTTCCTCCCCCGCGAGACGCGGGAAAGCGTCCGTGGCGATCTCGGCGTAGAGATGGGCGGCGTCGGGCGCGTTGAAGCGCAGGACATGCGGCAGGACAAGCGCGTTCGAGAGGCCGTGCGGAACATGGAACGTCCCCCCGATCGGATAAGCAAGCGCGTGGACGGCGGCCACCGGCGAATTGGCGAAGGCTTGGCCGGCGAGCATGGAGCCGAGCAACATCGCCCCTCTCGCCTCGACATCCTTGCCGTCAAGCACCGCTTTTTCGATATTGGCGCCGATGAGTTGCAGGGCCTGTCTGGCCAGCATCTTCGACAGCGGATTGTTGTTGGCGTTCTTCGAGGCATAGGCTTCGATTGCGTGCACCATCGCGTCGACGCCGGTGGCTGCGGTGATTGCCGGCGGCAGGCCCAGCGTCAATTCCGGATCGAGCACCGCAATGTCCGGCAGGATGATGGCGCTGGACACGCCGCGCTTCTCCTCGTCACCGACCGTAATGATTGAAACCGGGGTGACTTCCGAGCCTGTTCCTGCCGTCGTGGGCGCCAGCACCAGAGGCAGGCGCGGTCCCTTCGCCTGCGCCACGCCCCAGGCGCCGTCGATGTCTTCGCCGGAGCCGAGAAGAAGTGCGGCCACCTTCGCCACGTCGAGCGACGAGCCGCCGCCGAAGCCGGCGACGCCGGTCGCGCCGGCTGAACGACCAGCTTCCACCGCCTTCATCACGGTCGCCAGCGAAGGATCGGCTTCGACGGAATCGAAAATCGCAACCGACGCTCCGACGCTTTCCAGCGACGCGATGGCTGCATCGCATAGGCCGAGTTTGCGCAGGCCCGGATCGGTCACGAACAGCACCGTCGGGCCCAGCCGTTTGCCTGCGATCGCGCCGAAGCGCTTGGCCGAACCGGCTTCGAAGACGATCGAGGGGGTCGTATTGAAGGTGAAGGCTTGCATCGGGCGAATTCCTCTAGAGTCAGACGGCCGAAACGACTGGCTTTTCGACCAGATCACGCGTGTTCAAACTGATGCCGCCGCAGTTTACGCTGCTGCAGTTGCAGCAGCGCGCGGTGTAGGCGCATGCTGGCCGTCTGGTCCACAAGCAGAATTTTCGCCGGCTGATCGAACAGCAGGAACTGGTGGTTGACCCGCTATCCCGGCTTCCTAGGAGGCCCGTGGGAACATCTCTTGCTCTAGTTCAGGCGCCGACCTCGTAGTATCGCAGAGTGCATTATTTGGCAGATCCCGAGCATGCTTCGACCTCACGAAGCGTTCCAGCTGCACGAGCTGCTTCTTCCCTGAGTAATTGGCGCCGCCAGTACCTGCCTGGCAATCGCGGCAGGTGTTATTCGACTCTCGCGCGGCCGAGCGAGGCAAGGTCGCCCCGGCGGGATCGTTCCAGCGACCTGCGCCATGGGCGAAGCCGTCACGGCGCGGGCACCTCGGGGCTGGTAAGCGGACCGGCATTAGCCCGTCAGGCCAGCGTATAGGCCGTTTTGACGGTCGTGTAGAACTCGGCGGCGTAGCGGCCCTGTTCGCGAGGGCCGAAGCTCGATGCCTTGCGGCCGCCGAACGGTACATGGAAGTCGACGCCGCCAGTGGGCAGATTGACAAAAATCATGCCGGCGTCGGCATTGCGCTTATAGTGCGTCGCATGTTTCAGGCTGGCCGTGCAGATCCCCGAGGACAGGCCGAATGCCGTATCGTTCGCGGTCTCCAGCGCCTCTTCATAATTCTTGACACGAATTACCGCCGCGACGGGACCAAAAATCTCTTCGCGGCTGATGCGCATATTATTGGTTGCCTCGGTGAACAAGGCGGGCTGCAAGAAGAAGCCGGGCGTCTCACGGTTCAGCCTTTCGCCTCCACACACCAGCTTAGCGCCCTCCTCACGGCCAATGGCGATATACTTCTCGTCCTGACTGAGTTGGTTCTCGTCCACCACCGGACCGATCTGCGTTCCCGGCTTGAGCGCGTCGTCGACGACGAGGCTCCTAAGCTTGTCGGTAACTGCCGAGACAAAACGATCGTGGATGCCTTCGGTGACGATCAGCCGTGAGGAAGCCGTGCAGCGCTGGCCAGTTAAGAAGTATGCACCGTTGACGGCGCAGTCGACCGCCACGTTGAGGTCCGCATCATCGAGCACGACCAGCGGATTCTTACCGCCCATCTCGAGTTGGAACTTCCTGCCGTGTTCGACGCAGGAGGCCGCCACACGCCGGCCGGTCTCCACTGAGCCTGTGAAGCTTATCGCATCTACGTCGGGGCTATCGAGCATGGTCTGGCCGACGACCGAACCACGGCCCATTACGAGATTGAGTACGCCCTTTGGCAGCCCGGCGCGGTGGAGAATGTCAACCAGCTCCCAAGCGCAGCCAGGGGTGAGATCAGCCGGCTTGAATACCACAGTGTTGCCGTAGCAGAGCGCCGGCGCAATTTTCCACGCCGGAATGGCGATTGGGAAGTTCCACGGCGTGATGATAGCGATCACGCCGACCGGCTCACGCGTCACATCCACCACGACACCCGGACGCACAGAGGGCAACGTTTCGCCGGCCAGCCGTAGCGTTTCGCCCGCGAAGTAATCGAAAACCTGGGCCGCACGAATCGTTTCGCCGACTGCTTCGGCCAACGATTTGCCTTCCTCGCGCGACAAAAGTCGGCCGAGTTCGTCCTTGCGGGCGAGAATTTCGTCTGCCGCCTTGCGCAACACCGCGTGACGCTCCAAAGGGCTCGTGCGCGACCATGTCGGGAACGTACGTTTAGCGGCGGCGATCGCGGCTTGGGAGTCAGCTCGAGTAGCACGCGCATAGGTGCCGACGACTTCGTTGGTGTTGGAGGGGTTAATGTTCGGCGCGGCTTCGCCTTCGACCCAAGCTCCATCGATCAGGTTAGCATGCAAGGTTGTCATGGCGAGGCGGGTTCTCCATATCGAGTTTTTTGCGGGATTGCGGACCTTGTCGGAGATACTATATGGGTCGGACTCATGGTCCAGAGCGCTTCGGAAGGAAGTGTCGAACCGACAGCTCAAACTATCTAGAGATATTTCTTCAAGTCGTTCTTCTTTATCTTTCCATTCGGAGCGACCGGCAAATCGTGCATAACGATAATCTGTTGCGGCAGCTTATACTGGGCAAGGCGGCTCTTCAGAAAGGACTTAATCTCATCCACCTCGCACTGCCGTTCAGGCAACATTTCAACGAAGGCAATAATTTCCTCATTTCCCTCAACAGGACGTCCGAGCACGGCAGAATTTAGAATGCTGGGATGTGCATTCAGGGCGGCTTCGACTTCCGGAGGATAGACATTGAAGCCGGAGCGAATGATCAATTCCTTTGATCGGCCTTGAATAACCAGTTCGCCGCGTTCGTTGCGACTGACGATATCGCCTGTGTGAAGATAGCCATCCTCGTCGATAACTTCGGCGGTCGCTTTCGGCTGGCGATAGTATCCCAACATCACATTGGGGCCCCTGACCAGCAATTCTCCCGGCTTTCCCTCTGGGACATCGAGACCGTCAGGCCCGACGATCCGGATCTCGACCCCTTCTATCGGTGGACCAATATGGATGTCGTCGGTGCCAATCGAATAGTGAGACCGGCTGATCGTCGGCGACGTTTCAGTCAATCCGTATCCGTTCTGTAAGACCACGCCGAAAAGCCGTTCGACATTTTTACGTAGTGACAGGTCGAGCGGCGCGGTGCCCGTGTAGACGTACCGGAGGTTATTTGGCGTGAGCTTTTCGCCCGTCTGTTCAACATGTGCCACCACCCGTGTCAGCATGGCAGGAACGGCGTTGAAAACCGTCAACTCTCCGCTGCGAACAGCATCTAGGGCCTCCTGTAGTGAAAATCGTGGCATAATTTTCATACGCGCGCCAGCGTACAACATGCCTTGCATCAACACGAGCCCGTACGAATGAGATATCGGCATGACACACAGGGCGACATCATCGGGAGCGAGAGACTGTGTTCGTCTTCCCCTGCTTGAGACGAAAATCAAATTGCGATGGCTAAGCATGACGCCCTTAGGGCGCCCCGTGGTCCCGGTAGTATAGATCAGAACGGCGACTTGCTCTGCGGATCCTTCGTGAACTTCTTCCGGCTGGCTGTTCTCATTTAATGGACCAACCGTTACGGCGCCGATATCAGTAAAGAGCCGAACATCAGCATTGCCGTCGTCCGCATTTTGTGCAGACAAGTTGGAATCGGTGCGAAATATACGCCGCGGCTGGCAATCCTCTTCAATAAGGGCAAGTTCATGCTTGCTGAGCCGGGCATTCGCTAGCACCGCCCATGCATCCAACCGGCTTGCTGCATACATTAGAACCACAGCCCTGATCGAGTTTTCGCAGATGATCATCACCCGATCACCCTGCCGAACCCCGAGTTGTCGCATTTCATCAGAGACAGCTGCGACCGTGTCGATCAGCCGGCGGAAGGACCAATCAATCCCGTTTTCATCTGTAAAGGCGATACGGGAGTCGCCGAACGTTGCCCCTTCCTCCAAGATCATATGAATGCGACGAGGCAGCTCGGCCAAAAAATCCATCTCAATTTCCCCAAATCCTGATAGCCTGCGCGACAATTGGTATATCCAATTTGGTCATCCAATTTACCGGCTGTCAAGTAGATAGTGGATCCATCAGCCGAGTTCGTGGTCACGTATTGGGCGATTTCAAACGGCTTTTCGGCCGCGCAAAATTTCCAAGATCCTGCGCCAGCCCCATAGGGACCGCCCTACATCAACTGCCGCCACGCGGCCTCAGGCGCGACGAATAGACCGCCGCGCCTGACGCCTGGGAGGATTTTGTGTGATTGTTACGAACTGCCGTTCTTTCCGAACATATTCTTCCAAGCGTCGGTGCCCGGCTTCGCTTCCCACTGCTTGCTGTCGGACAATGTGTCTATGCCCGCACGAACCCCCGGACGGTCTTTGATCGCCTGGTACCAACGATCAATGTTCGGGTACTCCGACAGGTCGCGTCGATGCAATTTCCGCGTGCGAACCCAAGGGAATGTGCTGATGTCAGCGATAGAATACTCGCCGGCGAGATATTCATATTCGGCAAGGCGCTTCTCGAGAATGTTGTATATTCGACCAACTTCCCGGTCGTAACGTTCGATGGCGTAATCGATCTTCTCAGTCGCATACACCATGAAATGATGTGCTTGGCCCAGCATTGGGCCCATCGTGGTATTCTGAAACACAAGCCACTTTAGCGTATCGTATCGTTTTTCCGGATCCTGAGAAAGGAACTTTCCGGACTTTTCCGCAAGATAGAGTAGAACAACCGCCGATTCAAAAACAGCGTAAGGCTTGTTGTGCGGGCCATCGTGGTCAACGATGGCCGGCACTTTGTTGTTTGGATTGATCTTCAGGAATTCCGGCTCAAATTGCTTTCCTGCGGTTATATCAACCGGAATAACACGGTACTCCAAGTCCAGCTCTGCAAGCATTATAGCGGCTTTATACCCGTTGGGGGTTGGCCAGAAGTATAGATCAATCATCGCTGAAGAACCCCTATCCGACGATCTTGAGCCCTGTGGGCTTGTCGACGATCAGCCCAGGATTCAACATCCACTTCGGGTCCAGCTCGGTCTTGGCGGCTGCCAGCACACGGCGGAACAACGGATCGACTTCTTTGTCGTACCAAGGACGGAACGATTTGCCGACAGCATGATGGTGCGTGATGGTGGCGCCGAGCTCTATTAGGGCGTCCGACGCCACGTCGTGGAGCATCGAATAGGCTTCGAGGCTGTTGGCATGTGTCGAAGGAGCCATGATCGAGTAGTATGGAGCCGGACCGTCCGGATACAGGAAGGAGAACCTGCGGCAGACGATGCCACCGCCAAGATGTTCCTTCTGGGCCGTTCGCACGCGACGCATGATCTCGGTATCGACTTCTTCGAACCGATCCCAAGTATAGGCGGTTTCGAACGTGAAGCTCACGATTCCCATCGCAGCGCGCGTATGCATCAGCCGGGGCAGATACCTGAACTGGTGCCGCCAGTTACCCTGCGGCCCGCTGCGGCTGGTTTCCAGCGCGTTGTCTGCTGTTCCCGCGCGCTGCTTCACGACGCCACCGAAGTCCTTGCAGATTTCGAGACCACGCTCCAGCCATGCGTCCACCGGATGGTCGGCGGATTCGAAGCCCAGCAGCAAGACGGAATCGGTGCCGTCTCCAGCGCCGTAGAATTTGGCGTCCTGCTCGTCGAGATAGCGAGCGTTCGCCGGGAACAGTCCCGCTTGGGTGATTTGACGGACGGCCTTGGCACCCTCATAGAACGACTTGAAGGAGATCGATGCATTCGCACGGAATTTCACACGCCCCTGCAGACGCATCCATGCATCAGTGATGATGCCCATCGTGCCTTCAGACCCGATGAACATGCGATCCGGATTTGGTCCCGCACCTGAGGCAGGCAGCCGGCGATTCTGGATCGTCCCCGCTGGCGTGACGACGCGCAGGCTTTCCACCATGTCGTCGATATGCGTGAGATGGGTCGCATAGTGACCGGACGACCGGGTTGCGATCCAGCCGCCCAGCGATGAGAATTCCCACGATTGCGGAATATGGCGCAGGGTGAGGCCGTGCGGCTTCAGTTGTTCTTCCAGAGCCGGCCCGAGAATGCCTGCCTGGATCCGCGCGCAGCGTGACACAGGGTCGATTTCGAGAATCTGGTTGAGGTTGCCCAGGTCAATAACGACCACGCCGGGAAAGGCGTCGCGCTCGGGACCCCAGAAGCCTCCTGTGACGCTCGATCCACCGCCATACGGTATGCATGCATAGCCGTTTTCGCCACACCAGTCGAAGATGGCGGCAATATCTTCTTCGTCGCGCGGATAGGCCACGACGTCCGGAGCCTTCTTGAAATCGCGCCGGTAGATAAGGGTCATGTCCTTAAAACCCTTACCGTAGGTATGGACAACTCTGTCCCACTTTTCCGTGGTGCAGAAATCTTCCAGCGTTCGCGGGATCTTTATGCGCGACGGATAAAGTTCAATCTCATCAAGGGTCGGGTCCGAGAGAACTTCGATATCCTTAATCCCAAGCCGCTGCTCCACGCGGTCTCGCATGGTACGGATTTCGTCCTGGGAGTTATCTTCACCTTCATATCCCCACGACCAGAATTTCCTTCGCGTGCCATAGTAGCCGCTCTTTTCCTTCGCCACGGCGCTTCCTCCTTCGAGATTTTCGACGTCCAACCATCCAGGTGCGCATCGTTTGGGAAAACATCGCGATCTGGTTTGACCAATTTGGCATATCCAGTTTTCTCAGTCAATGGCTCTCGGAGCAGATCACGCTCCGAACTGCGCCACCGCTATAGTCGCGACCTCGCTTAAGGTCGCCATTGGGGGCGCACACGCTTCCACCGCCATGGCCGTGATCGGGCCAATTCCCGGCGTGGTCCGAAGGTGGGTGTATCCTCCCCGCGTGGGGCTTCGCGGCGAAGGATTTCTCCAGCTCTCCAATCTTCGCGGCTCAACCGGTCGACCTGCTCGAGGTATACGCGACCAACGTCGAGGACCAGTTGGGGCATCGCTGGTTCGGCGGCATCAATCGCGGCAGCTAAGGTTTTCAGGTGAGCCGGACCTTGTGGTGCGATGATGCCGCGTTCGGCAAGATGCCCGCGCAAAGCGTCGATCAGCTGCGTCCGCTGGCGCACCTGCACCGACCAGACCAGATACGCCAGCTGAACGTACTCAAGCATCCCTTCGGGCGTGACGGTTTATGTTGCGAGCACGCCGGTCGACTTCCGCAAAGGGGCCGCGCTGTCGGTGAAGGCGGCCTGAATAGAAGCGGCCAATAACTAAAGGAGGTCCCACCCCGCCAATTGCAGCCAATGGCAGGAGATGGCGAAACGGTCACCCCGTCGCTTCCAGAACCTGATGTGTGGACCGGCATGGCGTTAACCAATGTCATCGGGGCTTTGAGGTGGAAGCGGCGAAAACCCATCGAGGCTCGCGGCGAAGACGTTGTCCAGCCGCATCACGCAGCCGGATATACATCGGCAGTTGTGACCATCGATCCTGATCCAGCCGACTGTTGCAATTGGGCGGGGTCCATATACATCCACACATGGAGCCTCCGAGATCCTGTGGCTATTCAGAGTGCTGCGGTTGAGTCAGAGCACTTCGATTAGGAAATGCGTAGCTCGACAGAGGCATGTGCTAATATGTCCTCGTGAATGCTGATCGACATAAATTGCTTATAAATCGACGAATTGTTCTCACGAGTGAAAATGGATGAGTTGAAGGCTGCTGGAAGTTGCCAGCAGCTGAGGCGTCCAAATAGCTTATCGCAACGCCTTCGAATCCATCGTTGACTATTATCCACACGCGGTTAGAGGGGCTGTTCATGTGATTAGCCGTTATTAGCTTTCATGGTAGCAAAGATGAGAGCTGCGAGCACCCCTAAGACCGAAGTTCGACCGCCTCAGCATGGTCTTCCCAGCGCATTGAGGTGAAGCGAGAAGAGTCCGACTGACTACACAAATGCATTATCGAACGCAGCGCTTGGTCGGTGTCCGCATCGTGACAAGTTCTTCCGCCGCTGTTGGATGAAGAGCCATTGTTGCATCAAAGTCCTCCTTTACGGCTTTCATTCTTATCGCAATCGCAACCGCCTGGATGATCTCCGCCGCGCCTGATCCGACAATATGGCAGCCGACAACCCTCCCGGAATCTGCATCTACGACGAGCTTCATCATCATTCGTTCGGAGCTGTGGGAGAGGGCGACCTTCATGGGCCGAAAATCCGTTTTGTAGATGTCCACCCTTTCAAACAGGGCACAGGCTTGTGCCTCTGATAGCCCAACGGATCCGACTTCCGGACGCGAGAAAACCGCAGTCGGGATATCCGCATAGTCGACCTGCGTGGGACGCTCGCCAAATACCGAATCTGCAAAGGCCTGGCCCTCGCGCACCGCTACAGGGGTAAGGTTTACGCGGTTTGTCACGTCGCCGACCGCGTAGATATGGGGCACATTGGTCTGCGAGTTCTCGTTGACCGCGACGCCGCCGCTGTCAGGGCTTAGCGCAACGCCAGAATTCTGGAGATTTAGGTCCTGCGTGTTGGGCTTTCGTCCGATCGCAAACATGACTTGGTCTGCGACGAGCTGTTCAGCGTTTGAAAGACTAGCTTTCAATAGCCCGCTGCTTTCGTCAATCCTGTCAACCCTGTTGATCCAGCAGGAAGTGACGACCAGAATTCCCTGCTCCTCCAGAGCACGACGAACATGTGCCCTTACGTCTTCATCAAAACCGCGCAGGATGTTGTCGCTGCGACAAACCAAGGTCACTTTCGAACCGAGACCGGCGAATATGCATGCGAACTCAACCGCAATGTAGCCCCCTCCTTGAATTAGGATCCGCTGCGGCAGTTCACGAAGCTCAAAGACCTTGTCGGACGAGATGACATGCTTGATGCCAGGTATTGCCTCCCCGTGGTTCGGCGTGCTGCCAGTGGCAATAAGTATATTTCGAGCGCGCACCGTCTCCCCATTGGCAAGACGCAAGGTGCGTGCGTCTTGGAACGTTGCGCGCTCTTTCACTAGGCGCGCTCCCGAACGTTCGATCGTCGACGTATATGCCATCTCGAGACGGGCGACTTCCCTGTTTCTGTTTGCCGTCAATACTCCCCAATCGAATTTTGCTGGGGGGACCGACCATCCGAAGCCAGCCGCGTTCCCGATCTCTTTCTGGAGATCTGAAGCGTAGACCATAAGCTTTTTTGGTACGCAGCCACGGATAACGCAGGTGCCGCCGACCCGATCTCCTTCAGCAACGATGACCTTGGCTCCATAGCTAGCAGCGACCCGTGCGGCGCGGACCCCGCCTGAACCACCACCAATTACTGCCAAGTCAACATCAAAATCGGCCATCGTACCCTGCGAGTTCAAAAAATTTGCGAAAACAGCCTGGGCGCTTTTCGCACCGCTACAGCGTTCCTCGGACGATAAACGGAGGCTTTCAGGAGGAGGGCGCGTGGCGCCCGTGCGCAAGCATCTCCCCAGCGATCGGGTGATCACGCGAAACGCTTTCGCCGTGAATGAGTTCGTCAGCGATTTTTTCGGCGATCGCCATAATCGGCAAGTTCGTATTGCCGCTTAGAAGCGTTGGCATCACCGAACCGTCGATCACCCGTACACCATCAACACCGCGGACTTTCATGCTCGGGTCCACGACCGATGCATCGTCAGCGCCCATGCGACAGGTCCCTACGGGGTGATACACCGTCTCGGCCCGCGCTCGCAGGAAAGCCTCCTGCTCGGAGAGATTGCCGAACACTTCCGCATCCAACGGACGTTTTATGAAGTTCTTGAGTGGTCCGCGCATCATCATATCGCACATATCGCGCGTGCCATCTCTCAGGCTCTCGAGGTCTGCACGTTCGGAAGCAAGACGCGGGTCGATCGCCGGTGGAACGGCGGGGTCTCCGCTTCGCAATCTTACCGTACCGCGACTTTGTGGCCTGAGCTGACATACGCGAACAGCGAAACCGTGAGCGATACGCTCGCCGGCCGGCGGATTGCGGAGGACGTTGGCAAAGTGTGCCTGCCACTCCGGCAACGGAGATGATCGGTCAGGGCCCCAAAACGCTCCCGCCTCCACGGCCTGCGAAGCGGCCGGACCATCGCCTTTGAGAATATATCGAGCGCCGGCCATGCCGCCCCTCAGGAGGCCCATATAGGGGGTCAACGTCGTCGGTTGCGATGACTCGAAGCGAACCGCGAGGTCCAGGTGGTCCTGAAGATTCTCACCCACGCCCGGAAGATCGTGAACGGGTTTGATGCCGAAAGACTTCACATGATCAGCAGGCCCAATACCAGACAGCATCAAAAGCTGCGGCGAACCGATCGCGCCTGCCGTCAGCAGAACCTCTCGATCGCAGTTGATCGTCTTCTCGCGGCCGTTCTGGACCAGGACGATGCCACGGGCACCACCTCTTTCAACGTTAATGCGACGAACATGACTATTGGAGAGGATGGTGAGGTTCGGGCGTCCCTTGGCGCGTTCCAGGTACTTGAATGAGCCGGACCGCTTTCCATTTGCTATCGTAAGTTCGTAGAAACCTGCGCCTATCTGCGAGGGTCCATTGAATCCATGGTTCTCTGGTAAACCGGCGGCGAGGAGGCTGTCGACAAACGCCTGTGCGGTCGGGCGCCGTGGCCCGTAGGAAAGCTTAATGGGCCCGGTGTGCCCACGCGTTCCATTATCAGGTTCAGCGACCAGGCTCGCATCCTCAATCCTGCGCAAATAGGGGAGCATCGCGGCAAAGCTCCACTGAGGCATGCCCCGAGACGCCCACGAATCGTAGTCCCACGGGTTGCAGCGCATAGCGATCATGGAATTGATCGATGACGACCCTCCAATGACCTTCCCTCTTGGGATGTAGATCCGGCGATTGTCTAGATGTTGCTGCGGCTCAGTCCAAAACCGCCAGTTGTATCGACCGCTCGTATAGAGAACCTTGATTCCGGCGGGCATATCGACAAACATCGACTTCCCCCCGCCCGCCTCAATCAGCAATACGCTCACATTAGCGTCTTCACTCAGGCGAGTTGCCAGAACACATCCGGCCGAACCTGCACCAACGATAATATAGTCGTAGCTCGCCATAAACCTTCTCCCGATGGTGATGCTTTTGGAATCCAGGTCAAAACGCGACCGATCTTCCGCTTTTTGACGGGATCATCCCTTCACCGCACCCGCTGACAGCCCGGCGACGAAGTACCGATAGCAAAAGATAAATATTACAAACAAAGGCAGAGCTATCAGCGAAGCGCCGGCCAAGACTTCACCCCAACGCAAATCATGCGCGCCGAGCAACGACTGCAGAGCAACGGGGAGCGTCTTTCTTTGGTCGCTCATAATAAGTATCAGCGCGAACACATAGTCGGCCCAAGAGAGAAGGAACGAGAAGATGGCGACAGTGATGAGCCCGGGAGCGGACAATGGCAAGACGACCTTGATGAACGCTTCGAACTGAGAACAGCCGTCAACCATCGCAGCCTCCTCAAGGTCAAACGGCATTGACTTGAAGAAACCCCAGAGCAACCACACCGCCAGCGGCAGCGAAATTGCGAGATGGGCGATCAACAGCCCCCACAGTGTGTCGGTGAGGCCGATCGTTCGGAAAGCTGCCGCCATTGGGATGGCCAGCATGAGGGGTGGGAACATGTAGGCAAAAAGCATCGATGCAACGAGCATAGTCTTGCCCCGAAAGCGCAGCCGGGTGGCGCCGTAAGCGACAAATGCCGACAGCACGAGGGAGACGGTAATCGTCGCAACCGCCATCAGAGCGCTGTTCAGAAAATTGACGATATAATTCGTCTGCCGGAAGAGGGAGACGTAAGACGTCAGGTCCGGCGGCCAGAAAACGAGAGATGTATCGAGAAAAAGGCGCTCCGCGGGCCTTAGGCTCGAAATGATCATCCAGTATATCGGAAAGAGTGAATAAAGACAGATAACGAGTACTGTTGCATAAAGGGCAATTTTTGCCGATAGCTTTTTGAATGGTTTCCAGAAAGTGCTTTCCTGAACCTTGCTCCCGTGTTGCAGCGACGATCTCGGACGAATCGGTTCGCGCTCAGGTATCTGGCGACTGGAATCAACGGGCAATCGCTCGACATGGCTCTTCATTTCTTATCGCCCTTGCTTTGCATCATCGATGGGGAACAGGCGCAGATAGATGAGAATGACGCCTGAGAGCAGGAGGAAGGAGATCGTTGCCACAGCGGCGCCCCCGCCCAGGTTGTACTCAATAAACGACTTCCGATAGGCTAAGGTAGGCAAGGTCTCTGTCTGGTTGAGCGGCCCGCCTTTTGTCAAAAGCCATATCAGATCGAACTTGTTGAACATCCAGATGCCACGCAGAAGGATGACCACGATCAGAACCGAGCGTAAGCCTGGTATCGTGATGTGCCAGAATTGCGTCCAAGCACCGGCGCCATCGACGCGAGCGGCTTCGTAAAGTTGCGTTGGGATCGTCTGCAAACCAGCTAGAACGCAGGTTACGACAAAAGGTGTCCACAACCACACACTGACGAGTATGATTGTGCCTTTGGCCGTGAAGGCGTGAGAACTCCAATCGAGCATTCCAACACCGATGGATGCCAGAGCGCTCTTTACCAATCCGTAATTTGGCTCGAGAACCCATTGGGCCACTAGGCAGGCGACAACTGTCGGCAGGAAGTAGGGAAGAATAGCGATCGAACGTGCAACGGTCTGGCCAAGAAAGCGCTTGTTAAGCACCATCGCTATACCAACGCCCAGAACTACCTGCAGGACAATCGACGAAAGCGCGATTGTGAGGCCGTTCGTCAACGAATTCCAGAAAAGAGGATCTTGCAATACCTTGATGTAGTTGCTCAGGCCGGCCCACTCGGGTTCGCTCATAAACGAACGGGCCGAATAGAATGATAGCATAACCGCGTAAATCAACGGGCCGCCAATAATAAATGCGAGCAGCGAGATACTGCCAATAAACAATGCAACAATTCGCCGGTCCTGAACCATAAGAATCATCCCTTGGACGAACGATCGGGGCGGCGGAGGCCGCCCCGATCTGCAGTTAAATGACGGAGCGAATGCGTTGCGCAGTCGCGGCGACGCAATCAGCCGACGAGGCGTTGCCGAGGACTTTCTGCTGGAGCATTTCCGGCATGACATTCGCGTTGAATACGTTACAAGCGCGCATATCGATCGAAGGACCGCTGGTGTCGATTGCCATGATCTTGATGTTGTCGCTTTCAATGTAGGACTTCATCGTCATCATCGTATTCCAATGCTTCTTGATCATGGGATGGCTCTTCCAACGCTCGTTCTCATAGATGTCCAGGCGCGCCGGATGGTTGTTCATCCATGCTGAAAGCAGCCAATCGACGTAATGCTCTTCTGCAAACCACTGAAGGAACTTTATCGCCTCCTCGCTTTGGTTCGACTTCCCTACGCAGAAGCCGTCAAAAGCATACGAAAGGGCCTTTTGACCGGTACTACCAGGCGAGGGGAATATTCCGTACTTATCGGCGAGTTCTGGGTTAGTCGCTTCAAGCGCTTCGACCAACCGACCAGAATAGACACTGTGTGCCGCCTTTCCGGTGGCGAAGAGACTCATTAGTTGAGCGTAACTCACGGCGTTCATGCCGGGCGGCATCGTCTTGTACAACTCGCCATAGAGATCCAAGAAGCGCGTGGCACGATCAGCATTCTCGCCCTGGTCGAAAACGACATTCCAGTCTTTGTCAAAGAGCTCCGCGCCTTCGGCGAACATATTTCCGAAGCTCGCCCAGTTGGTCGAGCCGTCGCTTGCAAGAGGTATGACACAGCCGCCGACGTCAATATTTCCACCATTAACGACTGTAAGCGCTTGGCAGTTCTTCAAGAAGTCGTCCCACGTCTCCGGGATCTTCAGACCTTTCTGGGCATAGAGGTCTTTCCGGTAATAATTTACGACGAGGTTGTAATCGAACGGATAGTACCAGTTCTCACCTTGATACTCCCATGCGGCCTTCTTGCCCCAGTCATACCTTTTGACCAGGTCGGTCACCGGAACGATGGCGCCGGCGTGAATATACTCCAAGATTCCAGCGATGAACCCGGAAGTCATGATGTCATAGGGCTGGCCGGCAGCGACCGCCGCCATCACTTTTTGCATCGTGCCGCTAATGGGGCTCGAATCGACGATTATCTTGACGCCGAATTTGCTCTCGTAGTCGTCGCACGCTTTTTTCAGGGCCGCCTGACTAGCGACCGAAGTTTCGTTGTTGAGAAACCGAAGCGTGACGCCGGACTGGGCCCGCACCACCGCAGGCGCCGCGAGGCTTGCTGCTCCGACGGCGGCAGCGGATTTAAGAAAGTTGCGGCGGGTCATGCCGGACAAGCCTACCGCCATTCTCCCTCTACCTGGAATGTAAATGCTCATTTCCTGCTCCTCCCTTGTTAACTTGTCAGTTCAAGCCAAATGCCAAGAATTAACGTCGCCGGTATCGAGTATAGCGTTGACCCTCCTTTATGACGCTCCAGAGGTGCTATCGTTAGCACGCGACACAGAGCTCCTGCTGAAGTCCGGTGACGCCCCCACGGTCCAGGGGCGCAGTGTCAGCCTGACCCGCCGCTCTCGCAGAGGGCCATTACGCATTTTCCATTACGCCGATTTTGCCGCCCGTTTGCGCCATCCGCAGCGACGCACCGCTAGTGGAGTCGAACAGGTGAAGCCGCTCACTCGGGAAGGCGATAGGGAGTTTGTCACCGGCGCGGATTTCATCACGACGCTGGAGGACGGCACGCATCTTATGGCCGGCCAGCGTGCCCATGAGATAAGTCTGCGCTCCGATCTGCTCGACCAAGTTCACGGTCATCTCAAGCGGCGAGCCGTTAGAGATGACGAGGTGCTCGGGCCGGATTCCAAGCGTCACGTTCTGTCCGCTCCTGGCGAAGGTCTTTTCTGGTATGCCTACCGAAAGGTCTCCCGATCGCACCTCGAGCCGCCCGCTTGCGTCGGACAACTGCCCGTCGATCAGGTTCATTTCGGGCGAACCGATAAACCCGGCTACGAACGTGTTTGCAGGCCGATCGTAGAGTTCGAGAGGCTTCCCAGCCTGTTGGATCAGGCCATCGCGCATGATCACGATACGGTCTCCAAGCGTCATTGCTTCGACCTGGTCATGTGTCACGAAGATCATCGTTGCCCCGAGACGGGCATGGAGCGTCGCGATTTCTTCCCGCATCTTGACGCGCAGCTTCGCATCCAGATTGGAAAGCGGCTCGTCCAGAAGGAAAACATCGGGGTCCCGCACGAGCGCACGCCCGAGTGCCACACGCTGCATCTGCCCGCCCGAAAGCTGCCGCGGTTTGCGGTGGAGCAGGGATTCGAGGTCTAGGCTGGCCGCTGCAGCCCTCACGCGCCGGTCGATCTCCTGCTTCGCTTCACCGCGCACCCGTAGGCCGAACGCCATGTTGTCGTAGACCGACTTCTGCGGATACAGCGCATAGTTCTGAAAGACCATCGCAACATTGCGATCTTTCGGTGGCAGACCGGTGACATCCCGCCCGCCGATCGTGATGGTGCCCGACGTGGTGTCGTCGAGGCCAGCGATCATCCGCAGTGTCGTCGATTTTCCGCATCCCGAAGGACCGACAAAAACAACGAGCTCGCCGTCTTCTACCTCTAGGGAGAATTTATTAACGGCCCAGGGGCCCTGGTCGCCACCAAACGACTTGGAGACATTTTGGAGCGATATTCGCGCCATGCAGCAAAACCTCCCTAAACGTGATCCCCAGTGCGGGCATCGCAGGCCGCCCTCCCGGCGGCCTTGTTGTAGACCAATTTGGATAGACCAGATTCGCAGTTTCGTCAATGTCTGCGACGTGGATTTGATATTGCCCCGGATGGGTGGGCGCCAAAATTGGATTGACCAATCTGGTAACTCCAGTTACGCATTACCCACAGCTTCTGTAAAGAAGCTATTAATCTCGAATGTGGGTTGTTGATATGGCAGGACCGTTAAGCGGATACCATATTCTCGATTTATCGAGGATTCTTGCGGGCCCTTGGCTCGGGCAGCTCTTGGCCGATCTAGGGGCGACGGTTTGGAAAATCGAACGCCCGTTCACCGGCGACGACACTCGCCACTGGGGGCCACCGCATCTTGATGGAACAACCGAGAGTGCCTACTTCCTGAGCGCCAATCGCGGCAAGCACTCGATTTGCGTGGACATCGCCACGCAAGCAGGCGCGGACATCGTTCGATCTCTGGTCAGGAAGACCGACGTTCTCATAGAGAACTATAAAGTCGGCGACATGAAACGGTATGGGCTAGACTATGAAGCGCTCCGGCTCATAAAGCCGGACATCGTGTACTGCTCCATTACGGGATACGGCCAGACCGGCCCGATGAAAAACGTAGCCGGATACGACATGGCCATCCAAGCCATATCCGGGCTGATGAGCATCACGGGCGAGGCGGACGACAAGCCCGGCGGCGGCCCTCAGAAGGTCGGCGTCCCGATTTCCGATCTCCTCACCGGAATGTATAGCGCAACAGGTGTGCTGTCGGCGTTGTTGCATCGCGAGCGGACGGGCGAGGGCCAGCATATCGACATGGCGCTTCTTGATGTCCAGCTTGCCGCTCTGGCCAACCAGAACTTGAATTATCTGACCACGGGGAAGCCGCCGCGCCGATATGGAAACGCCCATCCGAACATCGTGCCCTATCAGGTGTTCAAATCGAGCAACGGGTCATTCGTGCTTGCGGTGGGGAACGACCAGCAGTTCAGGAAGTTCTGCACGGCGTCCCGGCTGCAAGTGCTCTGCGACGACCCCCGTTTCATCACTAACACGGATCGCTTGGAAAACCGCGACGCTCTGATCCCGATCGTGGCCGAACGCCTTGCCCAGGAACCAACCGAGCACTGGATCGCGCTTCTCGAACCCATCGGCGTACCATGCGCATCGATCAACCGACTCGACCAGGCATTCGTGCATCCGCAGGTCGTCCATCGCGAATTGCAGATCAATCTTCCCCACACCACGGGCAAGACCGTGCCGCTCGTGGCCAATCCGATCAAATTCTCTCAGACAGAAATTGAGTACACCATCAGCCCCCCCATGCTTGGGGAGCATACGAAGCACATCCTCAATTCAATCCTCAACATCGGCGACGATGAAATATCGCGACTTGAGAAGGACAAGATTATCTATTGCGGATGATTCAGGGTGGGCTGCGTGCGCTCCGGATTCGGTCTCAGCCGTTCGACGCGCCAAGGTCATCGCGGGCGAGCCGCCGCAGCGAAATATCGCGCTTCCCCTTCGCTCCGGATTTCTCGCGCGGCGCGCGGGAAATAGCTGTGATGCTCGTGAGTCTGCTTGTCGCGAGCCTGCGCATCTCGTGTGCCTTCGATGAAGGCGAGCGCGAAGGAGCGTCCGGTTATTCACTGCTTTCGGTCAGACGGAATTGAGCCAATGTCCAGCATCGCCATGCCCGTTCCCGACGCCGCGATCATCGCCCATAAGCCCGAGATCGTCGCCACGTTGAGTACCGTCCTTCCCGCGGACGCGATCGTCTCGGACCCGGAGGAAACCCGGGCATACGCGTTTGACGGCGTACCGATGTCCGCTGCTCGCCGTGGTTCTGCCTCGCACCACCGAGGAGGTAGCGGCGGCGATGAGAATTTGCCACAATCTGCGGGTTCCGGTTATCCCGCGCGGTGCGGAGACATCGTTGGCAGGCGGCGCACTTCCGACGGCCGATAGCGTGGTGCGGGATGTTCGCGAGATTGATACCGCAAACCGATTCATCAGGGTTCAGACCGGCGTCACGAACCTTTCCGTCAGCGCAGAGCTGGAAGTGGAAGGGTTTTTCTATGCACCGAACCCGCGAAACGATACGCGCCTGTGGGGGCGCCATAACGGAGCTTTGGACATGGCAAATCGAATCGAAATCGGCGGGTTGCAGGTCGATCGCGGGCTCTACGATTTCGTCAACAAGCGCGCGATGCCGGGCACCGGCATCAAGCTCGCAGAGTTCTGGGCCGGCTTCGCCAAGATCGTTCGCGACCTCGCTCCGAAGAACCGGGCGCTGCTCGAAAAGCGCGATGAACTGCAGGAAAAGATCGACGCCTGGCATCGCGCCAACGGCGCGCCGTCCGACATGGCGGCCTACAAGGCTTTCCTCAAGGAGATCGGCTACCTGCTGAACGAAGGTCCGGATTTCAAGGTCACCACCGAAAACGTCGATCCGGAGATCGCCACCGTCGCCGGCCCGCAGCTCGTCGTACCGGTGATGAATGCCCGCTATGCCTTGAACGCCGCCAACGCGCGCTGGGGTTCGCTCTATGACGCGCTCTACGGCACCGACGCCATTCCCGAGACCGACGGCGCGGAAAAGGGCAAGAGCTACAATCCCAAGCGCGGTGCCAAGGTCATTGCCTGGGCGAAGGATTTCCTTGACGACGCGGCACCGCTTGACGGTGCGAAATGGTCGGATGCCAGAGGGTTTTCCGTCAAGAACGCAGCGCTTGCCGTCAGCCTTGACGGCGGGCGTACTACCGGCCTGAAACGCCCGGAGCAATTCGCCGGCTACCTTGAAGATGCGGCGTCGCCGACACAATTTCTGCTCAGGAACAATGGTCTCCACATCGAAGTGCTGATCGATCCGACGTCGGCGATCGGCAAGGACGACCCCGCCCACATCTCGGATGTCTGGCTGGAATCGGCCTTGACCACCATCCAGGACTGCGAGGATTCCGTTGCCGCGGTCGATGCCGAGGACAAGGTCGCCGTCTACCGCAACTGGCTCGGCCTGATGAAAGGGGATCTCGAGGAGGAGGTGAACAAGGGCGGCAAGACCTTCACCCGCAAACTCAATCCGGACCTCGACTACAATGCCTCGGACGGCTCCACCTTCGTTGCGAAATGCCGCTCCTTGATGCTGGTGCGCAATGTCGGCCACCTGATGACCAACCCGGCGATCCTCGACCGCGATGGCAATGAGGTTCCGGAAGGTATCATGGACGCGATGATCACCAGCCTGATCGCGCTGCACGATGTCGGCCCTAATGGCCGCCGTGCCAATTCGCGGACAGGCTCGGTCTATATCGTCAAGCCGAAGATGCACGGGCCGGAGGAGGTGGCTTTTACTGTCGAACTCTTCGGCCGCGTCGAGGCCGCACTTGGCATGGCGCCCAACACGCTGAAGATGGGCATCATGGATGAGGAACGCCGCACCACGGTCAACCTCAAGGAATGCATCCGCGCCGCCAGGGAACGCGTCGTCTTCATCAACACCGGCTTCCTCGACCGCACCGGCGACGAGATCCACACCTCGATGGAAGCGGGGCCGATGATCCGCAAGGGCGACATGAAGCAGGCGGCGTGGATTTCCGCCTATGAAGCGTGGAATGTCGACACCGGCCTGGAATGCGGGCTCGCCGGTCATGCCCAGATCGGCAAGGGCATGTGGGCGATGCCCGACCTGATGGCGGCGATGCTCGACCAGAAGATCGCCCACCCGAAGGCCGGCGCCAACACCGCCTGGGTGCCGTCGCCGACCGCCGCGACGCTGCATGCGACGCACTACCACAAGGTCGATGTGCACGCCGTGCAGGAAGGTTTCAAAAACCGGCCGAAGGCCAAGCTCGACGACATCCTGTCGATCCCCGTTGCCCTGCGGCCGAACTGGACGCCCGAAGAGATCCAGAAGGAGCTCGACAACAATGCGCAGGGCATCCTGGGCTACGTCGTGCGCTGGATCGACCAGGGTGTAGGCTGCTCGAAAGTGCCCGACATCAACGATGTCGGCCTGATGGAGGATCGTGCCACGCTGCGCATCTCCTCGCAGCACATCGCCAATTGGCTGCATCACGGCGTTTGTACGCGCGATCAGGTGATGGAGACGATGAAACGCATGGCAACGGTCGTCGACCGGCAGAACGAGGGCGACCCGCTTTATCGGCCGATGGCGCCGGTTTTCGAGAATTCGATCGCCTTCCAGGCCGCGTGTGATCTGGTCATCAAGGGCCGCGCTCAGCCGAGCGGCTACACCGAGCCGGTGCTGCATGCCCGCCGGTTGGAGCTGAAGGCCAGTGGGGCAGGCGAGAACGTTCTCGGAACGGGATAAAACAATGAATACCATCACGTTGAATGTCGCCAATCGCATCATCGAATCCGCGCTGGATCGAGGGCGGGAGCTCAACCTGAAGCCGCTTTCGGTCGCGGTGCTCGATGCAGGCGGCCACCTCATCGCATTCCAGAAGCAGGATGGTTCTTCCATGCTCCGCTTCGAGATCGCCTTTGGCAAAGCCTATGGCGCGCTGGCGGTCGGCTCGGGCTCCCGCTGGCTGAACGCGGCCGCCGCCGAGCGTGTTCATTTTGTCCAAGCCCTGTCCGGCGTTTCCGGCGGGAAGATCGTGCCGGTTCCCGGTGGTGTCCTGATACGCGGGGAAGCGGGCGAAACCCTCGGTGCTGTCGGAATCTCCGGCGATACATCGGACAACGACGAAATCTGCGCGGCGCACGCTGTCGAACAGGTAGGCCTGGCCGCGGACAAGGGCTAACCCATTTCCAAGCAAAAGCGTGAAACGGCTTTTGCGTGCGAGATGTGCTTGGAAGCGGGTTTTGCCGATGAACTTTGCGGCAGGCTGGCCTCAAGTCGGTGAGCGGGCTGCACCTTCGCTCTACTCTTCGCAGGTGAGGAGAGCGACGCATGTTCACCCTCACTATAGACACCGCCGACATGTCATCGACATCGGCAAGGCCCCGCAGAACATGGTCATGGCAATGATCGACGCGGCGCTGGTCCCGGCGGGTATCCGCACGACCGAACTTTGACCCCTACTTCGAAGATAGATGGAGTTAATGATGCAGGCTTCGGGTGCTTTCTGGAACCGTTCGCCAGCGCCGGTCTACTTCACCGGTTCATAGAGCGCATCCAGATTTTGGCTGAAGCGCGCTTGACGAGAGCAAAGTAGTTGTCGCATGAATGGCAACGACACGTTCCTGATCGTGGATCTGTTCGGCACCGGTTAGCTGGTCATGGCCAGCACGACGCCGATCCCGGACAACGGCCAAGCCTGACGCACCGAAGCCCTTACGCTCCAACGATTTCGCTGATCTGCACGATGGGTGCGATGTCCGTATAGTTGGCGACGTCCGCGACGATCTCCGCGCGGTGTGGGCCGAACGCCTCCCGGAATGTCCCCAGGCTCGGTGAGTAGATGTGGCACGCTGCGACGAACTCCGGCGCGCTTCCAGGTTCGCGGCCCGTTAGGCCCTTCTCGATCTCGTAGCGCAGGCAGGCATCGCCCATTCGTTCTCTGATCAGTGGCAGGTGGCTGGCACAGTAGTAATCGTGGTCGAACTTCGAGCCGCCATGGGCCGGATAGTAGACGCTCATCTTGATCATGGTCGGGCTCCTACCTGAACGCCTCTCCGAGCGTTCCGGGGGCATTTATAGGTCACCGACCCATGAATTGCATCTAGATTTTAGCTGAAATGAGTTTGACGAGAGCAAGGTAGTTTCGACCTGCGTCTCGAGGGTGCGGTGGCGATAGAGGAAGGCCCTGAACGGCGGACGGCGTTTACGGCTAGGCCATCGGCTTGGTGTTGGCCGGGCGCCGCGCTTGGCCATCTCTACGCGCAAGGCATGCCGTGGGGAGTTTAATGAACGGGTGGCTTAGCCATCGGGCATATGGCAGCTTCAGCGCGGAGCCGGATTAACCAATTTGGTAGACCGGCTAGGGTTTCACTGGTACTTTGGGTTCGAGTTGCCAAGCAACGCGTATGATTTATGACCCTTCCGTATCGGGATGGACCTGGTTGGGATGGACTGACGGCTGGAAAAAAGACCGAAAAATGCTTGAGAAGACGGAAAGCGATAGGATTGCCGGTGTCCCGAACGTTGTAGGGAAAATACTCTCATTCATTGATGAGCGTCGCTATGAGCCGAACGAACGATTGCCGTCGGAACGTGACTTTGCCGACAGGTTCAATGTCAGTCGCGGGGCGGTTCGCGAGGCTTTGGCCGCTCTCGAGTCGATGCGTGTGATTGAGCGAAGGCCTAACTCTGGGATCTATCTTAGAAATTCTGAGGAAAGTAGCATCGAGGCCCTCGTTCTTCGTGCGTCTTCTGGCCTGCCGTTTCAGCCTGAAGAGACTAAGGACGTGTTTGAAGTGCGAAGTATTCTGGAGCTGCAGGGCGTACGGATTTCCTGCGATAGAAGGCGAGATCAGGACGTAGATCGGCTGAGGGAAATCCTCTACAAAACGAAGCTTGCAATTGATAGCAAAAAGACAATTGAGGCTGAGGATGAAGCGTTCCATCTTGGAATCGTCGCTTCAACACAGAATAGAGTACTGCTTCGCACGGTGAAATTATTTTATGAATTCTCAAAACAGCGTCGCATAATATACTTTTCAGATTACTCACGGGGCACGCAAGCTTACGACGATCATTGTGAGATACTTGAAGCCATTGAGGCTCGTCGCACCGATTTGGCAGTGGGAATGATGGACCGACACTTGTCCCGAGCCCTGGCCACATGGCAGACTCTCCACGCGGCGCCGGAACAAACTACCAAATAGTGCAATCGACCCCAAGGTGCCGAAGCGTAATGAACCGAGGGACGATACCTCGATGCCGACCAGACCGACTGACTCAGTGCGCCTTCGAGCGCGTGAATCTGATTAGGCGATCGGCTGCGAAAATGCGCCGGCCAGTGACCCTAGGTACTGGAACATTCAAGAGTTTGATACAGCTGCTCTTTGTGAGATTCGCAGGGTCACAATCGTGCCTTCTGAGATCCCTAGGACAACACTCATCTTCGCAATGAAATCAGCACGACAAATCCTGCTCGACGCGGGGTCACTGGCCGGCGCATTTTCACACTCGGAGATCTCCGCCGGCGCGCCAGAGACCAGAGTGACGACCCCCGGCGGTCACGCCGGCATCGACGAAGGCGCCAAGGAGCTCGGCAGGCGCCGCCGGCGGCGGTGCCGGCGCCTTAACGATAATCGAGCAGCCGGCGGCGAGCGCCGCGGAGAGCTTGCGCACTGTTTGATTGACGGGAAGTTCCAGGGCGTGAACGCGGCCACCGGACCGACCGGCAGCTTTGAGCGTCATCTGCATGGCTCTTCGCGCGCGCGCCGGAATCACCTGGCCGCAAGTGCGGCGCGCCTCCTCAGCGAACCAATCGATGATGTCGGCGCCGCCATCAATTCGCCCTTGGCCTCTGCCAAAGGTTTGCCTTGCTCGCGCGTCAGGAGCCAGGCGATGCGATCTCCGCGCTCTCGCAGCAAGCCGGCGGCCTTGCACATCAGCTTAGACCGATCAAACGCCGAGGTTGAGCTTCAGAGTTTGAAGCCGCGATCGGCGGCGGCCAGCGCGGCGTCGAGATCCGGCGCGCGGTATGTGCAACCGAGCCGATCGTCTCCTCGGTCGCCGGATCAATAACCGGAATAGTCCGGCATTCGCGACCCTCACGCCATTCGCCATCAATAAAGAGCTTCGTATCGGGATATACCAGCGCCGCATTGGGCATCTTTGATTGCTTCCGTTGTAAGGATGCCCGCGCCGCCAAAGCAGACACGGGCTGTCCTGGGGGACAAACTTGAAAGGCGACTAGAATCCCCGTCCGCGTCTGGTGGAGCGATTGTCACGTGCGTGTCTTGCGTTCCCTTATCTGTTTTGACGGCCTGCAGAACCGGGTGCGCCGGTGACGATGCTGCTCGACAGCCTTGTGCCTCACGCTGCTCGTTCGCGAAGTTGATAGATCGCGATGTGCTGGCAGTGGGCGATCAACTTCCGGCCGTTCGCAACAACAACGGCATCTACTTCCACGAAACGGTTGCCCTTCTTTTCGTAGTTCGCGGTAACGCGTGCCCGCGCGACCAACTCTTCATCGCAAGCAGCTGTGGACAGCATCTGCATGCGGCTGCCGAGATGAATCCACGGCCCCAGTAAAGCGTTCTCCATCAAGACCCGGTTCATAACCCGCTGCACCATACCGGGATGCACCAACCCTTCGCGAGCATAGATCGGATCGGTTTCGCGTACTTCCGCCCGATAGTCCGCTCCAGATTGGCCCGGCCAGGAGCGCGGCGCCGTTCCGAGCCATTTGCCGACCTGGTAAGACCTGAGATCGACCGGCCCCCGCACCGCAACCGGCGCAGTCTCGGGATAATCGCCAACGGAGATCGGGGGTGGCGCGTCCGGCAGCGAGGCACTGCCGGCAGCTCGAACGTCGCTGCCGTTGAGCGCAATCGCTAGGCCGTCGTCTGAAGGCTCGGACGTAACCACCACGGTTTCGCCATCGTAAACCGGCTTCGCGAAGCGCACCTCCATCAGGCCGCGCTCGAGGAAGGCTCGTCCCCACTTCGCCACCGGAACGTGGACCATATACGCAAAGACATCGACGCCTGGCACCAGGCCGCCGCTGAAGCCATATTTTTGCGCCACCGCATCATCGTGCATCCTGTTTTCGGAGTGCGTGGCGCTGTTGAACGCCTGGACGCGATAGGACGGCTCAGCCATTTGACTTCCTGACATTGCATTGTTGATTTCCGTCAGCAATTGACCCTGTTTGCTGTTTCAAGGTGACCCCCGCTAGCGTTCTGAAGGCATCTGTTTTCGGTGGGAGGTGGCCTTGAGGCATGGTCATGCCGGAACGGAAAACGGGTCAATTGCCAACGGACATCAATACGGCGCTAAAAGCGTCCGATTGCCGGATGATCCCGGATGAGATCGAGAGTCGTTTTTGATCCATTGCTTCATGTCGGTCCCAAACTGCTTCAGGCAAATTTCCGGCAATTTGATGGCACCATCAGTCTCGCCCAGCAGCGAATAGGTGTGAAATCGCGCCGAACAGTAACCCCAAGCACAAGCATGCTCAAGTGTCTGATTCAGCTGCTCTTTCCCAGATTTTCGAAGGTTGCGATTTGCGCCTTCTTAGATCCTTGGACAATTCTAATTTTCGCAATGAAATCAGGTCGATAAATCCTGCTCGACGCGGGGTTACTGTTCGGTGCGATTTCACAGGAGGATGTCAAAAGCATGAGCCGGCGTTACCTACCCGATGATGATACCACGCTAGGTGGAGGGTGTGTTGCCGGCTTCGCCTTGACTATCGTCATGACCCTGGCTGCGTTCTTCCTCGCAAATGCCGGGGTATTCGATTCGAAACCGGTAGCTCGCGCTGGATCCCCGCCTCGGGGTGACGTTGTCGTTCTTTCCAACGGTGAGATGGCGCAGGTCAAATCGAGACTGGCGGCTGCCCGCTTTTTTGGTCTGCCCCCGTCGCCCCAAATCCAAGAGCCCATTGCCCGCCTGGCGGCGAAGTGGCCGGCAAACCTAGGGATAGCGCGGTGACAAGCCCGGAGCCTTAGTTGATTGACTAACCCCTGAAGGGGCCGCTTTAGGAGGTCGGCATGGGGCAATCCCCGCCACCGTCATGCCACAGGCAGATTGCTAGGTTGAATTTTTGGTGGAACCCTCAAAGGGGTCGGGCGTTTTCAGCGGGTCGGCGGTCTCACGCTACCCTCAAGCACTCCGTCGACAGACTGCGACGTGACAGGTCGACAAGGAAAGCCGGCGAATAGCTTGCCGGTTTTCCGTCCAGGTTCGCCTTGCCGCGGCGCAGTCGATTCCACCCGTCGTTATGACGTTTGTCACAGGGCATCGAGCACGTTTCGCACTTCCCGGATCACTTCAAGTCTTGGCAGGATCCTTTCAGCCGCACGCGTGCGCAGTCCGTAGACATAACGGCCGTTAAGGGCTCCGAGCTGAGCTCACCACCAGTGAGGTGGCCGGCCGGGATAGCGCATCAAGCAGGGTTGGATCGCAATACCGAGTTGGTTGTGTTCGCGCCGCCGTAGCTTGATTTCCAGCAAATCGGCCGGCAAAAGAGAATATTGGCGGATCAGACTGTCCTCGTCGATCGGAATATCTCGTGGCTCTTTCGTTCGTATTCTTTGAGAAGCGCACGTCGGGCCACTTTCCACTCCATTTGAGAACGGTAGTGGCCGAGCCACCGTCCAAAGCAGCTTAGCCGTACAGGAGGAGGCAAATGACATATCCACAGCGAATATCCGGTGTTCACTCACCGCTCATCCTTATCGCAAGATTCTGAACAGCTCCTCTTCCGGCCCCTTCGGGAAGCTGCTGTGGGGCCAGATCAAGGGCTTCCTTCATGGGAAGTGCTTTGGAGAAATAATAGCCTTGCGCCGTTTCACAGCCTAGCGACCGAAGAATTTGGCGGTCAGCATCGGTTTCCACGCCTTCCGCCATGACCTCCCTGCCAAGAGCGCGCCCGAGATCAATGATCGATCTCACAAGGGCCTGATCTTTTATCGAATTCGCGAGGTCGCGAACGAAAGTCTGGTCGATCTTGATCTTTCGAATCCAGCCGTCTTTGAGCGAAACCAAGGTCGAAAATCCCGTGCCGAAATCGTCGAGGACGATAGATATTCCTGCCTCGGAGAGGCGTCCGAGTTTCTCGCCTACGCGCTCATGATCAAGGGGGGCTTCTTCGGTAATCTCGATCTCTAGCATATCGGTTGGAAGCCCCCTGGCTTGGAGGCGATCCAGGATCAGAGCATCTACGCTTCCGACCTCGAGTTCACGGGGCGAGAGATTCATCGCCACCCGGACATCGCGCCGTCCGGCTGCCTTCAGATTTGCGATCATGGTGCAGCAGTTGAGGAGAACTTTCTCTGTCACCAACTGAAGCAGTCCTTGCTCACGGGCGGCGGTGACGATATCCGGCGGCGGGACTGCACCATAAAGCGGATGGTCCCAGCGCAATAGCGCCTCGAACCCTACGATGGCATTATCTTCCAGGCGGATGACAGGTTGAAACCAAGTCGCCAGATTCCCGCTGTCGATGGCGGTTTTCAAATCCCGCTCAATGCGGTGTCGGCGCTCGAGGTCGCTGTTCAGCTTGTCGTCGAAGACGCGGAAATGGTTTCTGCCTAAACGCTTGGCGGCAAACAGCGCGGTGTCTGCGCGGAGCATAATATCCGTCAATTTTGGATTGTCGGTCTCGTAAATCCCAATGGACGCGCCAACCTGTACAGATTCTCTAAGCGAATGCTGTTTCGCGATCCTGGATGCCAAATCCGTGACGGAGATTGCTGAAATGCGGACGGGGAACAGCACTACAAATTCATCGCCGCCAACACGGGCGAGCGCGGCTCCTTGAGGCGCCTCTTGCTCAAGTCGGCGAGCGATGCTTTTTAGCAGTTCATCCCCTACCCTATGGCCATAGGTGTCGTTGACGGCCTTGAAACCATCGAGGTCGACCAGCATCGCCACAAACGGCTTGTCATCGGAATTCAACCGATCGACTGCCTGTTCCAGTCCGCGCCTGTTGAGCAGTCCCGTCAGCGGATCATGCCTCGATCTCTCCTCCATCTCTGCGGCAAACTGTCTGGCTTCGTGTTTGAGACGGCTGGTTTCGCAGAATCGATTTTGGCCGATGATAGAGCCGCGAAGGAGACCTCCAAGGAAAAGGACGACGGTGAACGCCAGAATTGCGTTATCGAGGTCCCCCGCCGCCGCAAGGCACCCGAACGCGACCAGTAGCGGCGGGGTGATGAAATTGATCGCAACGAAAGCACGAGAGCTGCCGTAAGTGACCGCTCCCGCAGAGATGCCCGCCAGAATAATCAAGTGCAGAGAAGATTGAGGAGAGGAATAGCCAGCCGTCAGTACCGCAAGGTATGCCCACGCGAACCCAGACAGAAGCGCCAAGCCTTCGTAGTATCGTAGGCGAACTGAACGCCACGCCGGGTCGCCGCTGGTCGCCGCTCTGCCACGGTTTGTTAGCGCAAGGGCAATTCGCGCGCCGTTTATGAGGTTGACGACAATAAACCAGATGACCGCAGAACGATCGGTGCCGGATACCATTTCCATGATCAGGACCAACGTCGACAAGACCGTGGAGATCGGCATGGAAAAGAAGAGACCAGCCCTTAAATCCGCGAGCTGATCACCGAGGATTCCTGCTTCAATCGCTCTTTTCTTTACGTCGCTTGTCAATTCCGACCCAGCCAGATCCACTAGCCTCATTGCGCTTGAGGCTAGGCGAGCGCGATAAAAAGCACGTTAACGATTTCAGTCGGTTACGATCGATCGGGTGATCGGTCGTTCCGTCGTCAGCGTCCAACTACTCGCTCGTCTCGTCTCCGACGTCCTCTTGGCGAGCGGCGAACTCTGGCATGATATCCCCTGCCAGCAGCTTTTCCTTGCTGAGCAAGCCCGCATCCTCGAGCGCCTCGAAATCCGGCAGATCGCGCAGCGTGTCCAGCCCGAACTCGAGCAGGAATTCTTTGGTCGTGACGTAGGTATAAGGTGCGCCCGGCGTCGGGCTGCGCGGCCCGGCGGCGATCAGCTTTGCTCCACGCAGATGGCCGATCAGGTCGCGGCTGACCTCCTTGCCGAAGAAGGACGACAACTCGGCGCGGGTGATCGGCTGGAAGTAGGCGATGCACATCAGCACCAGCACGTCCGGCTGCGTCAGGTCTTTGGCATGCCCGTTCCCGCCGACGGCCGTGCCAAATGCACTGCCAAATGCACTGCGGATGGCATCGGCATAGGCGGGCCGGGTCAAGTGTTTCCAGCCGCCGGCGACGGCGACCAGGTCATAGGGCCGGCCGCGCAGTTCTTCCCGAATGTCGTCGATCAGGAGATCAACGCTGCAGCTCTTGCCGACGATCTTCGCCAGCGTCTCGCGGCCGACCGGCTCGCTGGCGGCAAAGATGGTTGCCTCGACCCGGTGCATCCATTCGCGCCAGCGCGCCTCCGGCGGCAAATGATCCAGCTCCCGATCAAGCAACGGTCGTTGCCCATCCCCATTGTCTCGGCGAGCCTTCGTCGAACCAGCCGCCATCGTCACAGCCCATAGATACGGAACGTGGGGCGCCCGGTGAGCTCGCGCACGGCGCCGAGTGTTTGCAGCCGGTCGAACAGGCGGCGCAGGCCGCGCTCACTCATGCCGGTGATCTTTTCTGATGCCACGAGCGCGTCGTCGAACAGGAGTCTTTCGACCACGGCGTCCGCTGCTTTGGCCCTGAGTTTGGGCGCGACTGCAAGGAGCTTGTCCGCCCGGCGCTCGAGCTCGGCGGACAGATCGATGGCGCGCAGCGCGGCGCGCGCCCGCGCGGCAAGCAGTTCTTTTGTCCCCTCCCCGTCCATCTCGATTCCCGTGGCCGTGACAAGGGCGGGCCCGCCGCGCCGGCGGCTGGCGTGTGAACCCAAGGCCGCTTCGCCGCCCAGCAGCGGAATCGCATGAGCCCAGCCCAGCCGCTGCGCCAGCAAAACATCGGCGAGCCAGGCGCCGACGGCGCGCCCAAACCCGCAACGCTCGGCAGCCATGAACGCGCCGGTCAGCATCTCGACCGTCCCGGCGCCGACCGCGAGTTGCCGAAGCTCGCCCGCCAGGTCGCTGACCACCTCGCCGTCGCGGGCGAAAAAACCAAACTCTTCCAGCACCGCAGCGAGATTTTTCTCCGTCAGCAGTTCTTCTGCCGGTCGGGTCGCCAGCCGGCGCCACGCCAACAGCAAGCGACCGGCGGGGCCAACATCATCACCGGGCTTCGTCAGCAGCACCGCGTCGCGCAGTGCCAAAGACTCCTCGACGCGACCGGCCTGCTTCGCCGTTGTCGCGGCCGCGGCAAGCGCCAGCCGCTGCCGCCAGGCGCCGGCCCATTTTTCGTCGCGGCGGACCACCGCATCCAAGGCGCCGATGGCGGCGCCGGCAACGAGCGCGATGTCCGCGACTTCTTTTCCGGCAAGGTTTTGCGCATCGGCAACCGCCCGGCGCAACCAGGCCGGGACGGGTGCCGTCGGCACGGTCGAAGGGGCACCGGCAAGCGGGGCGTGGTGGCGGGAAAGAGATTTGGGGCGGAGAATCATCGAAACCACGATGAATCAGCGCGGCGCTTTTGGCAATTCATTTAACCACCAACCGCCGCGCCTGTCGTGGAGACAAAATGACTGATAATGTTGCCTTATCGGTCGTTATCTGGCATGCGGCGGAAATGGCCCATGTGGCTCGTTTTTCATCGCCGGACAGCCTCCTTTAGGCGTCAGATCGACGAGAATTCGCGTTCATTGAGCGGACCAGGTTTGCGGCCCATTCCCGGACCCCTTGCCGAGGAATGGCCTCTCTCGTCGAGCAGAGCGCCAGAATAGGCGTCAATCGTGCCTGCGATCGAAATCTCGCGCACGGTTATGAGATTCCCCGAGCACAATTGTGAGACTGGCTGAGTCGGAATTGTGAGACTACGCGACACGGCGGGGAGTCTCACGATATCTGAATCGCCCGCCCGCCGCTCCGCGGCCGGGGCGACAGCCTTGCCCCAGGTGCCGCCGAGTTCCCCGCAAGCGCGGCATCGATCAGACCTGCTCGAACACGCTCCCGTTTCCGCCGTGGCAGCTTTTCGGCGGCGATCCAGCGCGGATCAGCCAGAATTTGACGCGCCAGGCGCTCGTATTCGGCCGAGGAGCGCTTCTGTAGCTGGACATGTGGCCGTCGGCTCGACCTTGAGAGCCGTTCCCGCCGTGGCGCGGCCCGCCGCACCAGGTGGGCGGCGCCAGGCGGCGACGTACCGTCGACGCACGGATCGGGGCCGAAGATATCGTTGAGGGCAAGCAGCGTGAGGAAACGCCAGCGCACCGGCAACTGCCCGAGCGGAGAATCGGCGCCGACGGCATGCCGGACGTCGTAGGGAGAGCGCCAGCCGGCTTCGTTGAACCACAGCGCCAGTGCGGGTCGCGCTGCAGCGGGGTGGTCGAGCGGCGCCCAAAGTGTCGCAAGCGCCTTCTCGAACTGCTCCCGCTCGGCCTTGCCTCCGTTGACGCATGCCGTGATCCGCTGCTGGGTGGCCAGCGCCGTCGCCAGGAGGACGGGATCCTGTGGCTGAGCGCCCTCCCCTCCCCTATCGGTGAGAAGCCGCGCGCAATGGCTGCAAACAGGCCGAGCGCATCCCTCGCGCAGGCGAAAAGCCACAGAAAGACGCCGGTGACACGATACACAACGATCGCGAAGCAGGTGGCCGTGGACCGGGCAGATGCAGCGTTCGGCAAACACCCAGCCGGCTCGCAAGTAGGCGTCGCGGCCCGCGGCGTGATCGTCAGTGAAGCAGGCGAGACAAATCGGAGTCGACCCGGTCACTGTCGACGGCGTCCATTCCGGCCCCCTGCTCACGTACCAAGATCGGGGCCGTCGCGGATAGCGCCTGCTCAAGGATAGGCGCTGCAACCGATCGGAGTCGACGCCACATGCTCGCGCCCACACGCTCGTCTGGCCGGTTGCCGGAGCGCCATCGTCGATAAGCAGGGGTGACGACAGGTCACTGAAATAGCCGGCCAGTTCCGGCGCCGTCAGGCCATAGCGGCATGCCACGCGCGCCATCCAGGAGGACAGTAGCTCGTCGCGACAGGGCCGCGGCGCGACGGGTAGACGACCCGGCTCCATCACCCGGCCGCCGCTTGCGGCATTCGCCGGCGTGCCGATTGCGTCATCGACACAAGCGGCAGAACGAGATCGTCTCCGAAGCTCATCAGGTCCAGCCGCTCCCTTCCCGACCGGATTGCCTCCTCGGAGGCTGTTTCGATCAGCCGGAAAATTCGCGCCGTGACGCCGCTAGTGAGCAGATGGATCCGCTCACGAACCGGCTCTCTGTCGAGATCGGACGCGGCACGCAACGGCAGGATTCCCGCCAGGCTCTTCAAGAGCCGCGCAAAGGCGTGATCGTTCTTCCAGGGCTTGAGATGAAACGCCTCGAAACGTTCGGCGAGTTGAGCGTCGGTGAGCAAGGCCTGGCGCGCCAGATCGGTGCCGACGCAGACGAGCGGGACTCTCAGGTCGTTGGCGAGAAACCGCAGCGCATTCAGAAAAATCCGCTGCTGGCGATAGGTTCCTGCCAGCATGCCGTTGACCTCGTCGAGCACGATTATCCTGGCGCCGACGGTGCGCAGCAGCGAGCGGCAGATGTCCTTCTCCCGGGCAAGCGCGCCACCGACGAGCGCCGGAGCCTGCAGACTGGCCAGCAATTCCCGGTATAGGTCACGCTCGACTGGCTCCGAGGGCACCTGCGCCACGACGACAGGCCTGTTCGTAACTCCGGTCGACTGGCAGAAGGTAGCCGGGTGCGCACGCTCGAACTTCCGGACGATCTTGGTCTTGCCCATGCCGGTGTCGCCATAGATCAGCAGGCAAGGCATGCGGTCGCGCGGCGGATAGGCCAGCAAGGAATTCAGGCGGAGAAGTGCAGCTTCCGCCTGCTCGAAACCGATCCAGCGATCGGCCTTGATCCAGGCGATGCGCTCGTCGTCAGGCAGCTCGGCGTAGCGACGGTACCGCTCGTCGAGATGTTCGTATGTCCCCTCCCCTCTCACGACCATTCTTCCACGGCGTAGACCGGCACCTTGCTCCAATCGATCGGGCGGTCTTCGTCAGCTTGCGCAGGCTCGGTCCGCGCCGGCGATTTGTTTGGCGCTGCGGCACCGAGCGCTCGCTCGCGCTTTTCCACCAGCTGACGCGCTGCCTTGGTGCGCACCGTCGCCTCATCGACCAGAGCGCGCTGCGCCTCGATGGTATCGAAGATCAGTTGCTCGTCGACCAACGCCAGACCGCGTTCCCGCAGGGCGGTCCGGGCGCGGCGATGTTCGCCAAGCGTGATCGGCGGGCGCCGCAGATCGGCAAAGCGGATCGGCCAGCGCTTACCGTCCGGAGCACGCACGAAAATCCTCGAAAGATCGCGCGGATCGTAGGAAACGCGCAACGGCCGATCAACCCGGCCGGCCCAGATGCTCAACACGTCATCCCAGTAGCGCAGACCGAACAGGTGAATGCCGTCACGCCGCACCAGCCGGTCCACACTGGGCAGGAAATCGATCATGAAACCCGCGAGATCATGGGGATGACGCACCGGCCTGACACGGCGGACCGCGGCCTCGTGCCAAGCGGCGAGCGGCGGGATCCCCAGCGCTCCATGCCGATCGGCGTGGTAGCGCGTGATCTCGAGCGCCATCCAGCGCTCCAGTTCATCCATCGTCATCGTCGCATTGGCGGCAGAATCGTAGCCGCCGCGCTCGTCGATGTCGCTGAACGTCGTGCCCGGGAGAAGGTGGACGGCGCCCATCATGGTGCCGATCAGCCGCTCGATATGCCCGCCATAATGGGGCGTGGCAACCGGACGATGGATGAGTTCGATGCCATGTTCCTCGGCGCCCCGTCGTAGCGCCTGCGACCGGAATTCCTTGGCATTGTCGAGATGGATCGTGTCCGGGAACCCGGAAATCGGCCACTCCGCATCGATCCCAAGCCCTGCGAGCCAGGATTCTTTCGGCTGGACAATGTGCTGGATTGCGAGAGCAACCGAGGCCGTCGACGGCGCCTCGAGTGTCAGGTAGAAGCCCGCGACCATCCGGCTCGCCACGTCGATGGCGAGAGTCAGCCACGGCCTCTGCAGCGGCCGTCGATATTGGCGATCGACGACAATGACATCGACCAGCGTGTGATCGATCTGGACGACGTCGAACGCGCACTCAGCGGTATATTCCCCCGGTACCGGCCGGAAGCGATCACGTGCCGCCTTCGATCCTTCCCGTGCCCTGGCCAATTCGGCGGGGTCCATGGTCGCGATCCGTGCCTTCACCGCATGCCAGGACGGTGCGCGCACGCCACGCGATCGGCAGAGCCTGCGGATCTCCTTGTGCAGCCGATTGATGCTCGGCTTCTGGCGCGTCGAGTAAAAGTCCCGGAGCGCTCCAGCGATTACCGCTTCGGTCTCGTTCGGCAATCGGCGGCTGCCTTGTCTCGTGCCGGCCGAGCGCGGCAACAGCGAGCTCGTGACCGGATGCTCCCGATACGTCCTGATCAGTTCGTAAAGCCGGGTTCGCTTGAGGCCGAGCTTGTGGCAAGCCCTGAAAAAATCTGAGCGGCCGGGGCGGTCAAGCGAGACCAGGCTACGGATCACGGCCTCCCTTGCAACCGCCTCATTCCAGGCGGCATCATCGACCGTGTCCTTATCTGGCTCGTGAACCACAGCGGCCTCGCTGTAAAGTTCGTCCGTTCGAATACTACGAAAAATCCGCTGATTCGGCTAGAATCCGCCAATGAACTCCGAAGATGATTCGCGCCAGATCAATCACTTGCCGTCCGTTGAAAAAACGCGAGTGACAGCCCGAATCGTCGAGCAGAAGCCCGAAAATCGCCTCGCGCGACCCTCCGCACCGCCCCACAGCACGGGGGCGCAGGACGATGCTTTAGGTCTGCGGTCGTCGGCCGGGCTGGAGGCGAAAGCTGCGGACGATTTGCCCGACATCATCGATGTCGTCATGGAGATGGGTCGCGCCCCGGAAGAACTGTCAGCCGAAGCCCCCTCCCCTCTTCCGGCCGTCGCCAATCCGCGCCTGCCGGCGCATCTCGACGCGTTGGCCGATCGCGCGCGCGATTATGTCGAGGCGGCGAGCTCGGCCAACACCCGCCGCGCCTACGCTGCGGACTGGAAGCATTTTTGCGCCTGGGCGCGCCGCCAAGGTCTGGACGTGTTCCCGCCCGATCCGCAGTTGGTCGGCCTCTACATCACCGCCTGCGCCTCAGGAAAGGCGACCGGCGACAAGAAGCCGAACTCCGTATCCACGATCGAGCGGCGCCTCTCCTCGCTGACGTGGAACTATGCACAGCGTGGCCAGCCGCTGGACAGGAAAGACCGGCACATCGCCACCGTCATGGCCGGCATTCGCAACAGCCACGCAAAACCGCCAGTACAGAAGGAAGCCATCCTGCCCGAGAATCTCATGGCCATGCTGGAAACCCTCGATCGGGGTACCCTGCGCGGCTTGCGCGACCGTGCCATGCTGCTTCTCGGCTTTGCCGGCGGGCTGCGTCGTTCCGAAATCGTCGGCCTGGACGTCGGCCGCGACCAAACCGAGGACGGCCGCGGCTGGATCGAGGTCTTCGAAAAAGGCCTGCTCGTCACGTTGCGTGGCAAGACCGGCTGGCGGGAGGTCGAGATCGGCCGGGGCTCGTCCGACACGACCTGCCCGGTCGTGGCGCTGGAGACCTGGCTCAAGCTCGCGCGCATTGCCCACGGGCCGCTGTTCCGAAGGGTGACGGGGCAAGGCAAAAAGGTGGGCAGCGAGCGGCTCAACGACCAGGAGGTGGCACGCCTGGTCAAGCGGGCAGCGCTGGCGGCCGGCGTACGCGGCGATCTTTCCGAGGGCGAACGAGAACAAAAGTTCGCGGGGCATTCGCTGCGCGCCGGGCTTGCCTCGTCGGCCGAGGTCGACGAGCGCTACGTGCAAAAGCAGCTCGGCCACGCCTCCGCCGAGATGACCCGTAGATATCAGCGGCGCCGCGATCGGTTTCGAGTCAATCTCACCAAGGCAAGCGGGCTGTAGGGACAAAAAACCCCCTCCCCTGCCCTTCTCGCACATCTGGTGGGCGAATTCGGCGTGGCGCGCCAGCGGTTCAATAACTAGATAACGCGAGCGCCTTTCACTCTGACGTGGCATTCTCATGAAAAAGATCGGTTTTCTGTCGTTCGGACACTGGACGCCCTCGCCCCAGTCGCAGACACGGTCTGCATCCGATGCACTCCTGCAGTCCATCGATCTGGCCGTTGCTACCGAAGAGCTGGGCGCGGATGGGGCATATTTCCGCGTGCATCACTTCGCCCGCCAGCTTGGCTCGCCGTTCCCGCTGCTGGCGGCGATTGGCGCCAAGACCAGCCGCATCGAGATCGGCACGGCGGTCATCGACATGCGCTACGAGAACCCGCTCTACATGGCCGAAGACGCCGGCGCCGCCGACCTGATCGCCGGAGGGCGTTTGCAACTGGGCATCAGCCGCGGCTCGCCAGAGCAGGTGATCGATGGCTGGCGCTACTTCGGCCACGTTCCGCAAGAGGGCGAGAGCGATGCCGACATGGCCCGGCAGCACACCGACGTGTTCCTCGACGTGCTGCGCGGCAAAGGCTTTGCACAACCCAACCCGCGCCCGATGTTTCCGAACCCGCCTGGCCTGCTGCGTGTCGAACCACATTCGGAGGGCTTGCGTGATCGCATCTGGTGGGGCGCCGCCACCAACGCAACTGCGGAATGGGCAGCAAAACTGGGAATGAACCTGCAGAGCTCCACACTCAAGTTCGACGAGAGCGGAAAACCCTTTCATCTCCAGCAGGCCGATCAGATTCGCGCCTTCCGCGAGGCGTGGAAGGCGGCCGGTCACACGCGCGAGCCGCGGGTCTCCGTCAGCCGCAGCATCTTCGCGTTGGTGGACGATCGCGACCGGGCGTATTTCGGCGGCAACGAGAGCGAAGATCATTTCGGTTACATCGAGCCTGAAAAGCTCGCCGTGTTCGGCCGCTCCTATGCCGCCGAGCCGGACGTCCTTATCGAGCAGTTGAAGGGCGACGAGGCCATCGCCGAGGCTGACACGCTGCTGCTCACCGTCCCCAACCAGCTCGGTGTCGACGACAATGCGCATGTCATCGAGGCGATCCTGACCCACGTCGCCCCGGCCTTGGGTTGGCGCTGACGCCTCCGTCCGAAAGCTCCCTCTGTCCTTCCGCAATTGCTTCATCGCCAGGACAACTGGTCCTTCGGCAGCCGGCCGCTCGGGTCGAATACAGTCACCTTGTGCGGAAGATCCGGACCCCAGTCCCAAAGCACTAGGTTGCGATCTTCTGTCTCGGCACCCGGAGCAAAACTCGGAACCAGAATACCGGCAATGCCTTGAAGCCGCAGTTGGTCATAGATGGACCAGGATGCAGGACGCTCGCCGTCGCTGAGGACCGTTGCCCAAGCGCAGGCCATGTCCTCGAGCGCGACGGAAAATTCTCCCCTCCCCTGCTCGGTCGTCAGGTCTGCGATGCCCTCGCAATCGACCTCATAGGAGCACAGCACACAGGGGTCGATCCGATGCGCAAAGCCTTGATTGGCTTCTTTGACCGCCGTCATGATGGTGAGCCCCAGATATAGCGCTGGCACACCTTTGGGATTGAAGCGCGCACCCCTGATCGCGGCTCCCTCACCGGAAGTCGGCTTGAAGGCCCAACGCGGATCATGTGCCCTATAGCAGGTTCTGACGAACCTCACGCAAAGCCGCCGAGGGCCATATGATCCAGATAATCGCGAACGGCAGCGGCTTTGCCTTCCTTCACGAGGGCTTCGGCGGTGCGACCACCGAATGCCGGCAGCGGCTGGGCTCGGTACCAGGCCATCGCCTGTTCCTTTCCGCCCGCCCATTCCGTCACGCGACTGATGATCTCGAGCATTTCACGTAGACGCCCCTGGGTCTTTATCGTGCGGCTGCGCTCCAACCGATAGAGGGTTTCGCGGGCAAGGCCGGCCGTCTCGGCCAATTGGCCCTTGGACATTCCAAAGCCGTCCGCCACTTGGTTGATGGCAATTTTCCCGGCCCGGTCCATATAGGACAAAACCAAAGGTTCATTCTGCACGGGTATCTTGAGGGCCTGGCCCATAGGATTCCATCCTGTCATACACATAGTCGCATTTACTGTGCAAAAGATATGACACTCCTCGGCTATTTTCAAGTTCGGAAGCCGATGCGTCTCCAACCGATCGTTTGCTGATAACTTCCGTGTTTGTACAATCACTCCTTTTCCACGCTGAGAAACGCAGCAAATGGCTCGTGACGCCCAAAATCGACGTTCCGCTCGACCACAGGGCCGGCAAATCGGCTACGCTCGTGTGTCGACGGACGAACAGGCGACGGACGCGCAGGAAATCGAGCTGCGCGGCCGGCTGCAACGTCGTCGTCCAGGAGCATGGATCGGGCGCTTCACGTGCCCGCCCTGCCCTATCGCGGCTGATGAGCGAGATCGGCGCCGGCGACGTGCTGGTTGTGGTTCGGCTGGACCGCCTGGCGCGCTCGGTCAGCCATCTGCTCGACGTCATCGAGGAGCTGAGCGAAAAAGGCGCGCATTTCCGCTCGCTGCGCGACCCGATCGACACCTCAACGCCGCAGGGCATGTTCTCGCTGCAGGTCCTCGGCGCCGTCGCCCAGCTCGAGCGTGCGCTGATCTCCGAGCGGACCAAGGCCGGCATCGCCGCGGCGCGATCGAAAGGGCGGCTGCCGGGAAATCCAGGCATCCGGGAGCGCAGACCTGAAGCGCTGGCCAAAATGACCGCGGTCCAACGGGCTTCATATGGCGCACGCGTGCAATCCAACATGAATGCGTGGCTTCCAACGGTGCGCCGGATGCGCCCCGACCACAATTGGGACGATGTCGCACGGGTCCTGAAGCAGCGCGGGGTCGACTGGACGCCCGAACGGCTGCGACGCGCGGTGAAATGGCTCGTCACGGAACGCCTGGCCGATCCAAAGCTGCTAGATAGAGCCTCTCCCCGGCTTCCTGAAGATCGGTTGATGACCCTGGTGGCGGGGATTTCGCAATCTAACCCGGACCTGTCGCTCCGCGATATTGCAACCCAGCTCGAGCGCCTGCACGAACGAACCCCGCGCGGGAGCGCCAAATGGTCAGCCTCATCGGTCAAGAACCTGCTCGATCGGGCCCGCCGGCTTGGTCTCGCCGGGGAGCCGCTCGCGCCGTGACCGGTTCCCTACCGCGTCAACCTCACTGCAGGACAGCCCTCAGTTTACGATCCGCGGCTGACGACCAACATCCCCGCTCCGCTTGTACGCCGCCCAGGCATCGGCTGGAACAGCGCTGCCGGCGCGCGACAGCCAATCCGCACGATCGGCCTCGGAAAGTGAATTCCACCACACCATCCCGGCGGTTTCATCGGGCGTCGGTTCCCGGTCGTGTTCGTTTCTCATTTCCTCGATCCTCGCATATGGCGCTCTTCCCAACAAGCTCGGCACCACTATCCACGGTCATGGCGCCGATCAAACCCGCTCGGCTCATCACGATCCGCGCCCTGGCTTGTCGAGGCTTCGGCGCAATGCATCACTAATTTCCAGTCGCGATTCGGTGCGAACGACCTTCCCCGCCGTTTCCAGATCGACCGCAGCAGCTTCAGCTCCATTTCCGGCAGCTTTGGACGCCTCAAGCTTCGCCCGCAGCAAGGCCATGATCATCGGCCAGACCGAGAACTTCCCGGCCTTCGCCCGATCGGTCAGGCTGCGCAAATAGCCGCCGGCGCTATTGATCTGGTCCTGTCGCTGGTAGATGGCGGCAATGGTAATCGCCGCCTGCTGCTCACCCATTGCCGTTCGCGCTTCCTCCCAGGCGCTCGGGCTGATGCCCATGGTCGGCCGGGCAACCTCGGCTGCGGCCAGAAATTCACGCCAGTTGCGGATTCCGCCGCCGCCCTTCACCAACCAGAGCATGTCCGGGCAGGCATCCAGCACGATGCCCAACGGCAGCTCGCGCTTCGGCAAGCTCCGCACGTTGTCGGTTTCCGCTGCGCTGCCGCTCGCTTCATTCCTTTCTCCTAAGCCACTTTCAGATTCAGATTTAGAGTCTGGTTTTGAATTCTGTATGTGGCGCTCGATATGAGACTCATTGGCGCTCATATTCTTTGTTTTTACGAATGATTCCAATGCCTCCCGCACTTCAGCCCAGAGATCCTCAAGCTCGGCTGCGATGGCTTCGAGGACCTGGCGGGGCGCTGTACGGGGAATCTTGCCGACAATGGCTTGATAGGTTTGCTGGACCTTGCCCCAATTTGCCGGAACGCCTTCCTCAATGCCTGCGTCTATCATCTTGACGATGTCGCGGCGGCATATGGTTAGCCGTTCCTTAACGACCCGATAGGCCTTCTTCTCGGCTCGGACGACTTCCGCCAGCTCCTTGAACTCCGCTGCGCGCGCCACGATCGGAGAGATGTCGAAGCCGTAGGCTTGCTCGATCTCGCCCCCCTGCCCTCTCCGAGCGTAGCGCTTGCCGTTGGGGCTGTCCCTGCGGATGATCAAGCCGCACTCCACCAGGACGGCCAGGTGCCGCCGTAGCGTCGCAGGTGGCATGCCATTGGCGCGGCCGATCAGCTGCTCATTGGACGGCCAGACGATCAGCTCGCTGTCGCCATAGAGTGCCGTGTCCGGATGAAACGAAAGCAGCGCGTCAAGTATGGCCAGTGCGCGATCGGTCGCGCCCAAGGCGCCTCGGGCTTCCTTAATGTGCTGGAAGACATGCCATTTGTGGACAGTGAGGTCCGCCGGTATTGCCTTTGCGGCCACCTGGCTTGAAATCATGCCAAGCGTCATCGGCCGCCGCCCAAAGGGCGTCGTTGAGATATGCGTCTGCATTGTCCTTCACCTATTGCTAGGCAAAAGAAACCTGCTCGCCGAATCGGCGCTCAAACCGACCTGAATGGTCTTGACTATGATTCGCGGAAGTGGGATTCTCTCAGTCGCCAAACTTAAAGAGAAGGTCTTCCGGAATTGCCGTTTCGGGGGCCTTTTTCTTTTGCGCTCAATCTCCGTTCGTGGTTGCTCGTTTTTCCCGACGGAAGGCCTCATACAACTCGCTGAGATTTTCCGAGAGGTAGTCACCGAACGCTGCTGCGTCGGTCCCCTTCGCCTTGAGGGCGATGGTGAATTTCTTGCCACTGGCCACCATCTCCGCGGCGACACGCCCATCAGACGGCGCCCAGCTGCGTTTGGATGGCGCCAGCGCGGCACGGCGGCGCGGCTTGGATGCCTTCAGCTTCGCGACGACCGCATCGAACCGCGCTTCGCTTGGCATCCCATGAAAATCGGAACTCGATGCCAGAGCCAAGGCAGTGTCGACATTGCCCGGCTTGTCGAGGAGGAGCTTGAGCTCATACCAGCGATCACGACCGACAGCCTTCGCGCGGCCGATCGCTTCGAGCAGATCCTTGGGCATCGAGGCGACAGAGAGCATCTTTGAAAGCGTCGGCCGATCGACACCGATTGCGGCGAGGGCTGTGGCGTTGTCCTCGTCGAATTTCCGCTGAACGATGTCGGCGGCAAACAGTGCTTTCTCGATGAAGGACGTGTTCGCTCGCGCGTTGTTTTCCTGTCCCTGGGCGATCACATGATCGCGCTCGGAGATATCCTTGATGACAGCGCGAAGCTTGAGACCAAGCTCTTTTGCGGCGCGCCAGCGGAGGCGACCGAAGACTAGCATGTAGCGGCCGGGCCGCTGCGGGTGGGGGCGAAGGAGCGCCGGGGAGTTCTGGCCGGAACTGCGGATCGACTCCAACACCTGAGCGTAGTCGGCCTCGTAATCTTCCTGATCGACGTTGAGCCGGTCGTTGGCGAAAGATTGGTCCACCAGGTCGGGGTCAACCTCAATTATCGTCTCACCCTCGAGCAGCTTGCCTGCCTGGGCCGCCATTTCGTCGATCGAGCTTATGAGCGAGCGTGATGCCCCCTTGAAGGTGTAGTCTCGTGCAACTGGGCGCTCAGCGGGAGCGTCGCCGTTGTCCATGATGCTGGCAAAGGGATTTTTCCGCGCCATTTGACTAGCACCCCCTTATGCGGCTTATGCGCTTGAAACCGTGGGCTTTTTTGGCTGTTTTGACGGCAGTCAACATCGTAACCGCCCCCATGCCTGGTGGATCAGCCCCTGAATCTCGAAGTTCACGGCATCCATGCTGTCGATCGCCCGATCATAGGTATCGCGATTGAAGTTCGATCGCTCGACCTCATAGAGCGTCTGCTTGGTGAGGCCGGCGTCAGAAATCGCCGTGGATTTGAGCATCGGGCTTTTCAGGATTTCCTCGGCAAGCATCGACTGCATGAAGCCGACCATCTGCGCCTGGGGAATGTCCGTGGGCTCGTATCGGGTGATGAGATAGCGCAGCCAGTCCAGCTGGACCTTCGCGCCAGCATTCTTGATGGACTTCATGATATTGCCCAGCATCAGCAGAAACTGACTCATGGACATCAGGTCCAGCATCTGCGGGTGGACGGTGATCAGAACCGAGGTGGCGGCCGACAGTGCCGACAGCGTCAGATAGCCAAGCTGCGGAGGGCAATCGACGACCACGACGTCGTAGCGCTCACTGACCGAATCCAATGCCCGGGCGACCCTCGTGAAGAACCGCTTTCCTTCCTGAGACGGAGACTGCATGGCAAGCGGCGTCTCGTACTCATATTCCTGCAGCTCCAGGTTCGCCGGGATGATATCGAGCAAGGGGAAGTTCGTCTTGCGGATGACATCTTCGGCCGGGGCGGGGTTGTCGTACCGGATCGCGTCGTAGAGCGAGGGGTTCTTGTCGAGCTCCGGCTGGAAGCCATGGAGGGCTGAAAGCGAAGCCTGCGGATCGAGATCCACCGTCAGGACCCTGTGACCGGTGAGCGCCAGATGCTGCGCGAGGTGCGCCGTGGTGGTGGTCTTTCCCGATCCACCCTTGAAGTTGACGACCGCAATGACCTGCAGCTTCTCGCCAGGTTTGCGGTAGGGCACATACTTCTTGGAATCCGATCGCCCGTGCTTATCGAGATAGTCTCGAAGCTCGGTCATCTGCTCGGCCGCGTAAAAACGCCGCCCGCCGGCACCTACGAAAGGCTCAGGACCTTTCTTTTCAAGATGGAGGCGCTTCAGATTGTTCGGACTGATCCCAAGATAGTGGGCGACTTCGGCCATCGAGAACCGCCGAAGGGTCTTCTGCCCCTCGGTCGGAAACTTCTCGATGCGCAATTGGTCGAGCTTGCGCGAGATCTCGGCCCCCTGGGCAAGGATCTTGTCGTCAAACTCAAAACTTGGGAGAAATGCCATCTCCGCTTTGTCCCCCGAACGAGAAAATAGCGCCATATTCGACCTTTCGGCCAATCTGGCGCCAGTATGAGCGATTCCCGTTCTCTGGCAAGCGATTTTGGGTTAACGAAACCTTAACGACATGCCCAGGTCCACTCCAATAAGATCACTCAGCGGAGCATCACAGTCTGGATCCGCGGCGTCGGCGATTACACTTTCCATTGCGTTTTCAATCGCTTACTTACTCCGCCGTTGGCCATTCCGAGAGAACGTTCAATGCCACGTGCCGCTTGCTTGATCCATGCAGAACCCTGAGAAGTTTCACAGTCGTGCATTGCGTCAAACTGGGTGAGTCGGCGCGACTGCCGCTCCATTGCGGCGACTCACTTTCAACCGATAACATCTGACTCTTAGCCGGCTATACGGCGTCCACGGTGGCTCAAAGATCATGGACCGGCGGACGCGGCGAGTAGACAACCACAATTCCCTCCGGTCGATCGTCTTTCTCGGCAGAGGCAACTATCACCGACGTGAATCCCTCGCGCCCAAACGATTCAGCCAATGAATTGGACGTGGGCACCGGAAGTCGGTGACAATCAGACATGGTCGAGCCGAAGCTCCAAGTCGTCCTTGAGCGCCGCGATTGCGCTCGCAACGTTGCGAGGTTTTATGTACTCGCTATAGAACCGTCGTTGTACGGTGATTTGGCGCTTATGCGCGCATGGGGGCGGATCGGCTCGCTCGGCCGACAACGCCTTGACCTCTATGCGTCGGCCGCTGAAGCCGGCGAAGCGCTCGAGGCCTGGCTCGCGCGTAAGATCCGACGGGGATACACACCCGTCACTGCCGAGGTCAAAGTCCAGTCCAAGGTCCCATAATCACCGGCAATTATTGCCGCGGCTACAAGGGCTTGCACAGCGGCATAGGGCCGACCATGTCGATATTCGGCTGACCGAAGGCAGTGTTCCTACTTTCCTAGCGGGCCGGATAGAGTCGTTCTAGCTGTCACCCCTGAAATTCCACTCATCTGAAAGACAGTGAAGGCGGTTCCGGAACATTGGGTTCGACATCGGTGAAGAGATTCGGAAACAACCGTTCCCTGAAATCGAGAGGGAAGGCAATGCGCACTGGTGCCTTCGGAGTGTCAGATTTCAAAAACCCGCGCTCGACGAGATCCGACAGCGTGTTCCGTGCCGTGCGCTCGGATGTCTTCAGCACGAAATTCGTCTCGCCACGGGGCAGCCTACCGTGCCGCAATACGGCCGCCACGAGATCAGGCGCTCGTTTATCGTCGACGACATCTTTTATTAGAGCGCGGTAGCGGGCATCGAGCCGTCCGAGGTCGAACATTGCGGTCGAAAACCGCACTTGGTCGAGCGCGACCGTAAGGAACCATTCGACGAAATCCTTGAGCGCTGATTCCGAAAGATTTCCCCGGCCATCACGATCACCTTTTCTGGGGCTGTCGGCGTGATCCATCATGCGCTTGTATTCGCCACGATCTTTCAAGCCACGAGCGAGACCACGAGATATCGACCAAAGGCCATTGCCTCCAATACCGGCCTTGAGCGCCATGGCGTGAGACATCAGGCGACTGACGCGGCCGTTACCGTCTGGAAACGGGTGGATGTAGTTGAGGCGGTGATGAGCTGACGCAATCGCGATGATCCGCAGGCTCGCCTGCTTTTCGGCCATGGCAAACCGCTTCTGGAAATACTCCATAAAAGCCACCACCCTGTCAGACGATGGCGGCTGATGGCGGCCGACAGCGACATCATGTTCGGTGGACATCCTGAACACGCCGGGAACAATCTCAGCCTTGGCGCCATCAGGTTTGTCGATGAACCGGAACTCTTCGGGCATCTCGTCATAGAAGGCGCGATGGACCCACCGAATGAAATCGATCGAAGTCGGGCTCGGCAGCTCGCCGCGCAACCCGAGGCCGTCAATCATCCTCTGAACTTCAACATGGGCCTTCGCCTCCAAGGCGAGGGGACGACGTTCGGGATCTATCTCGGCGCCAGCCAGTGCGCTCTCGATATCTCGAGGTCGGGTGTTGTGGCCTTCGATCAAATTCGAATAGTACGAATTCATGACTCGTACGAGATCGGCCAATTCGTCAGCGGACTCCGGATGCAAGCCTCGGCCGAGTTCATCGGCGGCCTTCTGCAGCTCGATTGCAAGATCGGCCAGAACGGTCGGCACCGCGTCGTCAAAAAACAGCGGCTCGATCCGGGCAGGGGTTTCAAGCATTCTTTGCCGATCTCTATCGTGCCTCAATGGATTGCAATGTAAGGCATTAGAGACAACAAGTCAGCACAATTGCCGATATTAGTTGCCGATCTCCCTTGCCGATATCGGCAGCCGATCAAGACGCGAACCCGAACATGCCTCAAACGGCCGGCCGGGTAGGGTCGGGGCCGTAGGCGCCATCGCGGACAACTCTCTTGCCGTCGCCAACCACAACTTACATGAGGTAGAGGCGGAACGGCCTTCACGCGGTCGAACAGGATCAGATCAACTGTTGACGCACCGCAAGCGCCACGGCGTGAGTGACATTGGTGGCATCCAGCTTTCGCCGAGCATTTTGCAGGTGATACTCGACCGTCCGGACCTTGGTTCCGACGATTTGCGCGATTTCGGACATGCGCTTGCCTTTTGCCATCCAGCTCAGACAAAGCCTCTCTCTGGGGCTTAGCTTGACGGTGACAGCAGGCATCGGCTCGAGCATCCAGCGCCGCGCATAGACATCCACGTGCGCTGCAATCGAAGCGGCAAGGAAGGGGCATTTTACCAGGCAATTGTCACACCGGTTCGAGGACGCGAGCGTGAATAATACCGTCCTGCCAAATCCGGCCGACACGGGCACTGATATCCCCGATGCGATGCCATGATCCCCGGCTTCTCCAAGGAAGCGCACCTGGTCCGGCGACAATGCTCGTCCAAGATCGCGTTCGGACCACGCAAAGCAGCGTTCAGAACGGCGGGCTTCCTGCACGACGGGATCGATGCTCGCGTATTTCTTGTTGATATAGTGGCCTTGCCATGCGCGCGGGTACGTCGAAAACGTGTCGATCTCCGGCCCACAAACCGAGAGATAGGCAAACCAGTCAAACCCCAATTCGCCGGCGAACTCCTTCACCGCGGCTTTGACCGGCGCCATCCCCTGGGCCGTTTCTAGTGCGTCTCGCAACTGGTCGAAGGCTTTGCTCGGCAACGATCCTCTCCGGGTGTTTTTGTCCTCAATTCGGGTAGTCGCAATTTCGAGTTGCATCGCAATTCAGCCATAAGTGCGGCAACGGCCCCTGGGCACTCCCCCCTGTCTATCACGGCGACGACTCTCCATCCCCTGTGACTTTTCACAGCTGGCGGTGCGCCGCCGCACGGGATTCAAGAGACCGCAATTCAATGGGTTAAGGATTGGGTCATGCGCGTCGTCGCCATTTGCCGCACGAGGGCTACAAGTAGTGAGCAACGTCTGCTCGAGCGCATGCACGAACTGCGCGCCAAGGTCTTCAAGCAAAGGTTAGACTGGGACGTCCAGGTCGAACACAACCAGGAAAAGGACGAGTACGACCGGCTCGATCCGACCTATCTCGTGCTCGTCGGCCACGATGGTCAGGTGATCGGTTGCGCCCGGCTGCTGCCGTCCACTGGACCAACGATGCTCGGTCAGACATTTCCGTTCCTGGCCGACGCTTCCTGCGTGCCCAAATCGGGCCGCGTGGTCGAGAGCTCGCGCTTTTGCATCGACACTGAACGCAGCGACATCGTTTCCGCGAGCGGACTGCGCGATGCGACCCACACTCTGTTCGCCGGCATTATCGAATGGTCGGTGGCCAATGGTTTCGACCGGATCGTCACTGTTACGGACGTTCGGTTTGAGCGCATTCTCAATCGGGCGAAGTGGCCACTGGAGCGGCTCGGGTCTCCACATCCCGTCGGCAATACCATTGCTGTCGCGGGCCTCCTACCTGCCGACGAAGCCAGTCTCGAGCTGGTGCGGCCGTCGAGCTACCTCCCCCTTTTCCCGGCCGCTGTTGAAGCCGCCGCGGCCTGACCTGAGCAGCTCGGGGGGCGATTCATGAGCGAGTCGACACGACGGCTGATCCTCAGCCTGCAGGACGCACTCGGCGCCTCGATCACGAGCGCGCTCGATGATCCGAAGGTCGTCGAGGTGATGCTGAACCCCGACGGCAATCTATTCATCGAGCGGGTAGGGCAGGGGATAGCGGCGGCGGGGCGGATGGCCTCCCATGACGCCGAGACCGTCATCGGCAAGGTCGCCCACGCCCTCAAGACCGAAGTCGACCAAGACCGGCCGATCATCTCCGGGGAACTGCCCATTGGGGGGCATCGCTTCGAAGGGCTCTTGCCGCCGGCAGCGCCCGCGCCAATGTTCACGATACGCAAGCGCGCCTCGATGCTGATCCGCCTCGATCAGTATGTCGCCGATGGCATCATGACACCCGAGCAGGTCGATGTGATCCGCGATGCGATCGTCAACCGGCTCAACATCGTCGTGTCTGGCGGCACAGGGACAGGCAAGACCACGCTCACCAATGCAATCCTGGCGGAGCTGGTCGAGACCACGCCGGAGCATCGGTTGGTGATCCTGGAAGACACCGCCGAGATCCAATGCGCGGCGGAAAACCATGTGATCCTGCACACCACCGACACGGTCGATATGGGCCGTCTATTGAAATCGACGATGCGGCTGCGTCCAGACCGCATCATCGTGGGCGAGGTCCGCGATGGCGCGGCCCTCACTCTCTTGAAGGCGTGGAACACCGGCCATCCGGGCGGTATCGCGACGGTTCACTCGAACTCGGCCGCCGCCGCTCTTACCCGCCTTGAACAGCTCGTTGCCGAAGTCAGCTCCCAGCCGATGCCGGAAGTCATCGGAGAGGCGGTCGACCTGATCGTCTCGATCGAACGCGCTCCTGGCGGGCGAACCGTTCGCGAGATCCTGAAGGTCGAAGGCTTTCACGACGGGCGATACCTCACCACGCCGGTCGGCGCGTCGAAATCGGAATCCATGCAGGGAAGAAATCTTCATGTCGTCTAAGAAGGCTCTCACGCTTCTCCTTGGCCTCGCGGCCGCATCGCTCGTCATGATCGAACCGGCGCTCGCCAGCAGCGGGGGAGGGGGCCTGCCCTGGGAAGGGCCTCTCGAACAGATTCAGGAATCCATCACCGGCCCGGTCGCCGGCGCCATTGCGCTCGCGGCGGTCGCCATTGCCGGCGGCATGCTGATCTTCGGCGGCGAGTTGAACGATTTCGCCCGCCGGCTTTGCTACATCGTGCTCGTCGCCGGCATCCTGCTCGGCGCAAC
>MRWF01003277.1_pt1 | contig 53058 bp, 43 predicted proteins | sample 1013331 | NCBI WGS metagenome assembly MRWF01 (sample SAMN06117577, study PRJNA244670) | biofilm metagenome | biome: Water; feature: Cathode Biofilm; material: Biofilm; isolation source: microbial consortium enriched at the cathode of a solar microbial fuel cell | place: USA: District of Columbia ... | reverse complement strand
AAACAATCCCTTCTGGGCTACGAACGGCGGGCGATGCCGTGGCTTGCCGGGCTTACCTTCCAGGGACTCGATCAGGGCGGATTCCTCGCCGCAGATGTACGCGCCCGCGCCCCGGCGCAGGATCACAAAACCGGCTTCTATGATGCCGGCAGATTCCAGTTCGGCGACGGCGTCTTTCAGCACTCCGAGGAGGCCGGGATATTCATCGCGCAGGTAGATGTAGAGGGCCTTCGCCTCAACCGCCCAGGCGCTGACCAGTGCACCTTCCAGGAACACGTGGGGTTCTCGTTCCAGGTGATAGCGATCTTTGAAGGTACCCGGCTCACCCTCGTCGGCATTGATCACCGCGTAGCGCGGCCTGGGCGGCGCCGGGTTCCCCACGTACCGCAAGTGGCAGGCCGTGCGGGCCGAACCCGGGCCGCGCTACGCGGTGATCAATGCCGACGAGGGTGAGCCGGGTACCTTCAAAGATCGCTATCACCTGGAACGAGAACCCCACGTGTTCCTGGAAGGTGCACTGGTCAGCGCCTGGGCGGTTGAGGCGAAGGCCCTCTACATCTACCTGCGCGATGAATATCCCGGCCTCCTCGGAGTGCTGAAAGACGCCGTCGCCGAACTGGAATCTGCCGGCATCATAGAAGCCGGTTTTGTGATCCTGCGCCGGGGCGCGGGCGCGTACATCTGCGGCGAGGAATCCGCCCTGATCGAGTCCCTGGAAGGTAAGCCCGGCAAGCCACGGCATCGCCCGCCGTTCGTAGCCCAGAAGGGATTGTTTAACCAGCCCACACTCGTTAACAACGTCGAGACCGTTTACTGGATTCCGCGCATCCATGCCCAGGGCGCAGACTGGTTTGCCAGCCAGGGGCGGCATGGTCGCAAGGGGCTTCGCAGCTTTTCGGTATCCGGCCGGGTCGCGCGGCCCGGTGTGCATGTCGCACCCGCTGGCATCACCCTCCATGAATTGATCGAGGAATACTGTGGCGGCATGGCCGAAGGGCATCGCCTGCTGGCCTACCTGCCCGGCGGGGCCTCCGGCGGCATACTGCCGGCCAGCAAAGCCGACATTCCACTGGATTTCGACACCCTGCAGGAACACGGCTGCTTCATCGGCTCTGCCGCGGTGATCGTTCTGTCTGATCAGGACGATTTACAGGCAGCGGCTGCCAACCTGTTGGGCTTCTTTGCGGATGAGTCCTGCGGCCAATGCACGCCCTGCCGTGTGGGCACCGAGAAAATGCTCACCTTGCTGGAGCGGGATACCTGGGATGAGCAGACGCTGCAGCAACTGGCCGGAGTAATGGCGGATGCGTCCATCTGCGGTCTCGGCCAGGCCGCACCCAATCCGGTACTGAGCCTGCTGCGGGACTTCCGCAGCGAACTCGCCAGCCAAAAACTGATTGCCAAAGGGTAGGGAGGCCGCCATGAGCGATTCCAGCACAAGCTTTACCCTGACCCTCGACGACGTGGAAGTTCAGGCCCACCCCGGCGAAACCCTTTGGCAGGTGGCCAAGCGCGCCGGCGAGACCATCCCGCACCTCTGCTTCAAAGACGCCCCGGGTTACCGCGCCGATGGCAATTGCCGCGCCTGCATGGTGGAAGTGGAGGGTGAACGGGTGCTCGCCCCAAGCTGTATCCGCGAGGCCGCGCCCGGCATGGTGGTGCGAAGTGCCGGTTCCACCAGAGCCCAGGAAGCCAGGAAAGCTGTGCTGGAATTGCTGCTGGCCGATCAACCTGCGCGAGAGAGCAGCCCCGATCGTTCAAGCCATCTGTGGGAAACGGCGGATCAACTGGCCATTGATGCCGGCGCGGTGCGCCAACGTCTGCCGGCTCGTTCAGAGCGTGACGAGCCAACGGTTCACCATGTTGCGCCGCGATCGGATTCGCTGGCCCACGCCCGGGGCCATGACGCCACTCACTCTGCCATGAACGTGAATCTGGACGCCTGCATCACCTGCGGATTGTGCGAGCGCGCCTGCCGCGAAGTGCAGGGCAACGACGTGATCGGCCTGGCCCATCGCGGTGCCGCTTCCAAGGTGGTGTTTGATTTCGATGATCCCATGGGCGACAGCACCTGCGTTGCCTGTGGCGAATGCGTGCAGGCCTGCCCGACGGGCGCGCTCATGCCCGCCACCCTGATCGATGCCCAGGGCCGCGGAGACTCCGCCACCGCCGACCGCACTGTAGACTCCGTTTGCCCCTATTGCGGGGTGGGCTGCCAGTTGACCTATCACGTGAAAGACGAGCCTGCGCCTGCCGAATCAGAAACAGGCGAGCAGCGAGGACGCATCCTGTTTGTGGAAGGCAAAGACGGCCCCTCAAACCAGGGCCGGCTCTGCGTGAAAGGCCGTTTTGGCTTCGATTACCCCTCACACCCGGCGCGGCTCACCCGGCCGCTTATTCGCCGTGAGGGCGTCCCCAAGGGGCTCGACCCGGAGTTTGATCCGGCCCATCCGTTAACGCACTTTCGAGAGGCAAGCTGGGAAGAGGCGCTGGATCTGGCGGCAGGCGGACTGACCCAACTAAAAGAGCAACACGGACCGGATGCGCTCGCCGGTTTCGGCAGTGCCAAGTGCTCCAACGAAGAAGCCTGGCTGTTTCAGAAGCTGGTGCGCACCGGTTTCGGTTCAAACCACGTTGATCACTGCACCCGGCTTTGCCACGCCAGCTCCGTGGCCGCGCTGATGGAATGCCTGGGCTCTGGCGCCGTCACCGCTTCCTTCATGCAGGCCCTTGAGGCGGATGTGGTCATCCTCACCGGCTGCAACCCGGCGGTAAACCACCCGGTGGCCGCTACCTACTTCAAGCAGGCGGCCCGCAATGGGACCAAGCTGATCATCATCGACCCCCGGGGCCAGGCGCTGGACGCCTATGCCTGGCGCAGCCTGCGTTTCTCGCCGGGTGGCGACGTGTCACTGTTCAACGCCATGCTCAATGTGATTATCAGCGAAGGACTCTTCGACCAGGCCTACATTGATGCCCACACCGAGGGCTTCGAGGCGCTGGCGGCCAGCGTTGAGGGCATGACCCCGGAGGTGATGAGCCCGGTTTGCGGCGTGGAGCCAGACACCATTCGTGAAGTGGCCCGAGCCTACGCGGGTGCTGACAGAGCGATGATTTTCTGGGGCATGGGCATCTCCCAACACGTGCACGGCACAGACAACGCCCGCTGCCTGATTTCCCTGGCGCTCACCTGCGGCCACACCGGCCGGCCCGGTACCGGCCTGCACCCATTGCGGGGGCAGAACAACGTGCAGGGTGCCTCCGATGCTGGCCTGATCCCCATGGTACTGCCGGATTACCAGCCGGTGGGGGATGCCCAGTTGCGCGCCGCTTTCGAAGAGCTCTGGAACACTGAACTGGACCCGGAGCCGGGGCTCACCGTGGTGGAAATTATGGACGCCATCAAGGCAGGCACCATCAAGGGCATGTACATCCTCGGCGAAAACCCCGCAATGTCCGACCCGGACCTGACCCACGCCCGGGCCGCGCTCGCTGCCCTGGAACACCTGGTGGTACAGGACCTGTTCGTCACCGAGACCGCCCAGTTTGCCGACGTTATCCTGCCTGCCGCCGCCTGGTCGGAAAAGTCCGGCACCGTCACCAACACCAACCGCCAGGTGCAAATGGGCCGTGCCGCACTGGCGCCGCCGGGGGAGGCAAAGCCCGACTGGTGGGTTATCCAGGAAATCGCCCGGCGTTTCGGGCTGGGTTGGAACTACGCCGGCCCCGAGCAAGTGTTTGAAGAAATGAAGCAGGGCATGCATTCACTGGATCATATCTCCTGGTCTCGTCTGGAGCGCGAAGGGTCCGTCACCTATCCATGCCCTGCGGATGACGCCCCGGGCCAGGACGTTGTCTTCTCCGATGCCTTCCCGCGCGCAGGAGGCCGTGCCAGGTTCTCACCGGCCAGCCCGTTGCCACCGGATGAGCCGGTGGATGAGGCCTATCCCATCGTGCTGACCACCGGGCGATTACTCGAGCACTGGCACACCGGCGCCATGACCCGTCGCAGCCGGGTGCTGGATGAGCGGGAGCCGGAAGCGGCAGCCTACCTGGCACCAGCGGAGCTGGATCGCATAGGCGTAGCACCGGGTAATGAGATTCAAATCGCCACCCGGCGCGGCACCATCACCCTGACGGCGCGGGCCGACCAGACCATGCCGGAGGGCATGGTGTTTGTTCCCTTCGCCTTTGTCGAGGCGGCAGCGAACGTGCTCACCAACCCGGCCCTGGACCCGTTCGGAAAGATCCCGGAGTTCAAGTACGCAGCCTGCAAGTTGAGCCCGGCGTAGCTTCCCAGGCAAACAAACTCGTCCAGAACGACGTTCTTTGTCGTACCGCCTCTGTAAAGTTGTCGCGGGTAGTCTAGAATAACGCCAAAATTTCCAGATCTTTCAGGTAGATAAAATGCCAAAGTTTTTGCATACGGCAGACTGGCAGATGGGCCGGACCTTTACCCGCTTCGAGACCGAAGACGGTGCAGCCCTGGTCGAGGCCCGGTTCGAGGCCATTGAAACGCTTGCTCAACTGGCCAACGAACATGAGTGCGATGCGGTCCTGGTGGCCGGCGATGTCTTTGATGCGCAAACAGTCTCCGATCGCACCATCCGCCGGGTATTCAATGCCACAAAGGCGTTCGTTGGCCCCTGGGTCATGCTGCCAGGCAACCACGACGCCGCCCTGGCAGAGAGCGTATGGACGCGAGCCCAGCGCCTGGGTGCGGTACCGGAAAATGTACATCTCGCGCTACAGCCCGGGGTGATTGATCTGGAAGCCCAGGGCCTCAGCATCCTCTGCGCGCCGCTGACTCAGCGCCATACCTACGGCGATCTGACCGAGCCGTTCAGCGGCTATGAAACACCGGAAGATTTTCTCAGAGTCGGTCTGGCTCACGGCAGTGTACAGGGCCTGTTGCCGGACGAGATTGATTCTACCAACCCCATCGCGCCAGACCGAGCAAAAGCCAGCAGGCTCGATTACCTCGCCCTGGGCGACTGGCACGGCACCAAGCAGATCGATGAACGCACCTGGTACAGCGGAACGCCCGAGCCGGAACGGTTCCGGAACAACGAAGCGGGCAATGCCCTGATCGTTGAAGTGTCCGAGCCCGGGGCAACCCCGACAGTAACCTCACTCCCAACGGGGCGGTATCAGTGGCACCAGTGGCGGGAAACCCTGGCGGTCCACTCCGATCTTGAGCAGTTGCTGGAGCGTTTGAACACCTTGCCCGAATCCGCTGTTGTCGATCTGCGCCTTGAAGGCTCTGTGACCCTGGCCGGCGAAGAAACCCTGTTGAAGGCCTTGTCGGTTGCCGAAGCGCGATTCCGCAGCCTTCGCTGTGAGCGGAGCGGGCTTCAGCTTACACCCACGGATCAAGACATCGCGGCCCTGAAAGCCGACGGCTACGTGGGCGAGGTGGTTGAGAGCCTGCGAGAGCGGCAAGAAGGGGCCCAGGACGATGTCGCCCGGGATGCGCTGGCGATTCTGGCCGGAATGCTCAGGGAGCGGGAACAGGAGGTGGGGCAATGAAGCTGCAGCGAATGCGCATTGAACAGCTGCGCCAGTTCCGCAAACCCTTTGTTCTGGACAACCTGCAAACCGGCCTCAATCTGATTCACGGCCCCAACGAGTCTGGCAAAAGCACGCTGGTACGAGCCATCCGTGCCGCGTTCTTCGAACGCTACCGTTCAACCGCCGTAGACGACCTGCGCCCCTGGGGCGACTCGGCCGCGGCGCCCACCATTGAGCTGGATTTCGAGCACGACAACCGCACGTGGCGCCTTACCAAAAGCTTTCTCCAACGCAAACGGTGCGACCTGGTTGTCGGCACCGAGACCTACAGTGAAGACGACGCCGAAGAAAAACTGGCTGAATTGCTGGGCTACCAGTACCCGAAACGCGGCGCCAGCAAAGCCGAACACTGGGGCATACCGGGACTGCTGTGGGTGGAGCAGGGCACCGGGCAGGACATCGAACAGGCCATAGAGCATGCCGGGGACCATCTGAAGTCCGCCCTGAATTCCATGGTCGGAGAAGTGGCCAGTTCCGGAGGCGACGACCTGATCGAGACGGTTCGCAGCCAGCGGGACACCCTGCTTACCGGCACCGGCAAGCCCCGGGGCGATTACCTGAAACTGGAAAAAGACCGCGCTCAATATGAACTTGAAATTGAAGAGCTGAAGGAGCGGGTGCATAAATACCAGGAGCAGGTCGACCGGCTTGGCAAACTGACCCAGGACTATGAGCAGGCCGAGGCCGAGCGCCCCTGGGAAGACGCCCAGCGCCAGCTGGAGGAGGCCCGGGTACGCTATCAGCAGGTTGAGCGCCTGGAGCAGCAACAGAACCAGGAGAAAGCCACGCTCAGCCAGCTACAGCAAAACCACCGCCTGTTGCAGCAGAACAAGGAACACCTGGAAGGGCTCAGTCGCCAGCTTGAAGGCCGAAAAGCCGAACTGGACCGAGCGGAGCGAGACCTCGCTACCGCAGAAGCCCAAACTCCGATGATTGCAGGCCGTTTGAGCGAAGCCAGAAGTGCCTATGAGCAAGCGGAAAAGCAACGCAAACTTGCGGGTTTGCTGCAAACCCGGGAGCGGCTGGAGCAGGATGTCCGCCGGCTTGAACAACAAAGACAGGTGCAGACCCAGAACCTTGCCAAAGCAAAGGAATACCACCAGCAGTTAGAGCAGGCCAGGCAGCAGGCCCGGGAAAACCGCATTGATTCCGAGTTAGTCAAGAAACTGCGAGCAACGGGGAACCAGCTGAACGAAGAGACCATTCGATCACGTACCATCGCCACCCGATTGAGCTGGCAGCTGGATGCTGGCGCATCACTGACGCTGAACGACGAATCGCTCACCGGACAAGGCGAGCAGCAGCTTCTGGAAGAATCGACGCTGGTGATTCCGGGTGTGGGCACCCTGGGCATAACGCCGGGCGGGGAAGAGCTGGCCAGCACCCGGAGGAAGCTCAAGACCCTAGAGGAAAACCTGGAAGAACAGCTAAAGACCCTTGGCGTGGAATCTGTGCAACAGGCGGAGGATCGTCTTTCCGCCTTTGAAAGTGCTGCACGAGCCGTGAAGCATGCCGATGAGCTGTTCAAATCTCTGGCGCCGGCAGGCCTTGAGCAACTTATCTCCGACCAGAAAGAGGCGGAAGTCGAGCTGGAGAAAGCCAAAACACAACTGGAAGCCACTCCCAAACCGGATCCGAAAGAGAATGTGCCGGCCCTGGAAGAAGCGGAGGCGGCCTTCACCCGGGCTGGCACCGCCCTGGACAAAGCCGAAACCGATGATCGCACGCACCAGTCCAGTCTGTCTGCCCTGAAGCAGGCCCGTGACAACGCCAAAACCGAATGGCAGCGGCTGGCGGATGAAGAAAAGAGCCCGGAACGCCAGCAGCAACTCCGCCAGATAACCACCGACCTGGCGAACATCGAAAAACAGCAGGCCGAACTGCAAGCCAGCCTCGAACGCCGCGAACGGGAAATCCGCGAAGCCCGCCCGGAGTTTCTCCGGCAGGATATCGAACGCTACCAGAATGCGGTCAATCAGCTGCGCCAGACCCAGGAGAACCGGGGCCGCGAACTTCGCGATATCAAAGTCCGGCTGGAAGCCTGGGGAGCGGAAGGGCTGGAAGAACAGCTCAACGAGAAAGAGGCGGAGTACGACCAGTGCAACCGCCGCTATCAGGAACTGCACCGCCGCGCCCAGGCGTTGGATCTGCTGCTGAACCTGCTCACCGAAAAGCGCCAGGCCCTGACGCGTCGACTGCAGGCGCCGCTGCAAAAACACCTCAACCATTACCTATCGGTGCTTTTCCCGGAAGCCTCCCTGGAAGTGGACGAACAGCTACGCCCGGGCACCTTCAGCCGGGGCACCGAGCTTGGGCAGATCACTGAACTGAGCTTTGGCGCCCGGGAACAAATGGGCCTGATCAGCCGCCTGGCCTATGCCGACTTGCTGCGGGAAGCCGGAAGGCCAACACTGGTCATACTGGATGACACCCTGGTGCACAGTGACAGCGACCGCCTGGAAGATATGAAACGCATCCTGTTCGATGCGGCCAGCCGGCATCAGATATTGTTGTTTACCTGCCATCCAGGGAACTGGAGCGACCTTGGTGTACCACCTATTGACCTCCAGAGCTTGAAGGTTCATGCAGTTGCATAGGCATAACTAGCGACGCCAAGCAGTGCTTTGCAAGTTACGGCCGGCTGACCGGCAAGCTGGATATTCGGTTGTGGCTGTCCGGTGCGTCCACGATGTGGAAGCGCTGGATCTAACTGGTGTCATGTGAGGCTACACTGTAATCGATAGCAATCGCTCGATTGCCAAAAAAGCCTGTCGGGAGGATCGCGGATTTCATGGAAATCCGACATTTTAGGGGTTAACGTCATTCCACCGGATTTAGTTAGATTGCGAGATATAAGGAATGCCGGTGGCCACAGCGCCGTTCTTCTGGAAGTCATCAATGTGGGACGTACACGATGCAGCAGACCGGAATCTACGAGCAGCTTATTACCCGGCTCGTAGAAAACAGATTGGACAGGAAACAATTTTACGTAGGTGAGCGCCAGCTTAGCAGTGTGGAAGCATCTGTTTGGTTGTCACGATTCCTTACTAACATTCTGGAGTTTGCTATTGGGTCGGTGCCTTCGGGCGATAACCGACTTCAGGAGCAAATCGAGTTATCGAATCAGTTGCTGATGTGGCTCAAGGGGAAGGTGCAGGATGATGGGTTCCTGGATGAGAACCTCCTCGATAGCCAAGGAAAGATCCTCACCGCGCTTTATGAGCTGGAAAACCCGGTTGCTGCGAACCTGAAGCAGTATGTTGAAGACGTTTTCCCGCTCACAGGACTCACACAGAGTGAGTTATTTTCAGGCAGTAATGCTGGCTTGTCACTGGAGTCAGAGCTAAAGCGCGAGATTTTGTCAGCGGACCGGATTTACTGGTTGGTCTCGTTCATCAAATGGGCCGGAATTCGGATATTCCGGAAAGAACTGGAAGCCTTCACCGCGAGTGGCCGAGAGCTGAAAATCATCACCACCTCCTACATGGGGGCAACGGATGCCAAAGCCGTTGAGTATCTGGCTAGCCTGCCGAACACCGAAGTGAAGCTGAGCTACAACACCGAGCGTGAAAGGCTGCACGCCAAGAGCTATTTGTTCCTGCGGAACACGGGTTTTCACACCGGTTACATCGGTTCATCAAACCTATCTCGATCGGCGCTGACCAATGGCCTTGAGTGGAATCTTAAGATCACCGCTCAGGAAATCCCTCACATCATCAACAAATCGCTCAGCACCTTTGAAACCTATTGGGCTTCGGAAGACTTTGAATGGTTCGATGGCCGGGCTGAGAGTACCGAAAAGCTCAACCGCGCACTAAAACAACAAAAAGGGTTGGACGCTCCCGGCTCCTCCCACTATTTCGAAATTACGCCGTTTCCGCATCAGAAAGACATTCTAGAGCAACTCTCTGTTGAGCGGGACGTGCACCAGCGTTTGCGAAACCTCGTGGTGGCCGCCACTGGCACCGGCAAGACCCTGATCTCGGCGTTTGATTTTCGGCGCTTCCTGAAAGCAAAACCAAACGCCCACTTTCTGTTTGTGGCGCACCGGGAAGAAATTCTGCGCCAAGCCCGGGAAGCTTACCGTGGCGTGCTGCGTAATAATGCTTTCGGTGAACTCTGGGTAGGCGGCCAGTTGCCGGAACACTACCGGCAATTGTTCGTTTCGATTCAGACTCTGAATAACCAGCTGGATCAGCTAAAGCTCACTGAAGGCTATTACGACTACATCGTAATCGACGAAGTGCACCACATCGCCGCATCGAGTTATCGGGCGGTATTGGAACACTTCTCGCCCGAAATACTGCTGGGACTGACAGCGACTCCGGAGCGACACGATGGCGGCGATATTCTCAGCGACTTTGGTGGCGTGATTGCCGCCGAACTCCGGTTACCGGAGGCCATCAACCGCCGCCACCTTTGCCCCTTTCAATACTTTGGAATAGATGATGACACCGACCTGCGCACTATTCCTTGGAGTCGTGGGCGTTACGATATTGCTCAGTTGACGAACTTGTATACGCACAACCAGAATCGCGTAAAAAAGATTCTGCGAAGCTTGCGGGAAATCGTCACCGATATAGCCAGCATGAAAGCTCTCGCTTTCTGTGTGAGCCGTGAACACGCGACCTTCATGGTGGAGCAGCTCCTGTTGCACGGCATCAAGGCCGATGTGCTCACTAGTGACAACAGCCACGAACGCCAACAAAAGCAGCAAGCCATTCGCTCCGGGCAAATCAACGTGCTGTGTGTGGTCGACATATTCAACGAGGGCGTCGATATTCCGGAAGTCGACACCCTGTTATTCCTGCGCCCAACCGAAAGCCTGACCATCTTCCTTCAGCAACTGGGTCGGGGTTTGCGCCTTGCTGACGACAAAGATTGCTGCACAGTCTTGGACTTTGTTGGTAATTCTCGGCCTGAATATGATTTCGCCAATAAATTCCGGGCACTGGTGGGAAAGTCAGAACGCTCAATTTCGGAAGAACTGAAGCAGGGCTTTCCCCATGCACCACTGGGTTGCCGAATTGAGCTCACCAAGAAAACCCAGGAAATGGTGCTGAGCAACATCCGGCAAGCCACGCTGACCATGAAGCGGCTGGTGTCTCTTGTTCGGCAGTTCCCACAGCATTCCACTCAGCCACTCACGCTGAAGAACTTCATAACCCATCATCCCCACATCGACCTGAACGAACTCTACAAACGGGGCAGTTGGGCCGAGTTGGTGAGCAAGGCAAAAGACGAAGACAGAGCCGATGACTCGTTTAAACTGGCGAAGAAGGCCATCCACAATCGGATTTTGATCTGCGACGATCACCAGTACCTGCTGTTTCTTAAGAAGCTATGCCAAGCAGGGTTTAGCTGTGACGACCCGAAAGGTCGCCAGGCACTCATGTGCCATTACGACTTCTGGCAGAAAGCAGGGCCAGAGCTGGAATTTGATTCGCTGACACAAAGCTTGGCAGGACTCAGCAAGCTGGGGCTGGAACAGGAGCTGGTGGACGTGCTCGACTGGAAATTGGCGAAAACCAAACACGAGCAGCCGGCGATGCCGGAGTTGCGGGAAGTCCCGCTACGATTGCACGCCCGCTATTCCCGAGAGCAGATTCTGGTTGGCTTTGGTGCGATGACGTTCGAGCATAACCCACCATCGAGGGAAGGTGTATATGTCATTCAGGATCAAAATATTGAGCTGATGTTTGTCACCTTGGACAAAAACGAAAAGCAGTTCTCCCCAACCACCATGTACCACGACTACGCCATCAATGAGCAGTTATTCCACTGGCAGTCGCAAAACAGTTCCCGGCCTGACCGTGGTAAAGGGAAGGACTATATTCAACACCAAGCCATCAACAAGCGGTTGTTCTTGTTTGTAAGAGAGCAGGCGAAAGACGAATATGGTCGCACGATGGGGTTTGTGAATTATGGTGAGGTGGATTACCTGTCTCACACCGGTTCCCAGCCGATGAGTATTACCTGGAAACTCCGAACGCCGATGCCAAACTTTATGTGGCAGCAGGCAGCGAAGCTGGCGGCGGCATGAGTTACGGTCCCTACAACAAAAACGCCCAAAACTTCTTCACCCAATACCAGTCCCTGACCTTCGAACAGGTTCACCAAGACTGGCTCTCCTTCCTGGGCGATAAAGCAGGCCTTGCTCTTGATGTCGGCGCAGGCAGTGGTCGCGATTCCAGTGCCCTTGCAGAACGAGGCTGGGATGTTGTCGCGGTAGAGCCCGCAGATGGCTTAAGAGAGTTGGGGCAGGGCGCTACTCGCAATCAGAGCATTCACTGGGTAGACGATCAATTGCCCGATCTAGGTAAGATCAGGAAGCTGAGCTATCGCTTCGATCTGATTCTTGTTTCCGCTGTCTGGATGCATATCCCGCCATCTGATCGTGAGCGTGCTTTTCGAATCCTGACTGAGCTTTTGGCACCCGGTGGAATACTGGTGATTACGCTTCGTCATGGGCCCGGTGATGGCGAACGGCTTTTTTACGACGTCAGTAGGGAAGAGCTGGAGGTTTTTGCCAAACGCCGGGCACTGATCCCGCTTCCGTTGCGGGTCGGGCGTAATAGGGATGAGCTTCAGAGAGACGAAGTTTCCTGGGAGACTCTGGCTTTTCGTTTGGCGGACGATGGCACAGGCGCGTTGCCGACAGTCCGCCACATCATCGTTAATGACAATAAGTCTTCGACTTACAAATTGGGTTTGCTGAGAACCCTTGTCCGGATTGCCGACGGTGCGCCCGGCCTGGCGCTTAAACGTAGCGATGACTGGGTGGATATTCCGCTTGGTGCGGTCGGGCTGTTCTGGATTATGCTTTATCACCCTCTGGTTCTCCGGCATCAACTGAGGCAAGCACCAGGTAGTCGTGGCTACGGCTTTGCCACGGACGATTTCTTCAAACTGGAGAATTTCACGCCTCTGGATTTCAGAGTGGGTATGTCGCTGTCGGCGGATGTTGCTCCGGTGGTCCTGCGCGCTATCCGGGATGCTTGCTCGACCATTCTCAAGAACCCCGCACATTTTACGACCTGGCCCGGCAGTAACCGTCCGATCTTCGAGGGCGGTACGGCCAGGATGACCATCAAGAAGGCACCCGTGCGTTTGGACAAAGCAACGCTTTCCCGGTTCGGTACCTTCCGTGTTCCTTCATTTCTCTGGGATGCGTTCAGTCGCTATGCGTGCTGGATTGAGCCTGCGATTGTTAATGAATGGATTGATTTGATGGGTAGCTGGGATCTGCGTTACCGCATGGATGACTATCATCGTGGTTTACAGTGGGTGGAAGGTCGGCGCGATACGTCAGCTGTCCGTCAGCTCATTAACCAGCAGCTCGAGACTGGTCGGGTCGAGTGTGTATGGACAGCCCAAAATCTCAAAGCGAAGCGATTTGACGTCGACCACTGTTTTCCGTGGTCCCGATGGAACAACAACGACCTCTGGAATCTGATGCCATCAAGCCACACGGCTAATGCTTCGAAGTCCGAAAAGCTTCCCGGGGACTTGCTGCTCAAAGAGGCGCACCCTCGAGTAGTGAACTGGTGGGAGCAAGCGATTGTGGGCACGTCTCGTGAGGAGCAGTTCTTCTCAGAAGCTGAGGCCTCGCTGCCATTGTTGGGGCAGGAACGAACTCTGGAGGGCGTGTTTGAGGGGATGCTTCAACAGCGATTGAGATTGAAGACGAATCTGCAGTTGGCGGAATGGCTGGGCGTGTAAATTAGGTTTGCGATATCAAGCTTTAGAAGCGGAATACAAGGTGCTACTCAAGGAGGAGAATCTGGAAGTACGTCTTTATGTGCCGCAGATTGTTATAAAGACGGTTATTGACACAGATTTGAAGACGCAGGCAGTGAAGGTTTTAATCGTTCGTTTAAATACGTTGTCGAACTCAAGACTGATCTACTCGGCGGTAGGGGGGCAACAATACGGCAAATACGTGGACAGGCCTACTTTTTGCAAACGGGAGCCTCCTCGCACCGAGGAGCCCCCCGATTAAAATATTCGGATCAGCTAGCCTTCCGCGCCCTAAAGCCCAGCGCGGCGAGCCCCAGTCCGAGAAGTGCCAGTGAACCTGGCTCCGGCACCTTCGCTATCAGCGAGACATTGTCAACAAAACCGCCCAGGGTGTTGTCGTTGCCGTCTGCCTGGAAAGAGAGCGCCATGGAGTTTGCGGTGGCCATCATGTCCATTGTGAAATTAGTCCAGCCATTGGACTGGCCGCTGATGTAGTTCTCCAAGTTTAGCACCTCGTTACTTGCGTTAAAGCTCAGCATGTCACCGCCAAACGTATCCCACAACACATTGATGCCGTTGTCGTTGCCGCCATTGTTGGTGCGGGGCTGGTACCAAAAAGACAGGGTGTAAATTTGCCCAGTCAGCGTAGTAATAGCCTGGGACATAGTGCTGTTGGTATCGGTTGCGTTGTGCGAGTCCAGCTCCACATACTGGTTTCCGGATTGCGCGGTAACGACTGTATTGCGCTGGATTTCAATGCCGGAGCCGTCGGTGGTGTTCCATCCGGGAATACTGCCGTAGACTGCCCACTGAGTGCCGCTCAGTTGCGGTGCCTCGAAATCTCCATTCTGGATCAGGTTAGCTTGCGCTGCCCCGGTCGAAAGCAGTCCTGCTGCCAATATCGCTCCCCAAGCCTTCATGTAGTTTACTCCTGAAAAATTGAAATTAACTGATCTGACCGGCTTAAGCATAATTCACGCCATGAATTGGAAAGTCCAAATATGTCGTGTGAGTAAGTGACTTAAAATCTTATAAAAATCGACGAAATTTGCTTTTATGTAAAGTTATCTGACAGGTCGCGGGTTCTACCTTCGCTTACAGGTGGTTCTGCGTTCGTTTTGCGTATAGAAAATGCTGTGAATCGAATTGGTACCGATCAGGTCATAGTGGGAAGGTCTCGTGGGGAGCAGTATTTCTCAGAGGTCTTGGCTTCTTTTCGATTATTGGGGCGAGAGCGAGTTGTAGAAGGCGTTTTCAATAGGCGCTTCAATAAGCGGTTGAGGCTTAAAACCAATCCCCAACTAGCCGAATGGTTAGGTGTGTGAATCGAATTGGCATAGGTGGCCGAAACCAAGCGTTTGGGGCTCGAAGGTAAATACTAGAGGAAACATTATGCATAAATCGCAGGCAGCGCTCGTTCTCTCCCTTTGCTCAATGCTCTTATCGGCAACCACCATGGCGACAGAAGAAGCGGAATACACGGTACTCCTGAAGGAGGAGAATCTGGAGGTACGTCAGTACGAGCCGCAGATTGTTGCAGAGACGGTCGTCGACACGGAATTCGAAGACGCGGGCAGTGAAGCCTTTGGTCGCTTGTTTAAATACATTTCCGGCCATAACCAAGCCCAGCAGGAAATCGCCATGACTGCGCCCGTTGGCCAGGTGGCTGAGGGTCAGGAAATCGACATGACAGCACCGGTAGGCCAGACGCAGGTCGACGGGAAATGGGTGGTCAGTTTCATGATGCCGGGATCATTTACGATGCAGACCACTCCGAAACCCAGGGACGAGAGGATCACCATACGCCAGGTGCCCGAGCGGACGATGGCGGCCATCGAGTACTCTGGGTTTTGGAGCAAATCGAGCTATCAAAAGAACAAGTCTAAGTTGGAAGAATGGATCAACAAAAAGGGATTCATTATTCAGGGCAAGCCAGTCTGGGCGCGATATAACGCACCGTTCATGCCCTGGTTTTTGAGGCGAAACGAAATTTTGATCCCAATAAACAATTTGCAGTGATGGCGCGTATCAGTCTACTCACCCAGGCATCACGATCATCATAGGAAGTTCATTCATGCAAAACGCTCGCACCGCCATTGTTGGCGCCGGCCTGGCGGGTTTATACGCCGCTTATTCTCTTGAGAAAAAGGGCATCAAAGACTATGTCATTCTCGAGGCCCGGGAGATTCTTGGTGGGCGGATTGCTTCTACGATCCACTCTGATGGTAAACCGGATGTGTCAGGCGTTGTCGGCTTCGATCTCGGGCCCTCCTGGTTCTGGCCCGCGTTCCAGACCGATATGGCGCGACTGGTAGATGAACTTGAACTGGAGACCTTCCAACAATTTGAAACCGGCGACATGCTTTTGGAGCGTTCATCGAATCAGCCGCCTGAGAGAACACGTGGGTACGTCAATTCTCCGCCCTCTATGCGAATCGCCGGTGGCATGTATGCCCTCATTGATGCGTTATACCGGCGGATTGATTCAGCGCGTGTAGTGAGAGGCCAGGCGGTCCGTCATTTGCGCATGTCAGAGCCACACGTCGAGTTAGTGAGCGAAAATGCGAGAGGAGAAACCTTTAGCCACTTTGCAGAACATGTGCTGTTGGCCATGCCGCCCCGATTAGTTGAGTCTCAGCTTACGTTTTCGCCCGCCTTGCCGAATGAGCTTGCAAGACAGTGGCGAGAGACAGATACCTGGATGGCCCCGCATGCAAAATATATTGCCGTGTTCGATCGGCCTTTCTGGCGAGATCAAGGGTTATCCGGGGAGGCTCGAAGTGCCGTTGGGCCAATGGTTGAGATCCATGATGCCTCTACTCCGGGCGGGAAGGCGGCCTTGTTTGGTTTCCTGGGTGTGCCTGCTGACGTGCGCAGTCGTGTTGCTGAGGAAGAGCTTATTGCTGCTTGCCGCACACAGTTCGTGCGGCTGTTTGGTTCGCGAGCGGAGAATCCCGAGGCAGAATTTATCAAGGACTGGGCTAAAGAGATTTACACCGCCACCGACACGGATCAAAGATCCTCTGGCGATCACCCTATGCCAGCGTTGTCGCCCAGCTCAGGGGCATGGGCTAACCGGGTAACCGGAATTGGCAGTGAGTGGTCACGTGAGTTTACGGGGTATCTGGCCGGCGCCATTGATGCGGTAAATCGCGGTTTAGATTCTTTTTAGGAAGGTTCGCGGAAAGGGGCAGAGCCCCGGCGCGAGCTGAGCTTCCGCCCGAGCCCGGGGAAACGTTGCCGGGTTACTTCTATTTTTCAGGCGAGGATTCGTACTCGCGAATCATGCCAGAAAGCTGGTCTTTCAGATTGAGGCGCTGTTTCTTGAGGTCCTCCAAGTGTTCGTCAGAGGTGTTCTCTGCACCACCCTCGAAATGGTGAACTGCATGATCTACCTCATGGTACTCTTCAAACAGTTTCGCGAAATGATTGTTGCTCGTTTTCAGGTGGTGAATAGCTTCTTTTGATTCGGGGAATTCATGAATCAGGTCGTGTTTTTCCAGTGACATAAAGACAATCCCTTTGATTGCGGAGTGTGTTCAAATTTGCGCTGTCAGTGGCAAACCGTACGGCAAGGTGATGACCAGTGACAAGCCGCGCAGCCGTAGGCAATTTCACTCATGATTGGCTTGAGTTTTTAACCCGGAAATTCCCACATTCAAAACCATCAGGATGAAGCTATGCCCCAATCGCCCCTCGCCGAACCTCTGAAACTCCCCTGCGGAGCCGTCCTGCCCAACGGACTTGCCAAAGCTGCCATGACCGAGGGGCTTGCCGACGATCAGCTCCACGCCACCCGCCGTCAGCACGGCGGGGCCTGAGGAATTTTACAGTGAGACAACGGCGCCGTTTGACTCCGCCGACTCAAAAAGTGCCGCCATCACTCGGTAACAGGCCAGGCTACGCTTCGGCCATTCGTCCTCTAGCTCACCTGTCAGAATAATGTCCGAGAATTTCTCGACGAGCTTCACCACGTGGTCACACGGCTCCACCTCTTGCTCGGTGTCTTTGCCATCGACATCGCCCAGGATGTACCTCGAGCTGCCCGTGAATCGCTCTCCATAGGCGGCGAAATTGCCGCTTCTGCCTTGTCCGCCGACCAGGTCGTCAATCCGGATGAGGCCGGCGTCGCCAACTGTTTCTAACTGCGATCGGTGCGCCAGTTCGCACCCCGCATCAAAGGTTGCCATCCGACCGTTGGTGAACCACAGGGTGCCGCCACAGGCGACGATGGTATCGATCGAGTTTTTTGAGACGAAGTTCATCTGGACTCTTTCGGGCAGTTCGTAACCGAAGCTCCACATGGTGGCGCTGATCGGATACCAACCCTGGTCACCAAAGCAGCCCATGGGTTCCCGAGACTTGTCGGTTCGGCCATTGCCGCCTTCGTACCATTCCGTGGAAGGGGCTTTGAAGGTGAAGGCACTGGTCACTCGCCGCACATCGCCAATATCACCGTTGGCAATTCGCTTCTCAATGTCTTGGGTGCGCGTACTGTGCAGCCACATGGTTCCGTCCATGAACTGGACGCCGTTTTCTTTGCAGACGTCGATGGCCTCTTCAATGCCGTCGGCCAACGGTTTCTCGGCGTATACGTGCTTGCCGGCGCGGGCGGCCTTCTTGATCCATTCGTTGCGAAGGGCAGTGGGGACCGGGATGTAAACGGCGTCGATACTGTCATCCGCCAGAAGCTCATCGTAGGAGCCGAAAGCCTGCGGTACATCGTGCTTGTCTGCCCAGGCTTGGGCCCGGTCGAGAGCGCGGCTCGCGACGGCGACAACGTCAGCATTTTTCGCGTCGTGCATTCCCGCCACCACCTTGGTGGCAATTTCGGCGGTACCAATGATACCCCAGCGTACTTTGCGATCTTCCATGGTGGGTCTCCTTGAACAGGATTGGCTTTGAGTATGTGGTAACACTAGCTGAAGAGCATGCGCTGGATCGACCGGGGAATAAACCGGGTGATAAATTCGGCAGCGTAGGTCTGGGGTGTAACCAGGTATCGAGGCTTGGGTCGTGTCGCCTCTGCTGCCCTGACAATCTTTTTCGCGACGTCCGACGCACTGGCTGTAAAGGGCTTGATTCTGGCGCCTGGCGCGAGCGCTGCTTCCATTGCCTTGTACTTTTCCCGGTGCACGGCGCTGGCCTGGCCAAGCACGGGCTGCAACGCGGCCAGGGCATGCTCTCTGAACCGGGTCACCACGGGGCCCGGGAGCACCAGCGAGATACTTTCCAGGCTGTTGCTGCCCTGTTCATCAAACCAGAAACTCTCATGGGCCGTGTTCATCGCGGATTTGGCGGCACAGTAGGCGCCTTTCATTTTCTGGGGCGCGATGGAGAGAACGGAGCTAACCGCGATGACCCGCAAGGGTTTACCGTGCTGTTCGCAGAGCCCCAGGCAGACAGCAGCCAGCTTGATGGGGCCGAATACGTGGGTACTGAACTGCTTTTGCCACATGGGTTCGGAGAGATCGCGAAGCGCGCCGAATTGCCCGTAACCGGAGTTGTTGACCAGAATCACCCGCTCGGCTGCTGCAATTTCCGTGTCCAGAGCGCCCGCAAGCCCTTCGATCTGGTCAAAGGACTCTAGATCCAGCGCCAGCTCCAGATCGGCAGACTCGACACCAGCTGGCTGTCGGGACAGGGCGATCACCCTGTAGCCTTTCCGGGCAAAGAGGGCGCAGGCTTCACGGCCAATGCCGGCGCTGGCACCGGTTATCAGAGCGAGTTTGGTCATCGGATCAACCTCCAATCCTGCATCCGCAGCTGAAATTCACCAGCCTGTCGTCCGGAAACAAAAAGGCTGACCGAAGCCAGGTGCGAAAGATTCAGTGCTGCCTCATCGGTCAATGTTTTGCCGCGCCAGGTAGGGATGAAATCACTGAAGGGGAGTCGGATGCGGCTCCATTCTTCTGTACCTGGTGTGAATGCATGCTGGTACACAATGCTGCGCCGGTTGGTGCTGTTGCGAAGGCCGATCTTGTAGGTTTTTCCGTCGCCCCGAGCAAGAAGCTCGATACCGGTGTAGTCAGCTGCATCGAAAGGTTCCGGCAGGTCAGCTTTCACAGACGAAAATCCGCCGCCGTTGTCCAGTCGCACAGTGCCGTGAAAGACGCCAACGCCGCCCTCTGCAAGATCAACGGTGCCGTTAGACTGCCCGCCCATCACGCGGTCACCGAGGGGCTGCCAGGTTAACTGGCTTGCCTCTGAATGGAACGAGACAAGTATCGGGTTTTGCGTGGCGTTCCCGGAAATATCCCGGTTCTGCATAGAGTTACCTTCGATAGTTCAAAAACGTATTAAGTGTCGTTCGCCGCAATAGCTTACTGGCTATCCAGTACTTCCGCGGTCAGTGGATGGCGAGCTGGAAAACCATCATGCCCAGAAAGGCCAGTACAATCACAACACCAACTGAAGCCGGCTCCAGCTTTTTATTAGCATCCGGCAGAAGCTCGGCAAACACCATCCAGATCATAGCACCCGCAGCCAAACCAAGGCCGAAGGGAAGCATGGGTTTGAAGGTACTTACGAACAGGTAAGCGGGAATGGCCATCAATGGTTGCGGCAAGCTGCTGAAAATACTCCAGCCGGCGGCCTTGGTGACGGACATGCCTCTTGGCACCAGGATAAGTGCAATGGGTGTGCAGCTGTTTCTGTGTTCCGGGAATTATCGGTAACTACCGAGGAATCCTCGGTTATTGCCTGTTTTCCCAATAATCTGGCTCGCGATGAAGATTCATAACAGCAAGAATGAAAATGCTGTTCTTCTTTTCAACGTAAAGAACGCCATAGGGAAATCGTTTGACGAGTGAGCGACGAACAGGCTTTCGAATGAAGCTCCAGGCCTGGGGGAATTTGACAGCTCTGGCTACTGCTTGCTCGACTTGCTCGGCGAGATCTACTCCGAGGCCAGTTTGAATTGATTCGTAGTAATCGATTGCATCATTCAATTCCGCTTCCGCTGCGGGGTGAAAGGAATAATCCATTATTTCTGCAGCCTGCTCCGAATCTTTCTGAAAACCTCATCGCCGGGCACAGGATTCACCCTGCCGGAATCCAGGTCGTCCAGGCGGCACTTGGCAACTTCTACCCATTTTTCGTCAATACTGGCTTCGTTTGGGTTTAGGCTTTTCAATAATGACTCTATAACCAGCGCTCGTTCGTCGACGGGAAGAGCGCTAGCCTCGTCAATTAAATCCTGAAGGCGCATATTTTTTGCTCCAAGAGTGGTGAGGGGCCAAGTACGGTATCCATATTAACGCTTTATGAGTTATTTTGCTTCCCAGCCCATACGCAAATCCAAGAATAACCGTGGTACGCCCTTGAACGACTATCTCGACAAAATCCTGCGTGGCCAACCGATTAATTATGAAGCCTTCCTGAAAAAGCTTCCGGAGCAGTTTCGCCGGCGCCATCGGGACATGTTTGCCACAGAAAAGGTCCAGTCCAACCGATGGCTGGTCACGGTCCGGGATGAAACCGCTTTCGCGGAGCTGCAGAACGTCGCGGAGGCTCCCTTAAACAGAGTAGACGCCGCTAGAAAAGGTGACTCTCATCGCCATGGTACTGAGGTAAGTTTTCTTCTGGTTTACCATGGGGTATTGGCATCCAGCCGTCCGGATGTGGTTGTTATCAAGAGCGATTCTGTTGACATCGGTTTTCAGCGCGCCGGCTCCGTGCTGGTAATAGAAAACGAGCGTAACTTCTACCAATATCAGCAGATGCTGAAGTTTACCGGTGAGGCTCTTGGCTGGGCCTTGCATCTGGCGGACTGCGATGTGGTTCTGGGCAGTGGTAACCGGGTGACCCGGGGCGCGATTCTCGACTGGTTGCAGGGCTATGAAGAAGTATTCTGCGCATTCGATTATGATGCGGGTGGTCTGCAAATGTTCTCGACGATCGCAGCCTCGCTCGGTGACAAAGCCACCTTTGTTCAGCCGCCCGACTGGCAGCCATGGCTGGGCCGGTTCCGCAAACTACCGGACACCACCGAACGATTCACAAGGGCGATTTCGTTGGCAGAGGGGCTTGGTTTTGTACCCCTGGCAGAGGCGTTTCGAGTTACCGGCAAATTTATGGAACAGGAGATGATTCTGGATGAGTGACTCCCAGGGGAGCCCAGGCAATTTCAATTTTGGTATTCGCCGTCTGGTGTTGGTGGATTCCGCCGGCTTCTGTTACGTGGAAATTCCGGTGGATAACCACGGCCTGATCCTGGGCCCGGGCAATCTGGGCAAGTCCAGTCTGCTGAATTCCCTGCGTCTGTTTCTGCTGCCGGAAAACAACTTCAAGAACAGTCGCAAGAAATTCGCGTTCCGCAATGCCAGTGCCGGCAGCTTCTACTCTAATGAGGAAAGCTACCAGCATTATTTCCCCAGTCAGTTCAGCTTCCTGATCATGGAAGCGGAGAACCCGGCGGGGGTGCATTGCCAGATTTTGTACCGGGACAGCGCCAGCCAGCTCAGTTATGCCCGCGCTTTCGTGCCGGTTGGTTACGACCAGCTGCGGCCGCTGTTCTGGAATGGCGATGGTGAGGACGGAATCGGCCAGGCGGTGCCGGAGCTGTCGTTCAGCCGTTTGTCCGAGGCGCTGAAAAAGTTCTCCAAAGATACCCGACTGGTCAATGAACCGGCCAAGCTTAAACAGATGTTGTACAGCAGCGAGCTAATGAACGCCGATGCCGTACGCTATTCGGTGCTGCCCCTGGGTGAGTCCGACGAGCGCCGGGTGCAGTCGCTGCGCACGCTGATCCTGTTGCTGTTTGAAATGAAGGCAGACGATCAGGCCATGTCCAACGCGGTGGCCAGCATTATCGAGGCGGACAAGAAGTTTGCCGACGATGCCTTCGATTTCAATATCGATGAGTTTCTCAACCGGCACGATCAACTGAAGCAACAGCAAATCCAGCTTAATCAGATTGAAAAAGAGCGTTCACGGTTCGAGAAGCTGCAAAGGGATTATCAGGCCTACCAAACCCTGCTTCGCAGCCAGCACGATTTTGCGGCTTTCCGGGATGGCGTCACCCATGCCTTGCAGGATATTGGCGCCAGGCGTAAAGCCGCAGTAGAGGCGTTCAATGAACAGAACGAGACCCTGCGCCATGTGCTCCAGGCTCTGAAAAAACTGGAGCAGGACGCCAGTGGCCTGAAGGGCGAGATCCGTTCCGCCGACCGTCGCATCAAGCAGGCCGAGCAGAACCAGAAAGATGGCGATCTGCTGGTATCCCAGTACGGGGAGATGACCCTTCAGGAAATCGAGGACATCCAGAAAGAGGAACTCGATAGCAAGAAAGGGCACCTGGCTGCTCTCAAGAGTGCCGCCCAGGCGGAAATCCGGCTGGAGCAGATCCAGAAAAAGAAACAGGAACTTGAACGCAAGCTGGAATCCCTGAGGGAAAGAGAGAGCAAGCAACATTGGCAGTTGCAGAACCAGTTGGATGAGGCCACCGCGGCACCGCTGCGGGCCGTGGACCCCCGATTGGTGATGGCCAGCCCCGGTCAGGATCTGGACGCCGACAGCAAGGCGGCCATCGAAGCGTTTGCCCGGCTGTTCGTGCCCAATGACAAAGGCTTCGACTGGTTCGACGCCGAATATTCGGCCCAGCCGGCCCGGCAGACTGACTTCGCAGAGCAGCGCCGGCATATTGAAGGTGAGCTTCATGGCCTGGAAAAGGAGCGGGCGGAGCTGGCAGACACCGCCAACCAGGAACATGACCGGCCACGGTTGATCGAGCGCACGGAAAAAGAGATCCGCGCCATCGAAAAGGATCTGGATACCCTGAGCCGTTACCCGGCAGCGGCAACCACACTTAGGGACGCTACTGAGGAGAAGCAGGCGGCGGAGGAACAGCTGGCCAGGCTGGAAGAACAGGCCCGGCTGGAGCAGGAAAAGCAGGATGCGGTTCAGCAGAAGGCCGCCAAAGCCAGGGCCGAAAAAGAGCGTATCGAAGAGCGGGAACGGGAATTGGCGGGCCTCAGCAAAAGCGTCGGCACGGTGGAACATCGGTTCCCGCACCTCAGAGAGTTGGCGGCTGAGAAGCCGATAGACATCGAGACAGTTTCTACCGCCTCGTTTGATGACCTGGAAACTCAGTTGAACGACCTGGAGAAACGTCGCCGTGCCATCCTCGACTGTCTGAACCAGTTTGTGTTCTTGGGCATCCATTCAGACAGTGACGGTGAGCTACAAAAAGATAGTCCGACATCATCCGTTATCCGCGAAACGTTCAAAAGCCTCTCAGACCTGTTTGCCGGCATGGCCGAGCGCTGGAATGTGCTGGAGCAGCAAGTCGGCATCCACAATGAAACCGTGGCGAGCTACCGGCAGGCCCTGAAATCGAACCACGAGCACATTGCCCGTTTCGAAGCACAGCTGAACCGCGAACTGGACGGCGTGCGCATCAACGATCTAGTGGAAATCCGCGTGGATATCCACACCGATCCGAAATTCCGCAATCTGGTGGAAGAAGCCAACAACATCGATCCTTATGGCAACCAGTTGCAGTCGGACGCGTTCTACGATCGTTTACGGGTGTTCGTGGCGGACTTTTTCGGGGAGGGCGGCAGCAAGCGCCTGACCATGGACAAGGTGATCACCGGCATTTCCTACAGAACCCGGAAGGAGAATGCCACGAGTCTCGACAAGAAGGGCCAGTCCACCTCCACCACGGCACTGATCAACCTGGAACTGGTGTACCGGCTGCTGAAGCGGGTGTTGTATCCGGGTGTGCAGCTGTCGTTCCCCATGGTATTGGACGAGCTGGCCAGCGTGGACATCAGCCAGATGCCTTCGCTGCTGGAACGATTGCGCAAGCAGGGCTTCAATCTGTTCTCCGCCGCGACTCACAGTGCCAGTGCTGAAGTGATCTACCTGATCGGCCGGCACCTGGAAGTGGGGCAGATGCGCACCGCACGCCCCTACAGCCCGCAGCGCACCCTGGTGTTCTGGGGCGGGGCCGAGGGCTTTACCAACGGCGAATCCCTGAGCCAATGGGCCGATCAGACCCAGAACAGCCTGCTGGAGCCGGCGGATGAGTAAACGCTTCAGCACCCTGGATACCACCCGGCTGCTGTTCGAGCACCCGAAGATCCTGTTCCGGATGATTGAGCGGATGGACCGTAACGAAGCCCGGTATATCCGCGAAAGCGATCTGGTGGCCGAGGTGATGGACTATACCCGCAGCCTTGGCAATGCCGACCGGGATCGGGTGCGGCTGGCTTTGAATACCGACAACATGTTCCGCAGCGGCCTGGTGATCGACATCATAAAGGCCGAAGGTGAGCGGCGGCTGGTGTTCCAGGATGCCCTGATCAACCTGATGCGCGCCTGCAACGCCTCGCTGTACCAGGAACTGACGGATGCTCGCCTTCGTGGCCATCTTGTAACCCTTCGGGACGTGCGCAATCGGCTCGAGACCAGCTCTTTCAGCGACGCCGATCCGGACTACACCGAACTGAGGGATGACCTGAACGAGCGGGTGAGCCAGCTCATCGGTTTGCTGCGCCAGAATGTGCTGCGCATGCAGACCATCAGTGCGCAGCTTGCGGATCTCTCCGGCGACGCCAGCCGGGCGCCGGAAAAATTCCTGGAGTTCCGCCAGAATCTGTTTGAGCAGATCGTTACCCTTTACGAGCGCCACATCAAGCCGACCCTGGTGTTCCTGAACCCGGATACACGGCTGCCGGATGGCAGCAACCTGTTCGAGACCCTGGAAGCCATGGTGCGGTTGCTGGAAAATCACGGCGATCACAGTCTGGCGGACCAGTTGTTCCGTTCGTCCATCAGCCTGAACGCCCTGTACAAACCCATTCAGGCGGTGGCCCAGGAGGTGGAACACTTCCTGCGCAAGACGCGCCAGGGCATGGTCCAGTACAACGCCATGGAGCATTTCTACGGTAAGTTGCAGGAACTCAAAGGCGAAACCGAGACCCTCAGCTTGAAACGCAAGTGGCTCGAAGGCGGTGACTTTGCCCGCAGCACCGGCTTCCTGATCGGCCTGCGGGCCCAGCAACGCCCGAAACACTACGCCTTCGGTGAATCGTCCAGCTACTACCAGCTGTTGTTCAGCGAACTGGAGCTGCGCCTGAACGACCTCCGACGCAAGGCTGAAGTGCCGGTTCTGCAGCAAGTGGATGGCAGCGGCCGGCACACCCGGATTGATGTCCAGCGCATCAACCAGCTGTATCAATGGCTGGAGACTCTGGAGCTGCGGCCAACAACCGATCTGGTACGTGAGCTTCACGGGCGCCTGGACGGGTTTATCCCCGGCTATCGCTTCCCGGACCTGCTGGCGGCGTTGAACCGGCTGGTAAACTCGCCCCCCGAGGGCTTGCAGGTGGTGACTACCAATCGCTTCCGAATCCTCGATCAGTCATCCGACAGTGAACAGTTTGTCTACCGAAAGCGTCGCCTGGAGCAACAGAATGTCTGAATTTGAAGAAATCCTCCCGGCCCACAGCGCCGCGATCTACCGGGAATTCCAGGCCGGCCGGGTGATTGTGCGTGATGTGTGGGACAGCAACCGCTCGGAGTTGCGTGCCAATCCGCTCTACAATCTGCTGTATAACCATCTGTCCCACTTCCGGACCTTATACGAGCACCTGGGCAGCGAGCTGGTGTTCAACGAAACCGGCGCGTTTTTCTTTCTCAAGGAAAGCAGCGAAGAGGAGAACGAAGAGCACGATGAGAACGCCTTCCGGGTGCAGGTAATCCTGCTGCTGATCGGGCGTTATTTCGCACGCAGCGGTCGGGATCTTGAATACCTTGGCCGGCCCGATGCCGGGTTGAATGAGCAAGACCTCTCTTCCCTGGCTAGCGATGAGGAATATCAGGAAATTCTGCGTGCAGCCCGTTTTGAAAAGGGCGTGCCGGAAGCGCTGGATTACCTGGAAAAACGCCATCTGCTGTTTCGCGCGGGTGCGGGGCGCTGTTTCCTGAGTTCGGCCGGGCTGTATTTTCTGCAGGAGCTGGTTCGGGAGTTTGAACAAGGGTAGTGTTTTCCTGATCAGAAGCTGGTCAGGAATTCTTCAACTTTGTTTGCCGGCATGGGCTTGGCATAGAGAAAACCCTGAGCGAGATCACAACCCAGTTCGGTGACCAATTGGGCCTGTTCATCCGTCTCAACACCTTCGACCAGCACGCTTAGGCCCAGGCTGTGGCCAACGGTAACCATTGCCTCCATGATGGCCATGTCGGCGCTATCCTGCATCGCATGTTGCAGAAAGCTCCTGTCGATTTTGATTCCACAAACCGGGAGTTTTCTGAGATAGACGAGAGAGGAGTGCCCGGTACCGAAGTCATCGATCGAAATGTGCACGCCTGCCTGTTTCAGTTTTTCTAACTGTTTGGTTTGGTTTTCATCGCTGCCGAAAACCTCGTTTTCAGTCAGCTCCACCCCAAGCTGGTGAGGCTGAAGATTGTAACGTTCCACCGTTTCGAGAATATGGCTCGCAAGGTGTGGATTGGTGAGCTGTCGTCCCGATAGGTTGATATCAACCCGCAGGTTTTTCAGAGGGGTTTCCTGCCATGCGTCGAGTTGCTTGCAGGCTGCTTCGATAACCCATTCGCCAATCCGGTTGATGAGACCGGACTTCTCAGCCACTGGAATGAAAGTAGCTGGCGACACTGCTCGGGATTGACCGTGAAAACAGCGGAGAAGTGCCTCGCAGGAGTCGCTTTTTCGATCAGCCAGGCTGATCTGGGGCTGGAAAAACAATTCCAGCCCATCGTTATTCAAGGCGTCTCTGAGCAGGTTGGTGATTTCTTGATAATGGACCAGCCTGTCGTTGATGTCGGGGGTATAGAAACACACGCCGTTCTTGCCGGTTTCTTTGGCCTGGTACATGGCCGCGTCTGCATTGCCCATCAGCTCGGCCACGGTGGTGCCATTATGCGGGAAAAGACTCACGCCGAAGCTGGCGGTAACCTGGTAACAATCGCCCTCCAGATGCACTCTGTGTTCCAGAGCGTCTATCAACCGACAAACAAGTTCGTGAATACCTTCAGGGCCTTCGAAATCGAAGATCAGCAAGACAAACTCGTCCCCGCCAAAGCGGCTCAACAGGTCTCCGCCTCGAAGTTCGGCCCTCAAGGTTTCGGCCACCGCTTTCAGAAGGCTGTCACCATGATGATGGCCAAGCGTATCGTTGATAATCTTGAAATTGTCCAGATCGATAAAGACGACTGCCAATTCCTGCTGCAGGCGATCAGCCTCATCCAGTCGACTCGACAACTCGGCTTCCATAAAGTGCCGGTTGGGTAATCCGGTCAGGTCGTCAAAACTCGCGCGCCGATAAAGCTCGTCTCTGGCTTGTTTCTGCTCTTCGAGGCTTATGTCGATGCAGAACATTTCACAGGCCCCGCTGTCCTGTTTGATCATCACATGGCTTGAGTAAACGGGAACCAGATGTCCTTCTTTGTGTTTCAGTTCAAGTTCGTCGGAGGGAATGCTGATGTTTTTTTCAAGCCAATTGCGGTGCGCTTCGATCACACCGTTACGCATGTGATCGGGAATGATGAGGTCTTCCAAAAGCTGCCCAAGTGCTTCGTCGCGGGAATAGCCGTATAGGCGGGCGCTTGCTTCATTCCAATAAATTACCCTACGGTGTCTGTCGTATCCCTGCACAGCCACCATGGGCAGACTTTCGATCAGCTCGTAAAACCTGTTTTCACTGTCCTCGGTAGCCGATCGACTTCCTTGTCCAATATCCATTGCTTGTCAGCATCCTCATGATTAGCGATAAACGTTTCGCGAAGCGATGATGCAATAGAATGAGAATAGTTCGGGATCCCAGGGTTATCTAGTTGGTTTACTGATCGGTAGGGCGGTGCTGTCTTTAGAGCGGCGTTGCAGTCTGCTCTGCGGTTTCCTGCTCCAGCTCTTGCTCCAGCCTGGCGATACAGCGATCGAATGCCCGGCTGATCCTGGTCTGGTCCTTGATCATGGCCAGCCGTGGCCATGTGGCCTGTTCACCGAGATTGATATACATCTCGAGATCTTCAGGGGTCGGGTTGGAGAGGACCTTTCGGTAAAGGGACGCCTTGGGCGGGAAATGGATGTTGATGTCCCCGAGGTATTGCTGACTGGTCATGGCGTAGGCCTGCTCGATGAGTGGCCGTGGCTTCTGCTGGGTGCGGGTGGGGGAGACGGAGATATTCAGTGTTCGGCCACTGTGCTCATAGGCTTCCTTGAAACTGACGCTGCCAAGATTGTGCTGGAGATGCTCCTGAAGTTGGCGCGGATCCATGGCATGGCCAGCCCTCAAGCCTTCCGTGACGCCGAGCCAGTGGAAGGCATTCAGGTGAATCCGTTCCGGATGGTTAAAAAACTCTGCCAGTTCCTTGTCGTCCCGTTTGCAGATGGCACCCGCCACGATGGCACCCATGCTGGAGCCTGCCATGACATCCGGCAGCAGATCCTGTCGCCAGAGCGCCCGGGTAACACCGATATGGTAAATACCAAAGGCCGCACCCCCGCTGAGCATCAGGGCTGGCCGGCCATAGACCCGCTCGGCGTCCTGAAACATTTTCAGTTTTCGGGCGGTTGTCACTTCCGGAATAGGGTGATCGCAAATGAATTCCATGGACGTCTCGACGGCATCCAGGAATTCACCCACTAACCGGTTGGTGCCGCTGCGCGCCACGGTGTAAAGATCGGGATTGGATAATTCGCCCAGGTGACGGTAGAGGCTCTCCTGAAGGATCCGGATCAGTCGCCGTGTGTCGCCATTCTGCCGGCAATGGTCCATGAGGCCCATGTGCTTGCGCATCAGGCTTTCATGCAGCATCCCGGTTTCTTCCTGCTCGCGCCAGGCCAGCAGCCCGTCCATGTCATCGAGCGCGGTAGCGGCCTCGCACCACTGCTCGTAGTCGTGGGCCTGTTCCAGTTGCTGCTGGAGCTGTTTGCGGGTCTTCGAGGCGTGTTTCATGGCTTTTACCTTAACCCATACGGCCCAAGCTGTGCAGAGGCCGGTTTCCTGGCTCCGGGTTATTTGCTATGTTTAGGCCCGTGGGTTGGGTTTTATTACCAATCAGACATGTCTGCGGGAGAGACTGAATCCCTTGCGATCAGCGCCGAAGGAGCAACTGCCCCGGAAACTCTCAGGCAAAAGGACCGCTGACATGAATACTTTCCGAAGAGCTGTCGACAATCGCGTCAGTCGGCACACCGAAGGAGCAAACGACCGTTTTCGTTAAAACGGCTCGTGAATCTCTCAGGTCCCGTGACGGAAGGGGTGCTTTCTGCCATTTCGAGCAGGGAGGAAACCCTTGGCGCTCACGGAGATTGGAATGAAGCGAATCGCAGTAATTGGCGGTGGTATCACTGGTATTACCACGGCCTACACCCTTGCCAAGCGCGGGCTTGACGTTACGGTTTACGAGAAGCATCGCTATGCGGCGATGGAAACCTCCTTCGCCAACGGTGGACAGCTCTCCGCTTCCAACGCAGAGGTCTGGAACAACTGGCAGACCGTGATGAAGGGCATCAAGTGGATGTCCCGCCGGGATGCGCCACTGCTGGTCAATCCCAAGCCTTCCTGGCACAAGCTGAGCTGGTTCGCCGAGTTCATTGCCGCCATTCCCCAGTATGAAAAGAACACCACGGAAACTGCCCGCCTGGCCATTGCTGCCCGTGACCACCTGTTTGCCTGGGCGCAGGAAGAAGGCATCGATTTCGATCTGAAGAAGCAGGGTATCCTGCACATCTACCGGGACAAGGCCGGGTTTGATCACGCTGAAAAAGTATCGCGCCTGCTGGCGGCTGGTGGCCTTGAGCGCCGGTCGGTGACCCCGGAGGAAATGAAATCCATCGAGCCGACCCTGGCCGGCAACTATTACGGCGGGTTTTTCACAGAGAGTGACTCCACCGGTGATATTCACAAGTTCACCAATGGACTGGCGGATGCCATCAAGCGGCTGGGCGTTAAAACCTGTTATGGCCACACGGTGACCGAGCTGAGCGCCGATGAGCGTAATGCCTGGGTGACCGCCCACGATGGCACCGAACAGTCCCGGGACACATTTGACGGCGTGGTGATCTGTGCCGGCGTCGGCAGCCGCGGGCTCGCGAAAAAGCTGGGTGACCGGGTGAATATCTATCCGGTTAAGGGGTACTCAATTACCGTGGAGCTGGACGACGAAGCCTCGCAAAAGGCGGCACCAACCGTCAGCTTGCTGGACGATGCTACCAAGATCGTCACCAGTCGCCTGGGCGATGGTCGTTTCCGGGTTGCCGGTACCGCCGAGTTCAGCGGTTACAACCGCGATATCAAGGACGACCGCATCCGCCCGCTCACCCGTTGGGTTGAGCAGTGCTTCCCAGGTGTCTGTACTCGCAAGGTAGTGCCCTGGGCAGGCTTGCGGCCAATGCTGCCGAACATGATGCCAAGGGTTGGGCCAGGCCGCCTGCCGACCGTGTTCTACAACACCGGTCACGGTCACCTGGGCTGGACGCTCTCTGCGATTACCGCTGAGTTGGTTGCTGAGAGTGTTACCGGGGATAGCCGGTAATCTCGCGGATTTTCCGGTACAGGGGTTGAAGCTGAGGGTACATCTTCAGATAAACCTCGGAATACAGCCGCTGGTAAAGAGCCCGGGTTTCTTCGTTGGGATGAAAAACGTCGCCAACCCGGGTCATCTTCGCCACGGCGGTGTCGAAATCCGGATGTAGCCCCAGCCCTACAGCCGCATCAATGGCGGCGCCGAGCCCGGAGGTCTCATAGGTGTGAGGCCTCTCGGCCGGTAACCCGAACACATCGGCGGTAAGCTGCATCGCTGCATCGCTCTGTGAGCCACCGCCGGCCACTCGCAACTTCCTGATCTTCACGCCGCTTCGCTTCTCGATTTTTTCCTTTCCTTCCCGGAGCGCGTAGGCAAGACCTTCGAGGATTGCGCGATAAATGTGGGAGCGGGTGTGAACGTCCCCGAACCCGATGATCGAGCCTTTCGCTTCCGGCCCCGGCTGGCGCACGCCGGGTGACCAGTAGGGCTGCAGCATCAGGCCCATGGATCCGGGCGGCACTGCCTTGACCAGTTCATCGAACAACGCTTCCGGCTCGATACCTCTTTCCTCGGCCAGTTTCTGCTCTCTTAGCCCGAACTCCCGCTTGAACCAGCTCACCATCCAGAAACCCCGGTAGATCATGACCTCCGTGGAATAGTGACCGGGCAATGCAGAGGGATAGGGCGGCATCAGCCGGATCGGCTCGACGTAACGCTGGCTGGTGGTGTTGATGGTGGCAGTGGTGCCATAGCTCATACAGCCAATATCGGGTGTCAGCCCGCCGGAGCCGAGAATTTCACAGGCCTTGTCGGAAGCTGCGGCGATTACTGGGAGGCTTCTTGCCAGGCCCAGGTGCTTGCAGGCTTCGTCGGTCAAATGGCCCAGTGTTTCGCCGGGTGCAACCAGCTCAGGCAGCATGGAAGGCTCGACTGGCATCGTCTGCCATTTGAAATCCCGCCGGCCGGCCCAGCGATGCTTTTTATAGTCGAATGGCAGGTATCCCACCTGGCTGCCGGTCGAGTCCCGGAATTCTCCAGTGAGTCGGTAGTTGAGATAGCCGGACAGCAACAGGAAATGCCGGGTTTTGGCCCAGATCTCGGGTTCATTCTGAGCGATCCAGTTGGCCTGGGTTTTTTCCCGGAACCGGTTGATAGTGTCTGCCAGACGGGCAACTTTGAACAGCCATCCCCAGGGCCCTTTGACGGGGCCTTCTACCCTTGCATGGCGCTGGTCGAGCCAGATGATTGCCGGACGTAGAGGCTGTCCATTTTCATCCAGATTTATGACGGTGCCGCGCTGGGTGGTCACGGTAACGCCGGCAACCTGATCCGGTGTCGCGTCTGTGGAGCTCCAGAGCAATTGGCAGGCTTCCGCGAGCTGCTCCCAGAAGTAGTCCGGGTGCTGCTCGGCCCAGCCGGGCTCTCTCGAAAAATAGGGCTCTATTTCCTGCTTGCCTTTGCCCACCAGATTGCCACTGGTATCGAAGAGCAGCGCCCGAACGCTCTGGGTGCCATTGTCGATGGCCAGGATGAGCGGCTCAGCTGGCATCGGAGGCCTCCTGCGGTGGCAGCGAATAGGCGTTGTGATAGATCGACAGATAGCGGGCCTGTTCCTCCTCCCAACGCTGGTCAGCCCAACCAAGCAGCGGCTGGCAGTGGTTACGAATCTGCGGGAGAAGGGCTTCGCCGGCATTCGGTAGTACCATGCCTAACCGCGTTCGTCGCAGAAGCAGGTCATCCAGATGCTGCACATCTTCTCTCCGGCACGCCCAGCAAAGCTCCGCCCAGAGCAGGTTGGAAGCCCGATTTGGAGTGACAGGCTCCAGTGGGCCCGAAGCAAGCAGTTGATCAAGCTCGGGGCCATAGAACCCCTGCAGTCGCTGCCAGCACTGGTGGCTAATGGTGGCTGGCCTTGAGGGGTGATCTGTGCCCTGAAACACCGGTTTGGATGCGGGCCGCAGAACCTTGCTGGCGTCTTCTCCAAGCCCCTGGACGAGTGCCTCGCGGGCGATGACCCGGAAGGTGGTGAGCTTGCCGCCGGCAATGCTGACCAGCCCCCGATTCACCCGAAGTGCGTGTTCCCGGTTTTCCTTGGACGGCGCCTTACCCGTACCATCGGTTACCACCGGCCTTACACCGGCCCAGGTTGAAAGGATGTCGCTTCGGGTAATGGGGCTGCCCGGAAACAATCGTGAGGCGATTTCAAGCAGGTAGGCGGTCTCGGATTCAGAAATCACCGGCTCCTGATCCAGGTTTCCCTCATGGTCGATATCGGTGGTGCCGAGAACTGTAGTGCCCAGCCATGGGAAGGCAAACACCGGGCGGCCATCTTCCGGATGAAACAGGGAAACCGAACAGGACACCGGCAGACTGGACCAGGGCAGCACCAGGTGGCTGCCACGCAGGGGCCGGATGTGCATGGTGTCTTCAGAGGTCTCGCTGGACTGCAGCCGATCTGCCCAGGCACCGGTGGCGTTGATGACCAGGGGCGCGAAGACCTCAATGGGCGTATCGTTTTCCTCTGCTTGAATCAGCAAGCCGGATACATCGCCGTTGCTGCGCTTTATTTCACCGGCTCTTGTGTAATTCAGGCACATGGCTCCGTCCCGCCGGGCTTCGGCAATCAGGCGCAGGACCAGGCGCGAGTCGTCGGTGACTGCATCGGTAAAACCGCTGGCGCCGGCGAGTTTTTCGCCCGTCAGGCCCGGCACCCAGAGCATGGATTCGGCCGGGGTCAGGAAGTGACGGCTCCGGTTGCGAGCAATAAAGTCGTAAACCCGAAGCAGTGTCTGGAACAGGCGCGGTCCGGGGAACTGCCCTTTGAAGTGCGGCATGATGAAGCGCAGGGGCTCAATTAACCCCGGCGCTTCCGCCACTAACCGTTCCCGCTCGCGCACGGCGTCCCGGGTGAGACCGTAATGCCCGCTGCCCAGATACCGGAGGCCACCATGCACCATCTTCGAGGAGCGGCTGGAGGTACCCCAGGAAAAGTCCTTCTGTTCGACCAGAAGCGTGCGCAGCCCGCTGCCTGCGGCTTCCCGCGCCACGCCAGCGCCGGTAATTCCGCCGCCGACTACCACCACATCAAATTCGTTGGTCCCTGAACGCAGCGCATTGAGAATGTCAGTCCGGTTCATATTGGGGCTCCCTTTCGGCGTTGCGCTCATTTCACCAGTGTTTCCGGGTTCAGGATCGCGTCCGGGTCAAAGGTGCTGCACAGGGAGCGTATAGCCAACATGCCCAGTTCGCCTTTTTCCACCGGCAGATAAGGGGCGTGATCCTTACCGACACCGTGTTGATGGCTGATGGTGCCGCGGTTGTTCACGATCAGTTCAGAGGTGCTGGTTTTGAGCGTTTGCCAGCGCGCGATTGTTTCCTCGTAGCTGTCGCCCACCCGGAACACGTAGGTGGTGTAAATGCTGCAGCCCTGGCTGTAGAAGTGGGAGAGGTGGGTGAACACATGGGTGTTCTCGTTCTGGTCTTTCAGCCCGTCACGCAGGCTGGTCTCGATCAGACCCAGCAGATTGTCGACGTTGTCCCAGTCAGTGGCCGTTTCCAGAGTGTCGACGGCATAGCCCATCTGCCAGAGGGCCTCTCTCAGATAGGGCATGGTAAAACGCTTGGCCGCCCATTTGTCGCCGAGCCGCGTGCCGGTATAGACGCCGTTTTGGGCCTTGCAGATGCTTCGGGCCTCTTTCAGGGAGTTTCGGGTCTGCAGTCGGGAGCCGGTGATCCCGAAGGTCATCATGCATTTGCCCTCACCAGCGCCCCTCAGCGAAAGGAAACGCTCGAGCATGCCGATAAGCCCGGGGTGGCCGGCCAGCGCGAGCTGGGTCTCGGTCTCTACGGCATTGCTGAGCCTGAGCATGGATAACTGGGTTCGGTTCTGCACCAGCAGGCGGCAGGCCGTGCGGGCACTCTCCCAATCCGGAAAAAAGACCACATGAAAGCTCTCGTGTTCGGGCAGCGGAGTAACCCGCACCTTCACCTCGGTAATCAGCCCGATACGGCCTTCCGAACCCAGAATCATTTCCCGGATATCCGGACCGGCGCTGGAGGCCGGTATGGTGGGCAGGTTAAGGGTGCCTTTCAGGGTTTCGACCCGGCCCCCGGCAAAGAGTTGTTCAATGCGGCCATAGCGCAGGGATTGCTGGCCACTGGATCGGGATGCCACCCAGCCGCCGACGGTGGAAAGCTCGAAAGACTGAGGGAAATGCCCCAGTGTGTAGCCATGGGCCCGGAGTTGGGACTCAACGAGTGGCCCGGGTGTTCCCGCACCAAACGTCGCGATCTGGCTGTCCGTGTCCAGGTCGATCAGGCGATTCATCCGGCTCATGTCCACAGTCAGTACTGGCTGGCCTTTATCCACCGGATTTATGTGCCCGGCCACACTGGTGCCGCCACCGTAGGGAATCAGGTGAATGTGTTGCTCCGCGGCCCAGGAGAGCAGGGTTTGAACCTCTTCGCTCGTGGTGGGGTAGGCCACGCCATCCGGGAACACACCAAACTCGCCGCTGCGCATGGCCAGCCAGTCCGCAAGACTCTGGCCGCGGGCATGCCGCACTCGTGCTTCCGGGCCTGTATCGATCAGTGATTCCAGCTCTGCCGGCCGGGTAAGGCGGGTTTCTGGCACTTTGGCGCAAACAGAATCCAGGGTCGCGTCCGCCAGAGGCCGGCCACTACCGATGCGTGATGCCAGAAAGTCCTGGCCCTGTTCCGGCATTGCCAGATTGAATCCCTCGTCGCCCCAGCCGTTCCAGCGTCGCATGTGCTTTATTCTCCAGATTAAAAACGAATGTGGCGCATTCTATAGGCTCTGCTTCGTTCGCCGCTGTCGCTTGGCGCCATGGTTCCTGTCATTTGCCGCCAGTGGCTGGCTTTTGCAACCCTCTCAGGGTCGGAGCGATTCCGTCAGCCGGCTGTTGAGGTCCTGCCACCGTGAGAGTTTGCCCGCTTCGCCGATCCGGGTGCGCGCTCCGCCGGACTGGTTCAGCCAGAGGCCTTCGCCGTTGAAGCTGTAAACGGGTTCAAGATCAGTGCGTTGAGAGGCAGGTTTAATGTCATTTATGAGATTGTCCAGAATCAACGGATCGGCGTCTGGCTCCGGGTACCACGCCAGCACCATGTGGGCCTGGTTCAGTTCCAGCGCTTTGACATACACGATCCGGAGCTGATCATCGGGCACGCCCATGGACTTGAGGGTCAGGTATTTGGCAATTGAGAAATCCTCACAGTCACCACCGTTGGTGGTCAGCAGTTCTACCGGGGTTGCCCAGTAGTCTTCCTCGCCCCAGTGGCGGATATCGCTGACAAACGTGACTCGATTGAAGAAGGAGTTCACAAGCCGGAGCTGCCGGTCGATGGGGGCGTTTGCGGCAAGAGCATGCAGGCGCTGCCAGTTTTCCAGACGCTGGTGGGCTTCGGTTCCGAATTCTTCCTGAACATAGTTCATCAGACGGGAGCCCAGCTCGAAGGCACTCACAAGAGAGACCACGAGCAATAACGCAGGCAGAAGAGTGGAACGGCGGCGAATCTGAAGGGCGGCCGTTTCCATAGCGCGCCTCAGTTATTGTTCCGTAGGCGTTCCCTGAGCTGCTCAAGGCGCCGGCGGATTTCCTCCCGGCGCTGCTCATCGCTGGTGGCGGAAGCGGGCGCTCTCGAGGGTGAGGGGGATGCAGCCTGCTGGACGGCGGGCGAAGGCTCTGCCTGCTGGTCGGCCGTAAAGGATATGCCGCTGCGGTCTTCGGATTCCGGGAAGTAGAGGTTTTCGAGTTTGCCGGAACGTTCAATGATCACCCGGTTCGGATGTACCGAGCGCAGTGTGGCATTACCGGGCAGTTCGTCACCCACCAGGTAGGCTTCGGTTTTACTTTTGTCATCTTCGATCAGCGCGCTGCCCGGGAAATCACCATCCGCGGCCAGTACGCCCCGAAGGAACAGTCGGAGGTTGGTTTCAGGGAGATTCTCGGTATCCATTTCTACCGGCTCGCTTTCGCCGGATGCAGCTCCGAACAGATCCAGGGAGGAAAGGTCCACACTGGGTGGCTCACGACCGGCGGCCGGGTCGGAGACCAGTGGCTGCACGTTATCGTACTGTCCCTGCTGGCCTTCCATTTGCCAGAAACGGTAACCCTGCCAGGCTGTCAGGGCGACCATGGCCGCCCCTGCCACGAGCGCGAGAATCAGGGGAAACCGTTCATTGTTTAGGAGCATTGATCATCCTGAATGCAAGTTTGTGGGCCGGGAAAAAGCTCACAGGTTATCAGACTGCAACGTTTTATTGGGAGTATAGTGTATAGAGTTATTCAGCGGGTCCATATCCTGTGGTAGCCTTTCTGAATTAGTTGAATCGAAAAGGGTTTCACGAACGAGGACGACCTTGACCACAGACACTGAACTTCAGCCGCAGGATGCTCCGCTGGGCCGTCTTCCGTTTACTTTTGCCAAGCGCAACGGAGTAATCCTGACCCGTTCGGACGCCGGTGAGCCGGTTATTCTGGTTCGGCCCGGTGCGTCCCATTCTGCGCTGGCGGAAGCGAACCGTATCAGTGGCGGTCGTGCCCGTTTTGCCACCATCGATCCGGACCGTTTCGACCAGGCCCTGAATTCCGCCTATCAGAACGATTCTGCGGAAGCGATGCAGATGGTGGAAGGCATCGGCGATGACATGGACCTGGCCTCACTCGCTGACTCCGTGCCGGAAACCGAGGATCTGCTGGAGCAGGAAGACGATGCTCCAATCATCCGTCTGATCAATGCCATTCTCACTGAAGCAGTGAAAACCAGCGCTTCGGACGTTCACATTGAAACCTACGAAAAGCGCCTTGTGGTTCGCTTCCGGGTGGATGGTGTGTTGCGTGAAGTGGTAGAGCCCAAGCGCGCACTGGCCCCGCTGCTGGTGTCCCGGATCAAGGTTATGGCGAAGCTGGATATCGCTGAGAAACGGGTGCCCCAGGATGGCCGTATTGCGCTGAGGGTAGCTGGTCGGGAAGTGGATATTCGTGTGTCGACCATGCCGTCTTCAAGCGGTGAACGCGTGGTTCTGCGTTTGCTCGACAAACAGGCAGGTGCCATCCGGCTTGAATCCCTGGGCATGGCAGGGCAGGACCTGAAGGTTCTGCGCAAGCTGATTTACCGGCCTTATGGCATTTTGCTGGTCACTGGCCCGACGGGTTCCGGTAAGTCCACCACGCTCTATGCCTCGCTCCAGGAAATCAACGACCGTAGCCGCAACATCCTGACTGTTGAGGACCCCATCGAGTATAACCTGCCGGGCATCGGCCAGACCCAGGTGAATACCAAGGTGGACATGACCTTTGCCCGGGGTCTTCGAGCTATTCTGCGTCAGGACCCCGATGTGGTCATGATCGGTGAGATCCGGGATCTGGAAACGGCAGAAATTGCCGTACAGGCGAGTCTGACTGGCCACCTGGTCCTCTCCACGTTGCACACCAACACCGCCGTTGGCGCGATTACCCGGCTTATGGACATGGGTATTGAGCCCTTCCTGATTTCATCAAGCCTGGTGGGCATTGTTGCCCAGCGGCTGGTTCGTGTTCTGTGCAAGGAATGCCGGGAGCCTTATACACCCACGGAAGAGCACTGCGAGTTTCTACAGCAGGATCCTGCCAACCCACCGACCATTTACCGGGCAACCGGCTGTAGCCACTGCAACCAGCTCGGTTATCGCGGGCGTATTGGTATCTATGAGGTGGTGGAGATCTCAGAGGAAATCAGTTCTCTGATCCACAAACGCGCCGGGGAGCTGGACCTGGAAAAGGTGGCTCGCCAGCATGGGCCCAGTATTCACGCAGACGGCGTGCAGAAAATCCTGGATGGTGTGACCACGGTGGAAGAAGTACTCCGCGTTACGCACCGGGGCCAGTAAACCATGCCAGCATACGAATACAAGGCGCTCGATTCCCGAGGCAAGCAAAAACAAGGTGTGGTGGAAGCCGATGCGCCGAGAGCCGTTCGCCAGCAACTTCGGGAGCGAGGCCTCACGCCGCTGGCCGTAGAGCCAGCCGCAGAGAAACAGACCAGGAGCAATCCCCTGAGCAGCCGGGGTTCGCTGGCCGCGGCTGATCTGGCACTGGTTACACGCCAACTGGCAACCCTGATCCAGTCCGGTATTCCCATCGAGCAGGCGCTCTCGGCTGCCGCTCAGCAGTCACCGAAACCCAGAATACGCAGCATGCTGATCGCCATACGCGCGAAAGTCATGGAAGGCTACACCCTGGCGGACAGCCTGGGTGAGTTCCCCCGGGCGTTCCCGAGGCTGTACCGGTCTACCGTTGCTGCCGGTGAGCACGCCGGCCATCTCGATCTGGTTCTGAACCGGCTGGCGGATTACACGGAAAATCGTCAGGAGGCTCGCCAGAAAATTCAGCTGGCGGCCATCTACCCCATCATTCTCAGTATCGTCGCCATCGCCATCGTCGTGTTCCTGCTGACCTACGTGGTGCCGGATATCATTGATGTGTTTCTGAAGCAGGGGCAGGAGCTGCCAACGCTGACCATGGCCATGCTTGCGGTGTCGGAATTTCTGGCGGATTACGGTGTCTATCTATTTATACTGCTGGTCGCCGCATTGATGGTGTTCCGCTTTTTCCTGACCAAGCCCGGGTTTAGACTGCGGTTTCACAAACGTCTGTTACATCTCCCCTTGTTTTCAGGGATGGTTCGTGGCGTTAACACTGCCCGCTATGCCAGCACCCTCAGCATACTGACGACCAGTGGCGTGCCGCTGGTAGAGGCAATGCGCATTGCCGGTGAGGTGTTATCCAACGATTTTCTGCGGCAGGAACTGCGGGACGCAGCCAGAAAGGTCAGCGAAGGCGGCTCATTGCACCGTTCCCTCGATCAGACCGGGTATTTTCCGCCGATGATGCTGCACATGATCGCCAGCGGGGAGGCCAGTGGTGAGCTGGACAGCATGCTGGAACGAACCGCGCGCATGCAGGAAAACACCCTCCAATCAAAGATCGCTGCGATTGTGGGGCTGTTCGAGCCGATGATGCTGTTGGTGATGGGCGTGGTGGTGCTGATCATCGTGCTGGCCATCATGCTGCCGATTCTGAATATGAGTAATCTCGTGGGATGAAACCCGCGCCGGAGCGTCAGTTGACGAGCCCGGACCAAAGCAATCCATGCCAATAACGAGTGAGACAATGACGACCAAGAACCTCAATTCACGCAACCGTAACCGCGGCTTTACCCTGATTGAAATCATGGTGGTGATGGTGATCCTGGGCCTGCTGGTGGCCATCGTGGCTCCAAACATCATGGGTCGGAGTGACCAGGCCAAGGTCACCGTGGCGGAAACCCAGTTGAGCAACATTGCCAATGCGCTGGACCTTTATCGCCTGGATAACAGCCATTATCCCTCCACCCAGCAGGGTCTTGAGGCGCTGGTTTCCAAGCCAAGTGGCAGCCCGGAGCCCAAGAACTGGAATTCCGACGGTTACCTGAAGAGCGTGCCGGAGGATCCCTGGGGTTCTGAATACCAGTACGTAAGCCCGGGTACCGAAGGTCCCTACGATCTGTATTCCTATGGCTCTGACGGCCAGGAAGGTGGCGACGGCGACGCTGCGGATATCAGCGTCTGGGACACCGAGGGCTAAATCACTGTGCAGGTCAGATCCCGACAGACCGGTTTCACCCTGATTGAAATACTGGTGGTCCTGGTGGTTGTGGGTCTGCTGGCTTCTCTTGCCGTGTTTACCATGGGGGGAAGCTCCCAGCAGCGCGAACTGGAAAATGAGGTCCGGGAGCTGTACCTGCTTATGCAGACGGCCTCGGAGCAGGCGGTTCTGAATAACCTGGAGCTGGGCCTGAAGCTGGAGGAAGACGGCTACCAGTTCGTGGCTTACCAGGATCAGACTGGCGACTGGAAGGCCTCCGGTGAGCGTATGTTCCGGGCCCGGAGCCTGCCGGAATGGCTCACTGTCACCGAGTTCATCGAAAGCGACGCGCCCAGGCTGGCATCATCCGAAGCTACCCTGTTGCCGGACGTCGTTTTTTTCTCCAGTGGCGAGACAACGCCGTTCGAGCTTGAGTTCACTATCGGAAACGGGTCAGACACGATGCACGTTCTGGCCTCGGATGGGGTGTCGCCCATGGACTGGCGCAAACCGGGCGATGAGGGGAGCAGCGGGTGAGGACGCAGAAAGGGTTTACCCTGATCGAAGTACTCATTGCCCTGCTTGTGTTCGGCCTGATTGCAACGGCTGCGGCCGAAGTTGGAAGCCAGTACATTTCCAGTTACGAACGGGTTCGGGACAAAACCCTGGCGAGCTGGTTGGCAGATAACCGAATAAACGAAATTCGACTGCAGGAAAACATTCCGGGCATCTCCGAGAACTCCAAGGATACCGACTTCGGGCCGTATCGTTGGCGGGTGACCACCGCGATTCTTGCAACCGCCGAGGCGAAGATGCGTCGTGTGGAGGTTACGGTTGCCCGTTATCGCGAGGAAGGCGCGACGCCGGAGCCGATCCATACCCTGTCGGCTTTCGTGGGGGCACAATGAGGTTCCCGTCCGCACACAGCTGCCATCCGCAACAACGTGGTTTTACCCTGCTGGAGGTTTTGATCGCGGTTACCATCACCGCCGTTATCGGGCTTGGCGTTTGGCAGGTTATCAACGGAGTGGTCAATTCCCGCGATCGGGTGAACGAACTGGCGGAACAGTTCGACGGTTTGCAGCGGTCCATGCTCCTGCTTGAGAGGGATATCATGCAGGTGGTCAACCGGCCGGCCAGGGACATTTACGGGGATTTCCAGCCAGCGCTCTCCAGCCGTGCGGACGACTTTTCCCTGTTGCTGACCCGGCAGGGCTGGCGTAACCCCCTGGGCATTCGCCGCAGTGGCCTGCAGCGTGTCGGTTGGGAATATACTGGCAGCGAACTGCGGCGCCGGTACTGGCCCATGGTGGATCAGGGCCAGGAAGATGACAGCCGCGACGTGCTGCTGCTGGAAGGCGTAAAGCGCCTGGAAATAAGGTTTCTGGATGCCAACCGGAGCTGGCAACCGCAATGGCCAACCGATGAGGTGATGGCCGGACTGACCCCGGGTAGCCGCCCTGATATTCCACTGCCGCTGGGCATGGAAGTGACTCTGGAACATGAGCGTTTTGGAACGCTGGTGCGGACGTTTGCATTACCGGATTTTGATCCGGCCGTTGCCCAGGGTGCAGTAAACCAGGCCAACCAGGCTGCCAGCGAAGCGGAAGAAGAAAGCACAGAAGAAGAGGCTACCGGAGAACAAACCGGAGAGAATACCGGTGCAACGGGGCAGGGAGGCTAGGTAGCGATGGGCCAGACCCCGAGGTTATCGAATCGTCAGCGCGGCGTTGCTCTGATCATGGTGCTGCTGGCCATGGCTCTGGTGGTCATGCTTGCTTCGGGGATGACCCAGCAGCAGAGCTTGCGAGTGTTCAAGGCGGGACATTATCTGGCTCAACAGCAGGGCCAGAGTATCGCACTTGGCGCCGAGGCGTTCGCCCGCCAGATCCTGCGCAGGGATTATGACGAGGACAAGGAAGAAAACCTGATGGTCGATAGCCTTGACGAGTTCTGGGCCGCCAATGCAGCCGTTCTGCCGCTGGATGACAATGGTGTGGCTGAGGTCCAGATTGACGACCTTGGAGGCCGGCTTAATCTGAACGACCTGGTCGGCGCCAATGGCCAGGTGGATCCCATCGTCAGAGATCGTTTCGTTCAGCTGTTTGCCGCACTGGGGATTACTGCAGTTTCCGTGGATTCGCTGGTGGACTGGATCGACCCCAACGACCAGACCGTCACGGCGTACGGCGCAGAGGATGGCCAGTATCTGATGGCTGAGCAGGGTTACCGGGCTGCCAACCAGCCGTTTACCACGGTGACCGAATTGCGCCTGATCGAAGGCATGACCGAAGAGATTTATCGGGCCCTGCGGCCCCACGTGGCGGCACTTCCTGTAAATGGTGCGGGGATCAACGTGAACACCGCGACGGCCATGGTGATCCGCTCTCTCCATGAAGAGCTGACGGACGCCCAGGCTGCGTCTATTCTTGAGAAGCGGGAAGAGGAACGGTTCGAGAACCTCCAGGACTTTCTGGCGTTACCAGAGTTCGCCGGGCTCGGGCTCAAGTCGGTTGGACTGGGGTTGCAGACCCGGTTTTTTGAAGTTGCCTCGCGGATTACCTACGATAACCGTGTCGTGAATATGGTCAGTACCGTGTTCCGGACTCCGGAAGGCGAAGTCCAGACGGTTAACAGGGATATCGGGCAGAAAAACCGAATCACCAAAGAGCCTTTCACAATTTCAGAAGGATAATCATGTCTTATCGCCTTTACGTCCGCCCAATACCGCCGTTTGCGGACGCTGACCAGGACCCCGGTGCCCAGATGTTCAACTGGGTCCTGCACGATGCCAGTGGCGATGCGCAGGCTCGCGGCGCAGGCGACAGTCGGGAAACCATCGAGCATACCCTCGGCCAGAATGCACTGGATAATGTTCTGTTGATCGGCCTTATCCCCGGCGAAGAAGCGATTTATTGTCTGGCTGATATTCCCGCGAAGCAAAGCCGCTTTATCAATCAGGCGTTGCCCTACGCTGTCGAGGAGCAGATTGCCCAGGACATTGATTCTGTTCATCTGGCGCTGGGCGCCCATACCGATCACGGCTACCGCGTAGCGGCCATTGATCGCGAACGGATGGGGCAGTGGGTGAATCTGTTCAGCGGCTGGGAGCATGTTCGCCTGGAAGCGATTTTTCCGGATGCCTCATTGTTGCCGCGCACCGAAGGCGGCTGGTCGGTCTGCCTGGATGGCGAAACGGCAATGATGGTGAGCGAACGCGGCGAGTGGCTGAGTATGCAGTCTGCGAACCTGGGAATGTTTGCTCACACGCTGGCTGCACCGTCTGCGGAGGAAGTGGTGGCTGAAATTCCGGTCACGCTTTACGGCACCGCTGAAGAATTTGATCTCCAGCAATCGGCCATCTCGGAGTTGAACGGTTCTGGTCGGCTTGCGGTTCGCAAGGAAGTTCTTGAACTCATGCCTCTGGAACTGCTGGCCTACGCCCATCACCATCATCTGTGCGAACCGGTAAACCTGTGCCAGGGCATGTTCTCGTCCAAATCGGGCAAGGCGAGTCCGCTCAAACCATGGAAACCCCTCATCGCAGTTGCCGCCGTCTGGTTCGTGGTTCAGGTGGCGTTGAATGCCGGAATGGGATTCTACTATCAGAATCAGGCAGAAAAACTGCGAAACGAGGCCATGGCAATCTATCGCGATGCGTTTCCGAATGACCGGCGTACCCATGCCGGCAACGTCCGGCGCGTGATCGAAGGCCAGTTGCGGGTTGCCGGCGCAAGTGGGCCGGAAGTGGACTTTATTACCCTGATGAAATACACCGGACAACAGTATTCCCGTTTGCCGGGCAGCCAGGGAGTGAATTTCAATTCAGTGAATTACAGCCGCTCACGGGGTGAGCTGGTCGTAGACGTGAGAGCCGATAGTTATGACCGTTTGAGCGCTCTGCGCAACGGCCTCGCGAACCAGGGGCTGGAGGCGCAGATTGGTTCGGTGGTGAACGAAGCGAGCGGCGCCCGCGGCCGCCTGACGGTCTCAGGAGGTTAAGGTATGTTTTCCCGAATCAAGGATCAGCCGGCGGTCGGCAAACTCATTGCGCAATACGACCAGTTGCCCCGTCGCGACCAGCAGGCTTTGGTGGTGCTGGCCATCGCTGTGTTTCTTGGCCTTCTGTATTTTGCCGTTTGGCGACCGGCGGCCGGGTTCTACGACCAGGCGGAAGCTGCCAGAGACAATGCCGGCGAATTGCTGGCCTGGATGCAGGCAAACCAGCGGACAATTCAGCGTCTTGGCAATACAGGCGGTGCCAGCACCACGGCGTCGGCAGACAAACCTGCGGATGGCCGTGCCCTGATGGCGCTGGTGACCCGTTCCGCCGGGGAGGCGGGTCTGTCACTTCAGCGCTTTGAGCCCAGCGGTGAAGACGCCATCCGAGTCTGGCTTGAGAATGTGCCTTTTGCAGAGGTTGCCGCTTGGTTAGAGCGATTGAATGGCAACCATGGTGTCGTCATTGACCAGGCGGCCATGGACAGGGCCAGTGAGCCAGGGCGGGTTTCCGTTCGTCTCACACTGGCCATCTGATTCTGAAAACCAGATTCCGGGCCTTTTGTCCGGAACTGACGCAGGAGAGGGAAGCGATGAGTAACGGCAGCGACAACAAGAACAAATCCGAGCCAGCCATTGTTCGCCTGGACGAAACGGCGCGGAATGAAGCCAGATCCATTCTGTTTCACGCCTACCGGAACGAACCGACGTTCCAGTACCTGTTTGATCACCGGCGCCCCGGCTACGATCAGAGGGTGAGGGCGACCATAAGGGAGCTGATAGACCTTTATTTTGAGCTCGAACAGGATGCCATTGGCGTGATGGTTGACGACACGCTTGTGGCCGTTGCGTTCATCGGGGATCCCGAATTAAGGATGAACCTGGCTGATCAGATCAGCTGGCGGATTCGTATGGTGCTGACGACGGGGTTTGCCTCTACACGTCGGTATCTGGACTACCACGAGAAAATTCGCGACATGTTGCCACAACCATTGGCGCATCAGTTGCCCATGATGGGGGTTAATCCCAAATACCAGAATCGCGGCTACGGCCGTTTGCTGCTGAAAACCGTTGAAAAACTCTGTGCCGAGAACCCGCGTGGCAGCGGGCTGGTGCTCGATACAGGAAACAACCGTTATCTGCCGTTTTACGAATCCGAGGGTTTCCGGAGCCTTGGCAAGATTCAGCTCGGCGACTTCGAAGATCACGTGTTGTTCAGGGAAGTGCATCCGGAAACCAAAACGGCCACCTCCGGCCAAACCTGATTTTAAAATGTGTAACGGGAGAAGCTGTGTCTGACCAGCAGGATTTTGATCTGATCGTTATCGGAGCCGGCTCCGGCGGCGTTCGCCTCGCGCGGATGTCTGCCCAGCGGGGCGCCAGGGTGGCCGTGGTTGAATCCAGGTATCTTGGCGGAACCTGCGTAAACGTTGGCTGCGTGCCCAAGAAACTGTTTGTGTACGGCGCTCACGTTCACGATGAGCTGGAAGATGCAGCCGGCTACGGTTGGCAGGTTCCACTCGACGATGTCAGTTTCGACTGGCCGAAGCTGGTTGCCAACAAGAATGCCGAGATCGAGCGTCTGAATGGCATTTATGGTCGGTTGCTGGAAAACGCCGGTGTGACCATCATCGAAGGAACGGCGTCCTTGTCAGACGCCAATACCGTGGTGGTCGGGGATACCTCCTATCGGGCCAAACACATCACGATAGCCACCGGCAGCTGGCCGGTGATTCCGGATGTGCCCGGCAAGGAATGCATTCTTACGTCCAACGAGATGTTCTACCTGCCGCAGCTGCCGAAGCAGGCCGTGGTCTGGGGCGGTGGCTACATCGCTGTAGAGTTTGCCGGCATCCTGGCCGGGTTGGGTGTTGATACAACCTTGCTGTATCGCGGTGATCTGTTCCTGCGCGGGTTTGATGGCGACATCCGACGGTTTACCGAACAGGAAATGCGGAAAAAAGGCGTAAACCTGCAGTTCGGGGTGACCATCGAATCGGTTGAGGCCGAAAATGCCCATTACCGGGTTCAACTTAACAATGGCGAAACCCTGGAGACTGGCCTGGTGATGGCGGCAACCGGCCGTCGTGCCCTGGTTGACGGTCTTGGTCTGACTGATCTTGGCGTTCAGCTCAGCGCCTCGGGGCATGTTGTCGTGGATGATCACTTCCAGACTGCCGTGCCCTCAATTACTGCGCTGGGTGATGTGATTGGAACTCCTCAGCTTACGCCGGTTGCCCTGGCACAGGGCATGGTGCTATCCAGACGTTTATTCGGCGATGGCAAAGGCGAAATGGACTATTCGGCGATTCCAACGGCCGTATTCTGCCAGCCAAACATCGGAACGGTTGGGCTGACCGAGGAAGAGGCCCGGGAAGCGGGGCATCGACTGCGGATCTACCGTTCGGAGTTCCGCCCGATGAAATACACCCTCAGTGGTCGTGACGAACGGAGCTTGATGAAGCTGGTGGTAGACGACGAGACTGATCGAGTATTGGGTGCCCACATGGTGGGTCCGGACGCTGGTGAGATTACCCAGGGGCTGGCGGTTGCCATCAAGGCTGGTGCGACCAAGGCCCAGTTTGATTCTACCCTGGGCATTCATCCGACATCTGCCGAAGAGTTTGTCACCATGCGCGAACCGGTGGCGTGATTTAGTGCCGGCGTCCGGTTCTGGGCGCCGGAACCTTTCTAGAGCTTGATCCAGCGGCTGAGCACTTCGCGGAGCATTTCCTTGCGAACAGGCTTGGCCAGATAGTCGTTCATGCCACAATCGAGACAACTCTTTTCCGTGCCGGGCAGAACGTCTGCCGTTAGTGCAATGATCGGTGTCCCAATCTGCGCGTTGCTCTGCTCCCATTCCCGGATATAGCGGGTGGCCTCGTATCCGTCCATCACGGGCATCTGACAGTCCATCAATATGATGTCGTAGCCTGTGTGGTTAGTGGTCACCCTGTCCAGTGCTTCCTTGCCGTTGTTGGCGGAATCGGTATGGAAACCCAATCGCTTGAGCATAGCCGTGGCAACGCGCTGGTTTACCGGGTTATCTTCCACCACCAGGGCGTGGCTGGTGCCATTAATCGTTTCCCTTGGCGGTGTCCCGGTCGGCTCGGGATCGATGGGTCGATCCGCCAACTCGAAGGGCAGCTCAAACCGGAACGAGGAACCCTTACCCAGATCCGTTTCCACCTGAATGTGCCCGCCCATGAGTTCAACCAGCCGCTGGACCAGGGAGAGGCCAAGCCCGGTGCCCCCGTATAGCCGGCTGTTTCCGCCGTCGACCTGTTCGAAGGAGTTGAAAATGTCGTGAAGGCGCTCGGTCGGAATGCCGGACCCGGAGTCGCTGACCGAGCAATTCAGAATGATGCAGTTGTCTTCCAGGGCGAAAAAGCCCGCCTGGATATTGATAAAGCCATCGCCGGTAAACTTGATGGCGTTGTCAGCCAGCCCCGCCAGAATTTGCCGCAGACGTGCGGGGTCACCGATGACAACGGGGTTGTCCGGCCAGTCGCCAAAGAACTTGAGGTTGAGGGCTAGGCCCTGTTGCTCGGCGAGGTGTCGGTAGGTGGCGGTGCAGTTGGAAATCAGTTCCCGAAGGTTAAACTCCTGGCTGTCGAGCTTCAGGGTGCCGCTGTCCATCTTCGAGTAATCGAGGATGTCCCCGATGACGGTCAACAGATCCTCGGTGGACTGGCGGGCAGTGTTGAGGTATTCGCGCTGGCGTTGGGTAAGCGGTTCTTCCTGGATCAGATCGACCATCCCAAGCACCCCGTTCAGGGGCGTACGCAACTCATGGCTCATGGTTGCCAGAAATTCGGATTTTGCCTGATTTGCCATCTCGGCCTTTTCCCGGGCACCTTCGGAGGCGGCGAGGGTCTGGTCCCGTGCTGTTTTCAGGCCGGCCAGGTGATGAGCCAGCTGGTTGAGTTGCTCTTCAATGGCAACGATCTCCTTCGAACTCTGGTGAGTATTCAGGGGACGTTCCTGGTAGTCACCATCGGTGAGTTGACCGATTCGCCCGGCGAGGTCCCGTATCGGTGCCAGAATTGCTCCAAGGAAATGATTGATGATCAGAATGCTGAACAGCAGCAGGGCCACGCCAACGGCGATCGATGTCCAGAGAATATCCTGCCGCCTTTCGGCAAGAACATCCTGACTTACGCCAACCTGAACAGTGCCAACCCTCAGAGAACCGGAACCAAAGCCATAGTCTGGCTCAAACCACTCCGCAGTGCGCTCCGAACCAAATTCCAGGGGCTGCTGGAGAATCTCGGCTTCGTAGATCTGGTAGCGCTCGGGTGTTTCACCCGGGTTGATCGGTTCGTGGGAAACGAAGCCGAGTTGGTCTCCCATAACGTCAGAAACCCGGATCCAGTCGGCTTTGCTGCGACGCAGCGACTGGGAAAGGATCTGGTCCAGTGCCAGAGTGTTGCCAGAGACAACGGCGTATTCCAGGGCAGGGGCGAGGCTGTCGGCAAGCATCTGGCTGCTGTCGGAGAGATCCCGGCGCGCATCCTCAAGGCGCACAGACGTGAAGAACACCATCAGCACGATAAACATGACTATGGCTGGCAGAGCTCCGAGGAGCAGCAGCTTTCGGGACATGGGGCGCTGTTGTCTGTGGCTGTTATTCATCAGACGCCTCCCCATTAATCGCTAATTGTCGATCCACCCGTGTGGCAATATCCTCACGGCTCGGCAAGGGAATGTTCAGAGAACGTGCAACCTGGGCATTGACCTCGACCCGAAACTCTTCCGGATACGAGGGTTCCGGATATGCACCAGTTTCGAAAAAGGTCGATAAAAAGCTGCCAGCCATCTCAACCATTTCAGGGAACGGAGCGTAACTGGAGGCCAGGGAGCCTGCCTTGACATAAGCCTGAGTGGGGCCGATGACGATCTGGTTACGGCGGTAGGCGGTCAGCAGAATATGTTTGATGGTTCTGGGGTTGTATATGGCACTGTCTGGGGCGGCCAACAGAAAATCTCCATAACCCAGGGCCCGGACAAGTGTTGAGATCAGGTTGTCGTTGCTTTCTACCAGAAATATTCTGGCCGACATGCCATAGGCCGGTAGCTCATCAATCAGCGGTTCGTAAAGTTCCACCGAGTCTGCGGTTGCCAGCAGGGCTATCTTGGTCGCTTGTGGCAGGATGGCCTTTCCCGTCAGAGCTTGGCGGATCAGCGGCACGTCGTATAAAACCGCCGAGATCTGGCCCGGCGACCGCTCGGCAAAGGCGGAGATAAAGGACCGGTCGACCAGCATGGCCAGGATCGCTGCGGAGCGGTTGGCTTGGCGTGCCCGGGAGAAAGCGGCAGGGCCGACCGTAATGATCGGGCTGTTCTCCAGTGTGGCTAGTTGGTCGTCGGAGACCTCGTTCAAGGAGGTCGCTGGCCCCAGCTGCCGTTTCAGGAGAGCAGTCAGATGTTGATCTAAAGGTGCGTTGCCTGAGCCGACAAAATAAACGACCCGTGCCGGTGCCTCCTGGGCATTGGCAACCATGGCGGAAACAGAGAGATATAGAATCCACATGACCTTGATCAAAAGGCCCGGAGTTCCGTTTCTATGCCGTTTTCGGTGAATCGTGTCTGTCCTTCGCTCCATACCGTCCAGGGCTCACGCTTTCCTTGTTAAATTCAGAAACGAATCCCAGCTTCAACAAAAAACTGGTTCTGATCCTCAATCCGGTTGTCAGGGCTGATCCATGGCTTGGGGTTAAGGTAATGCTGGATCGTCAGTGCCAGCATATAACTGTAGTTGGTTCTGTCCACCCGACGTGCGAGCCTGAAATCGGCCCGCTCGAACCGGGTATTGCGCACTTCATTGGTCCAGTACATGGCCGCTGAGGTCATGAAGCCCATTGGCAGATCCTGGATCCAGGCAAAACTACCGGAGTCACGGGCGGAGAGACGGCCCATAAGATCTACGGCACGTTCCTGCTTGTCGACCGGAAGCGCGGCCGGGTCGCCAGTGTATCTGCCTTCCTGCTCAAGATACGCGTAGGTAGCCCGGAGCTTGGTTCCGGAAAACTCCAGCGAGGTTTCCAGCTCGACGCCTTCCTGCTCAAGATCAACGTTGTTTGCGATATACCATTCTTCCTCGTTTATAACGCCACTGATCATGTCATGGAAATCGTCGTTGAAGTAGCGCACTTCCACCGAGAGCAGGGCACTTTCCAGATGGAACTGGCCAAAGTAGCTGATCTCCCGGGAGGTGATCCACTCCTCTTCCAACTCCTGCCCGTAAGTGGACGTAGTCGGGTCCAGGATGTCTTCCACTTTGATTCTCTGGCCATCCAGTGCTTCAAAGGGTGGCTGAACGTTGGTCGGTGTATAGGACCAGTCCGGATTCTGCTCGAAGGCATCCGGTGTGCGGACCGCCCGGGAAAAGACAAACCGCAGCGCGTGGTTGTTGTTCAGGATAAAATTTGCCGCGGCTCTGGGGGAAAAATAGTCTTCATCGGTGGTCGTGGTCCGCTCCCAGTTGCCGCCTGCGTTGAAGGTCAGCCACCGAAAGGGCGAGTACTCAGCGTTGGCGAATACCCGGGATTGGTAATTGTCCCCTTTACCGTTAAAGAAGGTTTCGGAATTGAACGAGTCCTTGCGATAGCCCACACCGGAGACCAGCTTGAACTGGTCACTGAAAATAATGGTGTCCTGGAATTCAATTTCCTGCCGGGTTTCTTCCAGGTCTTCGTTCAGGTCAGCGATGAACGGACCCTGATCCTCGGGGAAGGGTGGGAACCCTGTCGGCAGCAGGGCATTGATCTCCGCTGCAGGCGCGGAAACGGTCCACCGCTGCCTCTGTCGCTGATTCTGATAGCTCGCCTGGATATGGTAGAAGTGGTCGGGCGAGGTCGCTCCGTCGAACCGGACATGGAGGTAGTAGTCATCCATGATAATGTCCGGGTTTGTGGTGGCGCCCAGCTTTCCGGACTTCTCGAGATCTTCTTCATTTACGCCATCCAGAACGCCTGCTCGCACGTCAACCGAATGCTGGCGGTCAATTCGGAATACGCTGTCGAAATTGAAGTTGTTGATGTCGTGGCCATCGTGAAAGGGGATCTCCTGGCCGCCATCAATCTGACTATCAAAGCCGTTGGATTTGCGCTTCTCGTACGACAACCGCCAACTTTTGTCGGCATCGGTATCGCCCACGGAGGTAAACGTGCGAAGGTGACCACGGGACCCAACCGAGGTGTAGGCTTCCACCCCCGCCGTGTCTTGCGGTGAGCGGGTAATGATATTGATGCTTCCAAGAAACGCGTTGATGCCATAGGCGGCGGAATTTGGGCCCCGGCTCACTTCAATACGTTCGATATTTTCCAGTGCCACCGGCATGCCCAGCCAATCTACGTCTGCGAGGCTGATTCTGTAGGCGGTTCGCCCGTCAATCTGAACCTGCAGGCGGCGTTGCTCGTATTGGGAAGTACCGCGATAGGTTGCCACCGGGTTGGTACTTCCCCAGTGGCCAACCACCATGCCCGGAACCAGCCGGAATGCCTCTACGAGGTTCATGATGCCGAGGTCACGGATCATGTCGCCGGTGATGATCGTGGTGGTGCCGGGAACCCTGAGTTTTGACTGGCGCAATCGTGTCGTAGTCAGTACTTCGGGGATTTCGCTTTGTTCGCCTTCGAGGGCAAGCAAGCCGGGCATGAAATCAGGTGTGTCAGTTTGGCCGAGCGCGGTAGCCGGAAGCAGGGCGGACAGGGCAAGGCTGATGCCGAAGCAGGTTGCCAGAGGGCGGCGGTCACCCATTCCTGCCGTTTTTGTCGATTGATGCATGGTTGACGTTCTATAATCTGCCGAGAAAAAAGGATAAAGCGGTTTTATTATGATTAGGTCCTATCGTAAGGGACTACAGACAGTTTGTCTCTCTGAAATGTAATAAATCTAGCAGCCTGTCGGACTTAACCAAGCAGTATCGACATGAGATAATCGGGGCAACACGGGCCACAACCGGAATTCACTGATGGGACATTTCGTAATAGCTGACCGGGACACCGACTTCCTGCTTCCACCGTCTGTTCAAGACTGGTTGCCTGAAGACCATCTGGCCCGTTTTGTCGTCGAGGTCGTTGATCAGCTCGATCTGTCTGAGCTAACGCGGCAGTATGCCGGGCGCGGCTCACGGGCCCATCATCCTGCCGTATTGCTCAGCTTGTTGATTTATGGATACGCGACCGGCGTTTTCTCCAGCCGCAAGATTGAGCGCGCTACCCACGACTCGATTGCGTTCCGTTACCTGGCGGCCAACACGCATCCGGATCACGACACGATCGCCACCTTCCGCCGTCGCTTTCTTCCTCAGGTTGAGGCTCTGTTCGTGCAGGTCCTGCTGCTGGCGCGGGAAATGAATCTGGTGAAGCTGGGGCGGATCGCCCTGGATGGTACCAAGGTAAAAGCGAACGCCAGTAAGCACAAAGCGCTGTCCTATGCCCACGCAAATAAGATTGAGGCGCAGCTCAAGGCGGAAGTGAACGCACTCGCCGCTCAGGCGGAGGCCGCAGATCAGGCACCAGTACTTGAGGGTATGGATATCCCCGCCGAAATCGCCCGGCGTGAAGCCCGATTGGAAGCGCTGGCAGACGCCAAGCGGGCCATAGAGGCGCGAGCACAAGAA
>MRWF01003248.1_pt1 | contig 53527 bp, 47 predicted proteins | sample 1013331 | NCBI WGS metagenome assembly MRWF01 (sample SAMN06117577, study PRJNA244670) | biofilm metagenome | biome: Water; feature: Cathode Biofilm; material: Biofilm; isolation source: microbial consortium enriched at the cathode of a solar microbial fuel cell | place: USA: District of Columbia ... | reverse complement strand
GCCGGCGCGCCGCTGCCGTGCTTCGGCGAACGGCTGGCGCGGCTGTTCGACCTGTCCGACACCGTGGCGCTGGACGCCGCCAACGTGGCGTCCCGGGACGGCCATTTCGGCGCCGACGGCCGGGCCCCCGAGCGGCTGCGCGCGGAGTTGGATAAGCTGCGCCATAGCCAGCGGGACGCCATCGAAGCCAGCGTCACCGCCGAGCGGATCGGCACCCGCAACGGCCTGCCGGCGCCGGAAGCCGGCCCGAGCCCGGCCGAGCCGCCGGATTTCGAGCCCTACCGGCGCTTCTATCAGAGCAAGCAGCGGCAGATGGCCGCCGCCGTGCCGCCGCTGCGGCTGAAAGCCCGTGGCGCCCTCACCGACCACGGCCCGGCCCTGGCGCGGCTGGCGCGCATCGACGCGGTGCTCGACAACACCCTTACCGGCTACGCCCGCAAGGGCTTCGGCGCCGTGCCCGGGGTGCTGGAAAAGCGCTTCCTGGCGCTCTGGCCGGACCGCCAGCACAGCCTGCTCAGCGATGCGCCCGGCGACGATCCCCAGGACTGGATGACGGAAGGCGCCTGGCTGCACCGCTTCTGCCAGGAGATGAAATCCCTGTTGCTGGCCGAACTGGACGCCCGCCTGGAGCCGGTGCAGGGCTTGCTCATGGCGCTGGAAAGCGCGCACAACCACCCACAAGGACCTCAATGACACGCTTTTTATTCGCACTGGTATGTCTGCTCGGCGCGGCCACCGTGGCCTGGGTGGGCATCGGCTTTCTCGGCACCAACCTGGTGGCCCTCACCGCCACCCTGCTGATCGCCTTCGTGTACGCCTTCGGCTTCCTGGAGCTGCGCCGCTTCCGCGCCGACAGCGCGCAGCTGGCCCGGCAACTGGAGACCCCGCCCGGCGACGGCGACGCCCTGGAGCGCTGGCTGGCCGAGCTGCCCGCCGCCCTGCGCGGCGCCGTGCGCCGGCGCGTCGAAGGGGAAAGCACGCCACTGCCCGGGCCCATGCTGACGCCCTACCTGTCCGGCCTGCTGGTGATGCTGGGCCTGCTGGGTACCTTTATCGGCATGATCGTCACCCTGCAGGGCGCGGTCAGCGCCCTGGAAGGCGGCAACAACCTAGCCGCCGTACAGAGCGCCCTGGCGGCGCCCATCGCCGGGCTCAGCCTGGCCTTCGGCACCTCCATCGCCGGTGTCGCCGCCTCCGCCATGCTGGGGCTGGGCGCCACGCTCAGCCGCCGCGAGCGCACGCTCGTCGGCCGCGACCTGGACGCCGTGCTGCGCCGGGATCTGCGCGCGTTTTCCCTGAAACATCAGCAGCAGGAGGCGTTCCGCGCCCTGCAGTCTCAGTCCGACGCCTTCCCCGCCGTGGTGGATAGCCTGCAGGCGCTGACCCAGCGCCTGGAACAGATGGGCGACCAGCTCAACAGCGCGCTCACCGACAATCAAAAGCAGTTCCACGAGCAGACCGCCGAGCACTACCGCCAACTGGCGGCGTCCGTCGGCGACAGCCTGAGCACCAGCCTGGCGGACAGCAGCCGGCTGGCGGCGGAAAGCGTCCGCCCGGTGATCGCCGAGGCTCTGGAACGCCTCAACGACCAGGCGACGCAGAGCCACCAGCGCCTCAACACGCTCACCGAAAGCCAGCTGAGCCGGATCGCCGAGCGCTTCGACACCACCACCGAGCAAGCGGCGCGCCACTGGCGCGAGGGCCTGGCCGAACATCAACAGACCGCGCAAAGCCTCACCGACAAGGTGGCCGCCGCCCTACAGGAACACAACGACCGCTTCCAGGCCCACGGCGAGGCCCTGCTGGCGCAAATCCGCGACGGCCAGCAGCAGGCCCGGGCCGACAACCAGGAACGCCTGACCGCCATCACCGAGCGCTTCCAGGAAGCCGGCGACGCTACGGCCCAAGGCTGGCGGGAGGGCCTCGAACAGCAACAGCAAACACTGGAGCGACTGGTCAGCGATCTCGGCAACACCCTGCGCGGCCACACGGACCGCTTCCAGCACACCGCCGACGGTCTGGTGGAAGGGCAGCGGCAAGGCCTGGACGCCCTGATCGCGCAAACCGGCGAGCAGCTCAGCGCCCTGCGCGATCAGGAGGCGGCGCGCGGCGAGACTGCCACGCAGCGCCTGGCCGATCTGGAAGCCACCGTCACCCGACACCTCACCGAGCTGGGCACCGCCCTGGAAGCGCCCATGACGCGGCTGATCGAGACCGCCTCGGAGACGCCCAAGGCGGCCGCCGAAGTGATCAGCCGCCTGCGCGAGGAAATGGCGCAAAGCAGCGAACGGGACAACGAACTGCTGGAGGAACGCCGCCGCATCATGGGCGAGCTGGACGCCCTGCTCACCGCCCAGCAGCAGGCGGCCGGCGTGCAGCGCGACGCGGTGGAAACGCTGATCCGCGACGCCGGCGGCGTGCTCAAGGAGGTCAGCGATACCTTCGCCGGCCAGGTGGACGCGCAGACCGCCCGCCTGGACGAGGCCGCCGCCGACATCACCGGCGGGGCCCACGAGGTGGCCAGCCTGGGCGACGCCTTCGGCACCGCGGTGAACCTGTTCAGCGAGTCCAACGGCAAGCTGCTGGATAACCTGAAACGCATCGAAACGTCCCTGGAACAGTCCGCCGCGCGCAGCGACGAGCAGCTGGCCTACTACGTGGAGCAGGCCCGCGAGGTGATCGATCTCAGCCTGAGTTCGCAGAAGGAAGTGATCGACGCCCTGGCCGCCCTCAAGCACAACGAGGCGCGCTGATGGACGAGCTTCACGACGGCCAGGACGGCGCTCAGTCCACCCCGGTGTGGGCGATCTTCTCGGACCTGATGGCGGCGCTGGTGGGCATCTTCGTGCTGCTGCTGGTGTGGGTGATCGGCATTCAGCTGGAACTGAGCCAGTCGCTGGAGCAGGAACGCGCCAAACTGCAGGCCGAGCAGCAACGCCGCCAGGCGTTGGAAGAGGCGCTTGCCGACCCGCTGGCCAGCGGCCGCATCTCGTTCCAGAACGGTCGCATCGGCATCAACGGCAGCGTGCTGTTCGCGCTCAACGCGGACCGCCTGCAGCCGGAGGGCCGCGCGCTGCTGGAGAGCCTGGTGGAACCGCTGCGAACCTACCTGGCGCAACACGACGAGCTGCTGATGGTGAGCGGCTTCACCGACGACCTGCCGATCCAGCAGGGCAACCCCCGCTACGCGGACAACTGGGGCCTGTCCGCCCAGCGCGCGCTCACGGTCACCCGCACCCTGATCGATCAGGGGCTGCCGGAGGCGCGCATTTTCGCCGCCGCGTTCGGCGACAATCAGCCGGTGACCCCCAACGTGGACGACGCCGCCCGCGCCAAAAACCGGCGCGTGGAGATCACCACCGTGCCGCGCGCCGACGCCACCGCCGGCGAGCCGGAGCAGACCGGGCAACGCGATGAGTGAGGTGCTGACGCAACTGGAAGCCCTGCGCCAAAAAGGCGCCCACCACCGCGACCCGGTGCGCTTCGCCTATCTGGAAAGCTTTGCCACGCGCCTGGCCGAAAGCCGGCGCGCGCCGTCGCAAAAGCATCAGGAAAAACTGGAAAAGGCACTCGCGGACTACCGGGCCCGCGCGGACGCCGACGACGACAAGCAGGGCGATCGCCCCGCGCCGCCACCCTCTCCGCTGGCGGCCTTGCTGACCCGGCTGCGTGGCGACGGCGAAGCACCCGTCGAGTTGAAAGCCCTGGCGCCGATCCGCGAAGCCCAGGCCCGACAGCAGTTGGCCGCGCGCATCCAGCACGCCATCACCCAGGTCCCCGGCGACGCGGGCCCGCTCAACGCCCACCGCCAGGTGGCCCGCGCGCTGGCCGCGCTGCAGGACATCTCACCGCAATATCTGGAGCACCTGGTCACCTACCTGGACGACCTGATGGTGTTGGAGAAAATCCCCGCCACAAAACGATCTTCGTAAGCACGGGTTTTTGGCAAGTCATTTGGAGCGGGACCCGCTGCGAAAGGGACCACCTTGTGCGAGCGGGCCCAGCCCGCGAAAGGCAAGCAATGCTTGCCGGCAGGATCCCAGAGACGCCGTTTATGGCGCTGTTAAAAAGCCTCTGGAATCCAGCGGGGCAACCTTGGCCGGGAGCTTCGCTCCCTTTCGCGGGCGGGGCCCGCTCCCACAAAGGCCGCCACCACAAGGGCCCGCTCCCACCAGTGTCGCGGCTATGAGTCTTCCAGCTTGTCCTGGGTGCGCAGCTGGAAGTCGCTGGCGTCGTGGCGCTCGCGCAGCTGTTCGCTGGGCTCGCCCCAGGCGCGGTTGACCATGCGGCCGCGCTGCACGGCGGGGCGCTCGGCGATCTCCGCTTCCCAGCGCAGCACGTTCTTGTAGGTGTGCGCTTCCAGGAATTCGGCGGCCTCGTACACCTTGTTGGTGACCAGGGCGCCGTACCAGGGCCAGACCGCCATGTCGGCGATGGTGTAGTCGTCGCCGGACAGGAAGCGGTTGTCCGCCAGGCGGCGGTCGAGCACGTCCAGCTGGCGCTTCACTTCCATGGTGTAGCGGTTGATCGGGTATTCGTATTTCTCCGGCGCGTAGGCGTAGAAGTGGCCGAAGCCGCCGCCCAGGAACGGCACCGCGCCCATCTGCCAGAACAGCCAGTTGAGGCATTCGGTGCGCTTGGCCGGATCAGTGGGCAGGAAGGCGCCGAACTTTTCCGCCAGGTAGAGCAGGATGGCGCCGGACTCGAACACGCGCACCGACGGGTCCTGGCTCTGATCCACCAGGGCCGGGATCTTGGAGTTGGGGTTGATGTCCACGAACCCGCTGCCGAACTGTTCGCCCTCGGTGATGCGGATCAACCAGGCGTCGTACTCCGCGCCTTCGAAGCCCTTTTCCAGCAGCTCTTCCAGCAGCACCGTCACCTTGACGCCGTTGGGCGTGGCCAGGGAATACAGCTGCAGAGGATGCTTGCCCACCGGCAGGTCTTTGTCATGGGTGGGGCCGGCGATGGGCCGGTTGATGCTGGCGAATTTGCCGCCGCTTTCCGCGTCCCATTTCCAGACTTTCGGAGGCGTGTAGGTGTCGTCGCTCATAACTACTCTCTCGATCAGACAAACGAAGTAATACCCGGGTTTAGGGGCAAAGAATGACAAGATAACGCTCAAGACGGCGGCAAGATAGCCGCGTGATGCTCCATAACCCGCCGATCCTTGCCCGATCCTGGCGCCGCTCGAAGCGCGCCGCCGGCCGCTTTCTTCCGCCCCTGAAACAACTGTGCTAACGTCCGAGCGACCTTCCCGGACCGACCTGATTGTGGAGAAGACGCTTGCCGGCGGAACCTGAACACAACGATAAAACCGCCCTCGACAGCGAGCAGCAACTGGTGGAAGCCACGGTGGACGGCGTGCAGGACAGCGCGCTCACCGAGACGCGCCGCAACCAGATCTGCGACGCGGCCCTGTCCCTGTTTCTGGAAAAGGGCTTCGACGCCACCACCATCCGCGACATCTGCGCGCGCTCCGGCGTCAACCAGGCGAGCATCTACGATTACATCGCCAACAAAAACGACATCCTGCGCCGGCTGCTCAACAAACTGTGGTTCGCCCAGGACGTGCCGACCCTGGCGGAACGTCTGGAGCGCGACCCGGACGTGCCGTTCGAGGACCAGGTGGCGGCGTTTTTCCAGGACGTCTGGACCAAGAAGCGCCAGGGCACCTTGCTGATCTACCGCTCCATCCCCCACCTCCGCGACGAAGACCGCAAGACCATGCGCGCCCGCGACGAGACGGTGCTCAATGCCTTAGCCGACCAGCTGCGCGAACGCACCGGTCTGCCCGAGGACGACCCGCGCGCCGAAGTGGTGGCCAATATGATCGTCTTCCTGGCCGCGTTCGCGCCCATGCGCGACTGGCTGAACCGCGACATCGACGACACCGTGATCCTCAAGACGGTGGCCGCGGCGGTCCGCGCCATGGTCGACCAGCTGGGCGAAAAGTCCAATTAATTCAGACGCTTGCCCGTCGAAATAGCATTCCATTATTCCTGATTCCGGTGTGACCCACCGGTCAACGGCGCTTGACTTGCCGCCACCATCCGCCTTAGCTTGATTCCTGACAAGTGTCAGCCAGCCCACGGCGCTCGCCGTGCATAAGGAGAACAATTGACGCCCGAAGACGCCCAGGCGCATATCGCCGCCAGCGATCCCCGCTTCGCGCTCACCGAGGCGGTGATCGGCGGAGTCCGCTATCCGGTATTCGCCAATGCCCCGGCACACCTGCGCGTGCTGCTGGAAGACGCCGCCCCCGCTTATGGGGACCGCGACGCGCTGGTCTATCAGGACGAACGCTGGCGCCACGCCGAGCTGTGCCGGGAGGTGCGGCGCGTCGCCAACGCCCTGGCCGACGACCTGGGCGTGCGCCAGGGCGACCCGGTGGCGATCGCCATGCGCAACTACCCGGAGCTGCCGATCCTGATTCTGGCGGTGGCCGCGCTGGGCGCGGTGGCGGTGCCGATGAACGCTTGGTGGTCGGAGCAGGAGCTGGCCTACGGCCTGACGGACTGCGGCGCCCGGGTGGTGTTCGCCGACGGCCCGCGCCACCAGCGCATCGAGAAGCTGGCCGCCGACAACGGCCTGACGCTGATCGCGGTGCGCGACGCCGAGGCCCTGCCCGGCCGGCCGCGCTATGAACAGCTGCGCGACGGCGGCCGCGACGACCGCTGGCCGGATGTGACCATCGCCCCGGACGACGACTTCGCCGTGCTGTACTCCTCCGGTTCCACCGGCAACCCCAAGGGCGTGGTGCTCACCCATCGCGGCGCGATCTCGGCGGTGTACTCCTGGATCATGGCGCGGCTGATGGCGCCGCTGGTGGCGGACCCGCCGCCGCCCCTGCCGGAGCCGGATCAAGTTCAGCCACCCTCGTTTCTGGTGGTGACGCCGCTTTTCCACGTCACCGCCTTGCAGTCGAATTTCCTGCAGGGCCTGGCCAGCGGCGCCACCCTGACCCTGATGTACAAGTGGGACCCACAAGAGGCGGTGCGCCTGATCAAGCGCGAGCGCATCACCCGCTTCACCGGCGTGCCCACCCAGTCCGCCGAATTGATGGATACCGCCCGCGCCCTGGGCGAAAGCCTGGACACCCTGGAAGCGATCGGCGGCGGCGGCGCCAAGCGGCCCGCCGCCCAGGTGGGCCAGCTCGCCGAAGCCTTCCCCGCCGCCGCCATCGCCTCCGGCTGGGGCATGACCGAAACCAACGCCCTGGGCATTCTGATCGGCGGGCCCGACTACGTGGCCCACCCGGAAGCCGCCGGCCGGCCGACGCCGCCGCTGCAGGAGATGCGCATCGTCGATGGCGACGGCGTTGAAGTGCCCACCGGCGAGATCGGCGAGCTGACCGTGAAAAGCGCCGCCAACATGCGCTGCTATCTGAACCAGCCCGAGGCCACCGCCGACACCGTCCGCGACGGCTGGCTGTACACCGGCGACCTGGCGCGCATCGACGAGGAAGGCCTGATCTACATCGTCGACCGCAAGAAGAGCATCATCATCCGCGGCGGCGAGAACATCGCCTGCCTGGAAGTGGAAGGCGCCCTGCACCGCCACCCGGACGTGGCCGAAGCCGGCGTGTTCCCGATTCCCGACGAGCGCCTGGGCGAGATCGTCGGCGCCGGCGTGCAGCTCAAGCCCGGCGCCCGCGTTGACGAGGCCGGGCTGCAAGCCTTCCTGGCCGACCACCTGGCCGCGTTCAAGATTCCCGACCGCCTCTGGCTGCGCAGCGATCCGCTGCCCCGGGGCGGCACCGACAAAACCGACCGCCGCGCTTTGCGCGCACAATGCCTGGCCGCCGACACCGAGGCGGGCGCCCCCATCAACGAGGAGTAAACACCCATGGGTAACGATACCGATCTGAACAATCTGGCCATGTCCGAAGAGGCGCGCCCGCTGCTGGACGCCCTGGCCAAGCACATCCGCGAGAACGTGGACCCGATCACCGAGGAGTTCCACCGTCTGGGCGAAGGCCGCGCCGAGCGTTTCAGCTACGCGCCCGGTCAGCTGGAGCTGCTGGAAACCGCCAAGAACAAGGCCCGCGAAGCCGGCCTGTGGAACTTCTTCCTGCCCAACGCGGAAACCGGCGAAGGCCTGTCCAACCTGGACTACGCCTACATCGCCTTCGAGCTGGGCAAGAACCCGCTGGCGTCCCAGACCCTGAACTGCTCGGCGCCGGACACCGGCAACATGGAAGTGCTGGAGCGCGTCGGCACCCCCGAGCAGAAAGAGAAGTGGCTCAAGCCGCTGCTGGCCGGCGAGATCCGTTCCTGCTTCGGCATGACCGAACCCCAGGTGGCCTCCTCCGACGCCCGCAACATTGAAACCAGCGCCGTGCTGGACGGCGACGACTGGGTGATCAACGGCGAGAAATACTACATTTCCGGCGCCGGCGACCCGCGCTGCAAGATCATGATCTGCATGGTCAAAACCAGCCCGGACGCTCCCACCTTCCGCCAGCAGTCGCAGATCCTGGTGCCCATGGACGCCCCCGGCGTGCACGTGCTCGGCCCGATGCGGGTGTTCGGCCACGACCACGCGCCCCACGGCCACATGCACATCAAGCTGGATAACGTGCGCGTGCCGAAAGAAAACATCCTGTGGGGCGAAGGCCGCGGCTTCGAGATTTCCCAGCTGCGCCTGGGCCCGGGCCGCATCCACCACTGCATGCGCTCCATCGGCTCCGCCGAGAAAGCCCTGGACCTGATTCTCGAGCGCGGCATGAACCGCGAAGCGTTCGGCAAGCAGATCATCAACCTGGGTAAGAACATGGAGACCGTGTCACGCGCCCGCATCGAGATCGAAGCGATGCGCATGATCGTCCTGAAAGCCGCCAAGGCGATGGACGTGATGGGCAACAAGGAAGCGCGCATCTGGGTGTCCATGGCGAAAGCGATGGTGCCGGAGAAGTGCTGCCAGATCATCGACCAGGCGATCCAGATCCACGGCGCCACCGGTGTCAGCCAGTGGTCGCCGCTGTCCGAGATGTACATGCAGCAGCGCACCCTGCGCCTGGCCGATGGCCCGGACGAAGTGCACCACAACGTGGTCGCCCGCAACGAAGTGAACCGCTACAACCAGACCGGAGCGTAACGCCATGGTGGAGACCAAGCTGTTCGATCTGACCGGCAAGGTGGCGCTGATGACCGGCGCCTCCAAGGGCATGGGCAAAGCGATGGCCCACGCCCTGGCCGCGCATGGCGCCACGGTGGTGATCTCCGCGCGCACCCAGGAAACGCTCGATGAGACCGCCGCCGAGATCAACAAGGCGGTGGGCGCGGAGCGCGTGCACGCGGTGGCCGCCAACGCCGGCCGCAAACAGGAACTGGAGACGCTGGTGGAAAAAACCCACCAGCTCGCCGGGCCGGTGGACATTCTGGTCGGCAACGCCGGCGTCAATGTGCACTACGGGCCGATCTCCGAGATTCCCGACGACGCCTACGAAAAAACCATGCAGGTGAACGTGCAGGCCAACCTGTGGCTGGCGCGCTTGGTGGCGCCGGATATGATCGAGAAAGGCAACGGCTCGATGATGTTCACCGCCAGCGTCGGCGCCTTTAAACCGTCCGACACCCTGGGCGTGTACGGCACCTCCAAGCTGGCGCTGATCGGCCTGGTGCGCAACCTGGCGCTGGAATACGGCCCCCAGGGCATCCGCGCCAACGCCATCTGCCCGGGCCTGGTGCGCACCGACTTCGCGAAGGCGCTGTGGGACAACCCGGAAGCGGTGAAGCGCGCCAATTCGCAGATTCCGCTGCGCCGCCTGGGCGAAGCGGACGACTTCGAAGGCCTGGCCGTGTTCCTCGGCTCCGACGCCAGCCGCTACATGACCGGCCAGGCGCTGACCGTCTGCGGCGGCTCCTTTATGTGGAGCTGAAATTGTAGGAGCGGGCCCTGCCCGCGAAAGGCCGGTGTAACCGGCCGGCAGGATGCCAGAGACGCCTTTGATGTTCCGCTTTTTGAGGCCTCTGGTATCCCGCCGGCAAGCGCGGCTTGCCTTTCGCGGGCGGGGCCCGCTCCCACAAGGCCTACTCCTACAAGAGCTCCGAGCGACAAAGGAGAATGACATGGAACTCAAAGATAAGATCGTGGTTGTAACCGGCGCGGCCGGTGGTATCGGCCGGGCCTTGGCGCAAGCGTTTGCCGAAGCCGGCGCGAAGAAAATCGTGTGCGTGGATCTGGACGGCGATGGCGCTGAAGCGACCGCGAAGATGGTGGACGGCATTGGCCGCAAGGTGGATGTCTCCAACGAGAACGACATCAAAACGCTGATCGACGACACCGAAAAAGACGTGGGCCCGATTGATCTGTTCTGCTCCAACGCCGGCATTTCCGTGCCCGGTGGCCCGGAAGTGGCCAACGACCAGTGGCAGAAAATCTGGGACATCAACGTGATGGCGCATATCTACGCGGCGCGCCATTTGGCGCCGAAGATGATCGAGCGCGGCGGCGGTTATTTTCTCAATACCGCTTCCGCCGCCGGCCTGCTGTCGCAGATCGGCTCGGCGCCCTACGCGGTGACCAAGCACGCCGCCGTGGGCCTGGCGGAATGGATCGCGCTCACCTACGGCGACGACGGCATCAAGGTATCGGTGCTGTGCCCGCAGGCGGTGCGCACCAACATGACCAAAGGCAAGGAAGACCACGTGGCCAGCGTGGACGGCATGATGGACCCGGAGCCGGTGGCCCAGGCCTGTCTGGAAGCCATTGAGCAGGAAACCTTCCTGGTGCTGCCGCACAAGGAAGTGCTGCAATACATGCGCAACAAAACCGAAAACTACGATCGCTGGATCGGTGGCATGCGCAAGCTCAACCGCAAGTACCGGTAGAGGCCGCCGCTAGGCTTCACCGATATCTTCGTTCCAAAGAGCCGGATGGTCGCGGATAAAATTTTCCATTAACGCCGCGCCTTCCGGATCATCCAGATCGATCACCGTGACCCCGTTGTCACGCAGCCATTGCACGCCGCCCGCGAACGTCCGCGACTCCCCCACCACCACGGTGCCGATCTTGAACTGGCGCACCAGGCCGCTGCAGTACCAGCACGGCGCCAGGGTGGTGACCATGATGGTGTCCCGGTAGTTGGGCTGTCTGCCCGCTTTGCGAAAGGCGTCGGTTTCCGCGTGCACGGACGGGTCGTTCTCCTGCACGCGGCGGTTATGGCCGGCGCCCAGCAGGGTGCCGTCGGCACGGAACAGGGCGGCGCCAATCGGGATGCCGCCCTCTGCGAGCCCCTGCCGCGCTTCCTCCAGCGCCACGCGCAACATCGCCGCATAGTCCAAGCTCATAATCCGTCACCCCCACATGCGCGGCAGCACATCGGTCTGATCCGCCGCCTTGCGATGGCGCGCCACCATGACAATGTGCCCTACGATCATCAGCAGCAACAGCCAGCCGGCCCAGCCATGGAACAGATTGGCGGGCACCTGCATCCACTCGATTTCCTCGCCGCCGAGACCGCCCATCAGCGGAATGCCGAACGGCTCGAACGGCTTGCCGCCGCCGTACTGGCGCAGCAGGGCGAAGGCGGGAATGCCCAGCAGCAGCGCGTAGAACGCCAGGTGCCCCAACCTGGCGGCAAGGCTCACTGACGGCGGGCGCCGGGACAGATTGATCAGCGCCCACAGGGCACGCAGGATGATCAGAACAAACAGCAGGAAACCCAGCGGCTTGTGGGTGCCCCAGAAAAATTCTTCCACGGCGGTGTCGGACAGCAGCGCGTGGGCGCCGGCGCTGAGAAACTGCCACACCAGGAGCAACGCCATGCCCCAGTGCAATACCCGGCTCACCGTGCCGTAGCGGTCGTTGGAATCCTGTATCGGCATACCTTCCCCCTCTGGCTGAATCGAACCTTTCTGAATAGACCCATTGATTGTAAGGCGGTTCCAGCCTGATACCTTCCTTACAAAAACAAAAGGGGCACGCCAGGCGTGCCCCTCAGGTTGCGGTGTAACAGCGCTTCGATCAGTCCAGGTCGAAGCGGCCCAGGTTCATTACCTTGTCCCAGGCGGCGACGAAGTCCTTGACGAACTTCTTCTCCGCGTCGTCCGCGCCGTAGACTTCGGAAAGCGCGCGCAGCTGGGAGTTGGCGCCGAACACCAGATCCAGACGGGTGCCGGTCCACTTCAGCTCGCCGCTGCTGCGGTCACGGCCTTCGAACAGGTAGTCATCGTCCTCGGACTGCGGCGCCCAGGCGATACCCATGTCCACCACCACCTTGAAGAAGTCATTGCTGAGCGCTTCCGGGCGGTCGGTGAAGACACCGTGTTTGGAACCGTCGAAGTTGGCGTTCATGGCACGCATGCCGCCCACCAGCACGGTCATTTCCGGCGCGGTGAGAGTGAACAGCTGGGCGCGGTCGATGAGCAGATGTTCCGCGGGCAGGGAATACTTTTCCTTACGGTAGTTGCGGAAGCCGTCCACGAAGGGTTCCAGGTATTCAAAGGAATCCACGTCGGTCTGCTCCAGCGAGGCGTCCGTGCGGCCCGGGGTGAACGGCACGGTGACGTCGTGGCCACCGTTGGCGGCCGCTTTCTCCACGCCGGCGCAACCGGCCAGCACGATCAGATCCGCCAGCGATACTTTCTTGCCACCGGACTGGGCGTTGTTGAACTCGCTCTGAATGCCCTCCAGGGTCTTCAGAATCTTGTCCAGCTGCTGCGGCTCGTTCACTTCCCAGTTTTTCTGCGGCTCCAGACGCAGACGGGCCCCGTTGGCGCCACCGCGCATGTCGGAACCGCGGTAGGTGGAGGCGGACGCCCAGGCCACTTTCACCATGTCGGGAATGCTGAGGCCGGAATCCACGATCTTGCCCTTGAGGCTGGCGATGTCCTTGTCGTCGATCAGCGGATGATCGACCTTGGGCACCGGGTCCTGCCAGATCAGTTCTTCCTGGGGCACTTCCGGGCCCAGGTAACGTTCAATCGGGCCCATGTCCCGGTGGGTGAGCTTGTACCAGGCGCGGGCAAAGGCGTCGGCGAACTCTTCCGGGTTTTCATAGAAGCGACGGGAAATCTTGCCGTACTCCGGATCGAAACGCAGCGACAGGTCGGTGGTCAGCATGGTCGGCTTACGCTTCTTGGTTTTGTCCTGGGCGTAGGGGATGTCCGCTTCCGCGTCCTTCGCCACCCACTGCTGGGCACCGGCCGGGCTCTTTTCCAGTTCCCATTCGTGCTTGAACAGGTTGTCGAAGAACAGGTTGGACCACTGGGTGGGCTTCTGCGTCCAGGTCACTTCCGGGCCGCCACCGATGGTGTCGTCGCCGAAGCCGGAGCCGTGGCTGCTCTTCCAGCCCAGGCCCATCATTTCAATCGGCGCCGCTTCCGGCTCCGGGCCCACCAGTTCCGGGTCGCCGGCGCCGTGGGTTTTACCGAAGGTGTGGCCACCGGCGATCAGCGCCACGGTCTCTTCGTCGTTCATCGCCATGCGGCCGAAGGTTTCGCGGATATCGCGGGCCGCTTTCAGCGGATCCGGCTCGCCGTTGGGCCCTTCCGGGTTCACGTAGATCAAACCCATCTGCACCGCCGCCAGAGGGTTTTCCAGCTCGCGGTCGCCGGAGTAACGCTTGTCGTCCAGCCAGGAATCTTCCACGCCCCAGTAGATGTCGTCCTCGGGTTCGTAGAGGTCCTCGCGGCCGCCGGCGAAACCGAAGGTCTTGAAGCCCATGGATTCCAGCGCCACGTTACCGGTGAGCACGATCAGATCGGCCCAGGAAATTTTATTGCCGTACTTTTTCTTGATCGGCCACAGCAGGCGGCGGGCCTTGTCCAAATTGACGTTGTCCGGCCAGCTGTTGAGAGGCGCGAACCGCTGCGTGCCGGTGCCGGCGCCACCGCGGCCGTCGCCGATGCGGTAGGTGCCGGCGCTGTGCCAGGCCATGCGGATAAACATCGGGCCGTAATGGCCGAAGTCCGCCGGCCACCAATCCTGGGTGTCGGTCATCAGATCAGTAAGGTCTTTTTTCAGCGCCGCCAGATCCAGGCTTTTGAAGGCTTCCGCGTAATCAAAGTCCTCGTCCATCGGATTGGACATGGACGAATGCTGATGCAGGATGTCCAGCCGCAGCTGATTGGGCCACCAATCCCGGTTGGTGACGCCGCCGCCCGCGACATTGTTGTTATGGAAGGGACATTTGCTCTCGGACATGATCGTTCTCCTTGCTTTATCATCGCGCTGAGTCGCGCCGTCATCGCTCGGGGTTGCCGTTAGGCCGCCATTACTTCCTTACTTGTATTACCTTCCACCCCCACCCTGCCAATACAGCCTGACAAATACCCTGATAGCTTTTGTTACTAAGGGTAGTGTCCGCGTGAAAGAAGGGTCATGCAGCGCCGGGAATTTCCATCTAGACTGGTCCACTGAATGTCCAATCCGGAGCCGCCTTCCATGGGAGCCCGCCCCAAACACCGCGACCGCCTGGTGCGCGCCGCCGCCGAGCTGTTCCGCCAGCGCGGCTACGCGGCCACCGGCATCAATGACATCCTGGGCCTCGCCGCGGCCCCCAAGGGCTCGTTCTACCACTATTTCCCCGGCGGCAAGGAGGCGCTGGGCGCGGAAGCCGTCCGCTACGCCGGTGACCGGGTTACCGACACCCTGCAAACCCTGCAGCGGGACCACCGCACGCCCGCCGCCGCGCTGCGCGCCTACGGGGCGCTCCTGGCCGGCTGGCTGAAGGATTCCGACTACCGGGACGGCTGCCCGCTGGCCACCACCGTGCTGGAGGTGACACCCCAGTCCGAACCGATCACGGCAGCCGCCCGGGAAGCCTACGCCGCCTGGCGCCGGACCCTCGCCACCCTGATCGACCCTGATAACGCGGACGGCGCCCGGGCCCAACGCCTCGCGTCGTTGGCCATCTCCGCCCTGGAAGGCGCCCTGATTCAGGCGCGGGTGGCCCGCGACCCGGCGCCGATCCGCGACGCCTGCGAGGAGATCGCGGCGCTGATCGGTGCGCTCCAAGACACCGTCTGAACGGCCACTCGCCTACACCTCAATGTCGAAATGCAGCACGTCCTCGCGCACACCAAGCCCGGTGTACAGCGCGATGGCCGGGTCATCGCCGTGGTCCGCCTGCACGAAAATCACCCAGGCGCCGCGCTCCCGCCCAATCTTTTTCAGTGCCTCGATCAGCGCGCTGGCGATGCCCCGCCGCCGGTGGGTCTCGGCCACGGCCAGATCATAGATATAGATCTCGCTGCGCCGCTGTTCGAATTTCTTCAGCTCGTAGGCGGCCAGACCGCCCACCACCCGGTCACCGTCCAGGGCCGCCAGCGCGATGAACGAATCACCGCCGAGCAGTGAGCGCCAGTAGGCTTCATCAGGCCGATGGGCGCCGTAGGTCTCGCGGTCCTCAAAGGCCTCGCCAAACACGTCCATCAGGCCCGCCATCAGGGCGGTGTCGTCCGGTTGGATGCGGTGGATCAGGCAAGGGCTGCGGGTCATGGGGCTTTCCAGTGGTCAGGTTTTTTGGGGGGGGGCAAGGCACGACCTGGATCATAACCCGTGCCGGCATTGACCGGGGAGCGCAATTATATAGACTGGTCTACATTAATATTACGGAGCATCGCCATGACCCACGTGCCCGAGGGCTTTCAGCCCCACACCCGGAAAAGCGGCTTCACCGCCCCCTGGGAACCGATCTATCACCGCCCCCACGACAACGGCATCAGCCTGGGCGTGCACGCGCGGGAGGCCCACGCCAACAGCCGCGGCTTCGTCCACGGCGGCCTGTTATCCGCCCTGTGCGACAACGCCATGGGCCTGAGCTGCCTGCCGCATCTGGAGGACAGCACCCTGCCGCCGCTCAAGGGCCTGGTGACCGTGAATCTGAACCTGGACTTCCTGGGCAGCGCCCGCGTCGGCCAGTGGCTGGAATTCCGCGCCGACGTCACCCGCACGGGCCGCAGCCTCAGCTTCGCCAGCGCCACCGTACTCGCCGACGGCGAACCCTGCGCCCGCGCCACCGGCGTGTTCAAAGTCCAACGTTGATCTGGAGACGTCCCATGCGCGACCACACCGCACTACTGAATCGAATACGCCAGGTCTCCGCCCTGGCACCGTTCAACCAATGGCTGAATTTGCACGTGGAGCACGCCGAGGCCGGCCGGGTCATTCTGCGGCTGGACTGGCGCGATGACTTCGCGCAATACAGCGGCCACCTGCACGCCGCGCTGATCGGCGGCCTGATCGACACCGCCTGCGGCTTCGCCGCCGCCACGGTGGCCGGCAACGTCACCGCCTCGCAGTTTTCGGTGCGCTGCCTGCGCCCGGCGGTTGCCGGTGCGTTCCGGGTCACCGGGCGGGTGGTGAAAGCCGGTAAACGGCAGGTGTTCGCCAGCGCCGAGCTCGGTGACTGGAACGACGAGAACGGGGAACCGTTTGCGGCCGGTGACGCGGTCCTGGTGCCGATACCCGGATGACGGCTCCCTTCCTTGAGCGGGTTAGCCCTAGCTTCCGGCATCGTCCGCCGGCACCGCTGTCGGGTCCATCCAGAACATTTCCCAGACGTGGCCGTCCAGGTCCGCCAGGCTGCGGTTATACATGAAACCCAGATCCTGGATCGCATTGATGTCCGCCGTGCCGCCGCTCGCGTCCGCTTTTTCATTGAGCCGATCCACCATGTCGCGGTCATCGCAGCTGAGGGCCAGCAACACTTCACTGGCGGTGGCCGGCGGGATCGGCCGGTCGGTGAAGGTGCGCCACTTCTCATGGGTGAGCAGCATTACAAAAATGCTGTCACTCCACACCATGCAGGCGGCGGTGTCGTCGGTGAACTGCGGGTTATTCTCGAACCCCAGCGCCTGATAGAACGCCATGGACGCGGCGAGATCGGCGACGGGCAGATTGACGAAAATCATTCGGGACATGGTTCGGTTCCTGTCTGGCAATCGAAAGGGCCCTGCAACGGGCGTCAGGAACTGGTCGAATCGCCTGCCCCGGCTTCGACATTCGGGGCGTCTACTTTTTCCCAGAGGCTCCGTTTCGTCGCTCGCCGATCACCCCGGCACCCGCCAGCCCCATCAAGCGCCGGAACTTGGGGCACTCCAGATGACTGGGCGCGGAACAGGCCGCCGCGTGGCGCAGCCCGTCCCGCATGGCGGTCAATTGTTTGATCGATTGATCCAGCTCGCCGGCTTTTTCCAGCAGCTGTTGCCGTTCGATCCTGGGACGCCCGTCGGCACCGAACATGGCGGCGATTTCATTCAGGGAGAAGCCGGCCGCGCGGCCCAGCGCAATCAACGAAAGCTGCTCCAGCACGCCGGCGGCGAACACCCGGTGCAGGCCACGCCGGCCCACGGAGGCGATCAACCCCTTCTGTTCATAGAAACGCAATGTGGACGCCGGCAGGCCGGAACGGCGCACCACCTCGGAAATATCCATAGCCCTTGACCTCAAGTCGACTTTAAGTAGCAAGCTGTCTTCATCGCCCAACGAAGACACCGACTGGAAGACGCCATGACTCTATTAGCGATTATATTTTTTATCGGCGTGGGAGCCACCGCCATCATGGACCTGTGGGGCTGGCTGCGCAAAAGAGTGTTCGGCGGCAAGGGGCTCGACTACGGCCTGGTCGGCCGCTGGATCGCGCACATGCCGCACGGCCGCTTCCGGCACGACAACATCGCCGACGCGCCGAAGATGCCGGGCGAGCGCCTGATCGGCTGGAGCGCGCATTACGGCATCGGCATCGTCTTCGCCGGGCTGTTGATCGGGTTAGGCGGCGCCGAATGGGCGGCGCGCCCCACCCTCGGCCCGGCCCTGGCGGTGGGCATCGGCACGGTGGCCGCGCCGTTCTTTCTGATGCAGCCCGGCATGGGCGCCGGCATCGCCGCCTCGAGAACCCCCAGGCCCAACGCCGCGCGCCTGCAAAGCTTGCTTACTCACGCAGTGTTCGGCCTGGGGCTTTATGTCGCGGCCTGGGCCACGTCCTTATAGGCAGCCCGCCCTTTCCTGGCATCGCCGGCAAAACCGTGCTGTTATCGGCTATAGGGGGAACCGCTCAACATTTGCACAAAATTGCCCTCTTCCCAAACCACGCCAACCTGAGGTAACGTGAACACCTGTACACAAACAGCATAATAACGAGTGAATACAGGAGCCCAGGCCATGACCCAGGCGCAGGACCCGAAACCACGGAAAGGCTGGCTGAACAGGCTGGCGGCGATCACCGACATGTTCGCCTTCCCGCTGCGTACCTCCCATTACGTGGAGCTGGTGAACCCGCTGTGGACCACCCACCGTATGCACGCGCGGGTGGTGGACGTGTGGGACGAGACCAAGGACTGCCGCACCATCACGCTGCAGCCCGGCGCCAATTGGCGGCTGCACCGCCCCGGCCAGCACATACGCGTGGGCATCCCAGTGGACGGCCGGCACTACACCCGCACCTACACGATCTCGTCGCCGCCGGAGCGGGACGACGGCCGCTTCACCATCACCGTCAAGAAGATCGACGGCGGCCGCCTGTCGCACCATATCGTGCGCAACCTGAAGGTCGGCGACTTTATTCCGGTGGGCCTGCCCCAGGGCGATTTCTACCTGCCGGACGCCTCGCCGATCCAGCCGCTGTTCATCACCGCCGGCAGTGGCATTACGCCGGCGAGAAGCATGCTGCACAGCCTGATCGAGCAGCAGCGCCTGCCGGACACGGTGCACATTCATTACGCGCCGCATGAGTTCGACACCATTTTCGGCAAGGAGCTGCGCAAGCTGAACGCCCAGCACCGCCACTACCACCTGCACGAAGTGCACACGCAGAAGGAAGACGACAACGCCGCCTACTTCAGCCGCGAAAAGCTGGAGCAGTTCTGCCCGGACTGGCGCGAACGGGACTGCTACGCCTGCGGGCCACCGGGGCTGCTGGCCGCCCTGGAAGAAGTCTGGGAAGAGGCCGGCCTCTCCAACCGCCTGCACATCGAACGGTTCCGCGCCGAGCTGGCGCCGATCCCCGACGACGCCGTGGGCGGCAAGGTGCGCTTCGCGCAGAGCGATCTCGATGTGGACGCGGACGGCCAGACCAACCTGCTGCGCATCGCCGAGGACGCCGGGCTCAACCCGCCCCACGGCTGCCGCATGGGCATCTGCCACACCTGCAACACCACCTTGAAATCCGGCTGCGTGCGCGACCTGCGCAGCGGCGAATACATCAACGAGCCCGGTGCCATCGTGCAAGTCTGTGTGTGCGCCACCGCCGGCGACTGCGAACTGGACATCTAGGAGGTCATGATGAGTAAGCGACAGGGTTTACCCGTGGATCTCACGGAAGAACAAATCGACGAATTCGGCCGCGAGATGGACGCCATCTATTACGAGACCCTGGAATCCCGGGGCGAGAAAGACCGGCTCTATATTCTGCGGCTGATCCGCATTCAGCGCAGCATGGCGCTGTTCGGCCGGCTCACCATCTACGCCAGCCTGTTCCTGCTGCCCGCCTGGCCGCACGCGCTGGCCGGCTGGGGCACCACGCTGATCGTGATGGCGCTGGGCGTGATCCTGCTGGGTCTGGCGAAGATCCTTGAGAACATGGAAATCGCCCACAACGTGCTGCACGCCCAGTGGGACTGGATGAAGGATCCGGAGATCCAGTCCAACACCTGGGAGTGGGACACCATGAGCCCGTCCGACCGCTGGATGCACTCGCACAACGTGGTGCACCACACCTGGACCAACGTGCTGGAGAAAGACCTGGACGTGGGCTACGGCATCATGCGCGTGACGCCGCTGCAGCCCTGGAAGCCCGCCTACCTGCTGCAGCCGTTCTACTTCGTAACGCTGATGCTGCTGTTCGAGGAAGGCGTGGCCCTGCACGAGCAGGCGATCATCGACGTGGGCGAAGGCAAGAAAAAACCCAAGGAAATCCTGCCGCTGATGAAACACATCGGCCGCAAGATCTGGGGCCAGGTGCGCAAGGACTACATCATGTGGCCGGGCCTGGCCGCGCTGGTATCGATCCCGATCTCCTTCTTCGTGCCGGAATCCCCGCTCACCGTGTTCCTGCTGGTGGCCGGCGCCAACTTCGTCGCCAACATCATCCGTAACATCTGGGCGTTCGTGATTATTTTCTGCGGGCACTTCCCCGCCGACGTCTACAACTTCACCGAGGAACAGGTGGAAGGCGAATCCCGCGGCAAGTGGTACATCCGCCAGCTGCTCGGCTCCGCCAACATCACCGGCGGCCCGCTGTTCCATGTGATGTCCGGCAACCTGAGCCATCAGATCGAGCACCACCTGTTCCCGGATATGTGCAGCAACCGTTATCCGGAAGTGGCGCCGCGCGTCAAAGCGCTGGCCGACCGCTACGGCCTGCCGTACAACTCCGCGCCCCTGTGGCGGCAGTTCGGCACCACCTGGCTGAAGAACCTGCGCCTGGCCTTCCCGGGCGGCACCCTGCCGCCGGAACCGGCGCGGGCGTAACCGGCGGGCGGCGCTCGCCGCCTTTCGGGGAAGGTAAAATCAAGTATGGCCCGATGGACAGCAATGCCTCGGGCCGCGCATTCTCGTTGCCCCAGTCATACGGAAATGACCCTGGTATGCAGCGCATTGCCATTATCGGCACCGGGCCCACCGGCCTCTATACCCTTGCCGCCCTGATCGACGGCCAGCAGTCGCTGGCGATCACCCTTTATGAGGCCGGTGACCAGGCGGGCGTCGGCATGCCCTACGACGAGCATGCCAATCACCGGGCCATGCTCGCCAACATCGCCAGCATCGAGATACCGCCGTTAACCTGTACCTATCTCGAATGGCTGCGCGAGCAATCCGCCGGTTTTCTGGCCGGCTACGGCGTGGCCAAGGAGACCCTGCACGACCGGCAGTTTCTGCCACGCGTACTGCTTGGCCATTATTTCCGTGCCCAGTTTCTGGCGTTGGTGACTAAAGCCACGGAGCGCAACCACCGGGTAACGGTGTTCGAAGGTTGCCGGGTCACCGATCTGCAGGCCGGCGACAACGCACTGCGCCTGTGGACCAACCGCCACGCCGAGCCGGCCCACTTCGACCGCGTGGTGATCGCCACCGGCCATGTCTGGCCCTCCACGGCGGAGGGCGGACCCGGCTACTTCCCCAGCCCTTGGAGCGGCCTGATCGGCACCGCCATTCCGGCCGGCGCGGTGGGCGTGCTGGGCACCTCGCTCAGCGGCATCGACGCGGCCATGGCGGTGGCGGTGCAACACGGCTGCTTTCAGGAGCAGTCCGACGCCCCGGACAGCCCGCTGCGCTTCGAACTGAACGGGGACAGCGCGGACCTGTGCATCACCTTGATGTCCCGGTCCGGCCTGCTGCCCGAGGCGGATTTCTATTGTCCGATTCCCCACCAGCCGCTGCGCATCGCCACGCCAGAAAGCATCACCAGGGAAATCGATGCCGGCGCCGAAGGCTTACTGGATCGCGTGTTCACCCTGATGGCCCGGGAAATCCGCGATGCGGACCCGCGATGGAGCGACGGCATCGCCCTGGAAGAACAGAACGCCGACACCTTCGCGGACGCCTATTTCGCCAACCGCGCCGAGCGCAATCCGTTCCGCTGGGCGCAACGCAATCTGCTGGAAGTGGAGCGTAACAAACGCGACCGGCACACCGTGCCGTGGCGCTACGCGCTGCTGCGCCTGCATGAGGTGGTGGAGGACATCGCGCCGCATCTCAACGAGCACGACCGGGAACGTTTCAACACCGGCCTGCGCCGGGTCTTTATCGATAACTACGCGGCGGTGCCGCCGGAATCGATCCGTCGGGTGCTGGCATTGCGCGCCGCCGGCGTGATCGATGTGCTGGCAATGGGCCAGGCGTATCAAATGGACATCGGTGATCACGGCACCGTGATTAAAACGGCCGAAGGTGAGCACCGCTTTCAGGTGTTTATCGACGCCCGCGGGCAGAAGGCCCTGGACCTCACCGACCTGCCCTTCCCCCGGCTGCGGGATCAGTTGCTGGCGCACAGCGACGAACTGCCGCCGGTGGGCGACAACTACACGCTGATGGTGCCGGAGATCGGCGGCCATCGTATCGCGCTCGCGGCACTGCCGTTTCTAATGCACGACCGCCCCTTCGTGCAGGGCATCGCGGTGTGCGCGGAAATCGGTGCCACCATCGGCGGCTCGATTCATCGCGCGGCGCAACGCCGCCGCCCCTGGTTAGCCGGCTACGACGACGAGCATTGAGACACCGGTTTACGGGTTCAGGACCTGGTCCTCGGTGAGGTTCTCGGTGTCCTCCGCGAACGAAAAGAACGAGGGTTTCCGGTCGATAAAAATCTGCCCGGACAGCGTCCAGGCGTCGCTGTCTTCCAGCAGCCCCACCGGCAGGGCGTAGTGGTTTTCTTCGATGTAACGAAAGAAGAGATGCGTCCCGCAGTGCTTGCAGAAACCGCGTTCGGCGAACGTCGACGATTGGAACCGGGCGATATGCTCCTCGCCCTGGAAGGTGACGGCCTGCTCGCACTCGGCGGCGAACATGGGGCCGCCGCCCCACTGGCGGCACATCTTGCAGTGGCAGACGACGACCTTATCGGTCTTGGGCTTTGCGATAACGCCGACCGCGCCGCAGAGGCAGGCGCCGCGATGTTCGGTTCTGGAATCCATACTCCTCTCCTGGCCGGGTTTACGGGACCTAGCTGAACAGCAGGAAGGCGCTCAGCGCCAGGGACGCGCCGGAAACCACCAGCGCGACGGCAAGCGCCAGCCTGTACTTGGCGAACCGGACCTCCGACTCTCTGGCCGCCATTTCCATGCCGTCCAGGGCCTGCTGGAGTTTGTCCGCCAGCACCTGTACGGCCTCCGCGTTGTGGGTGGCCGCTTCCTGCAGTTCCTGGATTTGCTTGGCCACCACCGGGTCGGCCTGGCCGGTTTCGGCGCCACGGGACGTGAATGCGGGTATCGCGATCGTGGCAATCTGGGCCACGTAGGGCGCGACGGCTTTGAGAATCGGGATCAGGGGCGCTGCCATGGTTATCTCTCCGCTCGGGCCGCACGGGCGGCGTGCAGCTTCTTGTAGCTTTCGATCAGGCGCTGGTGTTTTTCCAGGCCGTCCAGGCGCGTGTTGGTGGGCGTGAGGCCGTGGAAGCGGACGCTGCCGTCCACCGAGCCGACCACCGCGTCCATGGTGTCGTCGCCGTACATCCGGCGCAGGTTGCGCAGGTAGTCGTCCAGCTCCAGCTCGTCGTCCAGGATAATTTCCAGCACCGCGCTCACGGCGCGGTAGAACAAATTGCGCTCGACGGTGTTGTCGTTGAATTGCAGGAAAGCTTCCACCCGCTCCAGGGCTTCCTCGTGCTGGCCCAGGGCCAGGTTGATCAGCAGCTTCAGCTCCAGCACGGTGAGCTGACCCCAGACCGTGTTCTCGTCGAACTCGACGCCGATCAGCGTGATGATGTCGGTGTAGTCGTCGATCTGGCTCTCTTCCAGGTGCTCCACCAGATCGGCCAGCTGATCGTCGTCGAGGACGTGTAGATTGAGGATGTCCTCCCGGTAATCCAGCGCCTTGTTGGTGTTGTCCCACACCAGGTCTTCCACCGGGTAGACCTCGGAATAGCCCGGCACCAGGATGCGGCACACCGGCGCCCCCAGGTCTTCGTGCACGGCCATGTAGACCTCCTTGCCCAGGTCCTCGAGGATGCCGAACAGGTTTTCCGCTTCTTCGGCGGTGCTTCCGGAAAAATCCCATTCGTGGAAATCGTAGTCGGCGTTGTCGCTGAAGAAGCGCCAGGAGACCACGCCGGTGGAGTCGATAAAGTGCTCCACGAAGTTGTTCGGCTCGCTCACCGCCAGGCTGTTGAAGGTGGGCAACGGCACGTCGTTCAGATTCTCGAAGCTGCGGCCCTGCAGCAGCTCGGTGAGGCTGCGCTCCAGCGCCACCGCCAGGCTCGGGTGCGCGCCGAACGACACGAACACGCCGCCGGTGCGCGGGTTCATCAGCGCCACGCAGGCCACCGGGAACTGGCCGCCCAGGGAGGCGTCCTTGACCAGCACCGGGAAGCCCTGGGCCTCCAGCGCTTCGACACCTTCCACCAGGTTCGGGTATTTCGCCAGCACTTCTTGCGGCACGTCCGGCAGCGCCAGCTCCTCTTCAATAATCTGCTTCTTCACCGCCCGCTCGAAGATCTCCGACAGGCACTGTACCTGCGCCTCCGGCAGCGTGTTGCCCGCGCTCATGCCGTTACTGAGGTAAAGATTCTCGATCAGGTTGGACGGGAACCACACCGTCTCGCCGTCGGAGCGGCGCTCAAACGGCAGCGAGCAGATGCCGCGCGCTTCGTTGCCGGAGTTGGTGTCGATCAGGTTGGAGCCGCCCAGCTCGCGCTCGGGATCGAAGATCGCCCGGCAATGGGCGTCCAGAATCTCTTCGGGCAGCTCGTCGTTGGGGCCCGGCTGAAACCACTGCTCGTTGGGGTAATGTACGAAGGCGCTGTTGGCGATCTCTTCGCCGAAGTACTGATCGTTGTAGAAAAAGTTGCAGCTCAGCCGCTCGATGAACTCGCCCAGCGCCGAGCACAGCGCGCTCTCCTTGGTGGCGCCCTTGCCGTTGGTAAAGCACATCGGCGAGGCCGCGTCGCGGATATGCAGCGACCACACGTGCGGCACGATATTGCGCCAGGAAGCGATCTCGATCTTCATGCCCAGCTCGGCGAGGATGCCGCTCATGGTGGCGATGGTTTCTTCCAGCGGCCGGTCCTTGCCCTCGATATAGGTGCGCGCCTCGCCGTCAATGCCGGCCATCAGCAGCGCCTGGGCGTCCTCGTCCAGGTTCTCCACCGTCTCGATCTCGAACTCCGGCCCGGTCTGCACCACCTTCTTCACCGTGCAGCGGTCGATGGAACGCAGGATGCCCTGGCGGTCCTTGTCGGAGATGTCCTCCGGCAGCTCCACCTGAATCTTGAAAATCTGGTTGTAGCGGTTCTCCGGGTCGACGATGTTGTTTTGCGACAGCCGGATATTGTCCGTGGGAATGTCCCGCGCCTTGCAGTACACCCGCACGAAATAGGCCGCGCACAACGCCGACGACGCCAGGAAGTAATCGAACGGGCTGGGCGCCGAGCCATCGCCTTTGTAGCGGATCGGCTGGTCGGTGACCACGGTGAAGTCGTCGAACTTGGCTTCGAGGCGGAGGTTGTCGAGGAAATTGACGTTGATCTGCATGGGGGAACTACCGGAATTAAGGAGTGGGGCGCGCCATGGCCTTCAGTGGGCGCCATTATCCCGGTTTTGGGGCGGTTCGTCTTGGTCCGTGCTGACCGGCGGCCCCGGGGCGGGCTCCGTCGCGCGCCCCGCCGCCGGCCTGGTCGCCTCTATTTCTTGCCGACGACGTAAGCCGCCACGGCGCCGGCCCCGGCCAGGGCGCCCAGAAGCACGCCTTTAAAGAAACCGGTCTCATGGCCCCGTTGGTAGCCTTTTTCGTCCCCGGCGACGTAGCCTCTGAATTCGTCGCTGCGGTCCTCCGAGAAGACGTACTTGTTCACCTCGTCGGAAATCCCGGGCCTCTCCAGCAGGCGCTCCAGGATTTCCCTGGCCGCCTCCACCGTCATCTCGTTCAGCACCGCGAATGTTTTGAGCCGCTCCTCGTTCTCCAGGGTGTCCCTGATTATTTTTTTACCCATTGCATCCCCCGATATGTCACTGATAATCCCCAATAGGAGATCAATAAAACCAGAACATTCAGTGAGTTACAAACCCGGAAACCGACGTCAGCGCCATCAATGACGCCATCAGATCCCGCCCGGCGCTGTGCACCTCCTGGATATGCCGGTGGAAGAAGGTTTTGGTCTGCTCGGTCTGCACCACCAGCACGCCGTACAGCACGTCGTCGTACTCCAGGGGGATGCCCAGGTAGCTCTTGAAGCGCTCCTCGCCGGAGCCCGCCACATGGAAGTAGTCGGCGTGGTCCTGGATCACCCGGGCCACCACCGGCAGGCGGGTGCGGGCCACTTTGCCGGTGAGGCCCTGGTCATAGCTCAACTGCTTGCCGATCACGCTCCGGTGCAGGCCGCTGGTGGCGACGATTTCCAGGCTTTGCCGGTCCGGATGGGCGAGGTAGAGGCTGCAGACGTCCACGTCCAGCTTGCGCCGCACGGCGTCCACGCGCTCGTTCATGGGGTCAGAGTGTTGAGTCATGCGAGAGCCAAAGCAATAGCCGTGCCATCGCTCAAACTATTAAAGATATTAAAATTCGCCGGCTATTTGATGGAGCACGCGCTTGCCCCTTTGCATTAGTCGCGAAAGGGGCGTAGCACGGGAAGAGCCTCAAAAAAGCGAGAGATCTGTCATGGCTGACAACAATGTAACGGATTACCCGCGTGCGCTGCATCCGCTGCATGCCATCCTGCTTGCCTTTCCACTGCCGCTGTTCCTGGGCGCGCTGCTCAGTGACCTGGCCTATTCGTCCACCTATGAAGTGCAGTGGACCAACTTCGCCTCCTGGCTGATCGCCGGCGCCATGCTGACGGGCGCCCTGGTGACGCTGTGGGCGCTGATCGAGTGCCTGGTCAGCGGGCAGCAGCGCACCGGTAAACACTTCGCCTATTTAATCGTGCTGCTGGTGATGATGGCCGTGGGCTTCATCAACGCGCTGGTCCACGCGAAGGACGGCTGGGCGGCCATGCCCGCCGGCCTGTGGCTGTCGGTGGTGGTGACCTTGCTGGCGCTGATCGCCAGCTGGATCGGCTATGCGGGGCTGCGCGCCCGGGAGGTGGCTCATGCACGCTAAGACGATTTCAATACCCGCGCTGGCGCTGTTCACGCTGGCCACGCTCTCCACCCTGACCGCCTGCGGTGGCGACCCGGCACCGCCGGAGACCGGCCCCAACCCGACGCTGCCCGAACCCAGCCGCGGGCTGCTGCCCAGCATGGACATTTCCACGCCCACCGAATGGGGCGATGAGAAGCCCACGGTGCCGGACGGCTACCAGATCGAAGCCATCGCCAAGGACATGAAGATTCCGCGCCAGACCCTGCTGCTGCCCAACGGCGACATCCTGGTGGCGGAAGGCTCCGGCGGCGGCAACGCGCCGGCCATGCGCCCCGAGGACGTGATCGCGGGCTTTATCAAGAAGCAAGGCACCACCTCGGTGAAGCCGGGCAACCGGCTCACCCTGCTGCGCGACGACAACGGCGACGGCCGCTACGAAACCCGGGAAGTGTTCGCCGATAACCTCAACGCCCCCTACGGCCTGGCGCTGATCGACGACACCCTCTATGTCGCCAACCAGGACGCCCTGGTGCGCTTCGACTACGAGGAAGGCCAGACCCGGGCCAGCGGCCCGCCGGAGACAGTCACCGACCTGCCGGCCAAGATCAACCACCACTGGACCAAGGCGATGACCGCCGGCCCCGACGGTGAATTCCTCTACGTGGGCATCGGCTCCAACAGCAACATCGGTGAACGAGGCATGGACGTGGAGGAAGACCGCGCCATGGTCTGGCAGATCGACGCGGAAAGCGGCCGGCATAAGCCCTACGCCACCGGCCTGCGCAACCCCACTGCCTTCGCCATCCACCCGGATACGGACCAGCTCTGGACGGTGGTCAACGAACGGGACGAACTGGGCGCCAACCTGGTGCCGGATTACCTGACCTCGGTGCAAGAAGGCGCCTTCTACGGCTGGCCCTACAGCTACTGGGGCGACAACGTGGACACCCGCGTCAAACCGCCGAAGCCGGAGAAAGTGGAAAGCGCCATCAAACCGGACTACGCGCTCGGCTCCCACGTGGCCGCGCTGGGCGTGGACTTCTCCGATGGAAACATGGGCGGGCAGTTCGCCGAGGGCGCCTTTGTCGGCCAGCACGGCAGCTGGAACCGCAGCGTGCCGGTGGGCTTCAAAGTGGTGTTCGTGCCGTTCAGCAACGGCGAACCCGACGGCGAGCCCATCGACTTCGCCACCGGCTTCCTCGACGACGACGGCAACGCCCGCGGCCGGCCCGTGGGCGTCACCGTGGACCCGGAGGGCGCGCTGATCATCGCCGATGATCTGTCCAACACGATCTGGCGGGTGACGCCCACCGGCGGGGACTGAACCGCCCGCCGGCCTTCACCGGCAACGCCGCCTAGGCGGCGGCGAAGCCGGCGAACAGCACCAGGAAACCGCCGATCTCGCCGGCCACCAGGGCCCACATAAAGGCGCTCATCAGCCACGCAGGCAAAACCCCGGAACCGAACGCGTGCGGCTTCTGCAGCTGGTTGCGGGTGTCCTTGAGCGCGCCGTGCAGAATGTAGCTGCCCACCGCCAACGCGAAGAACAGCACCGACGCCAACACCGCCAGCACGTTCACCCACTCCGGCCAGACGCTGAGCGAAGCAAAGCGCTCCAGCACCAGGCAGGCAAACGCGTACATCAGGCTCGCCCGGTGGGCGACATCCACATAGTAATGCGCCCGGGCCTTGTCACTGCCTCTGATCTGAACGTACTTCCAAACCCCGGTCAGCAGGCCGGTCAGAAAGAAAAGCCCGCAACTCCACAACGCAACCGTGCTCGCGGTCATGGCACCCCCTGTTGGTCATAATGTCGATTAGGGCATGTTACAGGGGGTTAGAGCCCCTAGCCCTCACTGCCCAGACCCCGGTGCATCTTTCTCATCGTCGGTGCCCCAACTGGCGAGCCACTCATGAACCTCGTCCGCATCCACCACCTTCCCCTGGACCTCGGACACCATGACTCCCTGAGCCACCGCCTTCACGAACCGTAGCTCCTCCAGGGTCTTCTCGTAATCTTCCAGCCCCTGAATAACGGCCACTCCGCGACCATGGCTGGTCAGCAAAACAGGGCGATGAGACTCCTGAACCCGGTCAATCACCTTGTCGGGATTGGCCTTCAGATCCGAAAGCGGAACGACGTCTTCCGAGAACCTCACGGACATGGTGCGCACCTCATGACTATGACAGGTGTGATCAATAGCATCGGTTAACCGGTGCGGTCGAGGTATAGCCCACTCAGAACGGCAGGACAACACCTGTGACCCGCGCGGCGCGCAGGACCGTCCCCGAGTCCGCGTAAAGTATCCACGCCAGCGCAGCAAGATTGGCCACCACCGCCACATAGAACATCACCAGGAACGAGGTCTTGCGGGTCTTATGGCGAAACACCCGTTGCGCCAACAGGGCGCCGGGCCAGCCGCCTAGCAACTCGACCAAGTGAAGCCGAGCCTCCGACGTACGCCAGCCGCCGCGCGTCGAGGCCCGCTTATCCAGGCCATACAGTGAAAAGCTGATCGCGCTCATCAGCGCGTAGAAACCGACGAACCATCGCCATTCAGGCGCGGGGGCGAGAATTGCTAGCCCGACGAAGAACGCCACCACGACCAGCACGGCAGGAAACAGGCGCCGTCCGCCGTCTAAACTAATAATTTGAACATTTCTCCCGGATGGCACCGATCGCTTTAGAGGATCCACGCAGAGTGAAAGGGAAATGAACTGGACGTTGGCTGTGCCAATCCAACTCAATCAACATTTCGCGGGCAGCCATTAGCCTCTGGATCGCCGCGGAGTCAGCGCGGAAATGAAGGAAATCCGCCCCCCAGTCCTGTGTGAAACTGGTTCTACTCACCGAGTCATCCCACTTCACTCTGGTATTTATGAGGTTATAGCCGTCCTTGGTTTCAGTATTGTTCAGATTAGGGGTTTTGGTGAATCCGATATACGCCCACTCGCTGTTTTTATCACAACCGACACCGAGCCATGCTCTCGCGCCCTGGTAGGGAAATTCCATTGGCCGCCTTGGAGAGCTCCGGGGTGAGGTCGCAAAAGCGGAACGCTCTCCAGTCATTTCGTCTTCTGACTCAAACGTTCTCCATTCCGGTAACGAAGGAGGCTCCTCTTTACTCACATCTTTTGATTTCGTCCGATCGTCGCTATTGCTTGCCGTTGCCATAGAGGACGTAGGAGAGGACGGAGACTGAACTGAAATATAGACAATCAGCAAGATCGCCACCAAGACCATCCAGGTGACCGGTGAGGTCTTACGAGGCGCTTTTGCGCCACAGCTCGGACACTTTTCCGCCTTGGTACTTATTTGTTGCCCGCATTCCTTACATTTGACTAGTGCCATATTCCCCCCCCACTACATTGCACGCTCATCAGTACGGCGGACATAAGACGCCGATCCGTCCTTCAGCCCTCCCCAGACCAGCCGCTATTCATTGGATCTGATTAAGGAAAGCAATCAACTTCCCAGGATTAATTGGACCGGTCCCGCAATCAAGTTTATTCCAGATAGCCAAGACTCCTTGCTCTTCAGAGCTTGGTTTGCGGCCACCTGACGCTTTTCCGCAGTCGCCCCATGAAAGAGACAGCGAGACGTTCTCTCGATTGATACATACTCGTAGGCAGACAGATACGCCGTTATCTTCCCTTCTACGAATCTGTTCGTTTAGCCAGCCCGGATTGACGTCCGACGCGTTATATCGCGTTCCGTTAAGGTCCACCTCAATCATCCTTGATCCCCACCGCAGAAAACAGGACAAGAAACACCGCCCCGATAAGCCCTCAGCTTATCGGGGCAGCGAGCTATTATTTAATGACAGTGATAAGGCTTGGAACCTGCGTGACAACCATTCTCGTCAGTGCCACCAGAGTGCGCCTGCGCCACCCCAACAAACATCATTGAAGCAAACAGGAGAGCCGCGAACTTTTTCATGATAACCCCTTTTATTTGAAGGACTTCCGTGATGCCTTCCCTGCAATGAAACACTCAAATACCTTTTGAGCGTTAAAAACACCGTCATAAAGAAGCGAGCTTCGCTTCACTTAATTCTTTTAACCGCTTTCTTTGCGGTTAACTGTTTTTACAAGCGGCGAGCAACACAGTCAACAAGTGTGGGCATTTGTCGCCAAGTCACAAAATAAACCGGACACCTTTAAAGCTAAAAGCGCATGACGCTATCCGACCTGCTCAAAAACCAGCAATTTTCAGCAGGTCCGCCCCGTCCCGCTCATTCTTCGAGCATCGTGAGCAGCATGAGTTGCGCCCTGTCATTCTTTAATTGATAATCACTCTCAATTATAAATGCGAATCGAATCCTATGTCCGGCGCCGCCACCAACAGCCAGCCCCTGCTGCCCGGTTCCCAACGGGAACTGGGCGAGCTGTATGCGGCGCACCACGGCTGGCTGACGCACTGGCTGCACGGGCGGCTGCGCTGCCCGCAGGACGCGGCGGACCTGAGCCAGGACACCTTTCTGCGGCTGATTCTGGGCGAGCAGTCGCTGGAGGCGCTGCGCGATCCGCGCGCCTATCTGATGGTCATCGCCAGCCGGCTGATGATCAACCGCCACCACCGCCGGCAGGTGGAAGAGGAAGCCCTGCGTCAGGTGGCGATTCTGGTGGAGACCCGCGACGAGCGCGGCCCGGCGGAGATCGCCGCCGCCCGCGACCTGCTGGTGACGGTGCTCAAGCTGCTGGTGGACGAACTGCCCGAGAAACCGCGCCGCGCCTTCCTGATGGCGCGTCTCGAGGGCCTGACCTACCGGCAGATCGCCCGCCGGCTGTCGGTGTCCGAAAGCAGCGTCAAACAGTACCTGGCCAAGGCGTTCGCCCACTGCCACGCGCGCCTCTACGACAGTCTGGCGGAGGCGCCGTGTCCGAGCTGAACCGCATCCGCCAGCAGGCCGCCGAATGGGTGGTCGCCCTGCAGACCGCCGGCGCCGACGAGCGCCCCCACCTGCAGGCGGAGTGCGACACCTGGCAGGCCAAGGACCCGCGCCGCCGCCAGGTGCTCGAGCAGATCGAACGCATGTGGCAGGCCACCGAGCCGGCCCAGGAACGGCGCCGCCAGCGCCGCCGGCAATTCACCGGCCTGGGCGCCGTGCTGCTCGCGGCGCTGCTCGGCGCGCAACTGCCCTGGGCCTACTGGACCGCCGACCACCGCACCGCCGCCGGGGAGATCCGCACCCTCACCCTGCCCGACGGCAGCCAAGTGGTGCTCAACAGCGGCAGCGCCATCGACCTGGAATTCGGCGACGCCACCCGCACCGTGGAGCTGGTGCGCGGCGAGCTGCTCGCCACCGTGGCCAAGGCCCCGGACCGACCCTTCCAGGTGGTCACCCGCGACCTCACCGCCACCGCCCTGGGCACCGAATACAGCGTGCGCCTGGAGGACGGCTTCACCCGGGTGGCGGTGCAGGAATCCAGGGTAGCGGTGACGCCCCGCCACAGCGACAAGCAGCTGGAACTCAGCGCCGGCCAACAGGCGGACCTGAACCGCGACGGCGTCCTCGCCCGCGACGCCACTCCAAGCCAGCGCCCGGACTGGGCCGACGGCCGACTCGCCTTCAGCAACGCGCCGCTCACCGACGTGATCGAACGCCTGGCCCGCCACCGCCCCGGCCTGCTGACCCTGGACGACGCCCTCGCCAACAGCCCGCGCCGATTTACCGGCGTCCTCCCCGCCGACGACAGCGACGCCGCCCTGGCCCTGCTCGCCGACACCCTCAACCTGGAAGTGCGCAACCTCACCCCCTGGTACGTCACCGTCCGGCCTCGATAAAAACTTATGCGAGCTGCCCTGTTGTGGAAGCGGGCTCTTTTGTGGGAGCGAGCCTGCTCGCGAAAGGGTGGCGCTAGCCACCCGGCAGGATCCCAGAGCCCTCTCTAACGGCGGCACCATCAATGTCTCTGGGATCCTGCCGGCAAGCAGAGCTTGCCTTTCGCGGGCTGGGCCCGCTCCCACAAAAGAATTCGCGGCGAGACTGCCCGATTGGCTCCCCTGCTTTGTCTTCATAGGTAAGACACGCGAAAACAACACCGCGAACCCACGCTGGAGCCAAAGAATGAACACCGGAACCACCGCGCCCAAGGCGCTTTTGCTGCTCGGCTTGCTGACCCCGCTATCGCTCATCCAACCGGCCCTGGCCCAAACCCAGGCGTCGCAAACCATCAACTTGCCCGCCCAACCCCTGGACCAGGCGGTGATCGACCTGGCCCGGCGGACCGGCCTGGCGATCGGCGGCGACGCCTCGCTGCTGGAAGGCAAGCAAGCGCCGGCGCTGAGCGGCGACTACACGCCGGAGCAGGCCCTGCGCGCGCTGCTCGCCGGCAGCGGCGTCACCGCCGTGCGGGTGGACAGCGGCTACCGGCTGGAAGCGGCGCCGGAAGCTGAGAGCAATACCCTGGAAGCGGTGTCCGTCTACGGCCGCCAGAAGAACGACACCGTGGAAGCCATCCCCCAGAGCGTGAGCGTCTACAACCGGGAAAACTTCGCGCTGGCCCAGGCCGACACCGTCGGCGACGTGGTGCGCCTCACCCCCAGCGCCAACCGCGCCGGATCCGGCCGCGACATGTTCGCCGACGACTTCCTGATCCGCGGCTTCAACGCGGAGGAATCCGTCAACGGCCTGGGCTTCCGCCAGACCGACCACCCCACCGACCTCGCCAACGTGGAGCGCCTGGAAATCCTCAAGGGTCCGGCCTCGGTGCTGTACGGCCAGATGGAGCCGGGCGGCACCATCAACGTGGTCACCAAGCAGCCGCTGGACTACTACCAGGCGGAAGTGGGCGCCGAGTACGGCAGCTACGATTATCACCGCACCACCCTCGACGTCACCGGCCCGCTCAACGACCGGGTGCGCGCGCGCCTCAACCTGGCCCACCAGGACAGCAACGCCTCCATGGATTACTGGGGCTACGAGCGCCTGTTCGTGGCGCCCAACGTCACCGTGGACCTCACCGACACCACCAACCTGACGGTGGAAGGCAGCTACTCCGCCAACGAATGGACCGCCCTGCCCGGCGGCGCCCCGGCGGAAGGGGCCATCGAGCCCAACCCCAACGGCGACTACAGCGACGACTTCAACACCGCCTGGAAAGACGCCACCACCGAGCGGGATTCCCTCTACCTGAACACCCGGCTCACCCAGGCGATCACCGACACCATCGACGCCCGCCTGAGCTACGCCTACACCCGCAACGACCAGACGTTCCAGGAATACGCCCCGTTCGGCCTGGGCGCGGACTTCCGCACCCTCAACCGCATTATCTTCGCCAGCGACGACGCCCGACAAACCGACCACGAGGTGATCCTGGACCTGAGCGGCGAAGCCTCCCTGGCCGGCATGGCGCACCGCTTTATCGCCGGCGTGAACTACCGGGAATCCGACAGCACCCGCCCCACCCAGGTGTTCCTGGTCGATGCCATCGACCTGTACGAACCGGTGTACGGCCCCATGGACCTGAGCACGAAGGCCCGCGACCGCGGCTTCACCCAGACCGACCGCATCCTCGCCGGCTTCGTCCAGGACCGCATCACCCTCGCCGAGAAGTGGACCCTGCTCGCCGGCCTGCGCTACACCGACGCGGAGCAATCCCAGAAAACCACCGACTTCAAGGCCGGCGACGCCGTCACCCGCGCCGAACTCGGTGAAACCGCCTGGACCACCCAGCTCGGCCTGGTCTACGACGTCACCGACAGCACCTCGCTCTACACCAGCCGCAACGAAGCCTTCGTGCCCCAGCAAGGCACCACCTCCGGCCGCCAACCCCTGGACGCGGAAGAAAGCGTGCAATACGAAGCGGGCGTGCGCGTCACCGCCGGCCGCCTCAACATCAACGCCGCCGGCTTCATCATCGACAAAGACAACATGGCCATCAGCGACCCGCTCAACGCCGGCTTCGAAGTAGCCCAGGGCCGCGCCCGCTCCCAGGGCGCCGAGCTCACCGTGGACGGCTACGCCACCAGCAACCTCTACCTGAGCGCCGGCTACGGCTACACCGACACCGAAGTGCTGCGCACCGACGACCAGACCCTGGAAGGCAACCGCTTCGTCAACGTGCCCCTGCACACCGCCGCCCTGCAAAGCCGCTACTACCTCAACGCCGTGACCGGCCTGAGCCTGGGCGGCACCGTCGCCTATGTGGACGAACGCCCCGCCAACGCGGACAACAGCGTCACCCTGCCCGCCTACACCCGCGTGGACCTGGGCGCTTACTACGCCGTCACCGACGCCCTGCAACTGGACCTGCTGCTCAACAACGTCACCGACGAGGAGATCTTCTCCCCCGGCTCGTTCGACGGCGTGATCCGCGAAGAAGGCCGCACCTACCTGGCGCGCGTGAAGTACCTGTTCTGATGCGTAAAAAGCTGGTGCTCCTGCACCGCTATGTCGGGCTGGTGATGGCGGGCTTCCTGATCATCGCCGGCCTGACCGGCGCGCTGCTGGTCTGGTACTACGAGCTCGACGCCCTGATCAACCCGCAGTGGCTGCAGGTCGAGCCCCCGGCGGCGCACAGCGAACCGCTCTCGCCCTTCGCCCTGCGCGACCAGGTGGACGCCGCCTACCCGGACGCCGCCGTGAACTGGATGATGCTCGCGCCCCCGGACGCCCACAGCCCGGTGCGCTTCTTCCTCAGCCCCAAACCGGACGCGCTCGCGCTCCCAATCGACGAAGTGTTCGTGAACCCCTACACCGGCCAGATCCTCGGCGGCCGCCTGTGGGGCGACCTGGGCCAGGGCCTCGCCAACCTGATGCCCTTCGTCTACCGCCTGCACCACTCCCTGGCCCTGGGCACGATTGGCACCTGGATCTTCGGCATCATCGCCCTGCTCTGGACCCTAGACTGCTTCGTCGGCGCCTGGCTCACCTTCCCCCCACCGCGCCGCCGCGACGCCCGGCACCGCCCCCGCCGCTTCTGGAAACGCTGGGCCAAAGCCTGGCAAATCCGCTGGCGCGCCGGCGGCCACAAACGCACCTTCGACCTGCACCGCGCCGGCGGCCTCTGGCCCTGGGCCCTGCTGCTCGTCTTCGCCTGGAGCGGCGTCGCCCTCACGCTGTACGACGAGGTCTACCGCCCCACCACCGGCCTGTTCCTCAGCTTCCAGGAAGACCCGCTCGACACCGAGCCCACCCGGGCCAACCCCAGCCAACAACCGCCCATCGGCTGGGAACCCGGCTACCACGCCGCCCGCCAACACCTGGAGGCCCTCGCCGAGGACCGCGACCTCAACATCCACGCCCTGGAACGCTTCGCCTACACCCCACACAAGAACGCCCTCAAACTGATGGCGCGCACCAGCAGCGACGTGAACGAGCGGTTCGGGGAGACCTGGGTGTATGTCGACGCCACGGACGGCGCACTGCTGGGCCACCACCTGCCCACCGGGGAAGCGGCGGGGAACACGGTGACGACCTGGCTGACCAGCCTGCATATTGCGGCGGTGGGTGGGGTGGGTTATCGGGTGGTTGCGACGGTGTTGGGGTTGGTTGTGACCCTGTTGAGCGTAACGGGAGTGATGATTTGGTGGAGAAAGCGAGAAGTCACCCTATCGCGCATGCCCAATCGATCTACCGGCCCTCGGAGTCGGCGCACTAGGTTTTCCTGGGATATATAATCCAAACAAAGCAGCCATTTGACACCCAGTCCCCGTAATAGGTACACTGTGTACCAGACAAAAGAATGGAGTTGAATGTGAACATATATGCTTTTTGGAACAACAAAGGCGGGACTGGGAAAACTTCCTTAAATTTCCAGACGATTCTAGCTTACGCAAAATTAAACCCTGATAAAAAGATTCTAGTATTGGACTTGTGTCCGCAGGCTAATCTCTCCGAACTCTTGCTCGGCGGCTTGGTTGAAGAGGGTAGCGACAAACTACTTCAAGTACAGGGTCAGACGCCTAGAGCTACTGTAGGGGGCTATTTCCAAATGAGGCTACCGAGCCCATACGGCGCCCCGCCCTTCGACCCAGGGGATTTTATCGTTCAACCATTTAACTATAACGACAATATTGAGCAGAATATCGATTTGTTAGCAGGGGACCCCTTACTAGAGTTGCAAGCTACGGCCGTTTCCACACTAGCAAATACCCAAATACCTGGATCCAATCCATGGTTATCTGTCATAGACTGGCTGGCTGACTTTGTCCGGCCAATCCGTGATAGGTATGACATCGCATTTATTGACTGCAACCCGAGCTTCTCGATCTACACGCAAATTGCTCTGGCCATTGCAGACCGTCTTATTATACCTGTTATGGCTGACGACTCGTCTAGACGAGCTCTTCAAAATGCTTTTTCACTAATTTACGGACTCCGACTGCCATCTCCAATATATTCACAACACTCTTTTTCAGACAAAATGACTCGAGAAGGCCGCTCTCTACCGAAGGTCCATACCATTGTGAAGAATCGCTTGACACAGTACATGGGGCCTGCCTCGGCTTATTCTGCAGTGTTGAATACAATTGATTCACAGGTCGCCTCCCTACTAGCCTCAAACCCAGATCTTTTTAGTTTTACCGATATAGATGAAGCGTTCTGTGAAATGCGCGATTTCGGAACCACTGGTGTCGTAGCTTTCGCTAGAGGACAATCTTTCGACGATCTTATAGCTGGACGCCACAACATTAGCGGCCGCAGAGTTCAAGTTAAAGAGGATTATAGAAAGAATGCACAAGAAGCCATTTATTCGCTGGTTCACCGTCTTTAATCCTAAATCGCCAACTTTGCCAGAGCGCTGCGCTCAATAAGGTGTTCGTGTTTTATTAGGTGTTTATGAATACATCGCTACTAGCCCGACGCTTGGGCAGGTCGCCGCGCGGCCTCCCAAGTGAGGCGGATGAAGCTGATTTGATGGAGCAGCTAGCCCGACAGGCAGTGTCTTCGAAACGCTCCAACATCTATTTGGCGAGAGCTGCGTATTGAACAACGAGGATCATGCCTTCTCGTCAGAGCACCATAGCGTAAAAAATTGCTACACCCAGGTATAGCAATAGATCAAAAGTCCGTAGGAAAAGTGCTTCATCATCGCTGTCGCGCGCTGGACATGTTGACAGCGGCACGGACAGCACTACACTTTGTACAAGGAGCGTCGAAACTCCCGCAAGCGGGCCTCACCGCAACCCGACCCAACCGCGGTATTTTTGTGCCTGAAAACCGGCCTGTAAGGGTCGGGAGGTCTGGGGAATACAACACCTTCGGGAAATACCCAGAGCAGTTCTTGTGGCTGTTTCGAACCTCCTGACCACCCATTGCTTTTAATTCGAAATAAGCACAAGGAGCAACACCATGAAACAGCGCAAGCTGAAAGTCCGCAAAGGTCACTGGGGCTACACGCTGAAAAGCGAGCCTTACAGCGGCAACCGCATCACCCCGTTCCTTCTTCTCAAAGGCACTTGGCTGGAACAAGCTGGATTTAACATAGACACACCAGTGTCTGTATCCGTTGAAGATGGCCGGCTATCGATTATCCGGGATAGTAGCCGTTGAGAACCAGGGCCCGGCCGTGCGCCGGGTTTTCCCACCCCCTTGGCATCAAAGACAAACTAACGCCGAGACAACTGTAGCATGAGAGCCGGCAACCGGAACCAAAAGTAAAAAGTTTTTCGTTTAATGCACTTTCAGATTTCAGGCGTTGACCAACCATCTTCGCTCAACCCTCTCGAGCTCTATCAACTCAATGAGAGCTTTGAGCAGTCGGTGACATTCTTTAATCGGGCCAACTTATAGCTAGACAATAGCTGCTACGCACCTTCTTCAGATCTTTTAATAGGGTGAACGGCGCGGAACCTAGCCTTAAAATCTTCACGATCATTAACCTTCATCAAAACTGGATTCTCGCTACTTGAAGCCTTTCCAAAAAACACCACATGTCTTTCCTCCAAACTCGGAAGCACATGGGCATAGTCAGACCCCAGATAATTCTCTAGAAATGCCATTCCTGTGTCGTCGAAAGTGCGAAACGCGAAAACAGTATTGCACTGGTTTAGGATCGTCTTCGTAACGTTAGCCGTGCGCTGGGAAATTAGCAGGCAACCCATCCCATACTTACGCCCTTGCAATATAGCCCGCGCGGTGCCAGCAACTGCATGCTTGTCGCCGTCTACAGTAAGGTTGTTGTACTCCGGGACCAGGGAGTGCGCCTCCTCAAAGACAATACAAACTTTTGCTTTATCCCGCATCTGATCCTGCGTTAGGGCTAGGCAGCACTCGGTTACAATCCTTGTAACTTCAGCAGGAGTAGTTTCCCTAAATGCAGCAACCTGAGCCCAGTCATTGTTGCCGGGGCCTATCTTTCTATTTCTTATCTCTCCTGCCTGAATAGAGGCATTTAACTGCGACGGATTATATATCTTCAATCTAGATCCAGATTCACCCGAAATAAAGCTCGCCAAATCGTCATGAATCGCTTTACGGAAATTCTCAATGCTACCGCCTTTTGAGCGCGAATCTTCTACGTTTTCCCGGTCCTGGTCAGCCGCAGCCTGTATCCTAGCTATGCACTTGTCTTCAGCCACCGAATCATAAAACTCTTCCAACTCTACAGCATACTGATTAGTTAGATCGAGACACACCACCTTGATGTCTTCCGCGAACATTCGCTCTATGAGTTCAATCGCCAAGAACGATTTGCCAACACCCAAAATTCCAAGAATTGCACAGTTGTGCGTTACCAGTTCATGTATGTTTCTTAATCCGACCGGATAGGTGGTTGATGGTAGGTTTCCGATTGCCGTTTCATCCAATGCTTGCCGAGGCCCCGCAGCAAGAAATACTGGCGCATGCATCTCAGGGACCCAGCGCACCAAGCTAAATTTAGATTGATCCGCATTCCAGCGACCAATCTTTCGCGCCTCCGCGCGAACGAACCCACGCGTGTTTCGTTGAAATACCGCTTCTTCTTTTGTAAGCCCTTCAGTAATTTGATAAAGAACCGCCTCGCCTCGAATAGAAGCTTCGAGCACAGACCCTTCGCTGACACCGGCTTCCTGGACAACCTCAACAAAAAGCCTGTGGATAGAGGTATTCTCAGAGACGAGACCCACTAAGTCGTTTGAGCGCTGTACATAGAGGTCTTCGAGCAGAAGATCTTTGAGCGCTCCGGTTGGATGAATCGATGCCGCTGTACCTGATGGTGTCAAGCCCGCCAATTTCTCCATTATTGGTAGTGCTTCATTTGGCAGATCAACTAGCTTAGCTCGCAACAGCATTCCAGTATCCCGTCCGAAGTAGCCAATTACCTGGCAAATCCTGGTTCTCGTACCGGGGTCATTGACTAGTATGTAGTCACCAAAGGTAACTGACTTATCCGGTTGACGAATCAGCACGATACCTGGTTCATCAAAACCCGCAATCTCGCCGACAACTTGAATCTTATCTTTGCCATGCCAGATATCCCGCATACGAATAGCGAATGATATTAGGTAATTTTCTGGACGAAGCAAAACGACTACGATTAATGTAGAAAGAATCACAAGCACTTGCAGAGCATCATCGCGGTGAAAAAGAATGACAGCACCTATAATGACCACGCTGAAGAGAAGGCGGTCGTTTCCGAAACTGTCCGCTATCACTTTGCAAGTAACGGAAATTCGAGACCAAAATAAAGACGGATTTCGCGACAGAACTATAGCCGCACCCGATATGGTTGCGACAAGAGCCAAGTAGGTTAGAATTCCTTTGGCAATGAAACGATCCGCATCATGCAAGACGCTCCAATCAAAAGAGAGCCAGCAAGCGACAAATGCTACTACTGATGAAGCGATATGATTCGCTGGTCGCTCAAAGTAAGGGGTAACGAGGAAGCTTCCCAACAACACATTTAGGATTCCCGCGACTATCCACAGACTCGTCTCGTTCGGCACAGGAAGCCATGTCCTGAATGCAATTCCATTTGCTATAAGTAGGGCACATACATAAAATAGCATTACGGCCAAACGAGATTTCACGTCGCTGATCGGCTTCATATATTCCCCCTTCCTCTGCTCGTGCTCAATTTGACACATAGCAGATGTTAAGTCGCATACGCTTTTATTAAATGACAAAGAACATGGCTTATCACGGCCTGTGAGTCTCGCTTAGATAGGTATTTTTTTGGCCGCCAACAGAATAGAAACGTGACCGACAACACAAGTCAACACTTGTATCCGATTTTCGCGCAAACATATAAAGCAGGAAGTAAGCCCCCTTCAGATAGTAACGACTAACTGGCTCTGAATGCCCCGCTCTGCCTTATTCCAGACCAGATTGCACTTTTGCTGATTTTGCGAAGGCGAGATTGACTTCGTGGCCCCCGCCGAGGTAGCTGACCTGACAGCCAGAGCAGCGGAGTGGTTTAGCAAGCACTGTGAATTTGGGACCGGCAGTTCAGAGGCCTACCTACTGATCCGCACCACGTCACAGAAATATTGGCCTGGGCATACAATAAAACAGGATAAGGAATTAAACATGGAAACAAACCCCGAAGCCCTGAGAGACGCCGCCCTAGAGCTTTCTAAAGCGGAACGGGCAAAGCTGGCCAGAGATCTAATAGTCAGCTTGGACGGCGCTGCCGATGACGATGCTTCCGAAGCCTGGGACATTGAGCTTTGCCGCCGCATCAATGAAGTAGAAGCTGATAGAGCCCAATTGCTGGACGTCGAAGACGTTCTCGCGCGCATATGGGCCCGGATCGGTGACAGTTAGCTTTGGTCATTGAAGTCAGCAAAAACGCTGCCCAGACGTTGGATGAATCCACAGCCTGCTACGAACAGGAATTCCCGGGGCTTGGAGCCCGCTGGTTGACGCTTTTGCGCATGCCGTAACGCGAAGTCCCGCTAGACTCATATATTATTCTTTAAGAGTCTCCATTTCTTTTCTATATCTTCGTAGCTGTAAAACTGCTGACTGCGCTTTGATGATAGGATTCTCATTACTTCTGCGTGAACCATCTGAGTGCTCCAGTCAGCCGAATCCTGCGATTCAGCAATATCAGCTATTATTTCATCAAGTGTGATTTGAGAATGTGCGGCCACGAACTTTCTATTTTCTGGTTTTTTCAAATTCATTATTACATCGAAGTGCGCAACCTTTTCCTTTCCACTTCTTCCTTTATACCCCTTATGGCTTTGCTGGGCTCGAAACAACGACGATGCTTCATGAAATTCAAAACCAGCACGGAAAGCGCCATCATGAATGGCTTGCCAAACTTTTGCATCGGTATTGTGAAAAACGATTGTTGCCCATGCTCCAGGCACTAAGACCCTATACATCTCTTTAAACGACGCTTCCATGATGCATTCATAGTCTTCAATTGTTTTTGATGATGGCAGTCGCTTAATCGATTTGTTTACAACCGCCTCTTTATCCATCTCAGTAAGCCTGCCTAACCAAGATTCCCAAATAAAATTACAATCGGCATAAAATATATTCGACCCAAAAGGGGGATCCGTAAATATATAATCGATCGAGCCATCCTTTATGGCTTTCAGGCTGTCTGCCGAACCATTCAGCAAGCTCGGTTGACACTTCATCATGCCATTTACATGAGAGTAGTATCGCACTAGTTGTTTAATTTTGTTTTTCATGAGGCTTAGTACATTAGCTTCAGACGACAACTGAGGGATATATAGAGTTCCAGTCATCGGCCTTTGGCCACCCCGTGCGTTATACCTGCGCATGCGCGTGGCATGCCATGCAGAATTTGTAAACGCAAACGCTAAAGCCGCACGAATGCGGAGATCATGAACGTTCAATATCTCGGACCAAACAGCTGAGAGAGCTATTAAATTTCGTGGCGTGTAAAAATCGCTAAGCTTCTCAATACCCTTTAGTTGAAGCGCGCAACGTACGTACATCTCTCTGTCCTGTGAGAAAGACTCTTCCGGATATTTAAAGGCAATATTCTGTTTTGAGAAGGAGAAAGCTTTGTCAACGTCTCGCTTGTTGGCCGGCCTTTCATGGCGCTTTCCATCTTCAGTTCTATAAGAAATCCAAGCCGGTTGAGACGTTTTATTCCTGAGACTCCTTCTGTTAATAGACTTATGACAATTAGGGCAAGAAATTTCTTTTCCGACAGTTCCATCCTGCTGCCCCACGGCGCTCCAGAGTGAAAACTCTTTTTGACATTCTGGGCAGTCATGAATGGAACTCCACATAATCCACTCAGCTATTCCATCTTGAAAGTCATCGTGCTTGACAGAGTATAACTCTCGGAATAGTTGCTCGAGGTTATTTTCAATTTTATGCATTTCATAAATGAGGGCTTCGGTACTACATTCTCTAGAATGATTCCAAGCTAAGTGAATTGCTGCTGGCGATAAATCATTGAGAATAGATTGTCTGCCTGATAAGGAGGCAGCCACGCCTGTCATTCCTGATCCACAAAAAGGGTCTAATACAACGTCACCTGGCCTTGTAAAATGTTCGATGAACGGAGTGATTGATTCTGGTGGCACCTTAGTATGATAGCTATGAGCATTATAAAATACAGAACTTCTAGAGCCCTTTATACGTTTTTCCGTCGGCACCGACTCGACAAATTTAGGGTTTCCATCAGATATAGGAAGATCGGATTCGTTGACGGTATAAAAATCGGTGAAATTAAACCGGCTAGTCTTTAATGACCATTTTCCAGACTTTTTCTCGGCGCCCAACTCCTTACAATACGCTTCTACAGATCGCAAAGTGATTCCATGAACAAGAATACCTTGGGCTAATGTTGATTGTAGTACTTCGGAATAAACCTCATCCAAGAGCTTTGGGGTCTCGCTTAGTGCTTTTCTGACTTCAGTCTTAATGCGGCCCTTGAGATTCTGACTTTCTTCATCAGCTAGTTTAAACGGTGTTTTTGTATTCTCTAGCGTCACAAGCAAATCAAGAGTTGTAACCTTTTCTTTGCCTGAGCGTCCCTTGACACCCTTTATCGAAGCCTGACCTTTGTTTAGCAATGACACAGCCCTAGTTCTTAACCCTGCACTTGCCAAGGCATTTTGGATCGCAACCCATACTTTATCATCGGAATTTGAAAAAGCTAAAACTGCATATTTGCTCTTCGGCAACACTCGGGAAACTTCTTTAAATGCATTAGCCATCAAGGTTTCATAAATTTCCAAATCATTTCCGCAGCCAGTTCGATTAATACTTTTATTAATGACAAGTTCTTGCTTTCGGTCGGTGAGGGTGCCGAGCCATGCCTCCCAAAGTAGCGAACTATCAGCATAAAAGATGTTTGAACCAAACGGCGGGTCCATAAAAACAAATGAGATTGAGTTGTCGTTTATCGTTCGTAGTTGAGTCGCAGAATGATTATATACCATCACTTTGGAATTGAATTCTTCATTATTCTTATAATAACGTATTACGTCACGGGCTTTTCGTTTAAAAAGACTCCATACGTTCCATTCGTAGCGCAACGAACTCACATAGAGTGTTCCCGTCATGACATTGGTTGGACGCTTATGATTCCACTGATATCTCTTTGATGCTCGGTTGATACATGCTGTTAAAGAGAACAAAAGTGCTTCTTTTATTCGTCCCGTGAACTCGGTCATAATAAAATGACGAAGCGCGGCAAGTGCGTAAAGGTTACGGCGAGTAAAAAAGCCTTTAACGTTGTTTATCCCGAGATCTTCATGAGAGCTCCTCCACATTTCCCACGTTCGGTCAAAAGGAAGATCTGGTATCCAGTAGGGAATGGGAGCAGCGTCAATTTCTTCGATTAGTGCCAACTCTCTTTCAGTAGTTGCATGGGACTCAATCCTACTACGCGCGCCTTTGTAGCTGGTTATGGCTGGTGACTCACCTTTCCACTTTAGATTCCTTTTCTCAATCGCATCACCGCATTTAGGACAGATAGTTTCGGACCTAAGGCCGCCACCTTCATCTAAAACTGCATCAAAGTATCGGAATGTGGTAGAGCAATGATTACATTCAAATTCGTCTGTCCAAGTTGTGTACTCAATGACGTCGTAGGACGCCCCTAGTGGTCTGTAGAGCCAGGTGAATATTGGTTTAGTTAGTTGCTCTAGCCTTAGAAGGGCGTCCGAGAGAGTGTCTGGGTCGCAGTGTTCTGTATAGTTCTTTGCAATGTGGCAAGCGGCAGGAGATAGGTCCGACAAAACAGCATTTCTGCCTTTCTGAAGGGCTGCAACACCAGTCATGCCTGATCCGCAAAATGGATCCAGGACTGTTTCGCCTTCCTCAGTGAAGAGTTCAATGAACGGCTTTATGGCTTCTGGTGGTACTTTGGTATGGTAAGAATGGGCGCGGTATTCGGAGCTACTCTTAGACACAATAACTCTTTTCGGGATATTCTGAATCGCGTTGTGGATATAGTTTGTCTCCCCCCTTAGATCTTCCTTAATTGTCAAGGCAGAGAAGTGGTGGTCTCCGCCCTCAAGATCTAGTGCGCCCTGTTGGGATCGCATTGTACGCGTAACCCATGCGGGATCAGCCTCAATTTTAGATTTCACATCCTCGGGGAGTTTACCTGAGCCGACAAGGAGGAGGTCGGTTGGGATGCCAAGGATTCCTTGGAGCTTTTCGGCAAGGGCTGTTGAGAGCGGTCGCAGATCTTTCTCGACATAACTTAGGTAAGCTTTTGATACTCCCAATTCCTCAGCGAGCTTATCCAGCGATAGGTTCTTTTCTTCTCTACGATTTCTGATGCTTTTTCCGACCGTCCAACTACCCATAGCTGCCTCCCAGTGTTGATGGGAGGGCATGTTAACAAAATTTGTTAACATGCTCTAGGGCGTGGATAGAACTTTAAGTGCTAGATTTCGTTCATTTTTTTGATTGCATCCGTCATGCGAACTCGGAACTCTTCGCTCTCATTCCAGATAGACGGAATATTTGCTAACCTTTTGTTTTGATAGGGCAATAGGTACTGATCGATACCTTTGTCTAGTGAATGCTCTGAAAGGACACCAATGATCACCTCGTCGACCTGGACGGTTAGTGTATCGTCCAGGTACCAAACTCTGCTGTCGAATAGTTTGTGGTGGTTGCGGCAGAGAGCTATTCCGTTCCATTCTTCATCTTCAGAGCGCTCGTCATGTACTGGAATTAAATGGGCGGCCTCAATGATTTTGAGTTGCACCTCACAGACCGCACACGAGTGGCCATATAGGGGTAGTATCTTCTGAGCGAAATGTCGACACCTTTCCCACCGCCGTTGCTCCACTATTCTTCGCTCATTCTTGATCTCAGTTAAGTTTTCTTGGTTGAAGTAGGGTCTACGAGGCTCGATCTCTGGAGCTTGTGCCTCTAGGTAGATTTGTAGACTTTCCCCTTTCAGATCATGGTTTTTGGCATATTGGTAAGCTTCCAATAGTCTTTCTAGGTGCAACGGGTGTACTGCGCACCTAACCTCTTCACCGATTCGATTGTTTCGTCGTGGCGAAGCCACCGCCCACCCTGTTTCGCTTGCTTCGTCGAGTAGCTCCTCCGTTACTTGTATGTTTTTGGAGTAACCTGCGTCTTGGTGCCCTTCAATTTGCCAGGATGTGAAAAGACCATGAAGCGGGCTATAGCCTAATAAGAAGCATCCATCAAAGTCTTCAATATTAAAGTGCTGAGTGCTTCCTTTTGGCGTTCCGGGTAGAATAATCTGACTTTTGTATTCGCCAGCAGGTCTTCCTTGCGCAGATTTATCGGGTGTGGTTGTCCAAAGGTATATTGCTATTCGTCCGAGTTTTTTTGAATCAAAGACAGCAGGCTTAGGAGCCTTGTCTGTTTTAATCAGAGCCATGTTTGGAAGGGCTCTTCTCAAAATCTCCTTGAGGCGGTCGGATTGCAGTACGTGATTTTCGCTCATATTTTCCCCTTGAATCGCCATCAGTTCTTTAGACACTTTCCAGCCGTTCTTGGTAACGCCTTTCATACTCTACCGGCGACAGATCGCCATTAGAACAGTGCGCCGGTGGTTTTTATAGAACACGTCCGCTCGAACCGCGTGCCGGCTGATATAGATCTTCCGCTTTATCCTTTCGCGCTTCAGCAGTTGGAAGAAGCTCTCTGTGGCAGTATTGTCGTGGCAGTTGCCACGCCGTCATTCGGGCACCAGCAGAGGGAAGTAGATGGTAGGGTATGCTGGTTGTAGTCGAGCAGGCGCTTGGCGATGTCGAGCGCAGTGACGTGGTTGTTCTTGGCAGGTTCAGCGAAAGCGGGGATGAATTCGTGGCTGGCACGGCGTTCTGGGTATGCGACTAGGCAGCCGACGACCTCAAGGCGCTTGAGCAGGTAATTGGTGACAAGAAGAGATTATTTGCCGACGCGAATCATGCATTCGTGGCCGAGCACCCGGCTAGATCGGTTTGACTAGTAGAATCTAGCAATATTTAGTCATGAGGAAAGCTATTTTGGTACAGATCATTCGAAGAGCCAAGAGTAAACATCTGGACCATCCAAAACTCATTAGATCGCAAACTTGTTAGCATTCTCTTCGAGCTCGTTTTCAATACTATTTATTTTATCTTTCTGCTGGATCAAGAACAGCTTCCCTTTTTTAAGGGCTTTAATGCCATACGAAAAAAAACCCACTACAAAGATCAAAGGAGTAAGAATATTTAAAAGCATCCATGTTTTATGCTCATAAATCTCATGAGAAGCATTAAAAAATTCCGCAACTATGGCCCTGTATTCATTGGGCATTTTTTGATTCTTTATTTTTTTTAAAATGCTGTCAAGATGCTCTCGAAGCCTTTCATCCGTGATTATTTTTGATTGAACTCGCAAGAAATGAGTAATGCTAAAGCCCTTAGTTGAACTTAAGCAGCTATTCATAAGACGACTAAGCGTGATGTACTCTTCCGATTTCTGATCTATAACGCCCTTCATGGCCAAAATCGCGAGCCGATCTCTCAACTCATACACGGCAAACCTTTTTCTGTTAAGGATAGCTGGCCGCAAAAACTTGGAGTTTATGACCATAGCAACCCAAACACAGATTAAGAAAATAAAAAGATTAACCATTACCATCGATTCAGCAGTCATCAGACGCCTCCAGCGAGTCGATGCCACTAGTTGTGTGCCGTTTGAGCTCTTTCAAATCCCCGGACTTAATGCCGTGGATAAGCTCTCTTCGGACCTCTACTAGAGCTTGGATATGACCCTTGTAAACCTTTGCCTGGTAAAAGTTAGCGGCTACGCTTATAGCTAACGCTCCGCCCAGGGGGATCACATAAAAGTAATCTATCGAAAATAGCGCCTCCAGGTATTTATCTAATGACGCCGACGATAGCTTTTGCGTTATGTAAAACATTTGAACGCAAAAGTATAAAAGTATTACCCCTACGATGTTTCCACTATTGACAAGATTATAGACCGCGTCAATCAACCTAATTAATACATCGTTAAAATTTGTGTTTTGTCGCCTTTTGGCTACATTCTTCTTTTTTGACAAAACAAAAGCCTATAAAAATTATATTTTTTATTCCATAAAGGAATACCTAATGAATGCAGGCGGCATTGTATCTTTTTCGCTCAAATAATTCACCCCACTGTACAAAATCGTGATGAGGGCTTTTCCCGTTCTCATATAGATACCCTTCAATCCAACAAGTAAACGGTAGCTACTTATAGCCAACCTATAAGGGGCCACAAAAGGCCCCTTCAAATAGTAACGACTAACTAACCGTTAGAGCGGCACCATCACTCACTCCAAACCAAATCCAACTCCTTCGCCGCCTTCACCTCATCCAGCCGGCGCACGGGCTGGGTGAACGGCGCTTCGGTGACGGTCTCGGGGTTGGTGTTGGCTTCTTCCAGGATCTTGGCCATGGCGTCGATGAAGTCGTCCATGGCTTCCTTGGTTTCGGTTTCGGTGGGCTCGATCAGGAAGCACTCGGGCACCAGCAGCGGGAAGTAGATGGTGGGGGCGTGCTGGTTGTAGTCGAGCAGGCGCTTGGCGATGTCGAGCGCGGTGACGTGGTTGTCCTTGGCCTGTTTGGCGAAGGTGAGGATGAATTCGTGGCTGGCGCGGCGCTCGGGGTAGGCGGCCTGGCAGCCGATGGCTTCGAGGCGCTTGAGCAGGTAGTTGGCGGCGAGGGTGGAGTATTCGCCGACGCGGATCATGCCTTCGCGGCCGAGCACCATGGCGTAGAAGTAGGCGCGCAGGAGGACGCCGGCGTTGCCCATGAAGGCGCTGAGGTGGCCGATGCTGGTGGGCAGGGTGTCGGTGTCGATCCAGTGGTAGTCGCCGGATTCTTCATCCAGGCCCGCCATGGGGGTGGGCAGGTAATCCAGCAGGCGTTGGGAGACGCCCACCGGGCCGGCGCCGGGGCCGCCGCCGCCGTGGGGGGTGGCGAAGGTTTTGTGCAGGTTCATGTGGATGACGTCGAAGCCCATGTCGCCGGGGCGCACCTTGCCGAGGATGGCGTTGAGGTTGGCGCCGTCGTAGTAGAGCAGGCCGCCGGCGTCGTGGACGGCTTTGCTGATGGCTTCGATTTGCCGCTCGAACACGCCGCAGGTGGACGGGTTGGTCATCATCAGGCCGGCGGTTTGCGGGCCGCAGGCTTCTTTGAGGGCTTCCAGGTCCACGTCGCCGTCTTTGCCGACGGGCACTTCGCGGACTTTGTAGCCGCACATGACGGCGGTGGCCGGGTTGGTGCCGTGGGCGGCTTCGGGGATCAGGATTTCGGTGCGGGCGTCGTCGCCGCGGGCTTCGTGGTAGGCGCGGATCATCGCGACGCCGGCGAATTCACCCTGGGCGCCGGCCATGGGGGCGAGGGAGACGCCCTTCATGCCGGTGACTTCCTTGAGGAAGTTCTGCAGCTCGTACATGCAGGCCAGGTAGCCCTGGCTGTGGCTGGCCGGGGCGAGCGGGTGCCGGTTGAGGAAGCCGGGCAGCATGGCCGCGCGGTTGGCGCCGCGCGGGTTGTATTTCATGGTGCAGGAGCCGAGCGGGTAGAACTGCTTGTCGATGGCGAAGTTCTTGGTCGACAGGTTGGTGTAGTGGCGCACCACTTCCAGCTCGCCCACTTCCGGCAGGCCGGGTTTGTGTTTGCGGCGCAGGCTGGCGGGGATCGCGGACAGTTGGTCCTCACTCACGGGCTTGGGCGCTTGCGCGGTGGCGCTGCGGCCGGGGCGGGAGTGTTGGAAGATCAGCGTGGTTTCGTTGCTCATGCCAGAACCTCCTTCAGGGCCTGCGCGAATAGATCGAGATCGCCTTCGGTGTGGACTTCGGTGCTGTTCACCAGAATCGCGTTCTTCATCGAATAATCCTTGGCGAGGCTGAGGCCGCCGAGGATGTCTTTTTCCGCCAGGCGGGCGAGCACGGTGTCGGCGTCCTGGGGCAGCGTGAGGGCCACTTCGTGGAACACCGGGGCGCTGAAGGCGCGCTCGACGCCGTCGAGGGCGCAGAGCTTGTCGGCCAGCTTCTGGGTGTTGGCGTGGCAGTGGCCGGCGACGCTGGCGAGGCCGTCCGGGCCCAGCAGGGAGACGTAGATGGTGGCGGCGGTCATGGCCAGGCCCTGGTTGGTGCAGATGTTACTGGTGGCCTTGGAGCGGCGGATGTGCTGCTCGCGGGCTTGCAGGGTGAGGGTGAAGCCCTGTTTGCCTTCCATGTCCACGGTGCGGCCGATGATGCGGCCGGGCATCTGGCGCACGTGTTTTTTCTTGCAGGCCATGAAGCCGAAGTACGGGCCGCCGGAGCTGAGCGGCACGCCCAGGGGCTGGCCTTCGCCCACGACCACATCGGCGCCCTGCTCGCCCCACTCGCCCGGGGGCGTGAGGATCGCCAGGGACGTAGGGTTGGTGACGGCGATCACCAGCATGCCGTTGGCGTGGGCCCAGTCGGTGAGGGCGTCCACGTCTTCCAGGCTGCCGAAGTAGTTGGGCTGGCTGATCACCAGGGCGGCGTAGTCGTCGCCTGCGAACGGGCTGAGGCTGTCCACCAGGGTCTGGCCGGCGTCAGTGCAGAACGGCACGGACACCAGCTCCACGTCCTGGTTGCTGACGATGGCTTCGCAGGCGCTGCGGTAGCGCGGGTTGAGCGCGTCGGGCACCAGCACCTTGCGGCTTTTCGATTTGCGGTTGGCGCGCAGGCTCATGAGCACCGCTTCCGCCAGGCCGGAGGCGCCGTCGTAGACGGAGGCGTTGGAGACGTCCATGCCGGTGAGCCGGGCGATCAGGGTCTGGTATTCGTAGATCACCTGCAGGGTGCCCTGGCTGGCTTCCGCCTGGTACGGGGTGTAGGCGGTGTAGAACTCACCGCGGGTGGCGATTTCCCATACCGCCGCCGGGATGTGGTGCGCGTAGGCGCCGCCGCCGAGGAAGCTGAGCGCGAAGCGGTCCTGCTCGGCGCGCTCGGCCATCAGGCGGGTCACTTCCATCTCGCCGCGCCCTTCGGGCAGGGCGTCGAGGCCGTGGCCGGCTTTCAGGTGGGCGGGGATTTCATCGAACAGGTCCTCGATGCTGTCGGCGCCAATCGCCTGGAGCATGGCCTGGACGTCGTCCGGAGTATGGGGGATATAGGGCATTGGGCGTTACCGGATAATTAGGTGGTAAACAGGATGGTCATGATGTTCGGCGAAGGCCGAGTTGCAAGTTTCAAGTTGAAAGTTGCAAGGGAAAACCCCGAATCGGAGCCGCCCTTTGCAACTTGAAACTTTCAACTTGCAACTCGCCCGCAGGGCGCTATTCGCTATCGATCTGTTCCTGATACTGGTCGGCGGTGAGCATTTCTTTGAGCTCGCCGCTGTCGGCCATTTTGATCTTGAACAGCCAGCCGCCGGCGTAGGGCTCGTTGTTGACGAGCTCGGGCTCGTCTTCGAGCGCTTCGTTGACGGCGACCACTTCGCCGGACACCGGCGCGTAGATGTCGGAGGCGGCTTTCACGGATTCGACCACGCCGGCTTCGTCGCCGGCGGCGAATACCACGCCCTCTTCGGGCAGTTCCACGAACACCAGGTCACCCATGGCGTCCTGGGCGTGGTCGCTGATGCCGACCACGGCGATGTCGTCTTCCACGCGCACCCATTCGTGGCTGTCGCGATAGCGCAAATCGGCGGGGATCTCGCTCATTGGTATTTCTCCTTGGCCGTGATCGTTATAACGGTTTGTAGGTGGCTTTGCCGTTGCGGACGAACGGCGCCCGCACCACCTGGGCATTGAGACGTTTGTTGCGTATTTCCACTTCCACGGTGCCGGTGGTGCCGGCGGGCAGCCGTGCCAGTGCCACCGCCTTGCCCAGGGTGGGCGAGAAGGTGCCGCTGGTGATTTCGCCGTCCGGGCCGACGCTGCCGCCGGGCACGTGCACGCCCTGGTGGGCGCGCAGCACGCCCTTGCCTTCCAGCACCAAGCCGAGCAGCTGCCGGTGGCCTTCGGTTTTCTGTTTTTCCAGGGCGGCGCGGCCGACGAAGTCGCGGTCGGCGTCGTCCAGCGCCACGGTCCAGCCGAGGCCCGCTTCCCAGGGCGTGATGTCCTCATCCATGTCGTTGCCGTACAGGTTGAGGCCCGCCTCCAGGCGCAGGGTGTCGCGGGCGCCCAGGCCGGTGGGCCGCACGCCGGCGTCCACCAGCCGCTGCCACAGGTCTGCGGCCTTGCTGCCGGGCAGGATGATCTCGGCGCCGTCTTCACCGGTGTAGCCGGTGCGCGCGATCAGCCATTCGCCGACGTACTCGAAGCCGAAGAACGGCAGCCCGGCCACCGCCTTGGCACCGGCCTCGCAGAGCACCTTTCCCAGGATCGCGCGGGCCTCGGGGCCCTGCACCGCGATCATCGCCAGGTCGGGGCGCTCGTGGATGTCCACGGCGAAGCCGCCGGCCTGGTTTTCCATCCAGTCCAGGTCCTTCTCGCGGGTGGCGCAATTTACCACCAGCCGGTAGTCGTTGTCGCCTTTGTAGACGATCAGGTCGTCCACTACCCCGCCACGCTCGTTGAGCATGCAGGTGTAGATCGCGCGGCCGGCTTTGACCTTGTCGATGTCGTTGGCGAGCAGGTGGCGCAGGTAGGCGCGGGCGTCGCTGCCCTGCACGTCCACCACGGTCATGTGGGAGACGTCGAAGGCGCCGGCGTGCTGGCGCACGCCATGGTGCTCTTCCAGCTGGGAGCCATAGTGGATGGGCATGTCCCAGCCGCCGAAATCCACCATCTTGCCGCCGGCGGCGAGATGGGCGTCGTAAAGGGGTGTGCGGTGACCCATGTCGTGATTACTCCAAATCCCGGGCCATCGCCGGGCTGTTCACGGTAGGGGTGAAGGATAACGGACCAGCGGGTGTAAGCCTAGGTGGGAAGGGGTTTTGGGGGTGGTTGTGGGGGCGGGCCCACAAAGGCCCGCTCACACAACGCCACCCACCAAGCCGGTCAGGGCTTGATGGGGGTGGACAGGTAGTTGAGGAAAGTGCCGCCCGTCGGGATGGTCAGGTACACCTTGCCGTCCAGGCCGAGGGGGATGTTGCCCAGGACCACTTCCAAGTCCAGCGCGTTCTGGCTGATCTGCTCGATCTGCAGGCGCCCGTCGTCCAGGAAGGTGACGTCGCCGGCCAATTCCAGACTTAGATCATAACTGTGCAGATTATGGGTCAGGGTGGCGGGTATCAGACCCGTGACTCGCGGCGCCAGCTTGGGCACGTCCAGGTAGAGCTCCAGTTTGGTGAGAAACTGCGGGCCGTCCTGACCTTCCACGATCCACCCTTTAACGCGGCCGTAGTGCGGCGCGCCGCAATCGCCGCCCGACGGCGTGCAGGTGTAGCGGATACGCATCAGTTGCGGCCCGGTGGGCGCCGGCGGCGCGCCAATCCCCAGGAGCACCAACGCCCCGGGCAACTTGGTGTACACCACGGCCTCCGAGATGGCGATGCGCGTGGGCAGGATATAAACCAGCACGCCGCCGTTATCCAACACGGTCTGGGGGA
>MRWF01006498.1_pt1 | contig 53621 bp, 40 predicted proteins | sample 1013331 | NCBI WGS metagenome assembly MRWF01 (sample SAMN06117577, study PRJNA244670) | biofilm metagenome | biome: Water; feature: Cathode Biofilm; material: Biofilm; isolation source: microbial consortium enriched at the cathode of a solar microbial fuel cell | place: USA: District of Columbia ... | reverse complement strand
GTGAAGTGCGTGTCGGTAGACACGGAGAATACTTCAACGCCCAGTTTCTGCAGCTCTTCGTACTTGTCAGCCACGTCGCCCAGCTCAGTCGGGCACACGAAAGTGAAGTCGGCCGGGTAGAAGAAAAATACCGCCCACTTGCCTTTCACGTCTGCTTCGCTGATCTCAACGAACTCGCCGTTTTTGAAGGCGGTAGCGTTGAACGGTTTGATCTCGCTGTTAATGATGCCCATTAAAGAACTCCTTGTTGATGGATTCATAAGTTAATGAATTTGTGGCGCCCACAGTACGGATATCGGCGATGCGGATAAAATTGATAATTCCCAAGCCAGGGATAGAAAAAACCTATCTCTGGCTTTTGAAGGGAATTTTTCCGCCACCCCGTTTATGGGGTCTTAACCAGCCAGTTCAATCTTTCCAAAGTCCAGAATATTTTCTTTCGGTGACGCTTTAATGGCAGCCACTTCTGCCCGCTTGTTCGCCAGGATATAGACGAAACAGCCAAAATACAGTGCAATCACCAGGGCACCAACCCACTGAATCCGCAGGAAATCCAGCTGGAACAGCATGGTCAGACCAACCATCGCCAGGAAATTGAACACCACATAGTTCACCCGCCCGAGGCGCTGGGCAGTGAGATTGAGGTTGTCGGTATAGAGCCGGATCAATGAATCCAGCGAGTTCACCACCATCAACACACCCACCGAAATCATGGCGAGATTGGTGAACGCCGCAATCTGCAGGCCTTCCGCGTGGTAGTGGTAAAGCACGGTAAACCAGACACCAATGGCGATGGACGGTACCACCAGCATGGCAATCAAGAGCTGCCAGGTGCGGATACCGCTCACGAAACGGGCGGTGAACTGGCCGATCATGATGCTCCAGGCAAACCACCAGAACAGGTAGAACTCATGGTAGTCGTTGATCGGCAGGGCAAACTGGTGGATGTTGGCGAAGTACTCGCCGATCAATCCGGCGGTGCCGAAGAAATCTGCCGGTGAGCCCGCACCCATAACGAACGCCCGGAACCACATGCCCACGATCAGGGCAATAAACAACAGGCTCGAACCCAGACTGAGGATGCGCACATATTTGATCTTGGAGCTGGAATAGACCGCCAGCGCTATCGAGGCAAATACAATGGCGTAGAACGCTGGCACCACCGATTCGCCATCACCGAGCATGGGCAGGTACCAGGGCAGATTCACCAGCAGCAGATAGGCGGTAAACGCACAGGTTCCGATGATTACCACGTTGTTTACGACCTTCACCAACGGAATCTCAAAGAACTGCACACGCGGCTCAATGATCGCGAAGTAAAAACAGGTCAGGAAATAGAAGCCCCAGATCAGGAACGCCCAGAACCCGAATTCGATAGCCAGGGGGTTGGCAAAGCCGTACTCAGGGCTCGCAGACAGATCGCCATAGCCACCGAACTCGGTCAACGGGAACATGATCAGCCCCACATCCAGACCTGAGGTGAACAGGATGGCGATAAAGGTGAAGGTGCGGACGGGCGTTACGCCGATGCACTGGATGTCCCACCATTTGTACAGGATCAGCACAATGGCGGCGAAGGTGAAGATCAGACCTGCGGATAACCAGAGTGTCATAACGTCCTCCGGTTACTTTGTTTCTTTGCAATGAACAGCATGGGTGTTCCTCCTCTACTTAGTAAGCGCTGCTTCTTTCGAATCGGACACAAACCCAGGACTTGCCTATCGGGCGCCCGAAAACGGCAGAACACCGTCGCGCTGATAGGGAAATCCTGAGGGCTTGCAAAACCCCGGGCACGTTGCACGCCCGGGTGGGATGACGACGCGCTATGCGAGCGCGCGCTTTGCCTGTCCCGGTCGCTGACGTGTCTGCCACTGGTCGTCCATCACCACAGGCGCGTCAGAAGGTTGCAGGGGCTCCCTGCCCCGGATCAGATCGGCTGCCCGCTCGGCCACCATGATGGTGGGCGAATTCAGGTTGCCGTTGGGTATGGTCGGGAAGATGGACGAATCCACCACCCTGAGATTCCGGATACCGTGAACCCGCGTCTCCGGGTCCACCACCGCCAGCTCGTCGGTGCCCATCTTGCAGGAGCAGGACGGGTGGTAGGCGCTCTCAACCGCCTGGCGAACAAACGCATCAATTTCCTCGTCGGTCTGGACCTCGGCACCGGGCTGGATCTCCGCTCCGCGGTACTCGTCCATGGCCGGCTGGTTGATGATTTCCCGGGTCAGGCGCACACAGTCCCGGAAGCCCTCGCGGTCTGCCTCGTGCTGCAGATAATTGAAGCGGATGGTCGGTGCCTGTTTCGGGTCGGCCGATTGCACATGCACAAAGCCCCGACTCTTCGGCTTGTTGTGACCAATGTGCAGCTGGAATCCGTCTCCATTGAAGGCTTCTTTACCGTCGTAGCGCATGGCTGCCGGTAAGAAGTGATATTGCAGGTCGGGCCACTCGACGCCGGCCTTGGACCGGATAAAGCCACAGGACTCGAAGTGATTGGTGGCGCCCAGACCGTCCTTGCGGAGAATCCAGCGAACACCGATCTTCAGCTTGTTCCACCAGTCCAGCTTGCCGTTGAGCGACACCGGCTGTTTGCAGCGGTACTGAAAGTAAAACTCCAGGTGGTCCTGCAGGTTCTCACCAACGCCGGGTAGCTCGTGCTTTACCTCGATACCAGCCTTCTCCAGTACCTCACGCTTGCCAATTCCGGACAGCTGAAGCAGGTGGGGTGAACCGATAGAGCCCGCTGACAGGATGACTTCCTCGGCGGCTTTCGCCTCGTGCACCTTGCCGCCCTGCTCGTAACGGACACCTGTGGCGGTTTTGCCATCGAGCAACACCTTGTGCACCAGGGCATGGGTGACCACAGTCAGGTTATCGCGATCCATGGCCGGGCGCAGATAGGCGTTCGCAGTGGACCAGCGACGACCGTTCTTCACGGTCATGTGCATGGCGCCGAAGCCTTCCTGCTGGGTACCGTTGTAATCATCGGTCTCAAAGTAACCGGCATCGGAACCCGCCCTGATAAAGGCCTTATAGAGCGGATTCTGCATGTTATTGCCGTTATTCACACCGAGCGGGCCCTTATCGCCCCGGTAGTCATTGCCGCCAAAGGCCCAGGTCTCGGCCTTCCTGAAATAGGGCAGGACGTTGCGATAATGCCAGCCGGTAGCGCCCTCGGAATCCCATTCGTCAAAATCCCGGGCGTGGCCACGGACATACACCATGCCGTTGATGGAGGAAGAACCACCCAGCACCTTGCCCCGGGGGCAGTGCATGCGGCGGTTATCCAGGAACGGCTCTGGCTCGGTCTCGAACTGCCAGGCGTATTTCTTGGTGTTCATGGGAATGGACAGGGCGGTGGGCATCTGGATGAAGATGCTCTTGTCGCTGCCGCCGGTTTCCAGCAGCAGCACCCGGTGGCGCGCGTCCTCGGTCAGGCGGTTGGCCAATACACAACCGGCGGAACCCGCACCCACAATGATGTAGTCGTATCGATTTTCTGTCATACGCGTTCTCCTGTGTGGCCTGCGATTAAAAGGGAGCGTCCAAATCTTCCATGCCCACATACACCGATTTGATCTGGGTGTAGTGAGCAATGGTTTCGCGCCCGTTCTCGCGGCCGATGCCGGAGAGTTTGTAACCGCCGACCGGCATTTCCGCCGGGGAAGCGCCGTAGCTGTTGATCCAGCAGATGCCGGCCTGGATCTGGTGAATCACCCGGTGAGCCCGACGGATATCGTTGGTGAACACGCCAGCGGCCAGACCCGTATCCGTGTTATTCGCGCGGGCAATCACCTCGTCCTCATCGCGGAAAGTGAGGACCGACATCACCGGCCCGAAAATCTCTTCCTTTACGATGGTCATATCATCGGTGCAGTCGGTGAAAATGGTGGGTTCCACGAAATAGCCGCCTTTGGAATCCTCCGGCTCGAAGGCCCGACCACCGTGGCTGAGAGTCGCGCCTTCGGATAGGCCTTTGGCGATGTAATCGAGCACCAGATCCCGGTGTTTTGCGGAGATGAGCGCGCCGAAATTGGTGTCCGGATTCATCGGGTCGCCGGGCTTGATATTGTTGCGGGTGCGTTCCAGCAGACGTTCGATAAAGCGCGGGTACAGATCTTCATGAACAAACACCCGGGTGCCGTTGGTGCAGATCTCACCCTGGGTGTAGAAGTTGCCGACCATGGCGGCGGAAATGGCGTTCTCAAGATCCGCATCGTCAAAGATGATCAGCGGGGATTTTCCGCCGAGTTCCATGGTGACGTCTTTCAGGGTGGAAGATGCCGCTGCCATAACTTTCTTCCCGGTGGCCACTTCGCCGGTGAAGGAGACCTTGGCAATCTCGGGGTGGTGGGTCAGCCACTGGCCAACTTCGGCGGCGCCCTGCACCACGTTGAATACGCCCGCCGGCACGCCCGCTTCGGTAAAGATTTCCGCCAGCTTCACCGCACCCATGGGGGTTTCCTCGGATGGCTTGAAGATCATGGCGTTACCGCAGGCCAGGGCCGGCGCGGATTTCCAGCAGGCGATCTGGATCGGGTAGTTCCAGGCGCCAATGCCGGCGCAGATGCCCAGGGGCTCCCGGCGGGTGTAGTAAAAATCACCGCCCAGGTCCTGTTGGTTACCTTCGATGGAGGGTGCCAGGCCGGCAAAGAACTCAACCGCATCGGCACCGGTGACCACATCCACGGCTTCTGCTTCCTGCCAGGGCTTGCCAGTATCGCGCACCTCTGCGGCAGCCAATTCATCATTACGCTCTCTCAGAATCGCAACCGCTCGAAGCAAAATCCGGCTGCGCTCGATGGCAGTCATGGCAGACCACTCGGCAAAACCGGCGCGGGCACTTTCAATGGCGGCCTGCTGCACGGATTCATCCGCCACTTCCACTTCGTAGATAACCTGACCCGTGGCCGGGTTCACCACGGGGAAGGTTTCGCCAGTGCTGTTGGCCAGGAAACGGCCATGGACGAAATTCTGAACAACAGGAAGAGATGCAGACATAGTCGGTAATTAACCTCGGTTCGGTGTCTTCAGGCCTTGTGGGCCGTTCGAATCAATCTCGGCTCAGGCGGTTGCCTGGGCCAGTGTCTCGTGGACAAATTTCTTGCAGAGCCGCTCACCGGCTTCAAAGCTCTCTGCCGGGTCCAGGCTCAGGGCACTGCGCAACCAGAACCCATCGATCATTGCCGCGGTTTGCCGGGCGGCCTCAGTCGCTGCGCCGGGTTCAAGCACCTGTGCGAAGGAATATCGCAGGTTGCTGTACAGCCGGGCGTTGTTGATCTGCTGCAGCCGCTTGAGCCCCGGCTCATGCATCGACCGGGCCCAGAAGCTCAGCCAGGTCTTGGCCGCCAGCGCCGAGCGCTGAAACTCGGAAAAGTTCGACTCGATGATGCAATTGAGCCGCTGTTCCGGGGAGCGGTCGGTCTTGGCCATGCGCTCCCGCAGTTCCTTGCCCAGTTGATCGAGCAGATAACGCAGGGCCGCCTCAATCAGACCCTGCTTGCCGCCGAAATAATGGCTGATAATCCCGGAGGACATGCCCGCCCGTTTGCTGATGCTCACAATGGTGGTGTTCTGCATTCCGAGCTCGGCAATCGAATGCATGGTGGCTTCGATCAGCTGCTGCTTGCGTGTGTCTTTGACCCCAACTTTTGGCATGGCGGCTTCGGTTACTCGTCTTGATTCCGGTGTTGAAAAGCAGCACCAATCAGCCCTGCTTTTTATTAATTGAACGTTCAATTAATAAAAAGCTTACAGAAGCGAGGCGGGGAATTCAAACCTGATCAGAAAGCAGGGAGCCTTCGCGCCACTCTGATATGGCGCGGTTGTGACGGCAGGAAGGGCAAGCAAATATCAGCTATGGCGACGGTAATCCGGGTCTGTCCAGCACACAGGAAGCGCTTCACCGGAGGGAAATGCGAGTTCGGCTTTTTTAAACAATTCAGGATCCTGCGCCTCCTCTCCGTAATGGAGGCTGCCTCGCACCTGCTGGCTATGGGGATCAAACAGCGCCTGTGTATCCAGAACTTCGATCAGGTGCCCGGTTGCTTTTTCAGCGACGAACATAGAGGCCTCCTTGGGAATGAATATCTCCTTTCAACGTAGCAGATGGGCCGCTATCGAGACAGGTGCTTGAGGGCTACGGAGAGCAAAAAGGGACGGGTGGGCAAGGCGGAGAATCTGCAGATATGAGACATTTCGCTACATTAAATATTGGTTCTCGGCTTTTCCGGTGAAGAAAGGCTGTTAAGCTGATGATCAGGAAAATAAAAAAGCCTGATGGCGATATAACGGGGTCTACTGTTGGTGATCCTCAGCACTGCTCTGCGTATCTTTTTACTGAGTCTGGCGACGTTCACGTCGCAGTTTGCGCATGCGGATAGCGCCCCGGTCACACTTGCCTCAGAAAAACCGATTGAAAGCCATTTCCAGTACTGGGAAGACGCCAGCGCCGAAGCGGAGCTGGCCGATGTTCGCGCCCTCCCCGATGCCGCCTGGCAGACCAACCCATCGGGAAAGGCCACCTTCGGGATTACCGATTCCGCCTACTGGCTGCGGGTTGAGGTGCAAAACCAGACCGGGCGCGACCAGCTGCTGATTGCCGAGCTGGGCTATTCCCAGTTTGATGACGTGGTGTTTCACGAGCTCTCCGGCGGCACCCTGCTTCGAGAATTCGCCACCGGGGACACCCGCCCTTTCTACCCCAGGGATGTCGACCATCCCAACATGCTATATCGATTCCATGTGGCCCCGGACGCCTCGAAAACGCTTTATATCCGGGTCGCCACCCAGGGCACGATGGTAGTGCCGCTGCAGATCTGGCAGCAGAATGATTTTTACGAAGCCGCTGCCAACGAGCAGAAGCTGCACTTTTTCTATTACGGCAGTCTGGCAGTGATCATCCTGATCAACCTGGCCGTGTTCCTGACCCTGCGAGAAAAGCTGTACCTGTACTACGCCCTGGCCATTTCAGGCTACTTCCTGTTCTTCGCCGCTGTGCGCGGCTATACACTTCAGCATATCTACCCGGGCGCACCGTTTCTTCACACGCATGTGCTTCTACTGTCGATGCCATTCCTGGCGATGTTCTCGATACTGTTCTGCATGGAGTTCCTCCAGGTGCGCTCTAACAGCCCCAGGCTGTACCGGGCCCTGCAGGCGATGCTCTTGTTTGAAATGCTGTTTTTCCTGTCTGCGCCGATGCTGGATTACGACACCGGTATCCGGGTGGCGGCCGTTTCCGCGTTCGCATTCTTCTCGCTGCTCCTGGTGGCCGGCCCTGTGGCCTGGGCTGCCGGTGTCCGGGCCGGGGTATTCTTCACGATCGCCTGGACACCTCTTACGATAGGGGTCTCGGCAACGGCAGGGCGGGCCCTGGGCCTGCTGCCGGAGAATTTCTTTACCGAGTACGCCATGCAGATCGGCTCCGGGCTCGAGGCTTTCATTCTCACGCTTGCCCTCGCCGACCGCCTATACCGGGAACGGGAACAGAAAATCCAGGCTCAGGCCGATATCCTCAAACAACAGAAGGCCCGCAACGAAGCCCAGACCCAATTGAATGAAGCACTGACCCATGACCCGGTGACCGGGCTACCAAACCGGAACCGATTCGAATGGATGGTGGATGAGCAATTGCGGCAGAACCCCAACGGCCGCTTCATGGTGGGCGTTACCCGGATAACGCAGCTCAAGGAAATCAACCGGACCCTGGGCCTGGACCGTAGCGAACGTTTGCTCAAGGCCATGGCAGAGCAGATGACCCGTTTGGCCTCAGGCCTGCCCATGGTTCATCAAACCGTCGATGCGCGTGGGAACGATGAGCGGGTATATCAGCTGTCTGGCGACAGTTTTGGTTTGTTGGTGAACGTCAGTAAAACGGCAGACGACTTCCAGTCGCTGGATAACGCACTTAAACAACTGGCGGAACCCGTGTTGCTGGATAACATCGCCATAGAGCCCAATCCCCGGTTCGGTGCCGCCAGCTATCCGGAACATGGCAAGAAAGCCGCTCTGCTGATCCGCAATGCCCATGTCGGCATGGAAATGGCGCCTCATGGCCCTTATCAAACCGGCCTGTATTCCCGCAAGGATGACATCTATGACGAAAGCCGGCTGACATTGATGTCCGACCTCCGGGAGGCACTGCACCACAATCAGACCGAGCTCTACTATCAGCCCAAAATCAGCCTGGCGACAGGTAAAGTGGTGGGTGTGGAAGCCCTGATCCGCTGGCATCACCCGGACCGGGGCTGGGTGCCACCGATCGACTTCGTTCCCATGGCGGAGAAAACCGGTGTGATCAAACACCTGACTCGCTGGGTGGTGGATCAGGCTATGAACGATCTCAAAGCACTCCACGAGATTGATCCGGAGCTGACCATCTCAGTGAATATCTCCGCTCGCGATCTCAGTTCTCCAGAACTGATTGGCCTGTTTGAAACCCGCATAAAGCGATATCAGCTACAGGCGGAACAGGTCATCATCGAACTCACCGAAACCGCGGCCATGGACGATCCACACCGGGGCCTGAAAGCCCTGAATGAATTGACGGCGATCGGGCTCAAGCTCTCAATTGACGACTTCGGCGCCGGCTACTCCTCACTCTCCTACCTGAAGAAGCTGCCCGCCAGCGAAATAAAGCTGGACCGCACCCTGCTGCAGGACATCGAGTCCAGCGACAGCGCCCGGATGATTGTGGAAACCGCCATCAGTATGGGCCAGGGCCTGGGTTATCGGGTGGTTGCCGAAGGCATTGAGACCGAAAAATCGGCACACCTCCTTGAATCTCTCGGAGCGGAAATGCTCCAGGGCTACTGGATTTGCCCACCGAAGCCTCTGGACGATCTCAAGGCATGGCTGGAGGTTGAAAGAAAGACACCGGGCCTCCAAGGACTGCACTAACAGTACACTTCTCGGGAAAGGATTGTTCTTTCTATGAGCCTTGATCAGATTCAGGCCCTTATCGACACCTGGACGGGCTTGGGCATCTGGCTGGCACTCGTTGGCGCCAGTGTTGCCTGGGTGATCTATGACCTGAAAACCAGCAACAGCCATATCGCCTCCATGATGCAGTGGGTTTGGGGGCTGACCGTGCTTTATTCGGGACCGATAGGCCTTGCCATCTACCGATATTCCGGGCGCAAACAGATCCCCACGGACAGTCTTGCCCGCAAGGGTTTTCGTTCGGTGGCCCATTGCTATTCGGGCTGCGGCATAGGCGAGATTCTCGGGGTGATCATCTCGGTTGGCCTGTTTGCCATGGGCAACTTCTGGGCAGCCATCATCACCTTTACCCTCGCGTATATATTCGGCTTTGCCCTGAACATTGGCCCGATGATGCAGAACGGGATGCCCTTCAAGGAAGCCTTCAAGGGCGCCTTCGTCGCGGAAACCATCAGTATTGTGGTCATGGAGTCCGTGGCAATCACCACCGACCTGTATCTGGGCGGAGAAGCAACCATGGGTGATGCCCTGTTCTGGTCATCACTTTACGTATCGCTCTCACTCGGGTTGTTTGCCGCCTGGCCGGCCAATCTGCTGTTGATCAAATACGGCCTCAAAGGCGGCATGGGCGACCCACGGGATGAGGACGCTGCTTCCCACGCGCACTGCCACTGACCGCTCCATGGCTCAGGCCTGCGCGGCAATGGCAGTGCACCTGCCAGGGAAGCGATCAGCTTCCGGCCGCGCGCAGGGCCTGGCCCAGGGCTGAATAATAACCCTGGAATGCACGATTAACCCGTTCCCGTTGCGCGCCAACCGGATAGAGCCCCAGTTTTGCTTCTTCGGATTCGCGGGTTCCGCTTACCAGAAAGGCATTCTTTACGTCGGAATCCTGCACAAAGGCTTCAAACGCCCGGGCGCAGAGTTCTTCGGGCAGGCTGAAGTACTGAATCCCGGCCGCTTTGTCCGCCTTCACCGAGCACCGGAAGAGCTCGCTGGGCTCTGCGCCTTCTTCGTCCAGCAAAACCGCTTTAAAGCAGGCCTGCAGACGGTCATTCAGAGGGTGGCGAACCGCATCGTCGCGGCGGAGCCAGAGTTTCGACGCAAACTGGCCTCTCTGGGCCTCACCGAAAAGCTTCTCACCAATGTAATGGTCGAAAGCGTGAAACCACTCGTGGGCAATGCTGCCCGGGCCTGCGTTCTTGGCCAGTGAGAAGCTGCGCGTGGCCGGCGTGTAGTGGGCCGACACGCCGGGCCGGCCGCCAATGCCGTACTGCAACGCCAGGGTGCCGCGCAGGGACACCAGCGACTCGGTGCCGCCAAGAATGGTCATCAGGTCGCACAGGGCATCGTAGAACAGCGACGCACTGCGCTGTTTCTCCGGCTCGGTGACCCAGCGGCCAAGCTCGATGGAACGGAACTGGAAACGACGGCGGACGTCGAGAAAGGTAACCGGCGCACTGGCACGATGGTCCGGGCCCCGACGGTAAAAAGATCTTGCCATGGCGCTATTGTACGATGAAAAACCAGGCTGTCTTTCCGACATCGGCAGAAACATCATTTGGCGGGATTGACCGGTTTTATGTGAATTATGACCGTCTGATTTTTCGCCGGCCTGTGCCACACTGCCTGAACCAATAATGACAATATCCCGAGTGAGTGTTTGCCATGACCGACACCCAGACCCATTACCGCACCTGCAATATCTGTGAAGCCATGTGTGGCCTCGAAATCCAGCATCGGGGTAACGAGATCCTGTCCATCAAGGGCGATAACAACGACCCATTCAGCCGCGGCCATATCTGCCCGAAAGCCGTCGCACTGCAGGATTTCTACAACGATAAGGACCGCCTGAAAACGCCCATGAAGCGCACCGCGGACGGCTGGCAGGAGATCAGCTGGGAAGCAGCCTTCGAGGAAATCGCCTCGCGGTTTCGGGGTATCCAGCAGGAACATGGCCAGGATGCCGTCGGGGTGTACCTGGGCAATCCGAACGCCCACAACTTTGGCAACGCCATCATGCTGCCGCGGTTCTTCAAGGCGCTGGGCACCAATAACCGCTACAGCTCCGCCTCCGCCGACCAGTTACCGCATCACGTGGCTTCCAATTACATGCTCGGCGCCGGCATGCTAATCCCAGTGCCAGACATCGACCATACCGATTTCATGCTGATCATCGGCGCCAACCCGATTGTCTCCAACGGCAGCCTGATGACCGCACCCGGCGTGGGCAAACGCCTGAAAGCCATCCAGCAACGGGGCGGCAAGGTGGTGGTGGTTGATCCACGGCGCACCGAAACCGCGAAAAAGGCCGACCAGCACCTGTTTATCCGCCCGGAAACCGATGCCCTGTTCATGCTGGCCATGGTCCACACCCTGTTCGAGGAACAGCTGGTTACCCTGGGCCACCTGGAAGACCGGATCGACGGGCTGCAGCAACTGGCCGGGGCCGTCAAACCCTATGCTCCGGAATCCGTGGCGGACGCCTGCGGTATGAGCGCTAGCGCCATCCGCGAGCTGGCCCGGGAGATGGCGGCCGCCAAAAGTGCCGTTTGCTACAGCCGCATGGGCGCCTCGACGCAGTCATTCGGCGGCCTCTGCCAGTGGCTGAACAACGTGCTGAACATTCTCACCGGCAACTTCGATAGCCGCGGTGGCGCCATGTTCCCCCAACCGGCCTTTGATCTGGTTCGGGACAAAAAGGGCAAGCCCAGTTCCTATGGCCGTTACGAGTCCCGTGTTAGAAAGCTCCCCTACTTCAACAACGAATTCCCCGTGGCCACCCTGGCGGATGAGATCCTGACCCCGGGCGAAGGCCAGATCCGCGCGATGATCACCATCGCCGGCAACCCCGTGCTTTCGGCACCCGGCGGAGCCCGACTGGAAGACGCCTTCGATGCATTAGATTTCATGGTGTCGGTGGATATCTACCTGAACGAAACCACCCGCCATGCCGACATCATCCTGCCCGCCACGACAGGGCTGGAAGTGCCCCACTTCGATGTGTTCTTCAACTCTTTCGCCGTGCGCAACACCGCCAAGTTCTCCGAGCCAATGTTCGAGAAAACCCCGAACCAGAAACACGACTGGGAAATTCTCCGGGACCTGGCCTTGCAGTTAACGGGCCTGGAAGACGATGGCGTAACGCCGGAGGCAATGCTGGATCTGGGCCTGAAACACGGCGCCTACGGAAAAGAGGGCATGAGCCTGGAGACCCTGAAAGCCAACCCCCATGGGGTGGATCTGGGGCCACTTCAGCCCTGCCTGGCGCAGCGCATCCAGACCGAGGACGGCAAGATCCGCATTGCCCCCGAGCTATACCTGAAGGATCTGAAACGCCTGGATGCCTCGGGCCTGTTGCAGGCAGATGAGAACAGCGAGTATCCGTTCACGCTGATCAGCCGCCGCCTGCCCCGCAGCCACAATACCTGGACCCAGAATTCACACCGGCTGGTAAAAGGCAAAAACCCGTGCACTTTGCAGATGAACGCGTCAGATGCCCTCAAAATCGGGCTTGAAGACGGACAACTGGCCACGGTTACGTCGGCTTCCGGGAGCATCAACCTGCCGGTGGAAATCGACGACGATATGTTCGAGGGTGTGATCAGCATGCCCCAGGGCTGGGGCCACAACCGGCCGGACACCGCCATGTCGGTCGCCCAGGGACAACCCGGCGTGAGCATGAACGACGTTACCGATTCCGGGCGCATTGACGCACTGACCGGCAACGCGGCGTTTAATGGTACGAGGGTAGCCGTACGCGCAGCCTGATGTGAGATATGGCGTGGATAAGTTTGCGCTTCTTGCTGAATAGGGGAAGGCTGTCAGTCAGTCCTGGTTGGGACTACGGGACTGATTGGCACGCAAGTAATCGTCACTGACTTCCAATTCATAGACAGTTTTCGATTGAACCAGGCAGTCGAGCATTTGTTTGCGTGCTCTATGATATTTTTCATCGATTACGGGACGATCCTTTTCCCACGTTTCCCGATCAGGCCACTGAGCATAACCAACCAGGATATTCGGTTTGTCTGAGGTATGGAGTCTTGAACCAAAACTGCCACAGTGCTCATAGATAGCTTTCGTCACTTCGAGCCAGGCTTCGCGAAATGAAGTCTCTGCGCCTTCCTTGATTTCAAACTCATAAACGGCAACAAACATTCGTTTCCTCTCTAAGTTCTAACGCCTTGGCTTTGCGGCGTGACAGAGCGCCAGAGTATGCACGTCCGACAACAGCCATTGGTTAACTGCTTGCATGCGCATAGCTATGCGCATAGGATCAAGCTTTGTATTCTAAATCTTCTGGGAGGCCCTCATGGCCGAACTCTATGACTCAGCCGCCCCCAAAAAGGCAGCGAACCTCTCAATCAATAGCGATCTTCTGCGTAAGACCCGGGAACTGAACATCAACTTGTCTGCCACCCTGGAACGAGCTCTGAAAGAAGAGCTTTCGAAACGCGAGGCCGCTCAATGGGTTGAAGAGAATCGCGCTGCGATAAAAAGCTACAACGATTTCGTCGAACAACATGGATGCTTCGGCGACGAATTCAGGGAGTTTTGATGGCACAGTTCGATGTGTACCCCAACCCGAGCAAAATCAGCAAGGCTCACTATCCTTACCTTGTGGATATTCAAAGCAGCCTTCTTAGCGATTTGGCAACTCGTATTGTCATCCCTTTGGGCAAACGTTCTGCCTTCGGTGGCGAAGCTATGCAAGGGCTCACTCCCGAAATCAGCTTTGCCGATCAAGAGCTATTGCTGTTAACTCCGCAAATTTCCTCCGTGCCTGAAAAACATCTCAAGACCCCTATTGGCTCTCTCTCACATTTCAGAGACCAGATCGTTGGAGCTTTGGACCTGGCTATAACCGGCATTTAACGCCCGCAGCATGAGCACCCTTGTAATGGAGCCAAAGACGCAATGAAAAGGGTGTCGCCCTGCCTGCGCTGGCTAGGGCGCGGTTGAACAAAGAGCCACCACTTCTTGAAGTTTAATGTTGCGAAACACCGTATCGGTTTGGGTAACTGAACTCTGTATTGTGGCGCCTGGAAGACTGCTCCCTCCGCTGGAAAATGTCCCAATATTCTGAACACCAACAGGTATTGGTACACTCATTTTAACTTGACGCTCATATTCGGTAACCGATTTCACCTTAATAACTGGCGCATTAGAGGTCGGCCCGAGTGCCTCATTACAAACCTCAGAGATTTGGGAGAGTATTTTCTCTGTACTACTGTCTGCTTCATCCACATAGGTGACTTGGATTCCAGCTGGTAGCGACTCGGTACTATAGCCAAGCACACTGTCGTACGACCTTGGCCCCGATGCGCAGCCGGAAAGAAAGAGCGCGACTGCCATAAAGCGATGAATTTTCATTCCAAGTCCATTAATTAAAACGTGTTCTAACGCCAATGTTCAGCGGCCGGTTTGGAGGCGCAACCGCGCCGGAAAACCGGTCCGGTGGAGGCCCGCCAGGGCCGGAACGAACTGCAACTACTTGTTAGAGCGATCTACCACTTCGTTTCCTTATAGCAGAATGTCCTCAACCCCTCAGAAAGTCGATCTGATGCAGCCTGTATCAGTGTGACGTCCGGGACAGCCATTGTGCCAGCCTCAAAGTACCGGAAACGGTGTTTCGTATATTCGTAACTCAATAGGTCAATCACGCCAAAATGAACGCGATCCAATTTTACCTCCCGTCCGATCTGCCTTCGCCGAGCTTCCGCACTCAGCGCTTTGAGATTGTGACCAAATCGTTTTCTGAGTTCTTCAATTGATTCACCGCGCCCCATCAGGAAAGCCTTGAACGATAATTCGATCGACTGGCCAACAAGAAAGTAGTAAGGCATGAAGTATTTGTCGTCGACTCCGTCACGAACGTATAGCGAGGCACGGCGGAAATCGTTTCCGTAACGCCACATTCCATAAGGAGTTGTACGTTCTGTGCTCATATAGCTCTAACGCCAAAATTCAGCGGCGGCCTTTGCGTAGCGAAGCAAAGCGAAGAAAAGGCCGTCCGGTGGAGGCCCATTTGGGCCGTAACGAACTGGAATGACTGGTTATGAATCTTGGAAAATAAAACACTGCTCATCATAAGCTTTGACATCACCGGCCTGTTTCGCGAGGCACATGCCCCCTTGCATTCTGAGCGACCCCTTTAAAAAATCTATGTGCAGAAGGAAGGTCATCGGGTCAATATGCCGTTTCGATACGGGATAGGCGGCTGCGGCAAAGTACATGTTTTGAATACGACCGATTAACTCAAAGGCCATTTTTGAGTCCTCGACCTCGACGACCACGTTACCGGAGATATCTTCACCATGCTGTCGCAATGTCAGCGACACTTGGATTTCATCCTTACTTCGGTCGGTGTCCATAATCCAGGTGCCATCAATTCGGACACCTCTGTACACCTTATCTGCGTACCAAGGCAAAAACCCTTTTCGGATAAACTCTGAAACCCCGATAAAAATAAGGGTTGCTATGAGGCTTCCCGAAATGCCGATTAGTAGAGACAGTGTTACTGGTTCCATCTATGTTCCCAAATCGAATTCATAACGCCAGTGGTAATGGGCGCCAACGGAGCGCAGCGTAGTTGGCGTCCCGTTGACCACCTTGTTGAGCCCTCAATCCAGCATGTCAGCCATGTGGCCGCTTGGAAAACGCCCGTGTTCTGGGCACTGAAAATACCAAACCATTGATCCGCCTTGGTCTGGACCGAAACCTGAAGGGACGCTTGGTTTACCGCAAACACGGCACGGCCTTGTCTGATCAAACATGGATATATCGATCCCATGCTTGGCTTTTTCCGGTAAGGAATCGAGAACTTTCTTTGTTCTGCCGAACTCCTCGGAAGTCTGTTTTTCGAACTCAGCAGCAGATTCCAAGTCTGCTTCTTTTATCTGAGCCAGAGAATACTGCGTCAGTTTGCCAAGAGCTGAGAGCTGAGCGGTCAATTCGCGCACCTGGTCTTGAGTGTGGGTGGTGACCTGATCTCTTGCGTCAGCGATATCCGCAGAACCCTTCCTTGCGAAGACCCAAGTAGAAATGGTGCCGAGTATCCATCCGACAATTAAGATCAAGATATCTTTCATAGATCCTCAGTGCTTAACGCCAGAGCGCACCGCCGCACTTCAGTGCCTCCGAGTGACGCTGCTTGTTAAGTTATCCTTTCTTTATTATTTCAACCAAATTTGGCGGCGCAACAAAAACATCTGTCTTAGCGACTTTATACTTTTTTAATATTTTGAACTCATCAGACAAAGCTAGCAAATCCGTCCGCGCTGTTTGATATGACACCCCATGCGAATTTTTATGTGACTTAATAGTATATTCTTGACCTGGGTTATCGAGAGCATTTTTTAGCAAACCAAGCTGCCTATGATTCAAAGCACCACTCAGCTTTGAATTTTCTAACAGTCTAGCTGCTCTTCTATACTCCCCAGTTTTATGGGCAAGATAACTATGAAGATCTCTTATAGCTTTTTTGATAACCTCAAGCTGATGAATAATAAAGTATGTAACATCATTGCTGTCAGTCTCAGTATGTAGGTAAGCATACATATACTGGGCTGGCGCCATTTTTATAACCCTAGATATGGAAATATACTCCATCAGCCAGTATCCTTCCCTCGCCATAATCCAATAAAAAAGGGCGCGAGCTGTTCTACCGTTACCATCAACAAAAGGATGATCATAACCAATCATGAAATGCACGACGATTGCTTTTATGACTGGAGGAATAAACTGGTTTTCTTTATCAAAGTCAGCATTAACAAAATCACATATCTTTTGGATCCGATCATCGAGTTCATCCGACGATGGCGGCGTGTGAAGCAACTTTTCATCATGAGAGTAGACTCTAATATCATCATCCTTTCCGCGAAAAACACCCATCTTCTCAGAGTCTTCTTCTGCAAGCGTATCCTCCGTCACAATACTATGGAGCTCTAAAATCATAGATTTTGTCAGAATCTCATCCTTATATTCCCTGATGAAATTCATGGCATTATAGTTATTGAGGATCATCTTTTCTGAATGATCGTTTGGAGACCTGCCCGTTCTAAGCATCTCCTTCGCGACCCTGCGAGTAGTAGACGCCCCCTCCAATTGGCTGGAATTAATAGCCTCTTCTATAAGCGAATTAATGAGATAGGTTTGCTTGGTTTTAGGATCTGAGATTTTACTATCAGCTTGTATCGCTCCTGTGGCATTTTCACTTATCCAGAGTATGTCTCTCATTACGGTATCTGGAATACAAAATTGAAACGGCTTTCCTCCCTTATCCCGAAAAGGAAGCTCTTTCGAAATTCTCGACCGGGACTCTCTCATTGCTAGCCAGTACAATTCGGCATCATACCCTTCGGGCATAGTGAGATGCCTGAGCTTATCCCAGTGCAGATAGCGTCCCTTAGAATCACAGGGTCCAATAGACCTATCGAAAAGCTGCGCGATCTTATCTCCGTCGCCGCTTTTAATAATTTCGAAGACTCTCTCTTGCGAGGGAGGGGAAACTGGAATTTTCATGCAATTCGCCCCAAATACTAATTTTGTTGAAATTAGTATACACCTCGACACGCCGGTCATCTACTAACTTTTCAAAAATTAGTACGAAACCCCAGCGATGGCGCTTAACAGCAATTAGACAGAGCGCTTCATGATTGCAGAAATTTGACCGCTTCGTTATTACGGCTTCTGGATCACAGTACGCAATGCCCATAAATTTATAAAACAACAGGTTAGCCCACGACACACCGCCTTTCCATGTAATCATTTGACATCTGTGATCCACTCCACCAACAATACTGTATAAATAAACAGCACTGGCAGGGAGCCAAGACGAATGAAAGGAAAACAGCCTCGCTTACGGGAGCAGGTTCGTGCGGTTATCCGCGTGAATCATTACAGCATCCGTACCGAAAAAACCTACTGGTACTGGATCCGTTACTTCATTCGTTTTCAGCAAATGAAGCACCCTCCCGATATGGGGCCCCACGAAGTCAATGAGTTTCTGACCTGGCTCGCTGTGCATCGTAATGTCGCGGCAGCCACCCAGGCGCAGGCCCTGAATGCTCTCGTTTTTCTCTACGACAAAGTGCTGGATAAGCCGCTCGGTGAAATTGGGGAAGTTATTCGCTCAAAAAAACCCCGGAAATTACCCGTGGTTTTGACGCACGAGGAAGCCATGCAGATTATCGACCGGCTTGGTAAAACCGACAGGCTGATTGCTTCCCTGCTCTATGGATCGGGCTTGCGGGTTACCGAGGCCTGTCGCTTGCGCATCAAGGACCTGGATTTAATGGCAGTGGCTGTTCCCCTCTCCCACGCTCAGCACGGATAATCTAGGTAATGTCGCTCGCCATCATCGCCATATATCCTCTGTACAGCGGGCTGTGCGCGCGGCTGCACAAGAAGCCGGCATTGGTAAGCGCGCTGGCTGCCACACCTTTCGACATACCTTTGCCACGGAACTCCTGAAGCGGGGAACCGACATCCGCACGGTTCAGGATTTACTGGGCCATGCGGATCTGCGCACCACCCAGATTTATACCCACGTCCTCGGACAAGGTTTCGCAGGGGTGCGCAGTCCGCTCGGCTAGAAGTCAGTAAGCCCTCACCACTCCAACTGAGCCCCGGTCTGATACTCAATCACCCGCGTCTCGAAGAAGTTCTTTTCCTTGCGCAGGGTGGCCTGTTCATCCAGCCAGGGCGACACGTTCTTCGCGCCTGGGAACGGCTCTTCCAGGCCGACGGTGCGGGCGCGGCGGTTGGCCACAAAGCGGAACTGTTCGCTGTGATACTCAGCCGAATAACCGAGAATCGGGTCCCGCAGGATGTAGTCCGCATAGGCCCTCTCGGCGGCTTCCGATTCGTCCCACATCTCGCGCACGGCCTTCGGATCGAAGGTGATGTTCTCCTCTTCCACGATCTGGTTGACCACTTTCAGGCCGAATGAGAAGTGCATGGCCTCGTCCCGCAGGATGTACTGCAGCTGTTCACCGGTACCACGCATCAGGCCCCGGCGCTGGAGGGCGAAGATGGGGCTGAAGCCGTTGTAGAACCAGGTGCCTTCGAACACCGCCGCGAAGAACAGGTAGGACATGATGAATTCCTGCAGGTCGTCCTTGTTACGCAGGTTCATGTCCGGGCGCATGGCCGCATCCAGCCGGCGGTTGGCAATCTGGATCTTGCCGTTGATGGCGGGTACCACGCGGTAGCGGTTGTAGATCTCGCTCTGGTCCAGGTTGAGGGTTTCGATGCAGTGCTGGTAGGCCCAGGTGTGCATGGCTTCCTCGTATACCTGCCGCGCCTGGTAGATCTGCAGCTCTGGCGCGCTCATCTTCTCCATGACCGCCAGGCCGATGTTGCGCATGGCCAGGATATCCGAGGTGGTTAAGTAGGCCAGCACGTTCTCGTACACGTGCTTTTCCGGCGCGGTTAGCCTGTGATGGTAGTCATGAACGTCCTGGGCCATGTTCACATCCAGGGGGGTCCAGTGGTTTTTGTTGGCGTTCATGAAGTACTCCCAGGCCCAGGGGTACTTGAACGGTGCCAGCTGGTTAATGTCAGTTTCGCCGTTAATGACTCGTTTGTCGTCCACGTTCACCGGTGCCGGGGCGCCGGGATGCGCCGCTTTGGGTTCAGTTTTTGGTTCGTCGTCCCAATCAAGCATGGTTTTGCCTCGAAATCGTTTAGTGAGCAGTTACTGACAGGCTTCGCAGTCCGGGTCGTCGATGCTGCACACCTGTGGCTGGGGCGCGTCAACCGGAGCGGTTTTCTCGGCACCGGTGGCACCCAGGGAGCGCAGGTAATAGGTGGTTTTCAGGCCACGTTCCCAGGCCAGCTGGTACAGGGCATCCAGCTTTTTGCCGCTGGGCTCGGCCATGTACAGGTTCAGGCTCTGGGCCTGATCGAGCCATTTCTGGCGACGGGCAGCGGCTTCCACCAGCCATCTCGCATCGATTTCGAAAGCGGTGGCGTAACGGGCCTTGAGTTCCGCCGGGATGCGGTCGATTTGCTGCACGCTGCCATCGAAGTATTTGAGGTCGTTGACCATCACGTTGTCCCACAAACCTTCGGCCTTGAGGTCACGAACCAGCGACGGATTCACCACCGTAAACTCGCCGGAGAGGTTCGATTTGACGAACAGGTTCTGGTACGCCGGTTCGATGGACTGGGACACGCCAACGATGTTGGAGATGGTCGCCGTGGGCGCGATGGCCATGACGTTGCTGTTGCGCATGCCATTTCTGGCGATCAGCTCTCTGACTGGCGACCAGTCCAGCCGGGCGTTGGTGTTTATGGCTAAATCCCCTTCCCTGCGGTTCTCCTTGAGCAGGTTGATGGAGTCGATCGGCAGGATGCCCTGCTGCCAGAGTGAGCCCTCAAAGCTCTCATAGGCGCCTCGCTCACCCGCCAACGAAGCCGAGGCGCGGATGGCGAAGTAGCTGAGTTGCTCCATGGCAACGTCGGCAAACTCAACCGCTTCCGGGCTGGAATACGGCAGGCCCAGTTGATAGAGCGCGTCCTGGAAACCCATGAGGCCAAGACCGACCGGGCGATGCCTGAGGTTGGAGTTGCGGGCCTGGGGCACGGCGTAATAGTTGATGTCAATAACGTTATCGAGCATGCGCACGGCGGTGTTCACCGTCTGTTCCAGGCGCTGCACATCCAGCTCGCCGTTGGCGATATGCGCGGCCAGGTTCACGGAACCGAGGTTGCATACGGCGATCTCTTCGGCACTGGTGTTCAGGGTGATTTCCGTGCACAGGTTAGAGCTGTGCACCACGCCCCGGTGCTGCTGGGGGGAGCGCAGGTTGCACGGGTCCTTGAAGGTGATCCAGGGGTGGCCGGTTTCGAACAGCACGGTGAGCATCTTGCGCCACAGCTGCTTGGCCGGGATTTTCTTGAACAGCTTGATTTTGCCCTGCTCCGCCAGCGCCTCGTAATGCTCGTAGCGTTCCCGGAAGGCGTTGCCATACAGGTCATGCAGATCCGGCGCATCGCTGGGGGAGAACAGGGTCCAGTCACGGTCTTCGCGCATGCGCTCGATCAGCAGATCGGGCACCCAGTTGGCAGTGTTCATATCGTGGGTGCGGCGGCGTTCGTCGCCGGTGTTCTTACGCAGTTCCAGGAATTCCTCGATGTCCAGGTGCCAGCTTTCTAGGTAGGCACACACCGCACCTTTACGCTTGCCGCCCTGGTTGACCGCCACGGCGGTGTCGTTGACTACTTTGAGGAAAGGCACCACACCCTGGCTCTGGCCGTTGGTTCCTTTGATGTGGGAGCCCAGCGCACGGACTGGCGTCCAGTCGTTGCCCAGGCCGCCAGCCCATTTCGACAGCATGGCGTTGTCGCGGATGGCGCCGTAGATGTCTTCAAGGTCGTCGCCCACCGTCGTCAGGTAACAGGACGACAGCTGAGAATGGCGGGTACCGCTGTTAAACAGCGTGGGTGTGGACGCCATGTAGTCGAACGACGACAACAGGTCGTAGAACTCGATGGCCCGGGCATTCGGGTCGTCTTCCCGCAGGGCCAGCCCCATGGCCACGCGCATGAAGAAAACCTGCGGCAACTCAAGACGGGCCTTGTTCCAGTGCAGGAAGTAGCGGTCGTACAGGGTTTGCAGGCCCAGGAAGCCGAACTGCAGGTCACGTTCCGGTTTCAGGGCGGCTCCCAAGCGCTCCAAATCGAAAGCGGCCAGGGCTTCGTCCAGCAGTTCATAACGAATACCTGCCTCGATAAAGGCACTCAGGGCCTGTGGATAAATCTCAGCCAAGGGCAAACTGATGGGCAGGCCCAGGGCGGCGGCATTCTCCAGACGAAGTTGCTCAAGGAGCAGGCGCGCGGTGACGGCACTGTAGTCCGGCTCCCGCTCAATCCGGCTGCGGGCGGTCATGATCAGGGCCGACAGCACGTCTTCCTCGGCAATGCCGTCATAAAGGTTGGTGAGGGCATCGTCTACCAGGGAATCCCCGTCAATTCCCTCCAGCCCTGTGGCGGCCTGTTCCACCTGCAGTTTCATCAGGCCCAGGTCCAGGGGAGCGATTTCACCGCTGGTCTTTTTCACGGTCAGGTGCGGGTGGGCCTCCACAGGAGCATGGCGGGCACGCTCGCGGGCGTGCTCTTCCCGGTACAGCACGTAGGCGCGGGCCACTTTCTGCTCCTCAGCCCGCATCAGGGCCAGTTCCACCTGGTCCTGAATATCCTCGATGTGCACCTTGCCACCCGCCTTCAGGCGGCGGCCAATGGCCTGGATTACCTGGTCGGTGACCCGATGTACGGCATCATTGATTCTGGCGGAGCCGGCGGCGGTGTCACCCTCGACGGCGAGGAAGGCTTTGGTCACGGCAATGCTGATCTTCGACGGATCGAAGCCGACAAGAGTGCCATTGCGTTTGATGACCTGGAGGGATTCGGTATCGGTGTGCGAGGTCGGCCGGGGTTCGGCCAGGGCTGAGGCAGACATGTGTGTTCTCCTGAATACGCGTTGAATTCCTTTCACCATCGCGTACGCAGGGGCACACCTCGCCATAGGAATGGCTGGGCATAACCGGTCTGCTCACCCTGAGTCGCGAAGGTGCAGTCAGGAGCTGTGAAGCTCCGTATCCCTGGCAGGTCTTCGGACTCAGGGGCGTGAATCGTTGGATTCGGCCTCGCTCGGCGACTTCCCGGTATCAACCAGTGTCGTAATGCCGTGCTTGTTCCCCAATACCGCTGCGCGTCAGTTCCGGAGTCTCACCGGATTCCCGATACCAGAATGTGTGGGGTGATCACGCGCTGACCGATTTGGTTACGCACTGATCACTACATCTGGTATTTGACCAAGGATGAAAACACTATATACACGATATCCAGAAGGAACAACCAGCAGAATAAAAAAAGGCCCCGGAGAGGGGGCCAAACACGTGACAGTATCAACTCAGCCAATCAGTGGCTGATCATCCAGGGCCGCATGGAGGGAAACATCTTCTTCCCATCAGCGGTGTAGAACAGCATGGACTTACCCGGTTTCTGGGAGCCGCAGCCGCAGGCCCGGCTGTGCTCCTTATCGTGGGCCCGTCGGTCCGCGGTGGAAAAAACCGGTTCGTGTCGAGACCGCTCGTTCCGGTCCTCAGCCGCCCTTTTAGCCGGGTCCATGGCCGCAATATGCGATGGCAACACGATCACCCTGGGCGAAAGCGCCTTGCAGGTCGGACATTCCGCCGGCTTGGCCGCATCCTCCATGGTAGCCAGGGTATTGAACAGGCCGTGCTCCCGGCACTTGTAGTCATACACAGGCATGGTGATTACTCCTTATCTTTCGACAACGGTACGTCCATGCCCCCGCTGACTTTCTTCTGGGGGCCTTCAGCGGACGGGTTGATGTCGAAGTCGAAGATGCCCGTGGGCAGCCAGAGTGTGGCGCAGGCATTGGGGATATCCACCACGCCGCTGATGTGGCCTTCCACCGGTGCACAACCGAGAATCGCGTAGGCCTGGGCCTTGGTGTAGCCGAACTTGGTCATGTACTCGATGGCGTTCAGGCAGGCCTGGCGATAGGCCACATGCACGTCCAGGTAATGCTGGCCGCCGTCCTCGTCTACCGAGATGCCTTCGAAGATCACGTAGTCGTCATAACGGGGCTTGATCGGACTGGGCTTGAACACCGGGTTCTTGATGCCGTATTTCTTCACGCCGTCCTTGATCAGGTTGACCCGCAGGTGAATCCAGCCGGCCATCTCGATGGCGCCGCAGAAGGTGATTTCACCATCGCCCTGGCTGAAGTGAAGGTCGCCCACGGAAAGGCCTGCACCATCCACGTATACCGGGAAGTAAACCTTGGAACCACGGGAAAGGTCTTTGATATCACAGTTACCGCCATGCTCACGTGGCGGCACGGTGCGCGCGGCCTCGGCGCCGGCAGCTTTGGCCGCTTCACCGGTCATCTGGCCCATGTGGGCGGTCTCGCCGTTGGGCAGTGTCGCCAGTTCCGGCACCCGCTCAGGATCGGTGGCCACCAGGCCGGCTTCCCGCTTGTTCCAGGTTTCCAGCAGCTCCCTGGAGGGCAGGCAGCCGATCAGGCCCGGGTGAATCAGGCCGGCAAATTCCACGTTGGGAATGTGGCGGGATTTGGTGAACATGCCGTTGAAGTCCCAGATGGATTTCTGGGCTTCCGGGAAGTGTTCGGTCAGGAAGCCACCACCGTTCTGCTTGGAGAAGAACCCGTTGAAGCCCCACTGGCTTTCTTCGAAGGTGCCGATGTCGAGGATGTCCACTTCCAGCAGGTCGCCGGGCTCGGCGCCTTCCACGCCGATCGGGCCAGACAGGAAGTGCACCTGGCTAAGATCGACATCCCGCACGTCGTCGGCACTGTCGTCGTTCTTGATCTGGCCGCCGGTCCAGTCGTAGCACTCGACGATAAAATCGTCCCCCGGCTTGACGGTGGCTACCAGCGGAATGTCCGGGTGCCAGCGGTTGTGGATTTTGTCGTTCTCATAAGCCGACTTGTTCAGATCGATCTTGATAATGGTTTCAGCCATAACGGGCGCTCCTTGGTGTTGGCTTGCACGATTAGGTAACGCCTTTACTATCCGGAATCCCGTGCCGGTGAGGTATTCGCGAAATGCCCCCGGTGCCTACGTCATTCGACGTATTGGTAAACGGTGACCGTGTTGCCCTTCAGTCCGGCACGGAACCGACGGCACTCAGGATAGGCCAGCAGTGCCCGCGCTACCGCCGGCTCCAGGCGCTGGCGAAATGCTCGCAACAGTTCCCTTGCTCCGTAGCGGGCGTCGTAACTCCGGCAGAGTTCAGCGCGCAATTCCGGCAACAGGCTGAGCTCTGCGTGCTTCTTGGAGAGCCGACGATTGAGACCTGCCAGCTCGATGTCCAGCAGGGCTTCCAGCCAGTTGTCGGTCAGCCGGTTAAAGGTGAGGATCTGGTCGATCCGGTTGAGAAACTCCGGGTCGAAATGGCGTCGCAAGGCAGCATCGCGAATGGCCTCGCCCTTGCCGGGCGATAAACCAAGCCAGCGCCGCCATCCCCGCTGGTATCGCTGTTGGTGGGTCTCAGCGTCCAGGGCACCGGCGTTGCTGGTCATGAAGATCAGGGTGTTGCGGAAGTCGATCTCCCGATTGCCGGAGGGGAAGACCAGTCGGCCGGTGTCGAGCACATTGAGCAGGGTACGGACCACTTCCTTGCTGGCCTTCTCGATTTCATCGAACAGCACGATGCCGGGTTTGCTGAAGGAACCCTGAACCTTGTCCAGATCAAACAGGCTATGGCCTTCCTTGCTGCCCACGTAGCCCGGAGGCGCGCCGGTGAGTGCCGCCGCGTAATGCTCCTGGGCCAGGGTATTCATGTCGATACGGCACAGGCCATCCCGGTTGCCATGAATGGCTTCGGCGATCAGGCGCACGGTTTCAGTCTTGCCCACACCCGTGGGCCCCAGGAACAGGTGCACCGCCAGCGGCCGGTTGTCCTCGCCAATGTCGGCTTTTACCCGCACCAGCATGGATTCCATGGCATCAAGGGCCTCGTCCTGGCCGACGATGTTTTGCCGCAGGCGGACCATGACAGCATCGGGCTCGAAACGGAACCGGGAAGCACGAACCGGGCCTGAAGCGGCCCGGTTCTTTTCGATGGACTCCCGGTTGGCTTCCAGCCGTTCGTTAATAAACGGCATCAGCACCTCCCGGGCTTATGCCCCTGCAGATTTTTCCTTGCCGTCGAACGGCAGCTCGCCCACCGGGCACTCGGCGGTACCTACCGTCTTCCGGGTCATGGCCTCCACGTTTTCCTGCGCCTTCTGGGCGTCCATCACCCAGGTACGGTAGAACTCGAACGGACAGTCGGCCACGCCCTTGTCGCCGTCCCCGGAGGCATGCACACCGGTGTAGCCCCGGTGCAGCAGCTTGAACAGGTGATTCTGGGACTGGTCGTTCGCACGGGCATCACGGATCTGGCTTACGGACAGCTGGGCATACTGAATGCCCATGTCTTCCTCACCGCATTCCCCGAGGGTACGGCCATCGAAGCCAATGATCGCGGAGTGGCCGAAGTAGGAATACACGCCGTCAAATCCGGCGGCGTTGGCCACCGCAACGTAACAGTTGTTGGCCCAGGCCATGCTCTTGGCCATCATCACCTGCTGTTCCTTGGCCGGGTACATGTAGCCCTGACAGCGAACAATCAGCTCCGCCCCCTTCATGGCGCAATCGCGCCAGATCTCGGGATAGTTGCCGTCGTCGCAGATGATCAGGCTGATCTTCATGCCCTTTGGCCCCTCGGTGACGTAGGTGGTGTCACCCGGATACCATCCCTCGATCGGACACCAGGGGATACACTTGCGGTATTTCTGGACGACCTCACCCTCGTTGTTGATCAGAACCAGGGTGTTGTACGGCGCCTTGTTGGGGTGATCCTCGTGTCGCTCTCCGGTGAGCGAAAACACGCCCCAGGTGTTCGCCTCACGACAGGCGGCGGAGAAGATGGCCGTTTCGTCACCGGGCACGGTGGCCGCGGTTTCCATCATTTCCTCGTTGTCGTACATGATGCCCATGGTGCTGTATTCCGGGAACACCACCAGGTCCATGCCCGGCAGGCCGACCTTCATACCCTTGATCATGTCAGCGATGTTGCGGGCGTTGTCCAACACCTCGGCTTTGGTATGCAGCCGCGGCATCTTGTAGTTCACCACCGCCACGCCGACGGTATCGTCGCTGCTGGAAATATCACCGTGTCTCATCGTTCTGCTCCTCGTTAAACCGCCAGATAGCTCGCAATCTTGTCCTGATCCGCTTCTTCGCGGCTCTCTTCGTGCACAATCGCGCCCTTTTCAATCACCAGGATCCGGTCTGCCGCATCCATCACGAAGCTCAGAACCTGCTCCGACACCACAATCGACAGGCCCCGCTCATCCCGGATGCGCCGAAGGGTCTGCGCAATTTCCTTGATAATGTTGGGCTGGATACCTTCCGTGGGTTCGTCAAGCAGCAGCACCTTGGGCCGGGTGGCCAGTGCCCGGGCAATAGCCAGCTGTTGTTGCTGACCGCCGGAAAGGTTGCCACCACGCCGGTTCTGCATTTCCTTCAGTACCGGGAACATCTCGTAGAGGTCCTCGGGTACCTTCTTCTCACCCACGGCGGCCAGGCCGGTCTCGATATTCTCCCGTACCGTCAGTGTCGGAAAGATCATCCGCCCCTGCGGCACGAAACCGATTCCGGCGCGCACACGCTGGAAGCTCTTCAGGCCGGAAAGGTCGTTCCCATCCAGGCTGACCTCACCGCCTCGCGTGGGGGTCATGCCCACCAGGGATTTCATCAGCGTGGTCTTGCCCATGCCGTTTCGCCCCACCACGGCGACTATTTCGTTCTTTGCCACGTCGAGGTTGAGGTCATCGATGATGGTGCTTTGGCCGTAGGCCACCGAATGATGTTTGATGCTCAGCATGATCAGTGCCCCAGGTAGACTTCGATGACTTTCGGGTCCGATTTCACGTGCTCGATGGACCCTTCGGAAAGAACTTTGCCCTGATGCATGACCGTGACCCGGTCAGCGATATCACCGACAAACTGCATATCGTGCTCGATCACCAATACCGTATGGTCCCTGGTAATCACCCTCAGCAGCTCGGCGGTTTTCTTGCGCTCGGTGACGGACATCCCGGCTACCGGCTCATCCAGCATCAGCAGGTCCGGTTTCTGGATCAGCAGCATGCCGATCTCCAGCCACTGCTTCTGGCCATGGCTCAACGATGCAGCCGGCTCATTCAGGGCCTCGGTCAGGAAGATGGTTTCAGCCACCTCCTCCACAGCATTGATCACCTCCGCGTCGCGCTTGAATCCCAGGGCGCCCATCACGCTGTGTCCCTTTGGGTAGGACACTTCAAGGTTTTCAAAGACGGTCAGGTCCTCGAACACGGACGGGGTCTGGAACTTCCGGCCCACACCCGAGTGAACAATCTGGTGCTCCTTGAGCTTGGTAAGCTCCTTACCGTCAAACTTGATGGAGCCGGACGTGGCCTTGGTCTTGCCGCAGATCAGGTCCAGAACCGTGGTTTTACCGGCACCGTTGGGGCCGATGATGACCCGGATTTCCTTGGGATCGAGGTAGAAGGACAGGTCATCCACGGCCTTGAAGCCATCGAATGACACGGTCAGGCCTTCGACCGCCAGCAGGAAATCCCCACTTTTGCTTTTGGCTGCACTCATCACGATTTCTCCGGGCTGTAGGAATCGATCATCGGATCGTAATCAGGAGTCTTCTCAGCGGTCGGCTTCGGCTCTGCGGCTTTTTCCGCGGGCTTGGCCTCCAGCTGTGCACCCTTGTTGCGCTTGAAGATCTTGTCTTCCAGAGGCATGACGTAGGTCTGATACAGGCCGGCCAGACCGTTCGGGAAGGCCAGTACGACACCGATAAACAACGCACCCATGGCAAACGGCCAGAGTTCCGGGAAGGATTCCGAGAAGCCACTCTTGGCGGCATTCACCAGCAAGGCACCGTAGACCGCGCCGAGGATGGACAACCGGCCACCCAGGGCACAGAAGATGACCATCTCGATGGAAGCGACGATGCCGATGAACGACGGCGACATGAAGCCGACAATCAGGGTGAACATGGCACCACCGACGCCGGCAAAAGCCGCTGCCAGGCAGAACACGAAGATCTTGAAGGCGGCAACGTCATAGCCGGAAAAACGCACTCGGTTTTCCTGGGCGTTCATGGCCACAAGGATGCGGCCCAGCTTCCGGTTCTGGACCAGGCGCGCCACAAACAGGCAGAGGAACAGCATGCCAACACAGACAAAGTACAGGATGGTCCGGGCCTCATCGGTGCGGATGTCCCAGCCGTTCAGCGTCTGCAGATCGGTAATGCCGTTCACACCGCCGGTATAGCCCTGCTGTCCGATAATCAGGATCGTCAGGATTGCGGCAATGGCCTGGGTGATGATGGCGAAGTACACGCCCCCCACCCGCCGGGTAAACATGGCGAAGCCGATAACGAACGCCAGCAGAACCGGCACACCGATCACCGCAAGCAGGGTGAAGGAGAAGCTGTGGAACGGTTCCCAGAACCAGGGCAGCTCGGTGAGCTGGTTCCAGTCCATGAAATCCGGGATGCCGGGGGTGGACTGGATGGCGGTGGCCTCCGGAGTGGAGGCCTCCAGCTTCAGGAACATGGCCATACAGTAGCCGCCAAGGCCAAAGAACACACCCTGGCCCAGGCTGAGAATGCCGGCCTTGCCCCAGCACATCACCAGGCCAATGACGACAAAGGCGTAGGTCAGGTACTTGCCCACCATGTTCAGGCGGAATGGGTCCAGCGCCAGTGGCAAAAGCACCACCAGCAACACGGCCAGTGCGACGTAATACAGTCCCTCGCGGGTGGCAAACCATTTCAATGGGGATGAACTCTTCATGACAATCTCCTAGCGACGGACCTTGAGGGCCATGAGTCCTTCTGGACGCAGCATCAGGATGCCGACGACGACCAGCAGGGTGAGCACCTTGGCCATGGAACCACTGAGGAAGAACTCCATGGTGGACTGGGCCTGGGATATACCGAAGGCGGACACAATGGTGCCGATCAGGCTCTGGGCACCGCCAAACACCACCACCAGGAAGGTGTCTACGATATAAGCCTGGCCAGAGGACGGACCGGTGGAACCGATCATGGTGAAGGCAGCACCCGCGACGCCGGCGATGCCACACCCGAGAGCAAAGGTGGCTCGGTCGATACCGGCACTGTTGATACCAACGGCTTCAGCCATGGGGCGATTCTGAACCACAGCCCGCACTTTCTTGCCATAGCCGGATCGGTACATCAGGAAATACACGCCCACGGCAATGGACAGCGCGATGATCATCACGAACAAGCCGTTGATGGGCAGCTCCACCAGGTCAGTCACCTGGATCGCCCCCATCATCCACTCGGGCAGGTCCACACCCACTTCCCGGGCGCCAAAGATGGATCGGTAAGCCTGCTGCATGATCAGGCTCAGACCCCAGGTGGCCAGAAGGGTATCCAGTGGTCGGTGATAGAGTCGCCGTATCATGAGCCATTCGACGAATGCCCCCAGGGCAGCACAAATCAGGAAAGCCAGAACCATGGCGACGAAGAAGTAGCCGCCAAACAGGCTCGGCAGATAGGACTGGAAAAAACCGGATGTCAGGTAGGTTGTGTAGGCGCCGAGGATCATGAACTCCCCGTGGGCCATATTGATCACCCCCATCTGACCAAAGATGATGGCCAGGCCCAATGCCATCAGTACGAACACTGAAAACAGGGAGAGCCCGGCAAACCCCTGCATGGCAAATATCGACATCAACTCACTGCTGGTGTAGCCATCAAACATGACCCTTACTCCCCTTTAGACCAACTTACCCTTCAAACCCTTAATCTTGTGTTCAGAGGCAACGGATGCTGGCGCCCGGGGGCGCCAGCAGTCCGGGCTTATTGGTAGCCTTCCGGGAACGGGTCCGGTTCCATCAGTTCTTCGGTCTCGTAGACAACCTTGTACTGGCCGTCAGGTTGAGCCTGGCCGATACGGGTCTTGGACCACAGGTGATGGTTTTCGTGGATGCGCACGTAACCTTCTGGCGCTTTGGTGAACTCAATGCCTGCGAATTCTTCACGGATCTTGTCGATGTCGAATGAGCCGGCTTTTTCAACCGCAGCTTTCCACAGCCATGGGCCGAGATAAGCCGCCTGGGTCACGTCACCGATGACCATGTCATCGCCGTAGGCTTCCTTGAAGGCCGCAACAAATTCCTTGTTGTTGGGGTTATCGAGGCTCTGGAAATACTTCATGGAGGCGTAGATGCCGTCCACGTTCTCACCGCCGATACCGCGGATTTCGTCCTCGGTCACGGAGATGGTCAGCAGAAGGGGCTTCTCATCAGTGAAATCGATACCGGCCGCTTTCATCTGCTTGTAGAAGGCCACGTTGGAGCCACCGACAACCGAGGCAAAGATCACGTCCGGCTTGCGCAGCTTGATCTTGTTGATCACCGAGTTGAACTGGGTGTGACCCAGCGGATAATACTCCTCGCCAGAGACCTTGAGGCCCAGCTTGTCCTCGATGTGCTTGCGGGCGATCTTGTTCGAAGTACGGGGCCAGATGTAGTCCGATCCGAGCAGATAGAAGCTTTTGGCACCCTTGGTTTCTGCGGCCCAGTCGATACTGGCAAGAATCTGTTGGGTCGCTTCCTGGCCGGTGTAGACCACGTTGGGCGACTGCTCAAGACCCTCGTAGAAGGTGGGATAATAGAGCATGCCGTTGTATTGCTCGATAACCGGGAGAACGGCCTTGCGGGAAGCCGAGGTCCAGGCGCCGAAGATCGCAGCAACGTTGTCCTGGCGCAGTAGCTTCCGGGATTTTTCAGCGAAGGTCGGCCAGTCACTGGCGCCGTCTTCCTGAACGAATTCAATCTGGCGGCCCAGGACACCACCGGAGGCGTTGATCTGGTCAATAGCCAGCTTTTCCGCCTGAACCGAGCCAATCTCACTGATCGCCATTGTGCCGGTGATGGAGTGCAGAATGCCGACCGTAACGGTGTCATCCGTCACCGCCAGACCAGTCGTGTTGACCTCTGCTGTGGCCGGCACTGCCGCCTGTGCCGACGTCGCAAGCATGACGGAAGCCGCCAGCGTCATCAGGCTCTTTTTCAGCCCCAGTCCCTTACCGAACGACCGCCCGTTGGCGGCTTGATCTGTCGTATCCATGGTGATTCCTCGCAGTTTTTGAAGTCCGGATCCGCGCTTCCCTTCGAAAGCACAGTGCCCACGAGAATCATTCTGCTCGGCACCCGTACAGGTGCCCATTCGGCAATCGCCCCAGCGCGCTACGTCATTTGACGCATTCCTGTAACCAACAGGACAGGCTAAAAACGCAGGCATGCAGAAGAAGAACATTCCTGCACCGGTCTATGGCACGGATATTGTTCCGGCTTTCTCATCCGGTGCATTTCAGCTTGAAGCTGCACTAACGCGGGGCACTCAAACACCAAAGGCAAGGCAGTCATGGCGGCAAGACAGAATATTTTTCGGGTTCGGCGCAGCTACAACCAGTGGGTAGCCAACCAGACCCTGGAAGACTATGCGCTTCGCTTTACCGCCAAGAGTGCCCGGCGCTGGTCCGCGGCCCGGGTAAGCAACACAGCCCTGGGCGCCATCTCCTTTCTGGCACTGGAAGCCATCGGCGGCTCCATTACCCTCCACTACGGATTCGACAATGCGGTCGCCGCGATACTGGCCGTCAGTCTGGTGATCTTCCTCACCGCCATCCCGATCAGTTACTACGCGGCCCGTTATGGCGTCGACATTGACCTGCTGACTCGCGGTGCCGGCTTTGGCTATATAGGCTCCACCATCACCTCGCTGATCTACGCCTCGTTCACGTTTATCTTTTTCGCCATCGAGGCCGCCATCATGGCCATGGCGCTGGAAATGCTGTTCGGGGTTCCCCTGGTTCTCGGCTACCTGATTTGCTCCGTGGTGATCATTCCCTTTGTAATCCACGGGATCACCACGATCAGCCGGTTCCAGGTCTGGACCCAGCCAGCCTTCATTTTTCTCCAACTGGTGCCTTTTGTTTTTATTGTTTACGCCGATGCCTCTTCAGTCAGCGACTGGACACAGTTCGAGGGACTTAACCCGGTTGATTCCGGTGGCTTCAGCATCGTTATGTTCGGGGCTGCGGCGGCTGTGGTGTTCTCATTGATTGCCCAGATCGGCGAGCAGGTGGATTTCCTGCGCTTCATTCCAGAACCCCGCAATGCCCGGGAAAAGCGACGTTGGTGGGCCGCCGTTATGGCAGGCGGACCTGGCTGGATTGTGATCGGCATGTTGAAAATCCTGGCGGGCTCCTTTCTTGCGGTTCTTGCCCTGAAACAGGGCGTTACCGCCTCGGAGGCGGCTGATCCTACCCAGATGTATCTGATCGCCTTCAATTACATTACCCATTCGCCCGAGATCTCCCTGGCGATGGCGGGCATTTTCGTCATTCTTTGCCAGCTCAAGATCAACGTTACCAATGCCTATGCCGGCTCCATCGCCTGGTCCAACTTCTTCTCGCGACTCACCCACAGCCACCCCGGACGAGTTGTCTGGCTGTTTTTCAACGTCGCGATTGCCTTGCTGGTGATGGAACTGGGTGTTTACCGGGCGCTGGAGGAAACCCTGGGTTTCTATGGCATCGTCGCCATTGCCTGGGTTGGTTCGCTGGTGGCGGATCTGGTGATCAACAAACCACTGGGGCTCAGTCCCGCACACATTGAGTTCAAACGTGCCCACCTGTACGACATCAACCCGGTCGGCGTTGGTGCCATGCTGACGGCCTCTGTAGTAGGAATCATCTGCCACACCGGCATACTGGGCGTCTATCCGGAGGCTCTGTCCCATTTTATCGCCATGGGAGTCGCGCTGATCATGGCGCCTCTGATCGCCTGGAAAACCGGTGGCCGTTTCTACACAGCACGGCCATTCGTCCCCATCGCTACTGACCATCAGCTCGTGCAATGCACGATTTGTGAACATCACTTCGAACCGGAAGATCTCACCCATTGTCCCGCGTATGACGGCACCATCTGTTCACTGTGCTGTTCACTCGATGCCCGTTGCGCAGACGCCTGCAAACCGGGGGCCGGATATCAGGAACAGCTCAATCAGTTTCTCGGGAGCCTGATGCCAAAACCGGTCTTGGCCGGTCTGCGCTCAAGGCTCGGGCATTTTCTGAGCCTGCTGGTGCTCATCAACGGCCTTTCCGGCCTGCTGCTGTCCCTGATCTATTTCAAGACGCCGGTCGCTTCACCCGCTGAAGGCATTCTTTTATCGGTAACCCTGTGGAAGGTGTTCTTCATTCTGGTGATCGTGACCGGCGTGATCTGTTGGCTGTTCGTGCTCGCCCACGAAAGCCGGGTGGTGGCCGAGGAAGAGTCCCGTCGCCAGAATCGCCTCCTGATGGAAGAGATCGTCGCCCACGAACGGACCGACCAGGCTCTTCAGCAGGCAAAGGAACAGGCGGAGGCCGCCAACGGGGCGAAAAGTCGCTACTTGACGGGGATCAGTCACGAACTCCGTTCCCCGCTCAATGCCATCCTCGGCTATGCCCAGTTGATGGAAAACGACGAGACCATTCCCTCCCACCGCAAGGAAGCCCTCGGCGTCATTCGCCGCAGCGGTGAGTACCTCGCCGATCTGATAGAGGGGCTGTTGGATATTTCCAAGATCGAGGCTGGCCGCCTGGACCTGCACCGCGATCAGGTTCGAATAGAGCTGTTGATGGAGCAACTGGTGACCATGTTCCGCCTGCAGGCAGAAGATAAAGGCCTGGCCTTCGATTACCACTGCCCCAACCCGCTTCCGGAAATGGTCACCACCGATGAGAAGCGGCTGCGCCAGATTCTGATCAATCTTCTCTCCAACGCCATCAAATACACGGATCGGGGCGGCGTCTCCCTGACCCTGCGTTATCGCAGTCAGGTCGCCGAGTTCACCGTACGCGATACCGGGGAAGGCATAGCCCCTGAGAATGTGGAACGCATCTTCCGACCCTTCGAACGTATCCGGACACCGGGGCAAAGCCGGGCCGGCACAGGCCTGGGTCTGACCATTACCCGCCTGCTCACGGAAATCATGGGTGGCGATATCTCGCTGGAGAGTGTACCGGGCCAGGGTAGTGTCTTCCGGGTCAGTCTGATGCTATCAAGCCTGCATTCTTCGACACCCCGCTCGATATCAATGCCGGCCAAGCGCATCTACGGTTACCACGGTTCGCGGCGAAAGGTACTGCTGGTGGATGACGATGTGTCCCACCGCCAGGTCATGCGGGCCATGCTCTCGCCACTGGGCTTTGAAATCGTCGATCTTGGCAATGCTCTGCAGGTTTTGGCAACCATTGAGGCTGAACGCCCTGACCTTGTGCTTCTCGACGTGTCCATGCCGGGCCAAAGCGGCTGGGAAGTCCTGGCAATGCTACGACAGCACAAGCACACCATGCCTGTCGTGATGGTCTCTGCCGACGCTAACGAGGGCCACCACGCCGCAGACTCACCGCGTCTGCACGATGGCTACATCATCAAACCGGTTCGGCTGAACCTGTTGCTCGACACCATTGCCAGCGTGCTGGATCTCAATTGGCGATTCGATAAGAGCCCGGATCCCATGGCGGCTATTCCAGCACCCGACCATGGCGTTTTGCCTTTACCCAAAATGGAGCATCGCCTGGCTCTGGCCACTCTGGCCCGGATCGGACACCGGAAAGGCCTGCTTGAGGCATTGCATGACCTGAAACACAGCGGCGAGGCGGCCGAACCCTTTGCGATTGAGCTCACCAGACTCACCAACGATTTCCAGTTTGAGAAAATTCTTGAACTACTCGAGGTAGCCGAACATGAAGCTTCATAATGACCGGAAGACTGTCGTGATGGTCGTAGATGACGCAGTCGACTCCATTCGAATGATCAACGATGCCATGGAAGAGGCAGGTATGACGGTGCTCGTTGCGCTGGAAGGAAACCAGGCCCTTACGATAAGCCAGAACATCACCCCGGATGTGGTGTTGATGGACGCTTTGATGCCCCATATGGACGGCTTTGAAACCTGTCGTCGATTGAAAGAGAACCCTGCGTTCGCCGATATTCCTATCATCTTCATGACCGGTCTAAGCGATACCGAGCACGTTGTTATGGGGCTCAACGCCGGTGGCGTGGATTACGTGACCAAACCGATTAACACCACCGAACTTCTGGCCAGAATGGATGTACACCTGACGAACGCCCGCATGACCCGCAGTGCTCGTAGCGCCCTGGATACGGCCGGTCAGAACCTGTTTGCGGTGGACCGCGAGGCGAACTTGCTGTGGGGCACGCCACAGGTTTGCCAGTACCTGCCCGACGCAGCGCATCCCGAATTCCCCGAGGTACGTGCCAGACTGGAGGAATGGCTGGGCCACCGTCCCGAGCCGGGCCACAGCATGCCAGTCGAAATCATGGGCATCGACAGAACGGTAGAGTTTCTTGCCCTTGTGGATAACCGGGAATACCTGCTGCGGCTGAAAACACCACAGAACCAGAACAGCGCAACAGCAGCCCTGCGGCAACGGTTCGAGCTGACACTGAGAGAATCCGACGTGTTACTCTGGATCGCGAACGGCAAGACCAACCGGGAGATAGGCCAGATCCTGGATATGAGTCCCCGAACCGTTAACAAACACCTGGAGCAGGTATTCCGGAAACTGGGCGTAGAAAACCGGACGGCGGCCGCAGCCAGTGCAATCCGCTTGCTCGCAATCCAGTAATGGCCTCGGGCACTTTTGCTCATAGCGTCTGTCCATCGGGGTACTGTGATCTTGAAAGCGAGAAGCTCGATGAGAAAGACTGCCACATTTTTATCAGTGCTGGTTCTGATGGGCCTGTCAGGGCTGTTGTTGGCACAGACACCATCCCCGCTCACACCTTTCTCGGAAATGCAGTCCCTGAATGATGGCTGGGAGCCTCTGGAATTCCCCAAGATAGATCAGCTCAGCCGCTATGAACTGACAACCGAATACGGTCAGCAGGTCGTGCGGGCGACCACGGACGGCGGTGCGTCGGGACTGATCGCACGGGTCAGGCTGGAGCCAACCGATTCGCTGATTCTGCAATGGCGCTGGAAGGTCTCGAATGTCTTCGAAAACGGGGATGCCCGGGAAAAGTCCGGGGACGATTACCCGGCCAGAATCTATGTGGCGTTCGAGTTCCAGCCCGAGAAGGCGGGGTTTTTCGAGCGCGCCAAACGCAAGACAGTCGAGGTGTTATTCGGTGAGTCCCTGCCGGGCAATGCCCTCAACTACATCTGGGCCAATACTCTCCCGAAGGGCGAGATTGTGCCCAACCCGTACACCGAGAAAACCATGATGATTGCCGTGAATTCCGGATCAGAACAGGTCGGCGAATGGGTCACGGTGGAGCGGGATATCATGGCCGATTATCGGGAAGCGTTTGGCGAGGAACCGCCACCGGTCGTGGGCATTGCCATCATGTCGGATTCGGACAACACCGGTGAAAAGGCCACGGCCTGGTATGGGGACATCCTTCTGAACCCGGATTCCTGAGCCCTGAACACTACTAACGGTATTGCTCGGGAAATCCGGGGATCACAAAGCTTTCTCCAAGGTTTCGTATCGGCGGCACTTCACCCTTTTCAGCCAGACGGATGTAGGCATCATTGAACTCTTCCCGCAGGATCGCTGCCCGGGGATTGGCCAGCGAGAACAGCCAGGTCAGATTCCTCAAACGGATCGCCGATTCACGGATTTTCTCGTCTTTGGGCATGGTCAGGGTTTCCACGACCGGATCCCGATGCCCAAACAGGTAATGGCCTCGGCCAAGCTTGAGCATTTCCAGAGCAGCCCGATAGTTTGGAGCCTGGGTGACGTCAATCGAACCTTCCGCCTCCAGCCAGTACAAGAGCCCTCCATAGGTGTACCCGCCTATCGTGATGACGGTCTTGCCCTGCAGTTGATCAAAATGTGTAAGTGGTTCGGTTCCCTCCAGATACCAGGCACTGAGCTGGGTCGCGAGGGGAGTGACCCAGGTCTCAAGAACTTCACCGTTAAGGGCAGGAACGTTGGCCGAACCTGGCCAAACGTCAATTCTACCGTTGCGCAGATACAGGTATACCCGGCTGATGGGCAAGAAGAGAAATTCCGGCTCGTAACCCGCTTCCACAGCGATCTTCCGGGTAAGCTCTATAAAGCTGCCAGCAGGGCGGCCATCGCTGGCCTGATAGGTAATGGGGGGAAACTCCACATAGGCAATGCGCAGAGTCTTGTTTACGGATTCCGACGCGCCAAGGGAGGCGGACGTAAATAATAAACCTACCAGCAATATCCAAAGCCGGACAACGGTCAAATGCATGGCTTCAGAGAGTCGGGAAGAATGGACCGGGCAGTTTCTGGGCATGGAATCCGTATTGTTCGGGTCTGTTTAGCCAAAGATTAACAGACCCGGAAAGATCTGCACTGACACCGCCCGCAAAAATCCGAACATAATGTCAAATATGGTTGATAACCATGTACAGACCAACACCGCCCATTACCAGCATGTAGGGAAACGCCATCACCACCATCTTGCCGTAGGACAGCCGAACCAGCGGCGCTATGGCAGACGTCAGCAGGAACAGGAAAGCCGCCTGGCCATTGGGAGTCGCAACGCTGGGAAGGTTGGTACCTGTGTTGATGGCAACTGCCAACTTCTGGAAATGCTCGTAGCTGATGGCCCCTGCATCCAGAGCCTGTTTGACTTCGCTGATATAAACAGTCGCTACGAAGACGTTATCGCTGATCATTGAGAGCACGCCGTTGGCAATGAAGAACATGCCAGGCTGCCGGGCTTCCGGAAGCGACAGCACGTAATCAATAATCGGCTTGAACAGGTGCTGTTCGTGGATCACCGCAACCACCGCGAAAAACACCACCAGCAGCGAGGTAAACGGCAGGGATTCCTGGAAGGCCTTGCCAATTTGATGCTCGTCGGTAACGCCGGTAAAGGAGGTAATCAGGATGATGACCAGCAGGCCAATCAGGCCGACCTCGGCGAGATGGAAAGCGAGGCCCACCACCAGGATCGCGGCGGCAAAGGCTTGTACCCAGAGAGCCGCCTGATCAGCCTTGGTCCGCTTGGTCCGCTCGTTCTCCGCAAATTCTTCCAGCACCTGACGCACAGGCTTGGGCAAACGCCCGCCGTAGCCAAACCAACGCAGCTTCTCCAGGGCCCAGCAGGTAAATAAACCAGCCGCCAATACCGGCAAACTCACTGGCGCCATGTGCAGGAAGAAACCGGCAAAGTCCCAACCCACGACTTTGGCAATCAACAGATTCTGGGGCTCACCTACCATGGTGGCAACGCCGCCCAACGCGGTACCGATAGCACCATGCATCAAAAGGCTGCGCAAGAACGCCCGGAAATTTTCCAGATCTTCACGGTGCAGCTCGATTACTTCGTCATCGCTGCCCGCGTTGTGGTCCTTGTGCTGGTAGCCCTTGCCGGAGGCCACCTTGTGGTAAACCGCGTAAAACCCGACCGCCACGCTAATAATAACCGCGGTAACCGTCAGTGCATCGAGGAAGGCCGAAAGCAGTGCTGCTGCGCTACAGAACAGCAACGATAACGCCGACTTGGAACGCACACCCACCAGAATCTGGGTGAACGTCACCAGCAGCAGTTCCTTCATGAAGTAGATGCCCGCCACCATGAACATCAGCAGCAGGATCACCGGGAAGTTGGTTAGCACTTCCAGATACACTGCATCCGGCGTGGTCAGGCCAATCAGCAATGCCTCTACCGCCAGCAGGCCACCCGGCAGAAGCGGGTAACATTTCAGGGCCATGGCAAGAGTAAAAATAAACTCTGCGATCAGAAGCCAGCCGGCCGTTCCGGGCCCCAGGGTCCACATGACAATCGGGTTGGCGACAAGAAACAGCAGGATCACCTGCTTGTACCAGACGGGCGCCTTGCCAAGGAAGTTGTGGGTAAAGCCGGAGATAACGGTATTGGGCATTACGGAAATCTTCTGAGAAAACGGGTTATTGGTATTGTGTGCCAGCAGGCCCGCATCTTCCTTGATATTTGCGTACCGGGGTATGGGCCAAAGGTACAAAATGAAGACCGATTTTGGTCTTACTAACAAGCAAATGGGGAATGGGCGCTGATCAACACAGATATCTTCGTAGTATTACTTGATCAACAAAGATGTAGCGCGCGTATTTTAACCGATTTGCGTGGCTGTGAGGTCGCTTTGTGAAAAAAATACACAAATGTTCTGGGGGAAGGACACTGATAGGGTCTGTTGAGAAAATGGGTCGGAGCCGGCGCGTCCCTGCGCCGGGAGGATAATGCAATCAGAACCGGTAAGTAACGGAACCGGTCACTTCACGACGGGTGCCATACGTACCGGAGCTGTCGAAAGCCGTTGCTACATACTGTTCGTCCAGCAGGTTCTGGGCATGCAGCCCCAGCGACACCTGGCCAATGTCGTAGGTAATCGCAGCATCCACCAGGGTGACATCCGGTACTTCCAGGGCAGAATTATCCGCATTGAACGCCGCGCCAAAACTCTCGCCGATGTAACGCACGCCGGCACCCAGCCCCAGGCCATGCAGCATGCCGCCCCGGAAGCTGTATTTTCCCCACAAGGCCGCTTCATGTTCCGGTGTGTATTCCAGCGGCTCGCCCTCTTCCACCGGATTGCTGGCTTTGGTGATCTCGGCGTCGGTATAGCTATAGCTGGCGATCACATCCAGCGCATGGAACAGACGGGTGCGCGCTTCCATCTCAAGGCCCTGTGAGTTGGCCTCGCCCTTCTGCTCATTGGCGAAGGTCGATGGGTTGGTGGTCAGGTAGTCTTCCCGGGTCAGGTCGAACCAGGCCAGTGTCACCAGCGTGTCCGTATTGGGCTGGTACTTTACGCCCACCTCATATTGGTGTGCGGTTTCGGGCTCGAACGGGTTGCCGGCCGCATCGATACCTGTGGTGGGGAGAAACGACTCCATGTAGCTCACATAGGGGGCAAAGCCATTCGCGAACTGGTAACTGGCACCGGCACGACCAGTGAAGGCCTCGTCTTCCCGGCTAGCTGTGGCGCCGGTGAGATTATTGAGTGTCTCGGAACGGGCCACGTCATACCGGCCGCCAAGGGAAACCGTCCAACGGTCTACCCGGATCTGATCCTGGAGGTAAATGCCGGTCTGTTTGAGTTGTCCGTCCTCGTCTTTAAACAATGGGGCATCAGGGACAGGCGCCCCATAGACAGGATCATAGATGTCCAGGTTACTTGCGGCCCCAAAGAACTGCCGGGATGACACATCGATATCCTGATGGTCAAGGCCGACCAAAACGGTATGTTCTGCCGAGCCCGTCTGGGCAGTCAACTGCAGCTGGTTATCCATGGCCAGTCCGTCAATGCGACCGAAACTGTCGAAGCGTGACCGGGTAATGGTTCTCTGATCCGCCAGCAAGCCGGTGGTGTAGATGGTCTGGTCGTCAACATCGTTACGGTAGTCCCGGACATTCTGACGCAGAACTATCTGGTCATTGATGCGGTGCTCAAACTCGTAACCAATGGCACTCTCGCGACGCTCATAGGCATCGTACCCTGGCTCGCCGGTAAACCGGTTGTCAGGAATCGGTCCATTCGGATTTGGCTCCAACGTGCCCTGCAACGGGTAACGTTGAGATGGCTGGGTATCGTCGTACTGCCAGTGCGCCAATACCGTCAGTCGGGTGGCGTCCGTGGGCTGCCAGGTCAGGCTGGGGGCCAGGTACTTTCGGTCGTCGTTGACGAAATCCACCTGGGTTTCGCTGTCGCGAACCAGGCCTACCAGGCGAACCGCGAGGGTATCACTGTCATTCACCGCCCCACTGATATCAAACTGACCCTGGACCAGATCGTTGGTACCAGCCTCAACGCGCACTTCTCGACGGGTGTCGAAAGTAGGACGTTTGGACACATAGTTCACCAACCCACCCGGGCCCGCTTGTCCGTACAGAACGGAAGAAGGCCCCTTGAGCACATCAATGCGCTCGGCGCCATAGGGCTCCAGACTGTAACCGGCGGCAAAGCCGGGGTTCGCCAGTTTCAGGTTGTCACGAAACAAGCCACTGGTGGCCACATCGAAGCCGCGTATTCTCAGAAACGTGGTGCGCGGCTCGAAACCAAAGGTCTCGCCTCGGGCGCCGGCTGTATAACGCAGAACTTCGCCCAGGTTGGCCGCGTTCTGGTCCTCGATCTGATCCGCTGTGACTGTGGAAATGGACTGGGGCGTTTCAACCACGTTGGTGGTTGTTTTCGTGCCGGTAACGGTCGCCTCTGCGGTGTAGCCATCACTCGGTGCGGTGCCGCTCGGTTCGGCGGCATCTGCCGATACTTCAATGGCATCCAGCTCGGTAATATTCGCTTCCTGCGCGTACAGTATCGGGCTTGCCAGAACCCCGGCTATGGCCACGGCCAGGCCGGACGGGAGTAAGTACTGGCGATTATCACGTAACGAATTCATTGATCAGCTCCAAACAACGCGCTTTACAGGTTTAAGTGTAATGCGAATTATTGTCGTTTAGATCCTAGTTTTGGTATTCCAGAAGCCAAAAAACCTGTGCGCAATGCTATTTCTTGTGATTGGCCGCCCGTTGTCGGGGAGAAAAGCCGAACTCTCGGCGAAACGCCGTCGAAAAATTGGTCGCGTGGGTGTAACCCACCCTGTTCGCGCTCTGTTCAACACTGAAGCCTTGCTCCAGATAATGCTTTGCCAATCGAAGTCGGCATTTTCTGAGATAGTCGAACACCGGCACTCCGTACATCGCCCGGAATTTCGCTCGCAGGCCGCTTGGGCTCATGGCAGCCATCTGTGCGAGGTCCTTTAGGGTGTGGTCATGGTCCGGAGTGAACTCCAGATGCTGCCTTACGAGCTCAAGTCGCTGACGTTGCTGGACCGGAACCACCGGAACATCCGGGGATTCATGCTCGTCGCCTGCCAGACCCAATCCGGCAAGCTGCAGCGCGAGGCCCTCCAAAACCAGGCTTTTCTGGGCGACGGTCATCGTGAGGCGTGCATGGGTCCGCAGCAACTCCTCGAACGGGTGGGGCACACTCCATTGGCGCATGGGAACCCTGGGAAGAATGGTCAGGTCTTGTAAGCTGGAGGAGACGTGGCCCAATGTTGCGCCGCGTGGGTCGAAAGCGAGTGCCACAATTTGCAGATGCTCTTGCTCAGGCTGGTGCGCCCGTAACGGATAGTCCGGGTGCAGCTGCATGCTGACAGCATCACCCGGTGACAAAACGTGTTCGACCGACCCGAGGGTAAGCTCAACGATGCCATCCAGAACGACCAGCACAAGCAACGGCGCATGACCAGAAGAGACTGATTCATACGCCTGGAGCACCTGAAGCGAAGAAAACGTAAACCGAAAACCCGATGCCAGGCTGTACTCGGCAATCTCACCCCGGGCAACGATACGGTCATCACTTCTGGTGTCGCCCTGGATGGCCGGGAACCGAAATTCTATGTCGTAAAGCTGCCCGAAACGTTCGAAATCTGCCTGACTGAATGTGTGCAACCTGCCCACTCCACGCCTATCCAACCTGGTTTGCTAACTGTGCCTGTGTTTGTCCGGTTACGAGGTCAATGGAGCGTCCGTATCATAGTTGCCCGTTTTGGTGGAACGAAAGGTAAGGAGGGCCAGTTCAGGTAGTCGGCAAAAAAGTCTGCGTGCCGTGAAGGATCTATAAGCACAGAAACGCTGTCGTGGATATCACAGCAACCGTCGATGGGGGCGGCATGGTCCGGGTGCTGAAGGCTCTCCAGTGCCCGGAGAATCACCGCGTCCATACCGGCCCGCTCACCGCGATCAGAAAGGGCCCGGGAGACCAGTATGGCTGAGAGAGTCAGTTCGATGTGCATGCAGGATTCATCCCGCGGCCCGTGCAGGCAAGCAAGATCGAAGGCGCTGCCAGCCAGCGAGATAACATCCCGCCACTGCCCCTGCTCACTGCAGTCGTGGGCATTCTCCATCCAGAACAGCCACAGGTCTTTGCGTTCTTCCAGCGGCAGGTCCGCGAACTGTTGGCGGTGATTGGGACACAGAAATTCCATCACGTTCTCCTTGTTTATTCACGATAATGATAATAATTATCATTATCGTGAAATACAAGAAAACGTTTGTTCTGTGATCAAGTGTCAGAGGACATTAATGTTTGATAAGAACCGGCCTCATTTTCGCGCATTTTGAGGCCGAGCGATTTCTAAAGTTTGATATTTTTCGACACAAACAAGATCTGGCCTACACAATCCATTGACAATAAACTTTGACATTTTTTCCGATGTGAGGAGATCCTTTCATTAGTTCTGACACTCAGGATTTAGGACTCCCAACGTATGCTAAGGGCCAGTGTCGTTTGCCCAACACAGCCTTACTAAGGTTCAATAATTTTTAAAGGACCATCTTTAGCATTCAATATCAATTGCGGGGAAACTACAGTCTCTCCTATCACAACTGTCATCAAGTTCGCTTTTCTTTAGGCCCTTGATCATTGAAGCTTTTTACATCAGAAGAACAATGTACTTTTGAGAACTCGCGCTTCCAGGAGGGCCAAGAGTTCACAATCTCCTGAGCTCTTTCGTGGTTCTTCTTTATCAATTCGTGTTCATTCATTTCTGCCCCCTACTAAACTGGAAAATAGATTCACGCTATCTGTTTCAGACTCTAGATAAGAGAGCGGTGACATTGGCACTCTGAGTTCTGCAGTCCCTCTACTCCAACTCACCACTACTCCATTTTCCTTTCTTTTTATCTTTCTCCCATTCCCTAAGTTCATCGAAAACAAGTCGATAAATTTCCTAGGACCAATCCCAACAAACTGTCTAAAGTTCACCTTATTTAATACTGGCTCTTCCAAGTCATTAATAGAGTCATCGTGCAACGTTGTCGCGAAACTTTTTGGATAAGGCTCTATGTAAACAACCTCTTTTGCCCCAGATACAACAATATGCTTTGCGCAGTTGTGACATGGGAAAGTGGTAGTATATAACCTAGCCCCTCGTATAGATATCCCGTTCCTTGAGGCTTGTAATAATGCCTCCATTTCCGCATGTACTGCTCGGCCAAATTCAGTTAAATCACCAATTCTTGTTTTTGAAAGCTTACTCTTATAAGTTTCAATTTCCGCTTTATCAACGCCTTTCCCAACAATGGACTCTATTACTTCCTCCATAATTCTATTTCGTTGCATTTCATTTGAATCTTCTTTACGAACATAGTCCCTACAATCATCCTCGCCCGGCCAATATAGCCCCCCACCAAACTTGGGGACATCGTTAGCACCAGTAGAAACAATGTCACCCATATCATTTGTCAGCACCGCTCCTACTTGTCTCGACAGATCTGCCGACCTTAATGATGCGGCATAGGCCATAAACATGGCGTACTCTTCCTCTGTAGGAGGCTGATATGGATGCGAAAATATCAGATCAACTATTCTCCCCAACTGCTTCGATAACCGAGTGTTATCATCCGTTGTTGCGAATGCATCTGCCAATTGAAATACATTTCTTGTTTGTTGTCCAAGCTTATCAACTTCCTTGTCATCTCGCTGAATAAGTCTATCGAGCTCACTTTCGTCCTCTACACCTTTTAACTCTCGCAGATAATGCTTCTTGCTTTCTGTACTTGCCGACACGCCTAACAAGAAAAACCCTTGACCATATACTTGTCTTAACGTGTTAACCTCTTCGGCATGTTTCAAAGATCGAATAACATGGACAGTGCGCTTTCTTGGCAAGACTGTTTGATGGTCAGAAGCTCGATTTAAATTTATTTCATCCATAGCCATCAACGCATATAAATCGCCGCGACCATACCTGTTACGAAGCTCTGTTCCAGTCTCCATCGCCCAGTCAAGTCTATCATTTTCTTTTAGACCTTTAGGTGGGCGCTTATCAAAATGCTTTGAAACAAGCTCGCTCAAATGTATATAATTAACTTCATAATTAAATTGACCAAAAATATCTCTTAGCCTACTCTCTACGTCATCATGATTTACGCCTACCGGGCTTGCTAGGCCAATAACCAGTTCACAGTCTTTTGCGTACTCAACCATAATGTCCGCCATCTTATTTATTTTTATACACTTCAAACTCGATAGTACTTGGCTCGCAGACTGGATCCTCAGTAATCTATTAAAGCGCGGAACGCAAGGAATCCGGATATTTCAAGTATGTATAGTTTATCCTCGGATTCTTCGCCAGTTCCTCGATAGAGATCCCAGTTTTTCTAAAGTAGTAAGCCTTTTGGCCTACAAAGTGCTAATCCTACGGCAAAAATGGCCTAATCTCATTCAGGCCCTCCTATACAAAGGCCATTTTATGAGTTTCCGTCTCGGAGACCACGTCCTGCCAATCTGAACCACCTTACTCCACGCCAACGGGTCCACCAAAATCTTAACCAAATACGAACGGTTCGATCTCATCTATATTTGCCACCACCAAAGGCTGCTCCTCCGGCTTAAACCTTTCCCTGCCCAAGAACACGTTCAGCGAGAGCATCAGGTAATGCACCATGGCCGCCCGCACACGGACATTCAGGCTTCGCTCATCACCCATCCCGTAGTCCAAAGCCACCATGCGCTGCTGCGCCTCACTTAGTTCCGGATTTGGAATTAACTTAAGGTTAATCTGGCGATTCCAGTTTTCATCTAATACTGGATCAGCCTCCGGTAGGGCTTCCCCGATCACTTCGGCACCGGGTTCAATACGTGTGAGCACAAAATCCCGAAAGTTCTTATGCTTCTCGCACCATGCACGAGCATGCCAGCGTAGTCCTGAATAGACCAAAGTGTGAGGTGCAATAATGCGATCTTCCCCATCAGGGCTTGAATGTGACCGATAAACTAACTCCAGCCTTGATCTTTGTTGCGTTGCAACAACCACTTGCCTGACAACCGAAGGGGAAACAGCCCTATGGGGAATCGAGATTGCCTCTGTCGGTGCAGGTAGATCTTTGATGCCTGAAAAAGATGGGTTCAGAGTGTTGTGTTGGGTCATAAGCGACAGGTACTCGCCCAGATCACCGATGCTGAACCGGAAGTCAAAACTGTCGCTCGGAACATAACCTCTATGGCTAGCAGAGTAGCTCAGGTTGCCACGTGTAATGCTGTTATACGCTTGGAAGAGTCGAGAGCCGGTAGTGCGGCTGTTTATTTTGAAAGCGCGCTTTAAGTGATCGTTCGTCACGCGCCCCTCCCAATAGGCAACAACTTCTATTAGGTGGAACTTACTCTTCTTTTCCCACGCGACATCATCCGCTGACATGGCTCTCCCTATTACACCTGTTCAAAAAGTGGACGCATTGTAGACCTATCCAGTATCGAGATTTCTAACGAAACCCGGCAACCTGCTATCCATCTTTGCATTAAAAGGAGTTGGGAATGATAACAGAGCGCGGGTTTGCAGGTGATTCCAAGCCACCACTCTCGCCTTTGGATGAGATCCTGCAACGCGATCTCCAAGACGTTCTGGGGGCAGAAAATGATCAAGGCTGCCTGGTGCCGATACCAGCGCCAACGGGTATAGGGAAGACTCACAGCATCAAAGTCGCCATCCTGGAAGAGCTCATCCAGTCCAAAAATCTAGATCCAAACCGCCGTCGCACGATCTACTACATTACCAACTCCGTGGACAACGTTCGTCACACCTATGAAGAACTTCTGCAATTGATTGATTCACAAGCCGTCGACGGAAAACCGCGCCTATCTGAGAACGAAAAAGAGCAGCTAAAGCAACGGATCGTCTACTTACCTGGCCAAGACTCTCAACTGCTCGACGTGAACGAATCCGTTGTTGAGTCGGTTATGGATCGATTTGGTCTGCATTCCGACCCAAGAATCCAAAACTGCTGGAGATCCTTACAAAAACTCAGGCAGTCGGTAGCCGCACACCCTTCGATGCGTCCCGGCGTGCAAGAGGTAATAAAGGAGAAGGCGGCAGAGACCTATCGGCTCATGCTCAACAGAATTCACAGCATCCTGCGCAGCGAAAAAGGGATACAACTATCGGCATCCGATTATCAGAACCTAGATCAATTGGTCCCAGGCGATCGCCTTCAACGGAAGGTGGCCAACGTTTGCTTCATGACCACTCGTAAGTTTCTCTCAGGCTATCAAACACTGAGATCAAGGGTTCATCCCATTCGGGAGCTCGATGGCGCCGTGCTCATTATCGATGAATTTGATCGCCAGAACGAAGTTATCCTTCAGCACATGGCCGAACAAACGGCCTTGGACTTAATCCAAGTGACCCGGACAATACATGCAAATCTTCAACAACATGAGCTGGAACGCTCAGAACGCTACGAAGGTATTGAGGAAATATTCAACGACCTAAAACAAAGCCTCAAAGAATTTGCTGATCGCTGGCATATTCAGTTTGCCTTCAATACTGAAGGAACAACGCTGGAGACAGAAAAGGTCCGGCTATTTTCGGATCGAACCATTACACATGCGCACAGTGCAGAGCACATGCTAAGCCTGCGCACAGATAGCGATCGGCGCAAAAACTTCATTCACAGTGAGTCCCTTCCCGCCGATGCAATGCCTCCAGAGCAGCTCTCAAACCGGCTGAGTCGATTCGTCAATGAAGCGGATTGGCAATTCCGACGCTTCATCTGGACGATGCGGGCATCAGTTTGGCGTTATCTCAGTAATAACGCCTCTTCACACTTCGGCGATTCTGGGTCGCAGAGTTCTACCTATCAAGAAGCTGTGATGTCTATTTTGCGACACTTCAACTTGCAGGACCTGAGTTCGGCAGTGTTCGCTGCTTTCGACGCTCAAGTCAGCTTTGCAGGCAGGCGCTCAAAATTTCTGCAATCCCCCACTCGTATGGCCTCTCGTACTTACCATGATAACGGCCTGAAACTCACCGATGTTCGTCGAAACGAAGGCACGAGTGACACGGTTAGCTGTTTCTATACAGGTTTCACAATTACGCCTTCTGGGCTTATGGCACGCTTGGTTGAATCAGGCGCCAAGATCCTCGGTATCAGTGCGACCGCCACCTCCCGAACTGTCATCAAGAACTTCGACCTGGAGTATATGAAAACCAGACTCGGCTCCAGATTTATCGAGTTATCCCCAACGCAGACAAAGAAAATCAGCGACTACTACCATTCTAGGCGGAGGTATAGCTCGTGTGGGGTCAGCGTGAATTCAAGCTTTTTGACGGCAGATCGCGCGTTAGTTGCCGAGGAGCTTTTTTCTCAATCCGGGAAATCCGTGCGGAAGCCAGCAATGGTCCTTAATACATGGCTGCAACTGGACCAAGATGGAGATTACGTCTTGAACTGGGTATCCAAGCTTCTCAAAGCTTTGGAGCACTTCATGGCTGCTCAACATAATCGATACATGCTAGTGATTTTGAACCGCACGATTGATTCCGTCCGTTACCCAGACTTCGTCCGCTTTCTCCAGCAATTCCTCGATGATAAGAACGTGCTGGGGAAGAGGCGAGTTCGGCTGTTTCCAGGTATGGATGCACAGTCGATGAAGCTGGGAGAGTTCAATGAGGTGCTCACTCAACTGAGCAATACCGATGACAAGGTGATTCTTTTGTCCACTTACGCATCAATGGGCGAGGGTAAGAATCCTGACTACCACGTGATGCATCCTAAAGATCAGGGTAATCTTATTTGGGTCGGTGATGGTCCTAGATCAGAGGAGGTCAAAACTGATATCGATACCCTATATCTAGAGAAGCCATCTCATCAATGGCTTTCGGACACGGACGATTATCAAATCAACCAGTTGCTGCTTTTCCACCAGATTATGGCTTTACAGGAATCAAACTGGATTCCATTTAGAGAGGCCAGGCAATGGATAAAGAATTCGCTGCTAGGCTCCCGGCACGAGCAAAACCTTAGTCGCTATCATCAAACCGGCGATTACATTTGGCTTGTTCGTAAAATTGTCGAGCAGGCTGTTGGCCGCACTGCCCGAACAGCTTTTAAAAGAGCAAATATTGAACTGCTGGCTGATGGAGACCTCCGGGAAGCTCTGGCCTCAGACCACCGGCCTGAAGAAGGACTTTCAATTGAATATGTGGCTCTTGTAAAGGCAGCACAAGCCCTGGGAACCGATACCTTTAAGGATAGGGAAACGACGCGCCTACACAATCGCGCTGCCTTCTACACTGCGGATACACTCTCACTGATAAAGGAACTGATGTCCGGTTTTCGGGGAAACGATCCCGAAGCGGCCATTCGAGATTGGGAGGCCCTACGAAGGCAGCTTCTAACTGAGCCAACACGCGAAACAGCTGCCGGAACCTATCCTCGTGTCTATATTAAATCGCCAACCCAGGATGGTTACCTCTTCACCGGAAGCCTTGAGACGAAGACGGAGGCTCTCAACTCTGAGGGCGAACTCAAGTTTTTCGACCGAGCTGACTGCGGACGCTGGGTAAGCGAGGGCGAGAGTGGCCTTCCAGAACTGATGAGAAATTCACAGGTGCGCAAGCATTTTGAAGAACAAGGCTTTGCGACAGAATGGCAACCGCATCCCTACATTATGAATCCAGCGGCATTTTTTAACTTATACAAAGGTGCTCTCGGCGAAGAGGGGATCAAAGTCATACTTCGCCATTTCGGTTTTGAGGTCTCCGACCTCCCCAGTCCTGTTTATGAAACGTTTGATTTCCTTATCAGGCCATCGCCTGACACACCTTGGATTGCTGTAGATGCAAAGCATTGGCGCAATGAAGGTATAGTCGAAAATCACTCACGCAAAGCTGCCGCCATTGAGCAAGCTATTGGGGTCACACGCTTTGTCTACATTAACCTGTTTGACTCCAAGGGTAGCAAGCTTCGGCTCTTGGACAACGAGTTAAAACCGACACATCAGGCAGCGACCTCCGTCATTGAAATACCAGGAGCGATTGAAAGAAGCTCCGGAAATGTTATCGAGAAGCACTTGATAACCCTCTTGGAGTGGATAGGGAGCGTCCAATGAAGCCAGTTTTAACGAATTTTATGACGATGACACCATCCGACTTACCTGCCTTGGCCGATCGGTTTTCGGTGGCATCGATTTCGTATCGCGGCTGGAGCGAAAAAGAAAAGGAGTCCAGATTCCCGCATCTAGCGACGAGAATTTACAAATCCGGCCCAGTGCTGGCTTTGATCAAGGAAGGGAAAGAATCACGATTTCTGGTGTTACTCCCGAAATCCGAAAACATCTCGCTGCACGACCACACGCTGAGCGTAAAAGCAGAACCGCTAGAACAGATCCCGCAATGGGCGTTGCGAGGACTCCTCATAAGGGCCATCCCAAGGGTTTTAGACCCGGATGACAAGCCCACACGGTTCGATGCCGACGGTCTTTACTACGTAATAAGGCAGAAAAAATATGCCGCGAAATGGAACGTTATTACAACGGTTCGGATAGATCCAACCTGGAGCCGGATCGCGAAACGCTGGCGCTTGGATATTCAGACGACAACATTCACTCCCGTAAAAATGCACGAAAATGAACAAGGACAGCTTCCACCAAAGATTGCCAAACTACCACGATATGAACTAGATAGCTTAGGGCAGGAGGTTCGTAAAGGTACGTCAGGCGAGTATGTCAAAAGAGCGCCGGCGACAAAAAGGAAAAACCGCGTTTCAGCAATCGATCTACAGGGCCAGCCAACACTGGAGTCCTATTACCAGACCCGTCTTGGGGTTCTCTCCATGTTTCTGGATGACCTGAAAAGAGCCTATGGCACCACCATCGATTTTAGTCAGGAATCAATCCATCCAGACATCCACCACCGAGTTAAGCACCAGCAAGTACGCGATGCGTACAAAAAGTTGAACGATCAGATGAGGCAACACCCTATTTGGGTAACAAACTCTAGCAACGATCCGGAAGCTGGAATTCGACTCACCTCGGAGCTGGACCGTCTTGGAATTCAGTCAGCGCTCACCAACGAAATCGAAGAAAATGGACTGAACATCCTGATCGTGAATACCAAGGACAGTTATGAAAGCAAGGATGTGGATCCCTATCAGATAGCTCGCAGAAAGTACCCAGATACGGTTATACAGTCCTGCTATCCTGAGCGATTGCACGAGGAGGGAAAATCCCACGTTGCTCAGGTTCTTATAAAAGAGCTATTGATCAAAATGGAGGTAAAGGAAAGAAGATTATTACTCGACTATCCGGAATTGCCGGCAGATGCCTGGTTCATCACATCCATAAGGCCGTCAACGAAAACTTTACAGCCAAAGGCACCTTGGCCGATGTTTTACGCTCACCGGGATCACGACCGATTGGTCTTCGACAGCCTTCCAGATGCGGTAAGGGATGAACTATGGATGGATCTCGATGAGAACCGACAAAAGCAGGTCTTCAAGGGCTACGATCGCGCCGATCTCATTTATTGGCCGGACGCTGGAAAATTCATCATCGCAGTTGATACCGGTGCAGTTTGCCTTCCAAACGAAGGGCAGATACATACCTGGGTCAAAGAAATGGATGCCGCGCTTACAAGCGGCATCCCCTCTGAACTCATCGCGCAGTATTGTGCTGATAACCCCGATAGCACGTTAGTACCAAGACTGATGGAATTTGGCTCCAACGCCCAGCAGACTATTTCTGCTCGTGAGTTGAGTGGCATAGACTATAAGAGCTCGGAAAAACGCCATTTCCATGACTTCCTCGCAGATCATGGATACCGGCTAAAAGCTCCCTTCGCATCTTGGGAGCTAGGCGTATTTCAAGCCTCAACAGGGACATGGATTAATCGGGAATCGGGCATGTACACGGCAGGTGCAGTTGGATCACCCGCTCGAAAGCAAGATAACTTCAATCATGTCTATATTGCAGATGCCGGAAATGACACCGTACCTGAATGGTTTTGGAGTAGCCTAGATGTTTGGCATGTCCGCCACAAAGGAATAACAGCATTTCCTTTTATTTTTAAACACGTACGAGAATATGGTGAGCGACAGGCTCAGTTGATGAGCTAATTCAAAATCTCACTTTTCTTGGGCTGACACGACGGATTCGTCTAAAAATTCACTGAGACTCATCGGAGATTCACTCATGAGCGGCCAAACCCGTTCTCTGGAAGAAGAGCAAGCGGCTGCACGGAAAGCGGTCATTGAGGCGTTTGATGGTGATGCGGAACTCGCAGAATCCTGGCTTAACCAACCGATTAAAGCTATCGGAAACGAAAAACCGATCGACCTCATGAATAGCCTCGAACGCATCCGCATTCTTAGAGGCCTCATAAAAAAACTTGAGCAGAGGCTGTAAACCAAATTGTGTAACTGCCCACGACTGAGTAGTCTTTTCAAAAGGATACCATCGTGGGTACGCAATTGGACCAAGAAAAACTTAAAGCTATGGCCGCCGAGCTGGCCAAGGACATCAAGTCTGAAAAAGATCTCGGAGCCCTCACACAGCAGTTGGTCAAGCTCACCGTCGAGACTGCACTCAACGCCGAACTGGATGAGCATCTTGGATACGAGAAGCACGCTCTTGAAGGCCGTGGCACCGGCAACAGCCGTAACGGCTATTCCGCCAAGCGCCTGAAGGGCCAGCACGGCGAAGTACCGATACAGACTCCTCGTGACCGGGACGGTTCCTTCGAGCCTCAGTTCGTCCGTAAAGGTCAGTCCCGCCTGACCCAGATGGATGACCAGATCTTGGCGCTTTACGCCAAGGGCCTGAGCACCCGGGATATTGTGGACGCCTTCAAGGAGATGTATGACGCCGACATCTCGGCCACGCTGGTGTCCAAAGTGACGGAACGTGTGATCGATCAGGTTCACGAGTGGCAGAATCGCCCTGTTGATCCGGTCTACCCCATCGTCTATCTGGACTGCATCGTTCTGAAAATTCGTCAGGACAAGAGAGTGATCAACAAGTCCCTATATCTGGCCCTGGGCATCAACATGGAAGGCCAGAAGGAGCTGCTGGGCCTGTGGCTTGCCGAAACTGAAGGTGCAAGGTTCTGGCTGTCGGTACTGACAGAACTCAAGAATCGGGGCCTGGAGGACATCCTGATCGCCTGTGTGGATGGCCTCAAGGGCTTCCCGGATGCTATTGCCGCTGAGTACCCGCAAACCAAAGTGCAGCTATGCATCGTGCACATGGTTCGCAACTCGCTGCGCTATGTATCC
>MRWF01008045.1_pt1 | contig 55867 bp, 94 predicted proteins | sample 1013331 | NCBI WGS metagenome assembly MRWF01 (sample SAMN06117577, study PRJNA244670) | biofilm metagenome | biome: Water; feature: Cathode Biofilm; material: Biofilm; isolation source: microbial consortium enriched at the cathode of a solar microbial fuel cell | place: USA: District of Columbia ... | reverse complement strand
CCTATTGGCTGCGCTACTGGTGGGAGGAATAACGGAAGTGCACTTCTCTTATTTAACGGAAGTCCACTTCCGATGAATAACACCACCTGAATAACACAAGTTATCTCTTTGGTGATTAGCTATGAAGGTAAAAAAGAGGAGCTCATAGCATTTTGGGCTGGAAGACGCTGAGAACGACACCTCGAATGCTGGTGTCTGTCGACTCGTCCGAGCCGGGGTAAATTGGCTCGTATCTCGGGTTTGAGCTACGCGGGATCAGCACCAAGTTGCCGTTTTCGTAGCCAATTTCCTTCAAGGTCGTTTCAGATAGGCCGTTCATGGTCCTTTCGACGTGAACGAGCATGCCGGGTTTTTGAGAAAGACCCGATTCTGCAAAATTAACACAGACGACAAAAGACCCTTCCGGGGCCTCCAGGTCCATGCTGTCGCCAATGACGCGAAGCGCATATTGGGTCGCGTGCGGAAAGCGCGGATCGCGCGCCACCGGGATTAGTTCGGTATCATCTTCATGTGCCACGTAAGCCTCCATCCAGGCGCCGGCCTGGATACTCCCTGCTACAACTAGACCGTCACTCGGGTCTTTCGTGATCGGGATGGCTTTCGGCTCTCTAACGCCTACGAGTTCCATGATTTTGTAGAGGTCGTCGGCTTTGAGGCTCTTTTTCCGCCCGTTCAAGAAGTCCCGGATGTAATCCTTATCCCGGCCGATCTTGACGGCAAGAGCCGTGGCGTTCGTTCCCGCGTCGATAATCATCCTTTCAAGGCGCTCAGGCGTCAGCTTTTCCATGCTGCGGGTATACCCTCAAGAAAAAAGAACTCCCACGCGTAAATATTCGTATTTTTTGGGTTGCTATCTGCGTAGAAATCCGTATGCTGCGGAATTATGGAAAAGCAGCTTCGTGAAAATCTGATCAAGATGGCGTGGGCGGTGTGCGAGGCGCGCGGCCTGACTGAGGAAACCATCGCGTTGCGGGCCTTGAAGGACAACACGTTCTTCCGGCGCATGCGGAGCGGGGCCGGGTTCACGGTCCGCACATACGACCGCTTGATGGGTTGGATGGAAGCCCAGCTCCAGTCGGAGGACGCGGCGTGACCCGAAAGCTCCCACCAGACGATCAAGTTCGCGCCATGTGGGCCTCGGGCATGACACAGAAGGCCATTGCCAAGCGCTATGGCGTCCGCCCGTCCAGTGTTCATTGCGCGTGCGAACGAGCGGTGGGGCGAGGGAACAAATCGGCCCTTGGTCATGGTTTCAGGGCAGGTACTGATCCGGTTGAGCATCGCGATACCGGCGAAGGTTTTGGCGGAGGGCCGGCCAAGCCGAGTGAATGGCACGCCGTCGAATTTCTATCCTGCGATGATTGCCGCGATCTGTTGCGCGAATGGGGAGTACCGCAACCATGACGGGCCAGACAAAGGATCGCCTTCGCCAGCCGCTTCCCGGTCGCGACGGCAAGAGGTTCCGCGACGTTTCGCTGATTGAGCAGCACGAGGTTCTCTTCCGTTTCCTTGAGGAACTTTACGACGAGGTTCTTGAGGTCAAGAACCTGTTGCGCCGCCACCACGGCCGCGAGGGGGATTGACGATGTACGGCTTCATATCTTCCCGAGAAATCGCGTCTGCGGCGATGCTGTTGAGCACTCCACGAATGGCATTCAAGTGGCGCTCGGCATCGAGTATTTCGCGTCTACAGTCGGCAAGCATGTTGAGGGCGTCCACGAGCTTCCATCGCCTTTGCGGGGTTCCAGGAAAGCCGGGCATAACCGGTACTTCGGAAACGGTCACGTCTTCATCGAATAGTTCTATGCGCGTGTGGAGGCGCATTATGTCGCCGCGCAGCCTGCGGACCTCGGAAGTCAGCTTTTCGGACTGGACGGCGATCCGCTCCAAAAGGGAACGGTCTTCGTGTGAGAGCATTGCTCGTCTCCAGTTTGGCCTCGTTTCGACGATGCATCGCATCCAAAAGATTGTCGAGTGCTTCGACCCACCTTTCTCTGGTCCAGTGGGGAGGCTGCCATGAGCAAGAAAGCGCATACTCCGAACAATTGTCCCGGCTGTGGCACTCCGTTGAAAAATGGGGGCGCCCCTGTCGGGGATGACTATTGCTCGAACGATGATTGCCGGCTCCTCGTGGAAGAAATCCGGCGTCAAATTTCGTCCGCGATGGAAGCGCGCCGGCGCGACACAAAGATTCGGGACGCCGCGCCCGATCTTCTGGAGGCATTGGAGAAGCTTCTTGCGGTCGCCGAAATGACGACCTTTGCCGACCAGTTTCCGCAAGAATGCGAGAACGCCCGCGCCGCCCTCTCCAAAGCAAGAGGCGAGTGAGCCGATATGACCCTCGATTGCTATTGCGACTATGACGCGCCGGAAGTCTATAGCAGCCGGATTGTCCGAGGCCGTAAAGATTACTCCTGCTGGGAATGTGGCAAGCCGATCAGCAAAGGCGAGCAGCACGAGTATGCCTTCGGCGTTGTCGATGGATACACCTTTCAGCCGCGCACTTGCATGAGTTGTGTCGGAATCCGCCAATTCGTCAAAATCAACATACCGTGTTTCTGCTGGGCTCACGGGAACCTCCTTGAAGATGCGAAAAACATTGTCAGAGCAGCTTACGAAGAAGCGCCTGATGAGGTTCGCGGTGTCGCGTTTGGCCTTGGTCGTCTTTTGGTTTCCGCCAGACGGGAAAGAGCCTCAGAATGACTCATCACACAAACACAGTTCGTCTCGTAGCCTCCTCCCGCGAGACGACCACAGCCGGGGAGGGTGGCTCTCCCGCGCTCTCCCCGGCGACCAATAAAGGTTCGCACCACGACGAAGATGCGGCAGTCGTGGTTGGAACATGGCCTGCGGTGCGCCATGGCGACAAAAGCACCGCGCCCTATTCGCCGTTTACGGCAAAACATGTGGAACCTTGGAGGGCCGTCTAATGTCATACGATCCTCAGCCCGGAATGCGCGTGGTGTGCATTTATGACGATTGGGATAAGCTATGTCAGTATCACCCTGTGCGCGGCAAGGTTTATACGATCAAGTCAGCTGTATCAGACTACGCCGCCAATGGCTTCATATATGCTGGTGTGTACGTGGAACTTGATGGCGTGAGGATGCCTGGCGCAGTTCAGACGTTCTGGCGCGCCTCCTTCTTCAAACCCCTTGATGAAACCCGTCTCGACGTATTCCGCCAGCATCTGACCAAGGCTCATAGTCCAAGGGAAAGGGTGGGTGTGTGATGATCCATCACCGCGATCAAGCATTCTGCATCTCATATCCGTCCACATGCGCCAATCACGGCTGCCCGCGCGCCCTAAGCGCAGCGGAACGGAAGGGCGCGACACTGCCGATTGCATGGGCGGATTTCTCAAGCGATTGCCCAGACAAGATCGAGGCCAAATCCGATCAACTCGGAGCCGTTATCGATCCAGCCAATCAGGAGGAACAGGCATGACGATCGCGAAATTTGGCCTTCTTGGCTGGGCATTGGGTTGGTGCGCTGTATCTTTGATAAGGCTTTTTCACGGTGATCAATTGGCCTCGGAATCGGCGCTGTCTTTGGCCCTTTTGGCACTCTTATTGGCGTCTGATAAGGCTGACAAATGACTTGGCTCATGATCACGTCAATCGCCATCCTTGCCTCCTTTATGGCCGGCGCTGCTTATTCCAGTAAGCAGACGCGCCACTTCGAGGCCAAGGCTAGAAAAGCCGGCAACCTCACCAGCGAAAGAGGGTCGATTGTCGTTCGCTGGAACGGGGTCGCGGATGGGTAATACGGGATCGGGTCCACGCTGCTTTTGTGCGTGATCGGTCTCCGTCTCGGCTGGCGAAAGGCCGGCTGAAACAGGTTCATTGACGAGCCCTGCATACAGGTCTTGGCGGATCGGTGCATGGCTCATGGGAGTTCCTATCATGGTCAGTTCGCTACGAACGAAAACGTAGCGAAGGACCGGAAGAATGACGTACCCAAATGAAGGGCATAAGATTATGAGTGCTGCACAGGCGAGTATCTATGTGCGCGAGATGATCCATCGGGAAGCGCGCGGGCCGGGCGACTATGAGAACGCCATGCGCCGGATTGAGGCCAAGTATGGAGTTGGCTTCTGGACCCTCGATCACCTTCGTAAGGGTAAGGCCAAGACGTGCGATGTGGGGCTGTACGCGCAGATCAAATCGGCGTTTGCCGATCACTGTGGCGCGCATGCTCGACGTTTGCTCAAGAAAGCGGAAATCGCGCAAATCGTGGAGCCGAATGACGATGTGGCAGCAATTGAAACTGAAATTCGCGCTCTACTGGCTAGGCTGGAAGCTGCGACGGGCAATAGCAAGGAAGCGGTGAAATGATGACCGACCTCAAGACGATCATCAAGAAACGCCTCAAGGAAGAATTCGAATAGGCGAAACCGCACCGACGAAAGGACGCCATCATGCAGATGAAGACGAACGCAGGAAGCCTCGCAGGTGCGCTCGGCCTTGTTGGCCGTTTGGTGCAGCGCCGACGGGGTATTCCAATTCTTGGGGCAGTCAAGCTAGAGCACAGAAAAATGTCCGTTTTGGGCGGTGTGGATATGCGCGCGGATATTGCGTTGCCGACAGTAGGAAAGGCGCGCGGCGCGGCTGTGATTGATTTCCAGGCGCTTGCCGGCCTTACCCGCCACATCCCACGCGACGAAATTGTTGAGATAGCCGGCGACCATTCGCTGGCGGCGATCAAATTTAACGGCAGCGAATACCATCTGCCGTCTTACGCCGCGTCGGACTTTCCGGGCGTTTTGGAGAAAATCGAAGGACAGCGCACCGCACTGGATAACGCCGGATTTATTGCGGCGATCAGGCGGGTGATGTTCGCGGCCTCGACCAGTGAATACCGCTATTACCTCAACGGCGTGGCAAGCATCAATCTTGATGGCGAACCTGTTGTTGTGGCAACTGATGGCCACCGCATGGCGTACCTGCCGATCCCGTTCATGCCGAATGGCGCGGAGGGTGCAATCCTGCCAAACGACGCGGTGGCGTTTTTGGCAAGAATGAAGGTCGAGCCGAAAGCATCCGTCTATTCGCCAGAAGAAAGAAGGGCTCGGTTCGAATATGACGGACTGGTGTTCACGACGGAATGCATCAAAGGAACCTATCCCGATATCGCGCGGGTTATCCCGCAATCGCCGATTCCATATATCCGTGTTAACCGGCTTGATGTCATCGCCGCACTGCGGCGCCTCCTGTCGCTAGACAGTCTTGGAGACGGCGCCGTTGTCCTGAGCGGATCGGATGACCGTCTGCTAATGGTGCGCGGCGTCGGTGACTGTTGTGGCCGCGAGACCATTCCATGCGTAACCCCCCAATCCGGGTGCCTAAGGGTCGGCTTTAACGGTCGATACTTGATCGATGTCTTGTCGGCACTTCGGGGTGATTTTGTCACGTTCTCAGCATCGCCGCCCGCTGGCGAGATAGGCCTATTTGCCAGTTTGATAACGTCCGACGGCGATCCGCTGCGCATCGTTCTAATGCCAATGCGGGTTTAGGGGAGGACGCCATCAAGCGCAATGAAGACGACTACACAGGCGAAAGCGGTCCCTATGCCGATTGGCTCGTATGCCTGTGCTCATTTGCATTGATCGTTGGTCTTTTCGGCGTTCTTAGCTGGCTGGTGTGGACCTACGCACCGAATTTCCCAGCGTCGGAAAGCGCCGTGTTTGTGGATGGAGAGCCGGATTGGTGATCCCACTGCCAAAGATCGATGGGGGGTTCCGCACGATCCTTGCTGATCCGCCGTGGTCCTTCAAGACCTATAGCAACAGGTCCGGCACAACGCCGCATCGCGGCGCTCACGAGCACTATGTCGTCGCGTCATTCGATGACATGGCAGCTATCCCGGTAGGGTCGGTCTCGGCGAAGGATTGCGCGCTATTCATGTGGGTCGTGGATAGCCACTTCGATGAAGCGTTGGCACTTGGAAAGGCGTGGCAATTCGAATTCAAGACCTGCGCTTTCGTTTGGTTCAAGGGGCGCAACGAGGGCGTGGTGCCAAAGGTCGGTATGGGATACTGGACACGAAAACAAACCGAACAGTGCTGGTTGTTCACGAGGGGTAAGCCGCCTCGGATCAGCAAGGGCGTGGAACAGGCTATCTTTTGCGGGCGGGGCCGACACTCGGCAAAACCAGACGAACAATACGAGCGGATAGAAGCCCTCACGGGTGGTCCATACCTGGAACTGTTTTCGCGTCTTTCACGGCCTGGCTGGACCGCATGGGGCAACCAGACCGGATTGCGAGATGGGCTATTCGACGGAGAGGCGGCTTGAGGGCAAAACGCAACAAATACGGTGCCACCAAAACCACAATCGACGGCATCACCTTCGCGAGCAAGAAAGAGGCTCGACGCTATTGCGAACTCCGCTTGCTGCAAAAGTCCGGCGAGATAACGCATCTCGAATTGCAGCCCGCATTCAAGCTGGCGATAGACGGCAGGCCGGTGCTGATCAGATCACGCGGTTTTCCGAACGGACGGCAGGCCAAGTATGTCGCGGATTTTGCTTATTGGGATGGTGAAAAACGCGTGGTCGAGGATACCAAGGGTTTCCGCACCGACACGTATAAGCTCAAGCGCGCCATTGTCGAGGCGATGCATCCAGGATTGAGGGTTGTGGAGATATGAGCATTCTCCCGCCAGACATCGAAGCAGAACGCCTCGAACGAATGGGCCGTTCAAAGCGCACATGGCTCAAGGACCACGGCGGCAAGCGTCCGTCGCACCAAGTCGAATACGAACGCGAAAATCTGGAAGCGCTCATAAGCGCATGGCGGCGGGCCAAGCGTGATATGGAGCGGGAATAGGAGGTGAAGCAATGAGTTGGTCTGTGGGATATGACACCAAATGGAAGCGCGACATTGGCTATGGCGTGCCGGCGATTTGTGACCACCCCGAATGCGACAATGAGATTCATCGCGGCTTGTCTTATGTCTGCGGCGGGGAGCCTTTTGGTGGTGACCATGGGTGTGGGCTCTATTTCTGCCAAGAGCATCTGACCTATCACGAGATCGAAGACGACAGGGTTCAGTGTTGCGAGCGGTGCGCGGCGGGCGAGAATTGGTTCAACGCCAAGCCCGACACGCCGGAGTGGATTAGGTGGAAACTGACAGACGAAAGCTGGCAGGAATGGCGCGACGAGAGCCCGGAACTCGTCGCCGCCCTGATGGAAGGGGGCGACCAATGAGCAAGGTCATGACGCCGGGTCCCGAAGGCTTCGCCCGCTTCTGGGACGAATACGGTTACAAGGTTGGCAAGAAAGCCTGTCTCAAGTTGTGGAAGCGCGAGGGCTTGGAGGGGCTTACCTGTCAGATATGCCAATCAATACCGGCTTACGATGCACATCTGGCAGCCAATCCATGGAAGCACAAAAAGCACCCGCACACGTTCCTGAATGGAGCGCATTGGGAAGACGAATATCCAGAAGCGCCGCGCCCCAAGACCGCGCTAACAGCGGCCCAATCGATCTATGAAAGACTGGAGCGCGAAAGTGGATACCCACGCGAAGAAGCGGTCGCTGAAAGCCATAGCGGTCATGCTCAACAGCTTCCCAGCACAGAATGGCACTGACGTTGAATTGCTGATGGCGAGCTTCTTGGAATGCGTCGATGATTTTTCGCCGGAGGCGGTGGAGATGGCGTGCCTTCGATATCGCAAGGGCGAGGTGAAGGACCATGACGGCCGCTTTGCACCAACCACCGCGATGTTTACGCGGCAGGTGAGGGCAAGGCAAGAATACCTCGATTTGAGGCAATCCGCCGGCCCCGCGCTTCCATCGCCCAAACGGCCACGAGATAACTCGCCCCTGGTTTCGAAGGAAAAGATGCAGGCCTTGAGCGATTGCTGGCATGGCCGGCGGTCATGGAAAAGCCTCGCCGACGAGTATGGCGTGAACGGGGACGACAAGAAAGTAGGTGAATAATGGATATTGTCGAGCGTGCGATAGAGCGGGGATATAATCCGGATTTCTATCGGAGGGTAGCCCACAAGCGAGCACAAGAGGCCAAGGAGAAACGAGAGCAGGAGCAACGGGAGCGCGACGAAGAACGGGCAGAAAAGGCGAGGTTGTTTCGTGAGCGGATGGCAAGCCTTGAAGCGGCGGCTAACCTGGATCGCATGAAAGAAGAGGCTGGAGACCGCCTTGAGGTCATAAGACGCGAGCGTTTCCAGACATCGGAAAAGGAGCTTATCACCACCATCGCTGAATGTCATGGCATGGGCTATGCCGATATCATGGGCGCCAGCAGATCAAAGGCGGCGGTTAGAGCAAGGCACGAAGCGATAGCCGCTGTGGCGCTGGCTAAGACGCACCTATCTACGACACAGATCGGCCATATGTTCGGCAAGGACCACACGACAATCATCTATGTGCTCAGGAAAATGGGGATAACCCGTTGAAGGGAAAGACAAAGGGCCTTCATTGCCCGGCATGTGGTAAAAGACCGTTCAAGACCATCGATTCAAGGCCCACAAGGGCGGGCGTTCGTCGCCGTAAGGAGTGCATCAGTTGCGCGTATCGGATGACCACGATTGAAACGATGGTGGCGGGGAAGATACGAAATGGAAAAATGCATAGCGCTTCATAAGCACAGCGACAGCGAGGCGGGGCATTGAAGGCCAGAACACAAAGCGCCAAGGTAAAAGCCAAACGGGGCAGGCCACGCAAAGAGGGCGTGCTTCGCGAGCCTAACGGTCGCGCTATCCGATCCGACCAGAACGGCTATAAGCTCGCCGTTGAAGCTCGCGCAAGGATGCACCGCATTTCGGTAGAGGATGCGGCTGATCCGCAGGCGGGTACGTTCCTCGGCCGTCTTCATCTTAATTACTTGGCATGGAAGAAAAAGGCGAACTATGCCGAGCGGACAGGCCGCAAGTTCGACGTACCTCAGCCGGCAATGAGCATCAGCACGGCCAACTACTACGCCGCCCTGACGTTCCAAGAGGTCGCTAACGACTATGCCAAGGCCGTCCTATCTCCCGGCGCATATTACGAACGGAATGGTCTCGGGACGGGCGACGAGGAAGCGGCGGAACGGTGGGCCATGACGGCGTGTGCTCGACGGAAGAAGGCCATGGACATCGTGTTGGAGTGCTGGCGCAACAACAAGGGATCGCGTGTCATGGAAGCGCTGGAACAGATCGTCCTCCGGGATCGGCAATGCGAACATCTGGTTGGCGATTTACGGATTGTCCTTTCAGACCTCAACCGGCATTTTTAGGGTTGACTGAAACGCGAATTTATGACATGAAGTGTCAGGCTGACGCGTGATGCGTCGGCAGTAAGGATTTTCCCCCTAATTATATACGTGACGTACCAAGGTGAAAAATGCCATGAGCACAGAGCGTGATAGGCTGGAAGGAAGTGACGCGTTGGCGTCATGCCTTACGCCCGACGTTTTGGCGTCTTCTGTCGCTTTGGCTTCGGAGTGGCTTTCGGTAAACCGCGACTGGATTGAATCTGGAGGGTCGGGTGATCTTGTTCGTCTGGTGCGCGGCCTAGCCACTCATCTGCACCTGCACTGCGAAGCGCATTGACGGCAGGTTGCCAGTGGTCCCGCGCAGCCGCCCATTCGCGAACAAGATCGACCACCATCGCGGTTTGCTCATCGAGATAGGCTTTTGTGTAGGTGACAGCGAACCCGCGCCATCCGCCCTTTCTGGCCGCCGCGCGCATCCAAACAGGTCTATCCCCGTCTTCAAATCGCATAACAAGCGGTTGGCTATGCACGATCGGTACACGCGCGTCGGCGTTGGCTTTGGCGGTCATGTTGATCAGGCGGTCAACGCGCTGCTCCCATTCAGTCGAGATGGGTCGCCAAATAGCATCCTCGCCGCGCCTCAGTTGTTCGAAGAGCGCATGGACTAAGTCCAGCTTGGCACGCATGGCTAGATTGGCGGTGACAATCATGCCCGTGCTAGACTTAGCAAGCAGTAGATCGTGGATAGCGCTGTCAATCTCCCTTTCCAACGCGCCCCACGCAATTATGAAGCGTCCGATGGCGCGCTCCACTTTTACATCTCCAGCGGGAAGATAGGGTTCATCGCCAGCCATGACGAAAGCCTCCAAAGATAAAGACCAGGAAAAGGGCGACGAGGTTCTGCGCCGCCTGTTGAAGACCTCTCCGAAGCCTAAGCGGGAATCGGAGAAGGCGAAAGTCGCTGCCGCCACCGGAAAAAAGGTCAAGCGACCCACTGGCGAATCGTAACCAAATTGGTAACAGTGGGCACCTCAAAAAAGGACCCCGCCGAAGCGGGGCCAAGATCAGTCGCACTACGTTTACCGGGACGGTAAACCCCGGCAGTGCTCTCGGACGAGTTCGAGTCGTCCGAACCGTACACGCCAGTAGTATCTGACGTGTACGGATTTGGGCCATGAACATGCAATCATGTTCGTGTCTCCATCCGGGATCGCCCCCCGGTGTGGCCGGAACGCGGGATTACGCGCCGCGCGGAAAGCGCGTGTTTCCCGTGTCTCGGACCGTGGAGACCGGCCAAGATCAACTTGTAAGCGATTCGGTTTTTGACCGCGACTCCGTCAAGGCCGCCGTGCCCGGTTTTCACAGGGCCTTTTTCTTGCGCTTTCTAAGAAGCTTACGCGCCTTCTGCTTAGGCGTGACCGGCTTCACCAGTCCGCCGATAAGTGAGACGCTTGCCACGGATAGCTTCCAATAGCATGTCGGCACGTTCACGGTCGGAAACCTTAAGGGCTGAGCGGCGGTTATAGCGGAAGTCAAATTCAGCAAGGTAGCGGTGCAGGTGAGCCTCGCCGCAATGCTGATAGACACCGACCATGCCGCGCTTAAAGATGGAGAATACGTTTTCGATCGTGTTGGTGTGCACGACAACATCGCCTTCGCGGCGGGCGTATTCCTTCGCGGTGTGCTTCACCGTGCGGTGGCCGGCATATTCCTTGCCGGTATCGGTGTAGAGGCGGGACTCGTCGGTATAGAGGGTGGTGTCGCGAGACACGTTGCGCACCAGCGCTTCGCGGACGGACGCCTTGGTTGCATTGTTGACATGGAAGGTGCGGACGGGACCGCCGCGCTCGACCAGCCCGACGATGACGCGCTTCTGTGCGCCGCCGGCCTTGCCTGATTTGGTGGGGTTCGGCTTGCGGCCACGGGCATACTGGCGCGGCGTCTCACGTTTGCCGTGGTACATTTCGTCGGCTTCTACGGTCTTGCCGTCGCCGCCTATAGGGCCGGAAGTATTGTTGTCCTCTTTCATGGCTTCGCGAATGCGATGCGCCATGAACCATGCGGTCTTGTAGGTAACGCCAAGCATACGGTGAAGCTGGTGCGCCGACATGCCCTTCTTGGACGCGGCATAGAGGTGCGCCGCTAGCACCCATTTATTGAGCGGGATTTTGGATCGCTCGAACACAGTTCCGACGGTCACGGAAAAGGGTTTGCGGCATTCCTTGCACTTGTAGACGCCGGGGCGTGTTGATTTGCCTTCAAGCTTAGTGATGCGGGTTCGATCCGAATTACCGCAATGAGGGCAGATCGCACCATCGGGCCACTGGATGGCTTCCAGATGTTCGCGGGCCTTGCCGGAGTCGGTGTAAATTTCGTTGGTGAGGTCAAACATGAAATCATCCAATTCGGTGGTAGACGATATGAGGTGGCTTACCCCACATTTTCATCGCTGGATTCTTGAGACAGCACATAAGCGATTTGGCGCTGAAGCCGTTTTAGTGTGGGGCGATCAAGAACCGCCGTGCATCCGCCTTGCTCAGACGGAAACGACAACGAAAATCGATCACTCTTAGCCTCTCGATCTGCGAAGGCGTCTGTAGCGGTGTGAAGTTGGATGTATTTGATTGGCTCTGCCATGACTTCCCCTCCATTGAAATTCTTATACAAAATCCGGCGTGGTACGTCAAGTATATAATTAGGGATTTTCCCTCATGACCAAGCTCGCGAACGAAGACCGACCGCGACCTATGTCCTTTCTGGGCGTAGCGCAGTTGGAAGCGTGCCGCACTTGGAATGCGGAGGCCGCTGGTTCGAGTCCAGCCGTCCAGACCAATCATCGAACGACACGCTAGCTTTCATGCTGGCGTAGCTCAACTGGTAGAGCAGCGTCCTTGTAAGTCGAAGGTTGCAGGTTCGAGCCCTGTCGCCAGCTCCACTATCAACAGTTTCGCGGGATAGCCAAGTGGTAAGGCGTTCGGCTCATAACCGGAAGATCGTGGGTTCAATTCCCGCTCCCGCAACCAAATCACCCACCCGTAGCGTGCTGCGAGTTCACAGGCGCGAATGCCTGTGCGGTTTCATGAAAGAGGACTTCCCGATGACAAAGGAAATCGCTCCGTTCTGACATCTAGCCCACAGTGGTTCTAACGCTCGTGCAGGGATAGCCCGAAATGCTGTCGCGCAGCGGGACACTCCATCACCAGGACTTATCGAGAAAAGTTTCACGAACGCCCGGCCCTCGAACCTCAATAGAAGCCTCGTAGCTCGTAGCGGGGTGTCCGGGCACCTAACGCTGCCCCTGCCCGAGGGTGACCTGCGGTAAATCGGCTAATATCGGGCACCAATGACAACCGGCAGATCAGACCCCGGTCCCTACCAAGGAGAATACATATGAGTGTGCGCGCAAAATTCAAACTGGTTGGTCGTGAAGAGGGACGTGAAGGCTTCTCGCTCAGATTCGAGCCGGTGGTGTCGGGCAGCCCCGAGAACGATCAGTTCTTCAAATACACGCCATGGGGTGTGTTGAGACTCGGCATCATCAGCGCGGATGCTGCGAGGGAATTCACAGTTGGTGACGACTACTATCTCGACTTCACGACAGCCCCGCACCCGTCCTGAGCTTAACAAGACCCCGGTCCCTGCATCAGCAAACCAGTCATGAGCACATGACGATCCGCTAGGCTAGCGGGCGTGGGGTCGTCTCATATAGGAGAGGCATCAAATGATCGGCATGAACGTATCTCACCCATCCGGCATTTCCGGGACGGTGGACGCGACTGTTGTCCACCCGGATGGCAGGGCATTTGCGCGCGTCGATGACCATTGGTTGCCGGTGGAAGAACTGGCGTAATGCGGCGGTACGTTCCAAGGCCAAGGCTGGCCTATTACGAGGCCGACGCGACCGACTATCTGGCGCGGACCGTGTATGAGCGTGACACGTCTCCCATGCCAACCGGTCTGTATGACGGCGCCGGCAACGAGCTATTCGCAGTCGAGGAAATAGACCCGGTGGGGTTTGTGAGGTTTTGGAGGGATAGTCAATGACACTACCCGGTGGGATATCCCGCGATTCTCGGCGCGCTATTTTCGAGGCCGTCGACCAAATGGAGGTCAAGGACGCGACGTTCGTTCTTGACACTAATGCCTATGCGAGCGGCGACGTTCTGGCGGTTCCTCTAGAAATCGAGAACGTATTCAAGGCCGATGGCGGCGAGCGCGCTTTGCATAGCGTTGTTGTGCTGGATGAGGACGATCAGGGGGCGGCGCTCGATCTGGTCTTTTTCAACGCTAGCGCCGCGCTTGGCACGATCAATGCGGCGGTCAGCATTTCGGACGCGGACGCCCGCAAGATAATCGGTGTCGTCAATGTCGAGGCGACGGATTACACCGATCTGGTGAACAGCCAGGTGGCGATGAAAACAGGCCTCGGAATTGTGCTTAAGGCCGGTGCGTCCACCAAATCGCTGTGGGTAGGGGCTATTACTCGTGGAGCGCCGACGCATACAGCCTCGGGCATCAAGATCAAGCTCGGGTTCATCTGATGGCATTCGGGCCTCGTCGTGGCCTACTTGTAAATCGCCGGGCCTTTGCCATTGGCGATCTGTTCCTCGGCGAAGAGGCTGGGGCATGGTACGATCCGTCCGACCTGTCCACGTTGTTTCAGGACGCGGCCGGCACAACGCCTGTAACGACGGATAGCGATCCGGTCGGGCTGATGCGCGATATCTCGGGCAACGGCAACGACCTGACCCAGGCAACGGCAGGCAAGCGCCCGCTATACAAGACGAGTGGCGGGCTTCATTGGCTGGAATTCGACGGCAGCGACGATTTCCTGCGTGCGACATTCACGATTGCACAGCCATGGGAGCGCGTAGCAGCGTTCCGGCAGAACAGCTGGACGTCTGGTCGCCGCATTTTCTCGGGCGGGGATGCCAATAATGGCATCCTGTACCAGTCGCCTACGACTCCGACGCTGACGCTCTATTCCGGCGCTGGCGGGCCGACGCTGGCGACGCTCGCAGTTGGTGCTGATGGCGTGGTTACGGAGCGTCATTCCGGCGCGACCAGCCGCGTTGCGTTAAACAACGGCTCCTATGCGACCGGCAATGCGGGCACTAGCGCGGCGGGCGGCATTACCATCGGGGCGAACTACGACGACGGCAACGCCGGCGCGATGCGTCTTTATGGCCTCATCATCCGAGAGGGCACCATGGGCGAGCGCCAGATGAGCGTGGTCCGCAACCATCTCGCGGCAAAGTCTGGCGTTTCCCTCTGACATTCCCTGAACGGGGATTAACCAGGCTCGCTTCGGCGGGCTTTTTCGTCTCCACAGCAACAGCAATCAAAGCAAGGAGCATTTTCGATGACAGTAACCAGCATTCACGGTCGCCGACTAGGCATAGGTCTTGACGATCAGCTCGTCTCGCGCGACATCAACATTTCACAGCCCTGTGTCGATGCGTCTATCACGGTCAGCGCGGAGGGCTCTCCCGGCGCGAACCAGCGCACCATCACGATCCAGCTCAAGGACGCCAAGGGCAACGATATCGATTATGTCGAGACGGTGGAAATCCTCGTCTTTGCCAATGCGGCCCGCACGGCGTTTGCAACCGGTGGCTCGACCGGCATTGCGATTGGTACGGACGGCGCGCTTCTGACGGTCGTGGCAAAGAAATATTTCCTGGCAACGTCCGAGGCCGACGGTGACATTGACCTGACATGGACGGATACCGGCACGGAATCGGTTGCGGTGGGCGTGCGCCTACCGAATGGCCGTATCGTCATGACGGATGCCTTCGCGAACGCCGCGTAATGCCGTTTAGATACAGGGACCAGGAAGCCCGCAACATCAGGGCGGCGGAAGAACGCGCAAAACGTTCCGCCGCTCTCGATGCCTCGATAGTGCTGAAGAAGGCCGCTGCGGCTGCTCAGAGCGCTATCGACGGCACGATGGCCACATGGGTCAGCGTCCCGAGTTCGGCTAGCGATACCGGCGCAGCGGGCCAGATGGCCTATGACGGGTCGTATATCTACGTATGCACGGCGACCGACACATGGGTACGCGCGGCATTGAGCACATGGTGATGAAAATGGCTGGCAGGCCTACGATCTATTCCGATGAACTAACCGACGAGTTCTGCCAGCGCGTGGTTTCGGGTCGATCCATCCTGTCGGTTTGCCGGGATGACGATATGCCCGCGCAGGACACCATCTATCGATGGAAGCGCGAAAACCCGGCATTTTCGGAGAAATTGGCACAGGCGCGGGATGAGCGACTGGAGGCCTACGCGGATCGGATGGTCGCACTTGGCGACAGGGTGATCGAGGAAGCCGATTTCGATCCCCAGCGCTGCAACGCTGCGGTGAACGCCATCGACAAGGCGGCTCGCCTCCAGGCTCCGAAACAGCGCATGGAACTGACTGGCAAGGACGGCAAGGACTTGGTGCCGGAAACCACGGCCACGGATTACGACATCGCCCGCAAGATCGCTTTCGCACTGAGCGCCAGTGGCAAACCTGCTTGATGACATCCTGGAGCGTTTCAATGCGCTTCCGAAGGATGTTCAGGACCAGATCGTAAAGGACGCGACCAAGGCGAGCGAGGGGCGGTATTTCATCCCGAATCCCGGTCCGCAGGTCGAGGCGCTTCATTGCGAGGCGGATGAGCTTTTTTTCGGCGGATCGGCGGGCGGGGGCAAGTCGGCGCTGTTGTGCGGCACGGCGTTGGATGATCATGACCGATCGATCATATTCCGGCGCGAATACCCACAGATCAAGGGTTTGGAAGACGAGGTTGCCGGCCTTGTCGGGTCGCGGACGGGCTACAATTCGCAGGACAAGATTTGGCGCCTGCCGAATGGCAACGTGCTGGAATTCGGGTCCGTTCCGCACGAAAAGGACGTGGAGAAATATCAGGGTCGCGCTCACAGCCTCAAGGGCTTTGATGAGATTACCCATTTCTCCGAGGCTCAGTATCGATTTCTGATCGGCTGGACGCGCTCCACGAACCCGAAACAGCGATGCCGGGTGATTGCGACGGGAAACCCGCCGACGACGCCTGAAGGCTATTGGGTAGTCAAATACTGGGCCCCGTGGCTCGACAAGACGCACCCCAATCCCGCCGAACCGGGCGAGTTGCGCTGGTATACGACGATCAACGGCGAGGATGTGGAGTGCGACGGGCCGGAACCGGTTGAGGTCAACGGGCGCATGGTCAAGCCGCGCTCGCGGACGTTCATCCCGGCCAAGCTGGAAGATAATCCCGATCTCATGGCGGCTGGTTATGCCTCCGTTCTTGAGGCCATGCCGGAAGAACTTCGCATTCGGTTTCGGGACGGCCGGTTTGACGCTGAGGTCAAGGACAACGAATTTCAGGTCATCCCGACCGAATGGATTAAAGCCGCACAGGCCAGATGGACGCCGGATGCACCGGGCGGTGTCGGCATGTCCGTCATAAGCCATGACGTTGCTCTTGGTGGTGGTGATGCGAACACTTATGCGCGTCGTCATGGTCATTGGTATGACGAGGTGATCTGCGACCGGCTGAAAGGCATGGTCGATCCGATTGACCTGGCGTCCAAGCTGATTTCGCTGATGAGAAACGGTTGCCCCGTGGTGATCGACATGGGCGGCGGTTACGGCTCGGGCGTCTATTCGCATTTGAAGCAGAACGTCCAGCAGATCGTTATTCACGGCCATAACGGGGCGAACAAGAGCAAGAGGCGCACGCGGGACGGCAAGATCAGCTTTGCCAACAAGCGGGCTGAGGTGTGGTGGAAATTCCGCGAGGCACTGGAACCGGGGCTTGGCGAGCCGATAGCGCTCCCGCCCGATCCCGATCTTCTCGCGGACCTTTCGGCGCCGACATGGAAACTTGGGCGCAACGGCATTCTGATCGAGGAAAAGGCCGCGATCAAGGCAAGGCTCGGCCGCTCGCCTGACAAGGGCGATGCTGTGGTCAATGCGTGGTCCTACGGCGAAAGCAGCGTTGAAGCGCGCATCAGGGTTTACAACAACCCGATGAGCCGCCCGAAGGTCAATCTTGGCTATTCGAGTGCGAAAAGGAGACGATGATGTCTGGAATTTTCGGTAGTGCAAAGAAGCAGGATCCGGTTCGCATGCCGGTACAGGGCGACCGCGTGGCGCGCGCCGCAGCGGATCGTGAGCGTCGTCGTGTCATGGCGCGTTCGGGCCGTGAAAGCACCCGCCTTGATGACAGTTCGGGTGGCACGAAGGCTTTCCGCAATTCGCTTCTGGGCCAGGGCTGATCTGAATGGATTCCCGCGCCAAGGAACTCGTCAAGATCGGTGATTCGCTGTTTAAGCGAAAGCGCCATTGGGATGAGTTGTGCCAGGAGATATGCGAGAATTTCTACCCCATGCGCGCGGACTTCACGACGCAGTTCAACCTTGGCGATGATTTCGCGGTCGATCTCATGGATTCCTACCCCGTTCAGGCGCGGGAAACGCTCGGCAACATGCCGAATGCCATGCTCCGGCAGGGCGAGTGGTTCGAGGTCAAGACCGGCGACGAGGAGCGTGACGAGGAACCTGATAATGCCCGATGGCTCGAAGAAGCCACGAAGCGCTTTCGCCGGCTGGTCTACGACCGCAGGGCCAATTTCGTGCGGGCGACCATCGAGGCCGATCACGACTATGTGACGGTTGGCAATCCCGTCCTGAGTGTTGAAGAAAGCCCGACCCGCGATCATTTCCTGTTCCGATCCTGGCATCCGAAAGAGTGCGCATGGATGGAAAACAGCGTCGGCAAGGTGGACCACCTCCAGCGCAATGTGATGATGGGCGCGCGTAACATCGTGCGCAAATGGGGCAAGGCCGGCAATGTCCATTCGGATATTCGCAAGGCGGCGGAAAGCGACCCGACGAAGGAGTTCAAGGTCCGTCACGTGGTCCTGCCCACGGATGAGGTTTATGGCGACGACCGCAAGGCCATGCGCCGATACGGGGGCACGCCGTTCCTGTCCATGTACGTGGATTGCGAGCATGAGCAAATCCTGAATGAGGGCGGCCTGCCGGTTTTCAACTACGTGCTGCCGCGCTGGCGCACGCTGTCCGGGTTCCAGTACGGGTTCTCGCCGGCCACGATCAACGCGCTTCCCGATGGTCGTATGCTGCAATCGCTGGCCCGGATCATCCTGGAGCAGGGCGAAAAAGCCGTTGATCCTCCATACGCGGTCAAGGGTGAGATATTCCGGGATTCCATCGATTGGTATGCCGGTGGCATGACCTATGTCGACATGGATGGGGATGATGACCTTCGCAAGATCATCATGCCCATGGGTGGCGACGGCAATCTCGTGGCGGGTATGGAGATGAAACAGGACGTGCGCAACCTGATTGCGGAATCGTTCCTGTTGAACAAGCTGATGCTGCCCGATGCGCGCGAGATGACGGCGTTTGAAACCAATGCGCGGCTTGATGAGTTCCGCCGCGCCGCGCTGCCGTTTTTCGGTCCCATCGAGGCGGAATATCACCTGCCGTTGCTGGACGTGGCGTTTCAGATGGCCGTCAACAACAAGGCTATCGGGCTCGGCGATATGCCGGACAACTTGCAGGACAGCGATGTGACGTTCACGTTCGACACGCCGCTGAATACCGCTGAGGGCAGGGCGTCTGTTGTGGCGTTTCAGGAGACGGTCCAGATCGTTGCCGGCGCGGCCCAGCTCGATCAGGCAATTGTTGCCGATTACGATCTTCGCCAGGCGACCAAGGACGCGGTTCGCGGGACTGGCGCGTCTGCCGACTGGTTCAACGACGAGGAGCAGGCAGACGCGGAACATGATGCCGAAAAACAGGCGATGGGCGTGACCAAGGCGGCTGAATTCCTACAGGGCGGCGCGGCGGTCGCTGGAGATGTCGCGAACGCCACCAAGGCGCTTAAGGAAGCCGGTCTGGCATGATGAAGCCGACACCATATGACGAATCCATCGTCCACGCCTTCCGGGCACTGTTTGACGGCGTTGCGAACGAAGGCCAGCAGAAGCGGGCGCTTGAGTGGCTGCTGTTCAATGCCTGCCATATCGGCCAGCCGAGTTTCTCGGACACGGACCGGCATACCGCGTTTCTGGAAGGGGAGCGACATATTGGCCTTCAGGTCGCGAAGATGCGTGATCCCGAGGCATTGGACAGGCTGAAGACCAAGAGGCGAACTGTAAAAGAGGCAAAGACATGAGCGAATTGCAGACCGATGCGGCGGAAGCCGTTGATGAGAAGGTCGTCGATACGGCGCAGGACGATGTGACCGACGCAGAAACGGCATCGGAAGGCGCGGCCAAGGAAGCCGGGAAGGCTGCCGAAGAGGCGGCGGCAAAGGATGATCCCGCAGACAAGCAGGAAGCCAAGGCGAATTTCCCGGACAACTGGCGCGAACTGATCGCCGGCGAGAATGAGGACTACCAGAAGCTCGCGAAGCGTTACGGATCGCCGCGTGGCGTGATCAAGGCGCTGGACGAAGCGCAGAAGCTCATTCGCTCGGGCAAGATCAAGCGCGACATGCCCGATCCGAAGGACGAAGCCGCCATGGCCGAGTGGCGCAAGGACAACGGCATCCCCGACGATCCGACCGGGTATAAGCTGCCCGATGCCGTTGCCAAGCGCATGACGGACGATGACAAGCCGGTACTTGGTCAGTTTACCGAGTTCGCACATTCAAAGAATGCGCCGCCCGAGTTCGTGGAGATGGCGGCGGAATGGTACGTTGAGAACCAGGAAAAGGCTCTCGAAGCGCAACAGACCGCCGACATGCAGTTAGAGGAAGCGGCGGAAGACGCGCTGCGCAAGGAATGGAACCACGCCGAGTACAAGGCCAACATGACGCTGGCCAAGCGCTATGTAAGCGATATTCCCGGCATTGGCGGGGATTTCAGCGAGTTTCGCGGCCCTGACGGCCGGCGCCTTGGCGATATCCCTGAATTCGTCATGTGGGCGTCCGATCAGGGGCGTCAGACATTTGGGGATTCCACCTTCGCAACGGCCGACAGCGAAAGCCGTCACAACTCGCGCCGCAGCGAAATCGAGAGGATCAGAGATGCCGACTTCGACCGCTATGAGCGGGAGGGTCTGGACAAGGAATTGCGCGTGCTCATCGAGAAGGATTTGAAGCGCGGCAAACGTTAGTTCGCGGCATTATTGCTGACGAATGAATAGGCCCTCCGGGGCCCTTTTTATTGCCTGATCGGCCACCCCGGCAACGGCCCCGAGACGGCGAAATCATCCGCCAAAGACGTGAAGCCCCGAACGCTGACCGGCCACCCCGCAACGCGGCCCCGGAACGCTGTCGGCCACCCTGCACGACACGGCTCAACCTCAATCACGAAATCTGAAGGAATGGATCGATGGCAGTAGAAGCTGCAATGATTCAATACAAGCGGGACTTCGTGCCGGCGTTCGAGCAGCGTTCGAGTCACCTCCGCGCGATGGCCACGAAGGAAACGGTCATGTCTGGCAACCAGGCAACGTTCCTGGTTTCGGGCTCCGGTGGCGATACCGCCGTGACCCGTGGCACGAACGGCATGATCCCCTACAACAACCCGACCAACACGCAGTACACCGCTACGCTGGTCGAAAAGCACGCCCCGTATCGACTGACCGGGTTCAACGTCTTTGCCTCGCAGGGCGACCAGATCAAGGTCATGCGTGATGCGTCGATTGCGGTTATCAACCGTGATATCGACCTGACGCTTCTGGCCGAACTGGCGAATGCGACTCAGGACTATGGTTCCGGCACGGCCGATCTGGACATGGTGCTCGGCTCTCAGGCCATCCTCGGGAACAACGACGTTCCGGTCGAGGAAGAGGACAACATGTTTGCTATCATCAGCCCGGCCTTCCGTGGCTACCTGATGCAGACAACCGAGTTCTCGAATGGCGAGTACGTCGAGTCCAAGCCGTTCAACGGTCCGGCTAAGACGTTCTGGCGCTGGAACGGGGTCAACTGGCGTGTGTCCAGCCGCGTGACGGGCCTCGGTACGTCTTCGGAAATCTGCTACATGTTCCACCGTTCGGCCATCGGCTATGCGGTGAATGTCGGCGAAGACCGCATCTACACGGGCTTCAACGAGGAGCAGGGCTTTTCGTGGTCGCGTGCCGAAGTCTTCCATGGTGCAAAAATCCTGCAAAACTCCGGCATCGTGAAAATCACTCACGATGGTTCGGCGTGGCAGGCGTCCTAAAGGAGGGCTGAACAATGGCATATGTACCTGACAATCTGAGCCTCGTTTCGGAAACCATGGGGGGCAGCCTTCGTGTCTTTCTGTACGAGGATGCCGCAGGCGAAAGCGACGCCACCATCGTTGGTGCGTCGTGGTTTTCCGATGGCGCTGCGAAGGGCATGACTGTGGGCGATCTCGTTGATGTGATCACCACGACCGGCCCGAAATACAAGCGTTATCAGGTCGCCAGCGTGAGCGGTGACGCGGCTACCGTCGCGGCTCCGACCGCCATTACCTAAGCGCGATCTCGCGGCTACGGTCGCGGGGTTGCCTCTCCCTTGCGGTCGTGGGGGCTGGCTTATGCTGGCCCCCGAACCGCTGGTTTTCAACGCAAAGAGGCAAATCATGAACCAGAAGACCAAGGTGCTTGGGCCCACCGAACTCGATTCGAACGGCGGGGATTATCAGCGCACCTATCATCACCTCGTCGTCGACCCGTCCGTTACGGTCGATGATGTCATGGTGCCTAAATTCTGGGCGCATCACGTCAACAATCTCAAGGTCAATGACCTGATCGACATCGTTGCGGCTGACGACAGTTGGGACATCCAGCTTCGCGTCATTGGCAAGGGCATCGGCTATGTCACGATGCGCCCGCGCATGGTGTGGATGCGCGAGGAAGCCAAGGCGCGAAGTCCTGACCAGCCGGCGAACGAGCCCGATATGCCGGAGGGCTACAAGGTGACGTTTTCGCCCAACAAGCAGGTGCTCTGGCAGGTCACAACGATTGATCCTCATGCCGTCGTGAGCAAGGGGCACAAGAGCCGGGTCGATGCGATCAACGCGGCGATTGCCCATGCCCGCAAGGCACTGGCGGCATAAGGAGCCGATATGGCCGACCGTCTGACGATCTACAGGGGCGCGCTTGCTCTTTTGGGGCAGGAGCGCCTTTCCTCGCTGACCGAGGCTCACCCGGCGCGTTATGCGCTGGATGACGCATGGCAGTCCACCGGGGATTACCTTCTGGAGCAGGGGCTGTGGAACTTCGCCATGCGGTCGGTCGAACTGGCCTATGACGATGATGTCTCGCCGCTGTTCGGGTATGACTACGCCTTCTCCAAGCCCGCCGATTGGGTAAGGACGGCAGAACTGTCGGAAATGGCGACCTTCGTCCCTCCGCTTGCCGATTACATGGACGAACCGGCTTACTGGTACGCCAACCCGAGCAAGCTCTATCTGCGCTACGTTTCGAATGACGACGCCTATGGCTGGAACGTCGGGTCATGGCGCCAGGCCTTTGCCAAGACGTTCGAGGCGTATCTTGCATTCGAAAGCGGCCTGCCGATCTCGAATGATCGGGGCAATCGCAACGACCTGTTCGGGCTTTATGAAAAGCGTCTTTCCAAGGCGCGCGTTCTGGACGCGGTTGACGAGAAGGTCCGCTACAAGCCCGAGGGCCGACTGGTGCGCGCCCGCCGCACGCGCGTCGTCTCGCGTATGGAAGGCTAAAGGCTGAATGCCGAAAGTCAACGTTTACCACCACGCCCTCAATGTCGGTGTGGTGGACCAGCCTGCATTGGCGCGCGTCGATCTTGAGCGTATGCGCCTTGCTGCCGAGAAGCAGACCAATCTTCTCGCAACGACGGCCGGCCGCGCCTTTCTCCGTCCGGGCCTTGAGTATTTCGGGTCAACCTATCTCAATGGCACGGGCCGCCTGAAAAGCTTCATTCGCGGCTCGTCGAGCGCGGCACTTCTGGAATTCACCAGCATCAATATGCGCGTATGGGTTGACGATGCGCTTGTTACGCGGCCCGCCGTGACGAGCACGATTACCAATGGGGGCTTTGCCTCCGCGACGGGCTGGACGCTGGCGTCTACGGCCGGTCAAACGACCTCCGTTTCAGGTGGTTTTCTGGAACTGACCGCCACGGCGCGCGGTGGTCTTGCACTGGCCAAGCAACAGGTTTCCACGAGTTCTGCCGGAACGCTTCACGCGCTGCGCATCGTCATTAATCGCGGCCCGGTCACATTCCGTTGCGGGTCTACGGATGGTGGTGACGAGTACATTTCGGAAACGTCGCTTGCCGAGGGCACGCACAGTCTCGCCTTTACGCCGTCTGGCTCTTATTGGGTACAATTCCAGACCGACAGCGACATTACCAAGAAGGTCGACGCCATTGCCGTAGAGGGCTCGGGCGTCATGACCCTGCCGACGCCGTGGACGAACCAGAAGGTTCTTCGGTTCTCGCAATCGATCGATGTCATGTTCGTTGCGGATGGTGTCAACCAGCAGCGCCGGATTGAGAGGCGCGGCGACAATTCGTGGTCTATCGTCAAATATTTCGCCAATGATGGCCCGTTCACGCTCGCCCGAACCGCGCCGGTTCGCCTGAAGCCAGCCGCGACTTATGGCAATACCACACTGACAGCAGAAAAGCCGTTCTTCACGGCATCGCATGTCGGGGCGCTGTTCCGCCTGTTTCACGAGGGACAGAACACCAATGCCGTCTTGGCGGGCGAGGTGCGCTATAGCGACCCGATCAAGGTCACCGGCGTCAAGGTCGGGACGCATAGCGACAGATTGTTCAACGTCACTCTGTCGGGCACCTATGCCGGTACGGTTAGTCTCTACCGTTCGTTCGACGGCGAAGATTTCGGCTACCAGCATTATTCCAATCCGCCTGCCGGCACGACCCAGATCAACGACGACAACGACAACGCCATTATCTGGTACAGGGTCGGCTTCGGTGTGGCGCAATATACAAGCGGCACCGCGACTGTCGGGCTGGCCTATGGCGGCGGCGGCGGTCATGGCATTGCGCGCGTAACCGGATACACCAGTTCCACACAGGTCGATATCGAGGTTCTGACCCCGTTTCTCAACACTAGCTACACCGCCGACTGGCGCGAGGGTGAATGGTCGGACGCGCGCGGCTGGCCGTCTGCCGTTGCTCTGGCCGAGGGCCGTCTTTGGTGGGGCGGCAACGACAAGTTCTGGGGCTCGGTTTCCGATGCCTATGACAGTTTTGACGAGGACATTGAGGGCGATTCCGGCCCTGTCCTGCGCAACATCGCGACGGACGGGATCAACGCGGTTCAATCCTTCCTGCCCCTGCAAAGGCTCGTCGCGCTGACGGACGGGTCCGAGGCCGCAATCCGGTCTTCTTCCTTCGACGAACCGCTGACGCCGACCAACGCCACGGTCAAGACCATCTCGACCTATGGCAGCGACGATGTGGATTCCGTCAAGATCGATAGCCGGGGCCTGTTTGTGGGGCGTTCCGGCACTGGCCTATTCGAAGTCCTATTCGATATCCAGGCCGGCGACCTGCAAACGTCGGAAGTGACCAAACTCAATCTGGCGCTGTTTTCCTCCGGCATCAAGGAAATAGCAGTCCAGCGCCGCCCCGATACGCGGGCATGGGTGGTCAACGAAGACGGATCGCTTGTGTGCATCGTCTACGAGCCGCAACAGGAGGTGATTGCCTTCATCCCGGTGGAGACGGACGGCACGGTCGAGAGTGTCGCGGTTCTCCCCGGCACGGATCAGGACAGGCCTTATTTCATCGTCAACCGGACCATAAACGGGTCCCCGGTTCGTCATATCGAGAAGATGGCCAAGGATAGCGAGGCCGTTCCCGGTACGATTGCCAAGGTCATGGATGCGTTCAAATCGGGCACGCAGGCGTCTTCGGCCACGATTACCGGCCTGTCGCATCTTGAAGGCGAGCAGGTCAAGGTATGGGCCGATGGGGCGCCGATCACCGAGGAAGTCACGCCGACAAGCTATCTGAGCAGCCACACCACGGCTAAGCTGTTCACCGTATCCGGCGGCTCGATCACGCTTGATGATCCGGTCGAGAACTATTGCGTCGGTCTTCCCTACGAGGGCCGGTATAAGTCCGCGAAGCTGGCTTATGGCGCAGGCGGCGGAACGGCGATGCTTCAGGAGAAGAGAGTGGACAAGCTCGGCATGGTCCTTGCGGATTTCGTGCGCTCCGGCATACGGTATGGAACCGAGTTCGATAGCGATGCCCACCCGCTCTACCCGCTTCCCGAAATGAAAGAAGGCGTGACGGCGACCGATGTTGTGACCGGCACGCCGTCCGACGAAAAGCCGTTCGTCTTTCCGGGTAAATGGGACGTTGATTCCCGCGTCTGCATAGAGGCTATATGGCCGGTATCCATCCTCGGTCTGGTCATGTCCGTGACCACGAATGGCTAAGATAGAGCTGGTGCGCTACGGCGCGCATGGCGTTGCCTCTGCGACGGGTTTGCATATCCCATTGCCGGTCTTTGCCACGGTCGGGCAGCGCGACGGGGAAGTTCTTGGCGGGGGCGGGTTGACCTGGGGCAACAACCGATGCTGGTTGTGGTTCCACATGGAACAACCGATGGCCGAGGCACGGTTTCTTGTTGTCAGGGAGGCGCGTCGAATGCTGCGTAAGGCCGTCCAGCTCGGCGAACATGAAGTCTACACGATCCGCGACGGGGACTACCCCGGGTCCGCGAAGCTGTTGAAGATCGTCGGTTTCCAGCCATTCGGCATGGAAGACGGGCACGAGGTGCATATATGGCGTCACTCTCACTGATATCCGGGCTCGTCGGGGCGGCGGGCACCGTTCTTGGCGGCATTGCGGAAAATCGCCGGGCGCAGTCCGAGGCCGAACAGATGGAGGCGCGCGGCAAGGAGGAATTCGCCGCATCCCAGCGTGAGGCTATCGACAAGCGCAAGGAGGGCGAGCTTGCCAATTCCCGCGTGCAGGCTCTTGCCGCTGCATCCGGGGCTGGCGCGTCCAATGCCACGATCACCAAACTGATGACCGGCATTGCCGGGGAGGCGGATTACAACGCCCGCACAGCGACGTTCGGCGGGGAAAGCCGCAAGCGGGGCCTGTTCGATCAGGCATCGGCGCGTCGGCGTTCGGGTCGTGCGTCTCTGCTCGGATCCGTATTCGGCGGGTTCGGTCAGGGGTTGAACGCTTATTCCAAATCCAGAGGGTTCTAGATGGCGCGTCTGCCTTCCAAGCACGATCTTTCCGGGCCCTCTTCGCTTCGCTCGGGCCGAGCCATTGCATCGGAGGATATGAGCGGGCTTGCGCGCGGAATCCAGAGTTTCGGCGCCAGCCTTGGCGACATGGCGTCCCGGATCGAAAGCCAGCACAATGCCGTCGATATTGCCCGCGCCGAGGCGTTCAAGACCGAAAAGCTTCTGGCCGTCCAGAACGATTTCGACGCCGACCCGGACTATTCCACGTTCGACAAGCGCGCACCGGCCAGGACAGAGGAAGTCGTCAAGGAGGCGGCAAACCTCATCCGCGACCCGACCATGCGGGAACGCTGGTTCCACGGCGCCAGGAGCGATGCGGCGCGGGTAACGGACGGGATTCGCGACAAGGGCTTTGCTCTTGGCCGGCAGGCTGAAACCGTGGCCTTCGACGAGGCGCTGGAATCGAGCCGCCGCGTCTATGTCGATCCCGATACGCCGGACGATCTGCGCGACAAGGCGCGCGCGGATATCGAGGCTTCCATTGAAGTCGGGGAGTCGTCCGGCCTGTTCACGCCCGAGCAGGCACAGAAGCGCCGCGAACTCTATCTGGACAAGGCCGATTTCTCGCGTGGCAGTCTGGCGGTCGAGCGCGACCCGACCGTGATTTCCGCTGCCTTGCCAGAAAAGGTTGCGGACCGCGCGTCGATGGCCATGCGCTATTACCAGTCGCGCGGCTGGACGAAAGAGCAGGCGGCGGGCATCGTCGGCAATCTGCTGGGCGAAAGTTCCCTCAATACCGGGGCTCGCAATGCTGGCGATGGCGTGGACGGGTCCGACAGTATCGGCATCGGTCAGTGGAACGCGGACCGCTCGCGCGCGCTGAAGAAGTTCGCGGCCGAGAACAAGGCCGACTGGCGCGATTTCAACGTGCAGCTCGCCTTTGTCGATCACGAATTGCGCACGTCCGAAAAGCGCGCCGCCGCAGCGCTGAAGAACGCGGCGACGATTGACGAGGCGACGGCGGCTTTTGTTGGATATGAACGCCCGCAAGGCTGGTCAGCGGCAAATCCACGAGGCGCGCACAATTTCAAGGGCCGGCTCAAATTCGCCATGCAAGCGGCGGGCGAGAAAATCAATCCTGACTGGTACGACCGCCTTGCTCCCGAGCAGCGCCAGGCGCTGGACGCACAGGCCGAACAGCGCCAGCGCGAAATGGTGACGGCGGAACGGGCACAGGCCAAGGCGGAATACGAAACCTACAAGGACCGGGTTGGGCTGGATATTCTGACCGGGCGCGTTCCGACCGAAACCACGATCCTGAACGATCCCGTGTTGAACGATGGCGACAAAGCCACGCTGCTGCGCTCGTTTCGCTCGGAGATGGAAAAGACCATCCAGACCCAGCAGGCCGTTGCGGCGTTTACCGGTGGCGATCTGCGGGTTGATCCCTATGACGGGGATGGACGCAAAACGGTCGATAACGTCTATGACGCGGTGACGAAAGCGGCACCGGAGAACATTCAGCCGATCACCGAGGAGCTGGTACGCCAGACAGGCGTCGTGCCGAAACAGGCATTGAGCCTCATTCGTCAGGGTCTGACCAGCACCGATGTCAATGCGGTGACACAGGCTGCGCAGGCGGCGCAACGTATTTCGTCGATCAACCCCGCTGCGATAGCGCGCCGTGATGGTGGCAAGGAAGTGCAGGACGCGGCCGACGACTTCTCTCACTATGTGAACAACCTCAATCTATCGCCGGAAGAAGCAGCGCAGCGCTTGCGTGACGCGCGCGACCCGGAGAAAATGAGGGACAGAAAGGCGCTTGAACCGGCCGCCAAGGAGTTCATGAAAGAACTGGACGGCTTCGACCTCGCGGCGGAATTCGACGACAGTTTCCTTGGCCTTGCTTCCAATCCGGAAATCGGTTTCGATCCTGGGACCGAACTTGGGATTATGGCCGAATTCAGGGCGATTGCGGAAGACCAGTTCTATCGCGTCAATGGCGACCCGGAGTTGGCGAAAAACCGCGCCATGGAGCAGATGAAGCGCCTTTACGGCGTGACCGACCTGACCGGCCGATCCGTGGTGATGAAGCACCCGCCTGAGCGTTATTGGCCGAAGTTCCGGTTTTCGCAATTCGGCAAGACCGTGGTGCGGTCGAACGATGCGAGCATTGATTATGCCGTGGTGCAGTTGAAGCGCGACATGGAAGAACTGTTCCCGAATGTGGATATGGACCGCGTTCAACTGGTGACGACACCAGAGACGGACAGGGAAGTCAAGGCGGGCCGAATGCCGGGCTATGCCGTGATGTACCGTGATGAGAATGGCACGCTGCAAACCCTGCCGGGACAGTTGTGGAAGCCCGACTTGTCTATGATCCAGGACCGGAACGAACTCTTTGAGGACATGGAACGCAACCTGCGGGAGGAGTCGGCCCGAAAGGCGCGCCCTGGTCTGGAAAGCGTCATCCGCGACCGTATCGAGGGCATGGATCGCGAAAAGAGCCTTGACGACTTCCTCGACGGCGACCCGCTGACAGGTGAGCGCTGATGCCGTTTTACGACCCCAAACCATCCGTTGACAACCTGATCAACATGGCGCCGGCCGATGTTCCTGACGATATCGACCCGACCATGGCGGAAACGTTCGGTGCGGCGTTCCGCACACAGAACGTTGTCGGATCATGGATGGCGTCGCGCGGCCATGCCGATCCATACCGCATCGAAGACGATTTTGACGCCATCGATTATGTGAAGGACGATCCGGTATTCTCGCCCTATGTGGAAGAATTTGCTGGTATCTTCAACAAGCAGGCGGCGGACGCGAAGAAACTGCAAATCCAGCGCGAGCTTGAAGACCAGCGCACGCTTGCCGCGTCTGGCCCCATGGGAATTGTCGCGTCCATCGGGGCGGGCGTTGTCGATCTGCCGACGTTGCTTCCCATTGGTGGGCCGCTGATTGGTTCGGCGCGGGGCCTTCAGCTTGCCGGCCGTGTTGCGCTTGCATCCGGTCTTGATGCTGCGGTGTCCGAGGCCGCGCTACAGGCCACGCAGGTCACGAGGACGCTTGAGGAAAGCGCAATCAACATTGGCGGGTCCGTCGTGCTGGGCGGTGCTCTTGGCGGACTTGCAGCGCGGTATCTGTCCATGGCCGACATGGCCGGTCTTTCGCTGAAGATCGAGCGCCAGGCCAAGGAATTCGAGGATATCGACCGGGGTTTTGCACAAGCGGCGTCTGGTGGCGCGGCGGCGAAGGATACCGGGCCGCTGGAATTGAAAGATGAGGCGTTCTTGAAACGCATTCCGGTTGCCAATCGTCAAGACCCGCTCATTCGCCTGCAACTTTCGGATTTGGACACGGCTCGCCAGACCGTGAGGGGACTTGCCGAAACCCCGCTTGAATATGCCGACAATGCGGCTGGTATCGCCACTGAAAAGGGCGGTTCGGTCGAAACCCGTATGAAGATGTGGCACGCGCCGATGTACCGCGCGACCCGCGCAATCGATACCGAATATGCGCGCTATTATCACGGTGCGCCCGAGCCGTCCGCGTGGCAGCGTCGTCTTTCGCCCGCGCTTTCGGAATGGGATAGGTTTCGCGGCGGGCAGAAACTGACATATAAGCAGTTCAAGGAGGAAGTCGGGCGCGCGGCTTATATGGGCGGGCAGCATGAAATCCCGGAAGTCAGGGCAGCGGCGGCGCATTATCGCGAACTCGACGAGGCGTTGAAGAAAGCCGCGATTGATGCACGTCTGTTCCCGGAAGACGTGGAAGTCGTGGGTGATATCTCGCACCGGTTCCGCATGTACAACAAGGAACGGATCATCGCGGATCGCAACCGGTTCGCCGATGTCCTGCACGACTATTTCCGCACCCAGCGCGACATTGCGGCCAAGGTAGACGCGACGGCCACGGTTGCCGATGAAGCAGCGAAGAAGGTAACGGCAAAGGCCGATGAATTCAGCCGGCTTTCGGATGATGAGCTGCGCTCGGTCGTGGATGATGTGATCGACACCATTCTTGGCAATGCCGAGGGGCGCATTCCTTATGACATTGTGGCTGGTCCTCGCGGTCCCTTGAAAGATCGCGTCTTGAAAATCGAAACCGCGAAAATACATGACTTCGTGGAAAACGATATCGAGCAGGTCATGCACGCGCAAATGCGCACCATGTCGGCCGATGTGGAGCTGTCCAAGAAATACGGCTCCGTCGATCTGAAGGAGGAACTCCGCAAGATCAACGACGAGGCCAACGCGAGAATCGCCAAGGCCAAGACCCAGAAGGAACGCCAGAAGCTGGACAAGGCGCGCAAGAAGGCCGTGCAGGACGTGGAGGGTATTCGCGACCGTCTGCGCGGTACCTACGCGCTACCGTCCGACCCGTCTTCGCTTGTGGTGCGCGTTGGGCGTATTGCCCGCAATTTGAACTATGTCCGCCTTCTCGGCGGCATGACGATATCGGCTATCCCGGACATGGCCAAGATCACCTTTACGCATGGTCTTACCAGCACGTTCCGGGATGGTTTTATCCCGCTGGTCAAGAACTTCAAGGCAGTGAAACTGGCCGGCGAGGAAGTCAAGGCGGCGGGTACGGCGCTGGATATGGTACTGGATTCGCGCACCATGGCCATGGCCGATATCACCGACGATTTCGGACGCCATTCCAAATTCGAGCGCGGTCTGTCGGCGCTGTCCAGCAAGTTCGGCGTTGTTTCCCTCATGGCGCCGTGGAACGCTGCGATGAAGCAGTTTTCCGGCCTTGTGACGATGAACAACATTCTTCGGGCGTCCGATCTTCTGGCCAATGGCAAGGCGGGTGCCGGCGATATCCGAAAGCTCGCCGCGTCTGGTATCGACGCTGATCTGGCGACCCGGATTTCGCAACAGTTCGCCAAGCATGGCGAAAAGCGCGACGGCGTTTGGCTGGCACAGGGTGCCAACTGGACGGATCGCGAGGCGCTTGAGGCTTTCCGCGCGGCCGTGGTGCGCGATGTTGACCGTATCATCGTGACGCCGGGGCAGGACAAGCCGCTATGGATGTCCACCGAACTCGGCAAGGCGCTGGGACAGTTCCGCTCGTTTGCGGTGAGTTCCATGCAGAAGACGTTCATGTCGGGCATCCAGCAGCGTGACGCCGCGACATTGAACGGGACGCTGATCATGATGGGGCTCGGCGCATTGGTCTATGCCATCAAGGAGAAGAACGCGGGGCGGGAACTCTCCGACGATCCGCGCGTGTGGGCCGTGGAAGCGTTTGACCGCTCCGGCCTGACCGGCTGGTTTATGGAGGCGAACAACATCGCTGAGAAAGCCTCTCGGGGCCGCGTGGGCGCGTCTGCGCTCACCGGCAAGCAGGTAAGCCGCTATGCGTCCCGAAACGTCACGGGGGCCTTCCTTGGCCCGTCTGCGGACGCTGTGGCCGATATCTTCCAGGTATCGGGCTCCATCTTCGCCGGCGACATGACGCAATCCGACCTTCGCAAGATGCGGCAGATGCTCCCGTTCCAGAACCTGTTCTATGTGCGCAAGATGTTGAACCAGGTGGAGGAAGCGACGGGCGGGGCTCTCAGTCTCCCAGATACGAGGCGCAACTGATGGCCGGCATTCTCGGCATAGCGTCCTTCGTCGCGGCCTTGTTCGTGGTCGGCGCGTTCATGGAATGCGACGGTCGCAAGGCGCTGGTATCCGGCTCCATCTTCGGGGCGCTGGTCCTGCTTATCGTGATGTTCACCAATCCTCGCCCGCTCACTGACGCGGAATGCTGGATAGACTGGGATGCCCGGTCCAACTCGGTCGTCTGCGACTGACCTGATCTAACAATCTGACACTTCGAAAGGCTCGCTTCGGCGGGCCTTTTTTATTGGAGAATGGGATGACTTCCATCGCCATCGACCGCACGGATGGGCTGTCTTCGTCTACGGCCTTCAAAGGCCCGGTTCGCGTTGCCACTACGGCCAACATCAACCTCTCCGGCATTCAGACCATCGATGGCGTGACGGTTGCTGTCGGCGACCGCGTTTTGGTCAAGGACCAGACCACGGCCAGCGAAAACGGCATCTGGGTTGTCGATACGGGTAACTGGCGTCGAGCCAAGGATTTCTCGCGCACCACCGACGTGCGCAAGGGCACGATGCTTTACGTGACCGATGGCACGGCGGCGGGCGCTTCCGGGTGGTATGTGTCGAGTTCCAACCCGATTGTGATCGGCACGAGTGACGTCACGTTTGTGCGGGCGTCGATCCTGAACGGCGCGGAACTGGACGGCATCCAGGCGGCGGCGGAAGCGGCGCAAGCTGCGGCTGAGGCGGCGGAAACCGGCGCTGAGGCGGCCCGGGACGCCGCTTTGGCGGCTGTCGCGAATGCATTCCCTGCAACGCGAACCGTTTTGAAGGGCTACGACACTTCCACGATCACCAATGCATATCTCGTGGAGGCTGGGCGTCAGGGGAATTTCCATTGGGATAGTGCTGACCTGTCGGCGACGATTATCGGTTCTGGCATCGCTTCCTCGGCCGTTAATGACAGCACGGAAACCATCACCTCGACGGCTCACGGCCTTAAGGACGGCAATGCGGTAATCGTGACGGCTGCGGTCAATGGCCTGTCCACGAACACGCTCTATTACGTGATCAAGGTTGACGCGAACAATTTCAAACTGGCGACATCGCACGCCAACGCATTGGCAGGAACGGCGGTCAACCTGACCGGGACCAGTGCTGTGACGGTCAAACAGCATTTCGACCCGGAGGAAATCGTCTACGTCTGCCCGGCAGCCGATATTACAGGCTCGGCCGGGGCCTGGGTCAGGCAAAACGTGGACAATGAACTTTACGCGGAATGGGCGGGGGCGACAAGAGACAACACCAGCGCTGACAACCGCCGCTATTTCGATGCGGCGGTAGTGCTTGCGACCCAGCTGAATCTCGGCGGGCTGCGGTTCAGAAACGGGCAGTACCAATTCAAGACGGCGCCCAATCCAATCACGGTTGGCCTTCATCTGAAAGGTGGCGGGCATTCGAGCTCATTTACGCATGGCGGCACGGTTTTCATGCGTGACTTTTCTCAATCGTCGGGCGAGATTTTCCTGGGATGGGATGGTACTGGCGACCCGAACAATTCGACCGGCGGAGGCATCGACGGGATCAGTGTATGGGCGGGCGAGGGCACCACAGGCGGGCGTGCCATCCGGCTGTATGCCACTAGCGACACAGCTCGCCCGGGATACATGGAATTCCGCAACCTGCTGGTCGCAGGGTATGTCAACGGCACATGGACATACGCGTTCGAAATCGATGGGGCCAACTGCACCACGTCAGGCAGTCAGGGGTTGCGCGACACGCACATGTCGAACGTGTGGCTTTCGGGTGCAACATCGGTCACCTGTTTGTTTGGCAACGCTACTCAAACGACTTTGGACGGGCTGAATATCGTTACCGGAACCGGGTCCGTGGCATCCCTGAATATCTCGGGTCTATCCGCAGCATCTACCGCCAAGAGCCAAGGTGTGAATGGGCGCGTTTGGGTGGCTGGCGACCTGATTTTCAACGCGTGCAACGCGTGCTCTATTGTCGGCCGCGCCACCAATGTAACGATGGGCGCCGATGCGACCGACAGCATATTTACAGGAGTGGTGGACGGCACCGTTACCGTCAATGCCGCGAGCACATCCAAGGTCATCACGCCGTCGCGAGAGTATCTGCCTGCCGGCCAGACGAACGAAACAACATATACACGATTGCCCGGCAACATGATCCTTGCGAAGGGTCAGATTACACTCACGTCGTCAACCGCATCCTATAGCTTTGGAGTGACGTTCGGTGCTGTGCCCGGCGTTACCGTGACCGTAGAGAATGCATCGGCGGCTTACGCATTCAAAACCGCAGTGACAACAACCGGTTTCAATGCGGCGGCAAATGTTGCCGGCCCGGTTACGGCTGACTGGGTAGCGTTCGGCCCCGCGCCTTGAGGCCTAGCGCAGGTTTTTCGATCAGATGCCAGGATAAGGCTGCAATCACCGCAGCAGCTATGTAGGCGACCGCCCCGGCCACCCAATGCCCACCTAGGCCCATCTCACGCAGTGTCCAGATCACGGGCATATGCCAGAGATACAGGCCGTAACTGATGTCGTTGCCCTTCAAAACGGACGCGGCGGATTTTAGCGTGAATGCGCACGAAATGACCGCCAGGGAAAGGAGGGCTGTCATGGCGATATTCACCCAAGACGCACTGTTGAAATAGTACGCTGGCCCCGTCTTCGCGGTCACATAGCAACCGATGATAAACGCCGGCAGCCAAAACCACGCCTTGCCTTCGATGAACGGGCGGACATGCGGCCAATAGACCCGTAGGGCCACACCAAACAGGAAAACCCACAGGTACCGGCCGATGAAAATCGGCGCTTCATCATATGTGTACTCGAAAAAGACCCATACCGACGCCGAGCCCCAGATGGCGATTGACAGCCATCGCGGCACTATGGGCGACAGGATGAACGGTAGGATCAGGTAAAAGCTCAGCTCCACCGGGATTGTCCATAGCACGCCGGACGGAAACGCCTCGTAGAACCCACCTGTCTGGAAGACTGGAGCCACAGCACCGTTGGCGACCCAATCCGAGCCGGACGAAAATGCAACGGAAGCCCAATTCCAGAACGTATCGGACGCGGGGTCCAAGGCGAGATTGCCGCCTAAATAGATCAGTCCCAGCAGTGCGGCCAGATTGACCCACAGAGCAGGGTAGATTCGAAGCGCGCGGGCCGCGAAATAGGCGCCTAGAGTCTTACCGGGCGCCATCAGGCTACCCGAGACAAGAAAACCCGACACCACAAAGAAAATCGCTACGCCCTGAAACGGCCCAATGGCCCAAAGTAGATAAGGGTGCGCGGGTAGGTCGAGCCATTCTATCGAATGGATCACCATCACCTGACCAGCTGCGAACAGCCTGATCAGGTCGAAATTGTTCTGGTGGCGCATTTAACAATCACTGCGTTTAAATCATGGCGGCACTCTACCCGCCGCGTCCACCTCCCGCAATATCCGAAAGGACAGATCATGAACCTTGTGCTGGGCGACACTCGCCTGATTCTCGATGCCTGTCGAAAGCATGGTCTGTTGCGAAATCAGGCCGCTTACGTTCTGGCCCGTCTAATGCGCTCCGCCGATCGTTTCTTTTCTCGGCCACCGTTCGCCATGTACCGGTTCATCCGCTCCTTGTGACAGGCTTTGCAAAGCCTACCTCTGGCATTTTGATAGAACCCGACAGCCTCATAGGAGTGACCATTAGGACATGTCTCGTGTTCTCCAGGCATCGCTCTGCCAAGCAGCTCACTCTTGATCTCTGAGTCACTATCCGCGAGTGCCCACCGGTTAAATCTCCCAACTTGCCCAATCATCGACCGGGAGACTGAGAAGCGTTCCGCTATGGCTTGCTGCGTCATCCCCTCGGCGAGCAATCGGCGCACTTCGATCACGTCATTTTCGGTCAACTTACTCGCATGCTTTTCGCCGTGACTGTGCCGCCGTTTCCTCACCATGTCGCGTGAGTTGTCGGCCTTAGTCCCGAGGAAGAGGTGAGCGGGGTTCACGCACGGCGGGTTATCGCATTTGTGGCAAACACACATGCCGTCAGGAACCGGCCCATGCGTGACCTCCCAGGCTGCGATATGCGTGTAGACCAGCCCATCGCCGCGACGCCCTCGGCCAATCTGCCCATGGCCGTACTTGGAATGCCTATAGCCCTGCCACTCCCAGCATTCATCTGGACCGCGTTTGTTGGTTTTTGCCCATAGGCGCTCAGAAATCGGTTTCATTTTTATATCGTAGCATAAGTGTATGCGCGCAGAAAGGACTTTCGCATGAATTTAGATATCGGGGATACGCGCCTTATCATTGACACTTGCAAACGACACGGGCTGCTGAGGAACCAGGCCGCATACGTTCTTTCGACTGCATTTTGGGAAAGCGCCCGCACCATGAAGCCGGTGCGCGAGTACGGCGGCGAAAAATACCTCAGGGGCAAAAAATACTACCCATACGTTGGCATGGGCTATGTGCAGCTCACGTGGCGCTCGAATTATGAGCGTGCCAGCCGCGAACTCGGCGTCGATTTCGTCAAGAACCCGCGATTGCTCCTAAAGCCCCAATACGCCGCGCCTATTCTCGTCGTCGGCATGAAAGAGGGCTGGTTCACCAGAGGGGAAAAGAAGCTCTCCGACTACATCACCTTGCAACGGTCCGATTTCATCAATGCGCGCCGGATCGTCAATGGCACGGACAAGGCGCATAGCATCGCGAATATCGCTCGCGACTACGACAACGAACTGAAGCGGATCGGGTACGGCGCGGAACCTCGCCAACCAGAGCCGAAATCCGCGCCATCTGGCAAGCTCTCGTTCTGGTCGTGGCTATTCGACATGATCGGCAAAATCCTGCGGGGTGGCAAGTGATGCGGCTTTCCCGGTATTCCAAATTCATCGTCGCCATTGCCGGCGTGGTGGTGCTGTTCCTCATGCGCCGCTACGACATGGAAATTCTCGGCTTCGATAGCGTCGTGCTGGAACTGATCGTTTCTGCCCTCACGGCGGCCGGCGTCTATCAGGTGCGTAATTCGCCTATGGATGACCCGAAGGAGCCGGACTGGGAGACGGGCGATGCTTAAACTCGTTAAAATCGTCAAACTCCTGTTCGGGTGGCTCACGGGCGGCACGCTCGACCGCATTCTATCCACGATAGACAACAAGATCAGCAACGACACCACGCGTGAAGCGGTCAAGGCTGATCTTGTAGCGGAATATCTCCGGGCGCAGGTTTCCGTCCTGAATGGGCGGGGGTGGTGGTTTCCGATCCTGTTCCTAGCCCCTGCCGGGCTATGGTTCACCTCTGTGAGCATTTACAGCATCCTTTGGTGCCAGGCGTGCGCATTTCCGCAGGAATGGACCATCGCCGCCCTGCCGCCTCCGTTGGATGAATGGATGGGCGCTATGATCGGGTCGTTGTTCGTTGGCAAGGCCGGCGCGGAGCTTATTTCGAGGCTTCGCAAATGACGCGCAACAATCTGACAGAAGCCGAAATCCACCAGATCGCGCACAAGGCGGCGAAAGAGGCCGTCCGAGAGACATTCCTGATCATCGGCCTTGATGTCGATGAAGCCACCGAGGTGCAGGCCGATATGCGGCACTTGCGCGAGTGGCGACGGTCCATCGCCACCGTCAAGAAGCAAAGCCTGATCACAGCCGTTGGCATCGTCACGGCGGGCGTCGTCGGCGCTATCTGGCTTTTCATCAAAGGCGACTAATCCACCCACATAGGAGGCTCCCATGCGAGTCCTATACTGGATCGCGGCCGGTTTGGTCGCGGTGTTGATGGCGCTTGTCGTCATGGGTTTGTCGAGCACGAAAGCTGATGATACCCGCGCCGAATCCGTGGTCAAGGTCATGCTCAAGAACGGCCATGGCTCCGGCGTGCATATCGGGAATGGCTTTGTCATCACGGCCGCGCACGTGGCCAAGGGGCATGCCGTGGTGACGCTGAAAAACACCATCGGCGACATTCAGGATGCGGAAGTCCTGTGGGTGAACGAAAACTATGACGTGGCGCTATTGAGGGCGGCACGACCCGAGCGGTTGGGCGTGTCTGAATTGGCCTGTCGAGTCCCTGCGGTTGGCGAGACGATATCGTCTTATGGCTATCCTAAAAGCCTTGGCTTCACGAGCTTGTGGGGCAGGGTTGCACGGGGGGTTGCCGACAATGGTCATTGGCGCTCGGCAATCGTTGGCGATATCTCGGGCGGCCCCGGCCAGTCTGGCGGACCCGTGCTCGATGATGTGCGGCGTGTCGTCGGGATTGTCGTCGGCGGAGAGACAGCAAGGCTCGGGCGGGGCGGTTCCTTCCTTGGTCTGGCGTACATCGTGCCCGGCAAGACCATCTGCAATCTGCTTGCGAGGGGCACATAATGGCGAATTATGAAGGCAAGACCACTACCGCTCCCGGCACATATGACACGATCCGGGAACTCGCAAAACACATGCTCAAGGCGAATGGAGAGCCGAACCAGACCGCGATTGCCCGCGAAGCAGGGTGTTCCCGCGACACGGTTACGCGCGTTCTTTCCGGCATGTACGACAAGGATGAGCGGGTTGAATATCCTACCTTTGTGACTGAGGGCGACGAGGAAGAACCGATTTCGGAAATCCTCGCCCGCAAGCGAAAGGGCTTCGAGCGCAAGGCGAAGGCGTATGGTGATCGCCAGTGGTTTGAAATCAAGGTCAACGAGACAAAGCCCTACGGTCTAATCGCGTTCGGCGATCCGCACCTTGACGACGACGGCGCGAATACCCCGCTTCTGGAAAGGCATCTGGAAATCGCAAAGCGGGACGGCATCTATGGCCTCAATATCGGCGATACGACCAACAATTGGGTGGGCCGGCTGGAACGCCTCTATGCGAACCAGGAGAGTAGCAAAAACACAGGCAAGCGTCTAGCCGAATGGTTCATGTTCGACAGCGGCGTGAAGTGGCTTTGCTGGATTTTAGGAAATCATGATCAGTGGCACGATGGCGTCGATTTCTACACACGCTTGGCTCGAAACAGGATACCGGTGATCGATTGGCGGGCACAATTCAAGACGGTGCATCCCTCCGGGACAGAATGCCGTCACGACGCTTCGCATGGTCGCAAGGGGTCTTCGATCTGGAACAATCTACACGCCACGTTGCGGGCCGCTAAGCTTGGAGAGCTGGCCGATTGCTACTGGACGGGGCACACTCACAGTTACGGATTGGAACACCTTGAGATTGCCGAGCGCCGCCACGACTGTTGGCTAATCCAGCTTCGCGGCTACAAGTTTTTTGACCATTACGCACATGTGAATAACTTTGCTGAGCACCAGCTTGGTTCGGCGGTTTTTGCTATAATCGATCCATCACCAGACGCACGAACAAAGGTCCAATGCTTCGAGGACATCGAAGCTGGGGCCGACTATCTCGCGTGGCTTCGCCGATGACCAAATTCGCAGCGAGGGCCTATCTTAGATGGATCGGCCTATGCCTCAAGGTCAACATGATCGCGTTCTTTGTGGTGGGGTGCTTTCGATGACGGCAAGAGCATATATCCGTGTGACCATGGCGGAAGATGGGAGGACGCCTCAGCGTGAGCTTATGCTGGACGGCCAGAAGGTGGCGGACCTGTCCTATTTCGAGGTGCTTGAGTTCGCCATGCAGGCCGTATCGTCGCTTCGATTTGAGGTCACAGGCAAGCGATAGCTTCTTGACGCTTTCCCCACTCAGTGCCATCTATCCCGTTCTATTCAAGCGGGAGAACGAAGATGGTGGAGATCACCGATATCAACAAGCTACGGCCGGAACTGATGGATGTGACGGACGCTCAATTCGAAAGGCTCGCCACTGAATTTGAAATGGCCAGGATCGAACGGGCGCGCATCAAGGCCGAAAAGATCGAGGCCGAGAAGCTCGAAAAGGCACAACACGCATTTGACGACCTTCGCGAGGCCATAGACAAGCTGGCAGAACTCGGACACCTGCCCCAGCGCCTCGTAGAAGTTCTGACGGATAAGGACGGCAAGCTATCACCACACAAGTTCCTCAAGAGGCCGCGTTAGCCACTTCAAATGCCTCTGCTTAGACTCATGAATCCGATGATAGAGATTAAAGCCATCAACATAGATGGCGGCTCGAATCGGGCCATATCGGTCTTGAAATTTGGGCAATTTTGAACTATGTTCCGCTTACGTCGTCAGGCCGCTCTGCGGTTTGGCAGCCCCCGAGCTTCACGGCAAGGGGGTTTTTCCGGCCTTATGTATCAACAGCACCAACATTTCCAAGGCGCATCATAGCGGGTTCCCATAAAATCCGCACCTATGAGACCTTCACGCACAGACACCTACGATCACACGATATCCGGCCTGCTATCCAAGCGTGCCGATCTATGGAACGAAGCGGAACGCATTCGCGACCGGCTGGCAGAAATCAGGAACGATATCGGCGCGCTGGACCGCACCTTGAACGTACTCGGCTACAAGGGCGATCTGGACGCGGCAATGCCCCGCCAGAAGCGCGAAGTGATCTTCGGACGCGGAGAACTGTCCAAGGCCATCTACGGCGAACTGCGCACCGCTACAGGCCCGCTGTCGAGCCGGGACATCGCACGCGAGATTGTCGCGCTACGCGGAGAGGATGCGCGGGATCGGAAGTACCTCGCCGATCTCACCCGGCGCGTCAGCAAGGCCCTGCGCAAGATGCGCGAGGAAGGGCATGTGCGGAGCGTGACGGATACGAAGGGGAATTTGTTGTGGCGGAGGGTCGAATATTCTCTGAAAAAATTAACTTGACAGAAGGATTCTGACTCCTATTTTACCGGCTGAGGTGTAACAGCCTTTCAGGTTCACCGTATGGGGGCCGCGAAGAACCGGGTTAGTGCCCGGTTTTTTCGTATCTAGTCGAAGCAGTAATATTTCACGCCGAGATGTGGCAGATGTCGCTGCGGAAGAAAAAAATCGGCTATGCGCTTGCGATCCCGTAAGCTGCGATAAATCCAAAACTTCTTATCATACGATCAATACCGGCCGGTGAATCCACCCACAAGACGGAAGCGCCGGGTCGGAGCCGGATTACAGAAACGCTCTTAAGCCGATTGAGCGCGAACTCCTCGGATCGGCACCAAGAAGGCCAATCGTCCTCACCCTCGACCGACACCCACAGGCCGTCAGGTTTCATGGTGACCATTTGCTTTTCAGCCGGAATCGAATGCACCGGGCCAGCAAATGGTTCCGCGCTATAGTGAAGCAATCTAGTGCTCATGTGGCCTTCCTTCCATTATGGCGCGCTCGGCAGGGCTCGAACCTGCGACCTGCGGACTCGGAATCCGCTGCTCTATCCAGCTGAGTTACGAGCGCCTGGTTCGTCATAGTCCCCCAACTGTAAGGCGGCACGCTCCAAAAGGCTCTTGTCACCTTCTTGAAGCACATTCAACAGCGCGGCCTTTTCACGCCTGTAGACCCTCCAGAAATCCGGATCGCGCGCCTTGATCGATGCCGTGTTGTCGATCAGGTCTGCGAGCTTGATCGTCTTGGCCTCTGGTGGAGCCTTGGCGGTGTGGTCGCGGTCCATCGCCTTGCGCTTTGCACGATTGCCGTCCTCCGGCTTCGAAACATCGGTCAACCAACCGACAAGCTCGGCAACCTTCGCGCCAAATTGGGCCTCGATTTCTTCGATTGTGACAAGGGTGTCCTCGACGACATCATGCAACAGGGCGGCTGCGATCATCTCGGGTGTATGCGGCACTGATTTTACGATTTCGGCTACCGCTATCGGATGGGCGATGTAAGGCTCCCCGGAATATTTTCGTTGCTGTCCAACCGCCGCATGGGCCGTGGTCGCAAACACAAGCGCTTTCTCATACATGGTCCATGTCTTTCACCGGCTAAAACGCCGCAATCGTCCCGCATTTGGGACATTGCATGATCTTCCCCGTCTTGCGCTTGCCGGTCCAGCCGCAAGAGGCGCATTCGACAGGGGCGAGGGTTTCGGTCATGGTGCGGGCTCTACGCGAGACTCCAGAACGGGGATATCGCTCGGCTCGGGGAGATCAACTGTCGCCCAACATCTGTGCACCGGCACGTGGCCAGACTCGATGTGAAAACAGACGGCAGCGCTCATAGGGTCGGGATAGTCATCTTTGCCGAAATCGTCGGGGCCAACGCACGTCACATGGCCGTCCAGCGATGCAACGATGGCGATCTTGATTTTCATCGTCTGTCTCCATCTGGTGCGGTCTCCAGTTCGTCGGGATGACCGATCTCCACGACGCACCAGTCAACGAACCGCTGTGCTTCATGAGCGTCCAGCCCCGTTGCCTTGTCGATCAAGCGATCAATTGGTGACGTTCCCAATTTGACCTTGCCGCATTCCGCCTCAAATTGGGCCATGAGGTTCTTGGACGCGAATGACACGAAGCCAAGAAATGCGGGCTCCATGTAGTGGCCTTGGTACGGATGGGTGATCCGGGCAGTGCTATCATCGGAGGCGTGAGGTTTCATCGGCTGTCTCCAGTTGTAGAGGGCAGAACGCGGCTGCCCGATCCCGTGGTAATTTCGGCGCCCAACGCCACTCCGATACCATCGGCTTCTCCACACTTGCCGTTTTCTGTGGATGACGCGTGGGACACTGTATCGTAACCTATTGAAATGTAGTGCACCGTTTGCGGGTGGCGTGGGACCGTTTTCGATTGAAAAGAAACAACTTTCTCTAGTTTTTCGGTTCTTCTCGACCGCACCATCTTTCATCACTCTGGGAAAAATCGTCATTTATTTCAATGCCCTGTCGGCCAAGTGTCCCGCATCGGTCCCACGAAGAACAAGCGTGGGACAGAACGGCTTCTTTGAGATCGCGCGGCACATCCGCATGAAGTCCTTTTCCTGCCATGTAAGCAGGGCGGTATTTACGATAACGGTCGTGATCCGCACATTGTCGCGCGTGTAACCCCGGCTATTGTCCAGGCGATCGATGCTCATGCAAAATGGTCGCTTCTCACCCCGCCTCGGATGCGGCCGAATATCGAACTCCATACCGCTTACCGCGCACCGGCCATTTTGGCGGTCCAGCATCTCAACGAGATCAGCCATCACCAGATCGAACGCGAAGCCCTTCTTACGAGCCCGCTGTTTCGCCCTATACAGAAGGTTGCTCAGGGTCTCCCAATAGCCCGGACGTTGCGCCATGACGCCTAACGTGGTCGGGCGATAGTCCGTCATCTTTCCTTCGCGGGCAGCTTCATAAGCCGCCAAGAAGTCGGCATCGGACAGTCCCTCTGGTATCGTGATCCTTAGGGCGCGGTCCCCCTTGGGCCTGACGCGGATGCGATGCCCGCCGTAAGGGAGCGCCTCGATACACAACCCGGGAAAATTCCTGCCACGGCACTTCATTCTCTCACCATGCCTGGGACACCCTGACCCGCTCCATAGCGCCAACCGCCAGCTTCCACCGTTCGAATCGGCGCGTATAGACTTGGCTCGTCCGAACATCGGAATGGCCCAGAATTGCCATGACCTCGTAGGGCGTGCATCCCAGCTCTGCCAGTAGTTCGCCCAGCCCCTTGCGGACGCCGTGCGCAGATCGGTCCTTTAGACCTGCAGCGCGACACCACCGGATGAACATGCTCGATGCGCTGTCGCCGCTGGAGTAGGGCTTCCCGCGCCAGCCCAGCAGATAGGTCTCTCCCTGCACTTTGGGCGCTCTGGTGGCGTCTTTGAGGGCAGGGAACAAGGGAACCGTAACTTCACTTGACCCCTTCTTTGAAGGCTGCCAGCGGATAGCCTCGACGCCGTCGATCACGCATTCATGCTTGCGGCCTAGAACCGTCGTGTCTTCGATGCGGCAACCGGTCCATAGAAGCAGGGAAATTGCGACGTATGGCTTGGTGCCGATCTTGTGATGCGCCAGGAATTGCCTGACGTTCTCGACGTTCCACGGCGTAGCGCCGTCGCCCTTTTCGTAGACACGGTCTATGCCACGCGCGGGGTTCGACTTGACGTGCCCGCGATAGATGGCCCAATCGTACATAACAGCCACGGCTTCGATGAAGGCGTCGGCCTGCGCCGGCGTGCTGGCCATCGCGTCGTGCATTTCGATGAGCTTTTCCTGCGGGATGAACAGTCGCTTGTCAGGCTCGACCAACAGCCGGGTCAGAAGGTTTTTCTTTTTTTTCAACGTCTTTGGACTGGTCGTGCCGGCCTCAACCCGCTTACCCAGAAACTCTAAGTAACGATTCACCAGCCAGCCGATAGAGCCGCGCTTGGCGTAGTCGGACGCCACCTTGAGCGGTTCCGGCTGCTCGCCGCGCCGCGCCGCAAGGTACTGGCGCTGGAAATCCTCATGGTCCGGGCCGCAATAAATGCGAATCCGCCTTGCCCGCTCGCCTTCCACCCGAACCCGGTAGCGCGTATTGCCAGACGGCAGTGGCTCGATCAGTAGGCCAGGATAGTCGATCTTCATGACAGGTCTCACCATTCCTTGAGACCTCCATCGTTTTCCGGTGTCGGGTGGTTCTCAATCGGGTGACATGTGATTTCCACCTGTCCACCGGCGATGCACACCTTGTCCACAATCAGGCCGGTGTCCTGTATCGCCTTGAGCGTTTCGCGCACTGCGGACGCGCTGACCCGCCGCCGCTGCGACGTCTGTCCTTCGCGCTGGGTGAGCGGCAACGCGCGCGTCATTCGTTTCGGGCCTCCCCATCCGCTTCATCCGGCGAGGCTTTCAGGGCGCGGATGGCGTCTGGGAGTTCCTCCAGCCGCGCGCTGGAGAATTCATGCGATATGATCCCAGCGGTAGCCGCGCTTTTGTCGGCGACCCTTGCGGCGGCTTCCAGCGTCTCTTCGTCAATCTCTCCGCGCGCAAGGATGCGGTAGCCAGCGTCGTCAAGCGCATCCAGCGCGTCGTCGACGCGATCATATGTTCTCTTGCTCGGGAACGGTGAACCGCTGATGAGTTTGGCAATGATGTCTCTCGCGCTCATGGCTGTTCCTTCATCAGGGCGCGGATGGCGGCGGCGATGACAACAGCCATGTCACCTTGTGCTGCGCACTGGATTAAAACATCATGGTCGCGACTGCCGCAGGTGTCTTCTGCATTGCGCCCAAGCCGCTCGATTTCCTTCGCCGCTGCTTCCAGCGACACCCCGTCGAGTTCTCCGGGTGAGAGGACGCGGTATCCGGCAGAGGTGAGGGCAGCGGCGCACTTCTCCCCAAAGTGGGCTCCGTCTAGAGTTCCGCAAAACTCGTCATCAAACTCCCGTGCGATGATTTCTCTGGCGCTCATGACCGCTCCTCCAGTGCGCGACGGCCGGCGTCAGTGATCTGAAAGCAGTTGCCGCCAGTGAGGGACTGCCCCAGTCTCTCCGCGAAGCCGCGCCTGTCCAGAGAAGACAGCTTGCCCGCCGCCCAGTATTTGGCGTGCCCCAATTGCTCAGAAATTTCCGGCCCTGTAGGCGGGCAGTCGTGTTCCTTGCGGCGAGACAAGAGTTCAAGAACAGCCTTTTGCGCTTCGGTTAGATTCATCACCAAACCGCCAGTTCTTCCGCGATCTTGAAAGCCACCTTCCATGCAGCGGATCGCTTGTTAAGGTGTTTACCGTTCTTCGGCGGCTCCGTGGCGTGGGTGAGCGCGGCACAAAGTGCCTGACCCTCCTTCTTGTCGAGTATGATTACCGTTTCGCCCTTGCCGTCATTGTCGCAGAACAGTTTCATGGCTTTCCTCCAATGCGCGCCGGCCGGCGTCGGTGATGACCAAAAAGGGGACGGTTCGACCGGGTTTGTGTGTCTTGTAGGGCGAGGGCATATCGACCAGCTCCGCGTAGCCCCACAGCATCAGCTTGTCCCGCACGGTGAAGTATACTTCTTGAGCGGGGAACGGCTCATAGTAGGCCCGCGCGAGGCAGTCCATCGCGTGCTGGCTCGGCTTGGTTCGCTTGTGTACGCCGGGGCTCATTCCTTCTCTCCCCTACTAGGAAAAGCGGCGAGAAGGGCAGCGTGGAAGTCTTGAGCCTCTTTCAGGGTCCGAAACGCGATCTTCACGTAGTAAGTGGGGTTATCAGACACGCACGTCATGAAGCCTCGCTGCATGCCTTGCTGAACCCGCTCCACCGCATCTTCTGCCGGCACTGCGGGCGGGAAGGCGGCGATGAGCGCAGCGCGAGCTACTTCCCTGCACCAATCGGAGGCCGTATTGTCTCCGAAATCTTCCTCGTCATTTGCGCCAAGCGGCCCGTCATGGATCGCCTTCGCCGCCCGCTCCACCGCCTCGTCGGTGATGGCGGGGGAGGCGATATTTGCTTGATAATCAGCCCACCATTCATCCGTCTTGCCGTGCCGCTCGCCAAGATATTGAGCGAGGCCGAGGATCACTGCGACCGATGCGTCATTCAGCTTACACACTTCGTCGTGGTCGTAGTTCGATGGGTTGATCTCATAGAGCGTGTCGTGCGCCCACTGGATCAGATCACGCTCCCCCGCCTCTACCTTGGGGGTAGAGAGGGCTTCGATTGCGGCCATAACGGCGTTGGGCCAACCGTTTACGTCCTTCTCGATCATTTCGTCGCGTGCCTTGTGCAACATGGCTAACAGCCGATCTCTATTCATCGGTTCTTCTCCATCCATTCGGCAGCGGCGCGGAGGTGGGCTGTATCCACATAGGTTGCGGCAACGCGTCGACCGCTCGTGGTCTGCATGATCTCGTCGTAGCGCTTGGCAAACGGCGCAATCACCGCCCTTGCCTCCGCCAGTCGTTTCTCTGCTGCTTCGGCGCGCTCGCGGTTTTCCTTCGCCGCGTTGCGCATGAATTGAATTTCATCATGCAGGTTGCGCGCCAGGTTGCGCAAGCGCCCGATCTCGGCGGCGGCTTCTGTGCGTTCTGTCGCCCAGCGATAAATAATGCCCGCGTCAGTTTCGCCGACCTTTCTGGATGGGAGTTTGAGCCGGTCCGCCAAATCAGGTGTGCGGCCTTCGTCTTTCTGATGCCCCGTCATTGTGCTTTCCTCGCGTTCACGACCTCACCAGTCGTCCTGTCTATTACCGTGCCGTCCATGCGCTTTTTAAAGCGGGGATGGCTAAGTGATGATTTGCGCTTGAATGCGCCGGTCGCCTTGTCCCGCTGGCGATCTGCTTTTCGAACACGCCTGATATCGTCTGCCGTCTTTGCCTTGTGGCAGGATCGGCATAGAAGACGGCCGTTGCTCTGTGTCGGCTCGCCTCCAAGCGCATCTGGAAGGATATGATCAACCTCGCCTTCGCCCGGCTTGAGATTGGCGCTGCACACCTCACACTTGCCGCCAGCGCGTTCGATGATGGCGCGGCGGGTCTTGCGGTTGAACTCCATGCGGGGCATTACGCACCCCCGAGCGATTTGAGCGCAGCGTCTCGGGCCGCATTGACCTCCGCCATGGCGCTCGCCGAACCTCCCGCTCGGTCGGGATGAGCCTCAGCCGCGCGCTTTCGATAGGAGGCATTTATCTCGGCCCTCGTGGCGTCAGAGGATACCCGTAACACCTTCCACCAAAGCTGACTGTCGGCCGCGCCGGGGGCGGGGAGGGCCTGGAATCCGGCAAACATCTCATCAACGGTGGCTACGCCGTGACGCTCGATCGCACGTGTCGCGTTGATGTGCGCGGCTATGGCGGCAATGTTATCCGCAGTCCGCTGGTATGTGTCACATGGCATGCAGTGGGGCTTGCCCTTCAAGTCGAAATAAAGCGCCACGCCGGGGTCGTCAGGCTCGCGCTGACCGGAGCGCGGCAAGCCGTCAAGGCGAGCTTCGAGATTGCTCGATACGACAGGATATCGAGCGCCAAGCCGGTCCAGTTCGTCCTGGAGTCGGGACAATGCGTCAGCCACGCTGAGGCTTCGGGTTTCGTTCCAGCGGCCGTTGTGCATCTTCTTGTTGAAGCGCCCATACTGGCGCTTGCCGGGTTCCGTGCGAGGCCGGCCGACAGGCCATTGAAGCGGATATGCTGAAACGCTCATCACACACCCCCGAGCGCACGGTTCATCACCTCGCGCTTTCTGCGGTAGAGTTCCGACGATCCGCGACGATGGCTCTTGATGACGGGCCGGTGTTTCCGGTCCAAGTCGGCGATGTCGGGATAGGCGCGATGGATGGCGCGGCGGGCACGCCAGTTGAGCCATTGGTTGATTGCATGGCGGGCGAGATTGCGGAGGGTCATGCTGCAACCTTCCCCATAGCGCGATAGTTCGATTGGACCGTGCGCCATGCCTCGATAATCGCCTCGCATTTGCTGCGCTCGTTGCGGAATTCTTCATCAGCCTCGACGGCGGCGTAGTAACGCTCACGGGCTTGGTAATACTCTTCTGAGAGGATCGCCCGCGCTTCACGCTCTGCAACGCTTCCGGCGGCCTGTAGGAAGGCTTTGGCCTTTGCGGCCTTGGCTTCATCCTCCCGGCGCTCGCGCATGGCTCTGGCCGCTGCTGCCGGTTGCGTGTTGGCATCCAGTGTGTCGAATGCCGCGTGAACCGTTTCGTCCCGAATAGTGAAGCGCATGGCTAGGAAGCCTCCTTCCACTTAGCCCCGTAGACAGGATGGTTCTCGCCTTTCTTCAGCGCCCTGTACTCCTTGAACCGTGGGGCGTTGAGGTTTTCTTTCTGCGTGCCCCAAGAAAGGTTTTCGGGCCTGTTGTTTGCCGCGTTCTCGTCCTTGTGCATGCAAACAGCGCGGGCAAATGGCTTCGGACCATGGAAAGCCTCGCATACTAGCTGCGCAACTTTATACGTCCTGCCTTTGTAAACAATGATGAAGCGCCCATCCTGCTTGTTCCATACGCCGAAATGGGGCTGCCCTCCGTATTGCCTATCACCACCGTGCGGCATCGATGCTGTATATGGTGCGACCATAATCCTGCCCTCGCTTGAGACTAGGAATTGCGGTGCGCTCGGGACAATTTTCCAGATTTCGCCAATCAAAACGGTATCTCCGTATCATCATCCAGCGACGTGGCTTTCCCGCCGTCATCATCGCGGTCATACATGGACTGCTGGCCCCGCTCATCACCGCCGCTACGAGCCGTGTCGAGCATCTGCAATTCACCGCGATATTTCTGCAAAACGATCTCCGTACTATAGCGATCGTTGCCGTTCTGGTCCTGCCATTTCCGCGTTTGAAGCGCGCCTTCCACATAAACCTTGGCGCCTTTCTTCAAGTACTGTTCCGCGACCTTCGCCAGGCCTTCATTGAAGATCACGACGCTGTGGAACTCGGCGCGCTCTTTGCGCTCGCCCGTGTTCTTGTCGCGCCACGTCTCATTCGTGGCGATGCGTAGATTGACCACTGGCGACCCGGTATTGAGCCGCCGCACTTCGGGATCGGCGGTGAGATTGCCAATAAGGACGCATTTGTTGATACTTCCGCTCATGATGTTCCCTTTACGTAAGGTCGCCCTTGGCCTGCTTTGATCCGGCAAACCCATGCTGCGCTGATTTTGTACTTGTCTGCTATTTCCCGGTATCGCCCTGTAGCCGCTCGTATGGATCTGACTTGATCCTCGGATATCTTTGTGGGGACTCGTTTCCGGGTCGCCTTTTCACGGGCGTTATCTACGTCAGTGCCGAGCCTCAGATGGTCCGGGTTCACACACGCGGGGTTGTCGCAGCGGTGCAAGACCAGAAGCCCCTCCGGTATCGGGCCTTTGGCGTCTTCATAGGCGGCACGGTGCGCCTTCCAGATTCGCCCCTTGACATTGAACTGGCCGTATCCCCATGAATTGACGTAGCCGGTCCAGATGAAACACCCGCTTGTCGGCTCAGGAATGTACAGCGATTCAAAGTTTGCTCGCTGCCTTGGATTGAGGAAGGCCATGTTCTATCCTGCCATCATGTTTTGTACTGCTGGGTTGTCATTGATGTCGCCGGGGAACGTGTCTGCCGCCTCGGCTTTCTCGATGCGTTCACGCGCCGCCGCAAACTTCTTCGCGGCCTCGGCCTTGTAGTCTGCGGACCAGTCTTCGGCCTTTACCTTCGCCTGCCATTCTTTCGCGCAGGCATTGACGGCAACAAGCGTGTCGCAGTCGGCAAGGTCGTTGTCGATCTCGGCAAGGCCGCGTTTCATCGCCGCCGCGCTTGTGGCGGGCTTCGCCTTCATGCTGCTGCTGACATAGGACCATGGGTCGGCGGTCCAGCGTTTCCAATGCCGCCGACCCTGGCGTTCATAGCTCTCGCACGGCACCCAGGGCGCCGGCATGTCATACAGATACCGACCGATTCCCCATTTCACGGCAGCGCGCTTGAACGCTCCTGAGATACTGCCCTTTTCGGCTTCAACCTGTGTGTCGCCGGCACCGTCCGCCTTTGTCACCCATTCCTCGCCAATGCGGACGGACAGATAGCAGATAGTCTTCGGACCATCGCTTTCGTACCGGTCTTGCCAGTTTTCTGGGCCGACGATCTGGTCAAGGCGATCCATCACGTCTCGCGCGTCGAGATAGGCGAGCGCCATCGCCTTGTCGCCATCCTTGGTCAGGCTTTGGGCGCGCCAGTGAATGTCCTCTTTCGGAAATTCGGCGGCGAGCATTTTCACTTCTTCGGTCGTGCAGCCCATTACACCGGCCTCCGCTCGTGAACGCTATCTTGCGACAACGCAATCTGTTCGTCGGTGAATGACATCAGAACATCCGATCTATGATTTCGACCAGGTATGCGGAGTTGACCTTTTCTGGGTCCTTCTCCTTCACCTTAGAAGCGAGCTGAACGAAATAGGCGGCATCGACTCCCGTAAGCTGATCCTGCAAGACCTCATGGTCCCTTAGGTCCAGTTCACTTATCTGGAGCATCATCTTGAGGATTTGGCCGGCGTTTATCGTCCAGTTGCGCTTGATGAATTTGCGGAGTCGAATCACGCTGCATATCGGGTACTTGCTGCCAACGTAGCGAAGCTCTCGCGCAAGCAAGGATTCCAGCGCAGGTTGGCGAAGGACCAACTCGCCGTCCTTGCTCGTCCAGTAGTTGGTGCAATGGACGTAATCGTAGTTCTCATGGATCGTATCAGCGTTGCCATAGAAGCGCAGAACGATCTGAACCTTGTGGCTTAGCGTTATGGCGTTGGTTGACAGGAACACGGGCCGGTATCGCGGCTTGCCGTCATCAACAGCCAACGCCGCATCAGTCACATCTTCCAATGCCTCTTCAATGTCGCCAGCATCGCCAAGGACTTCGCCCACATATTCACCGGCTTCTTCGTCGGGACGGCTTTCGAAATATTCATATGGGGCTTCCGCTCCATCTTCGCTGGCAATTCCTGCCGACTTAACGACAACGCGCACTCGGTCGCCTTCGTCATCGACCATGATAGGCACTGCGATCCCGGACTTGTTCTTGGAATCAAACCGCGACACGTAATATTTGGCGACGGCGACGGCGGTCGCCTTGTCCGCGAAATACAGGTCATAGTCGTTGACGGGTTCCTTCAAGAGCATCGAAGCGATGCACCCACCGGTAACGATGGTATTTTTGGCAGCCAGTTCGCGGACTGCTTCATCCTCAATGGATGCCAGCCAATCATCAATCTTGGCACGAATGACTTTCTTAATGGTCTTGGCTTTCATCAGACAGGCCTCCGCTCGTGCTTCACTTCCACACCTGGCATCTTGCGCGCGCCGGCCGCGACCAACTTGGCCGCCATCACCGCCAGAAAGGCGCTCATTTCGTGCCGGTGTTCCGTCCATAGGTGGCGAGCGAACTCCGTTTCGCTGACCATGATCGGCTCGTAGTAGTCTCGTAGCGTGACGGCGCGCCCTGAGCCCTTGGCGGATGCCTTCGCATTGCCAAGCTTACGTGCCTCCGCTTCTGCCGCCTTGGCGTCTTGCACGGCGCGTTCTGCCGCTTCGCTGTCTTCAAGGCTCTTGCGGTTCTGCATGGCCTCCATAGCGAGGCGCTGCTTTTCCTCTGCCGCCTTGCTGGCTTTCTCGGCCTTGCGGCGGTTTTCTTCCTCGACCTGTCGTAACCATGGTGCTAGCGCTTCCTTGCAGGCGTCTGTGGCGAGGATCGCGATACCGGTCACTTTCTTGGTCTTGCCGATCAGTGCGTTGTACCGCTCCTGGATTTCGGCCTTCGCCTCGTCATGCGGCCGGCATTCGTCCTTGCGGCGTTCGTCGGCTTCCTTGGTGGCCTCTTGAATGGACCGCAAGAGCTTTTGAACCATGTCGGCTTCGGCTTGGCTCTTGATGGGGTCGCCATCTAGCCAATTCCTCGCCTCGTCATAGAGTTCGCCGATCTGCTGTTTGGACAGATCGAACGGCGACGGCGGGGGATTGTTGTGGCCTATCGTCGCCAATGCGGCAGTGTTCATATCCGTCCCTTCCATTCCTTCGCCCATGACAAATGCCACTTGGCATCGCGCCATAGACGGTCTGAATCTTTCCGGCATTGGCGGTATTTCGCCAGTTCGCCGGCCCGCTCCCATTCCGCCGCCTCACGCTTGTTCTCGTGCGCGAGGCGGCGCTGTGTCTGGCTCAATGAGAGCAGGCTTTTGCACATGCCGATGGCCGTCATTTGGCGGGTGTTGTGGGCGGTCATCCGAACACCCCTGTAAGCACCATCCCCGATCCAATCACCAGCGCCATGATGGCGAGCATGGCGAGGATGTTGCGGAATGGTTCCGGTTCTTCCGGCTCGCCCGCGAGGTTCCAGAGGAAATTGTCCATGTCACGCGCCTCCGGTGATCTTGGAGGGCTTGCGATAGCCAACCACGCGCCCGGAGGCTTTCGAGAACTCAAGCGCGTACCAACGAGGGTCGAAGGTGAGACCGGCACTTTCCGCAATCTCGCGCATGGTGTCCTCGTCTTCATCGATGCGCTGATCCATCCAGCCGAACCAGATCAGGTCATCGCCGTAGGTCTGGGCGATGTTGAAATCGTCAGAACCACGCAATTCCCAACCATGCTTGATGGCGTCGTTGCGATTGTTGAACCTCTCTCCATCCCATCCGTAGTGGAAGCCAAAGCCACTCTCGTTCATCCATGCCGACTGGCAGATGACGATGAACTCAGGATCGATATCCGGAAGTCCCGGCGTATGCGCTTTCTTGTCCATCACGCTACCTCCTTGATTGCGCATTCCGGCAACGGCCAGTCTTCCGGTTCATCATCGGAGAGCCATGCTATGAGGCGGTCGAACTGCCAGGTTTCTTCGGCGTCACATGCCGACCCTGCGGCGTTCTGTGCGTACTTTGCGGTGTTCTGTGCGGGTCCCAGCGCCACCCATGAGGCGGCACATGCAGCGCCCCATGCGGCGTTTTGTGCGACTCCCCATGTGGCGGCCCCAGCGGCAGCACATGCGGAGGTCCGTTCGTCCTCGTCGATCTCCCCGCGTGCAAACTGGCGCGCTGCAATAATCGCGTTCCGAGGCGCTTCGGATTTTCCGGTCCTCTCGTAGAGGTGCAGGACATGTGCCGCGCAATCAGCCCTCCAGAGACGCAAGCGGCGCTCGATACCGGCATCCTTGCACGCCAATTTTGAGGCAACCCACACGATGTCATCTAATGTGCATCCCGCTCTGCGTGCTGCTGCGGCGTCGATCTTGTGACTGTTCCAGCCGGTCTTGCCGCCAAGCAGCTTGACCACGCGAGGGAAGTCATCCTTGCAAGGATCGAGCGCCTTCACTTCATCGTAGGTCAGTGCGATAGGCATCACGCTACCTCCTTCACGGCTTCATCGGCCCATTCCCGCGCATCGGAAAGAATGTCGCCGACGATGATTTCTTCCAGCGCTTCCTTGATCAGAAGCGCCTCGTCCTTGGACATTTCACGGTCGCCCAAAGCGGCGGCAAATGCGGTCGCTTCTGTCAGGAGACGGGCCACAATCGCAACGATCCGTTCCACGCTGTCACAGTAGGCACGTGCGCTTTCCGCCTGCGCTTCGAGGAATGCCATACGCACGGGATAGAGGCTCGCCTGTTCCGTCTTGAGGGCGTCAATGGCGGCGTCTATCGTGGCGGTGAACTCGTTGCGAGCCATCGGTTATGCTCCTGGCGATTGCGCGTTTTACGCCGCGCGTTGATCCGTGATCACGTTCTCGGAAAGCTTCTTCATCGAGGCCGTGAGGGGGTTCAGGTATTCCGCGTCGATGCCGTGCTTGCGACCCAGATCAATGACCGTACCAAGCGCGGCCATGAAGTCGTTGAGCTTCTGCTGTTCAAGTTCCGGCTGGTCAGCGACGAAAAGGGCCGCTTCGGAAAGGCCCGCACCAATGTCGTCCTCAAAGAACTGGTATTTGTCGTCGCCCAACACACCGCGATTGATGCCGGACTTCCACCGAATATAAACCTGCGGTTCCTGGTTCGCCCGGATATCCACCTGCGCATGGGGCTCGCGCATACCCTTCGCCATCATGGCGGATACAAGGTCGTTGACGCGCTTCTGAATGATGTTGCTGTCCATGGTCTTCTCCATCCTTGCCAGATCGGCGCTTAGCGCGGCGATCCTGGTCGCGGTATAGGATGCATCGAGGTCGGGGCGGGGCTACGATAGGCGCCGTCATGACCCTTCGCCGCCGACTGGCGCGCACGCTGCTTCTGCGCCTTTGTGCGGTACGGCTTGCGGTTCCACATACTGATCTGCGGGTTGCGCTTGCCGGCGTGCTTCTCACGCGTGAATTGGGTTGCGTACGGGGATATGAAATTCAGCATTTCCGTTCTCCATCTTCGTTAGCCAGATCGGCGCTGTACGCTTCTTCGTGGCTCGGTTCGTGTCTGGTAAGCGTTCTGGAACGGGGCGCGGACGCCCCTAACCGGAGCGCTTATGCATTGCGCCAGTCGAATTCGCGGTCGCTGGTTTGCTCGTAGGCATTAGGCAACAGGCTGCCACCGCAACGATAGCTTTCCGTGCGAGAGTCGTTCTCATGAACCCAGATTGCCGGACGGTGATCGGTGGTCATCACGAGCGAGCTAAGACTGGTGACGTGGTAAGCCTTGCGCGTCTTCATCGCGTAATGGCCGCTTTCGTTCAGGCGCGAACACGCGATGTCAGCTTCACTGCGGCTGTCGAAAACCACGATGTTCTTGCTGTGGTAAGCCATCGTCTCGTCCTCAGTTCGTGTTCGATGAGGGGACAATGGCACGGAAAAAAACGTATTGCAACCCCAAAATACGGAAAAATCCGATAAAACATTGCATGGGGCGGAAAAGTCCGCTATGCGTTACGCATGCAGAAAACGAAAAGCCTTAAGACCTTCGCGGAGCGGCGCGACCTGTGGATGCGAAACCTGCTTCTCCACGATATGCCGTCCGGGGCAAAAATGGTCGGGGTGCGCCTCGCGCTGTACATGCACGAAGATCAGCAATTTGCATTTCCGAGCTATGATCGTCTCGGGAAGGATTGCGGGCTATCGGCGCGACAGGTGCAAACGCATGTTCGCCGGCTAGAGCTGGGCACCAGCAACGATCACGCGCATTGGATCACGGTGAAGCATGTTCGCAACACCGGAAACGCCTATTGGCTGCGCTACTGGTGGGAGGAATAACGGAAGTGCACTTCTCTTATTTAACGGAAGTCCACTTCCGATGAATAACACCACCTGAATAACACAAGTTATCTCTTTGGTGATTAGCTATGAAGGTAAAAAAGAGGAGCTCATAGCATTTTGGGCTGGAAGACGCTGAGAACGACACCTCGAATGCTGGTGTCTGTCGACTCGTCCGAGCCGGGGTAAATTGGCTCGTATCTCGGGTTTGAGCTACGCGGGATCAGCACCAAGTTGCCGTTTTCGTAGCCAATTTCCTTCAAGGTCGTTTCAGATAGGCCGTTCATGGTCCTTTCGACGTGAACGAGCATGCCGGGTTTTTGAGAAAGACCCGATTCTGCAAAATTAACACAGACGACAAAAGACCCTTCCGGGGCCTCCAGGTCCATGCTGTCGCCAATGACGCGAAGCGCATATTGGGTCGCGTGCGGAAAGCGCGGATCGCGCGCCACCGGGATTAG
>MRWF01017366.1_pt1 | contig 56198 bp, 45 predicted proteins | sample 1013331 | NCBI WGS metagenome assembly MRWF01 (sample SAMN06117577, study PRJNA244670) | biofilm metagenome | biome: Water; feature: Cathode Biofilm; material: Biofilm; isolation source: microbial consortium enriched at the cathode of a solar microbial fuel cell | place: USA: District of Columbia ... | reverse complement strand
CTTGCGCCCAACACCTGGAAGTGAGCAAAGCCGATTCCGCACTGGCCCGTGATGCGATCGCCTTGCTTCAGAGGGATGGTTTGCCGCACCAGGAATTGGGTCGGTTTGTCGGCGCGATTATTTATCAACAGTACGATCTGGATAACCCGGATGCACAGATTTTCCTGGATGCGGCCAGCGAAGATGAACTGCTGATCCTTGCCCTCCAGAAAACTCTGATGCCAAATCCGGCCGTGGAAGAACTGGTGACAATGCTTCGTCGGGCGATCATTGCCGAAGTAGCGCAAACCGTTGAACTTCGGGACGAGCTGCAGCGCCTGACGCTGGCCATCGCTCAGTACGCCGACAGAACCGGCTATGCCCTCGCTGCGGAAGATGACGAAGAACGACTGGTCTCAGCAATCAACGACAGCATCCAGGCCCAGTTTGCCCTTGGCGAGGAACAGGATGGACTCATCGGATCACTGATGATCAGCGCCATGTATGGTGCCCTCTTCCATCAGCCCTTCGCGGTACAACTTGGCCAATGGAACCTAGTGGATTGGCCCCTGGCATTACAGTCAGTCCTGGCCGCCAGCTATTACGATCGGGCCGAAGACGAAGCCATCAAGCAGAATTTCGATGAGAAGGCCGAGGAGCTTTGCCTGGAGAAGACCGATGTTCCCCAAGCATGGCCGTCCTGGTCCCGGTTGGCCTATCGTACCGAAAGCAGCCTGAAAACCCTGATGGCCACTGAACTGGGGCTGGACACGGACAATCTCCCGGCCACCCTTCGGATCATGGTGTGCGGTGCGCAGTCTGGCCAGCGGGCGATGGAACTGGCCGGCTATCTGGACGATGTGGAAGTGATCGCGGTGGATGAATCTCTGGCCAACATCGCCAAAGCCACACGCATGGCCAACGAGATGGGTATGGACAACATCGTGTTCTGGCCCTGGTCCATCGCCCAGCGTTTTGTGGCGGATGGCCACCAGGTGCACTGGATTGAAGTTGGTCGCCTGCCCTCACCGGCCATGAACACCCTTTCGCTTGCCGCCCTGATTAACCAAGCCACTGGTTCTGGTGCAGTGGTGCACATGCACACTGCCATTGCGGAACAAACGGCTGGTGACAAACAGATTCGTAAACTGGTCAGTGAGCACAAGCTACAACCCACGCGACAGACATTGCGCCAACTCCGACGGATGGTTCTTGCCAATCGCAACGATGCCGCCTGGCAGGAACTGACCGCCGACGCTGATTTTTACAGCCTCGGGGGCTGCAGGGACCGATGGTTCCGGCCGCAGGACACAGCCCAACTGAAAGAGCTGATGGCCATGGCGAGTAACGAGGTGGAGTGGAAGCTTGTCAAAGCGCGGGATGTGGATGGCCACAGCCTCGCTACCGCACCGGTTCAGAAGCAGATCCAGGCAGAAGCCCTCGGCAGTGAAGTGCAGAGTCTGATGGGGCAGAATCTGAGCGTCTATTTCCTGAAGCGGCGGTGAACAGAAACCCGAGGTCAGATGCAGAGTATCATCTGACCTCGCTTCCGCACTCCGATCCTCAGATGTAGGGGATTAAAGACTCCCCATACAAATGAAGATCCTCAAGGATATGCCGCTTTTGCGGCGTGAGTTCCGGGTCTGCAGCCAGACGCTGTAGTTCCTGGGCAAAAGCCTCCAGAGACCGCCAACCCTTCTTCGGGTGCATTAATCTCTGGCTGCGAAACTCCTCCCACCTTTCCATCTCTTCGCCCACCAGGCTACCTGGGTAATTCCGCGCCCGATAACGAAAGAGCAGCTCCTGCAGGCGATCGTCTTCAAAGGTCACCTCCAGCTCGCCAAGCGTCTCAACCGGCTGTTCCAGCACCCAGTTCAGCTTCTCTCGATCGGCTTTGCTGATGAAGCCACCTGCATAGAGCTGTTCATCCTGGTCTGTCAGGTCGCTTTCGTGGGGCTGGTCGAAGGCCTCGGCAATTCTGGAGGGCAAATCCGGCGCCTTGCGCAGCATGGCCAGGTTGGCTCGCAGCGTATCCCCGTCCAGGGCCAATTCTTCGAGGCGCTCCGGAGAAAGGGTGGATAGCATATTCGCCGGCGCCAGCACCGGGCACTTGTTCAATTGCACGCCTTTGAGCGGAAAGCGACTGACGCCCTCTCCCAGTTCCGCCTGGGAAGTAAACACACGCTCACGAATCTGCTCAGCGCTGGCGTTGATCAGCTCGGTGGGGTCTTCGCGCAGGTCGTAAACAATCACCAGGTTCTTGTTGGATGGATGCTCGGCCACCGGAGCAACCAGTGCACAGCACCCACGGCTGGCCGGGTACTTGGCGGATATATGGAACACCGGCTTCATGGCAGCCGTGTCCAACATCGCCCGAGCCGAGTGTTTGTCTTTGTTCTGCAGAACAAAATCGAAGAGCTTCGGCTGTTTCTCCTTGATCAGCTTGGCCACTGCAATGGTCGCTTCAACATCCGACATGGCATCGTGGGCCGCTTCGTGGGCGATGCCGTTGGCAACGGTCAGCTCCTCCAGTTTGAAACTGGGGCTGCCATCTTCCTTGCGGGGCCAGTTGATACCTTCGGGTCGCAGGGCATAGGTCAGGCGTACCATATCGATGATATCCCAGCGGGAATTGCCGTTCTGCCATTCTCGTGCGTAGGGATCGCGCAGGTTGCGGTACAGGGTGTGCCGGGTCACTTCGTCGTCAAAGCGCAGGCTGTTGTAGCCCACCACGCACGTGCCTGGCTGGCTGAAGGCTTCATTAATCTGGGCGATGAACTCTGCCTCGGGAAAGCCATCTTCCAGGGCCTTTTGCGGGGTGATCCCGGTAATCAGACAGGCTTCGGGCGATGGCAGGTAATCGTCCGCTGGCTTGCAGTAAATCACCAGCGGATCTTCGATGATGTTGAGATCCGCATCCGTCCGCACGCCGGCAAACTGGGAAGGCCTGTCGTGAACCGGGTCTACGCCGAAGGTTTCGTAATCGTGCCAGTAAAACGAGCGGATCAAGGGACTGAGCTCCTGCCGAATGGGTTAAACACTGGCAGGAGTTTAGCATTTAAAACAATTGGGTACCCATATCGTCCCGATGGGTCTGCAACCGGTCCACGCCCTGGCTGATCAATTGGCTCATGTCCACTTTCATGCTTGTAGGCAGATTGATAAAAACACCTTTGCCAGCATTGATGACATTGGTACCGTCCGGGCTCTGCCATTCCACACCCTCGCGCTGGAAGCCAATGAAGAAGTCGTTCGTGAAATCGGTCACGCCATCAGCGCCCTCTTCGCCGACGTACAGCGACTGCAGGTGGGTCAAGGGTGCGCAATGGGTGCCCGAGGCACAGTCCGCCGTTCCATCATCAATACCGATATGACTGGCCCGGTAATTGGTAGCCTGGGTGTTCTCATCAAAAAGCGTCGCGTCGAATTCCTGCCCGGATCCATCAACCAACTTCAGGCCGATATCGCCACTGAAACTGCTAGTCAGCGAAGAAACCGACCCTCTCGCCTGTCCAAACCCCATACGAAAGCCGGAAAGCTTACCCTCGACAGGGTCTTCCGCCAGCTCGATGTAGGGTTTGAACGCCTCGAAATGAACGGTATCTCCGGCACTGTAGGTGCGGCCATTGAACTGCTGACCGTCATTACGGGCAATATGGCCAAGCGCCACATGCTGCGCGGCAAAGTCCACGCCGCCATCAAGTTCGCCGGCTTGCACGTCATCCACGTTCATCCGGGTTTCCACATCCATGGTCAGCGTCATGCGCGTGAACTCATGCGGATTACCCGGTATATCCTGGATGTTTTCAATCTGCATAAAAGCCTGCCCGGTCACCTCACCCATTGTTTCCTCTGAAATGGGCTTCAGCTCGGCCTGGGCAACGGGCGCAATACCCAGGCAGAACAGGGTGACGGCAGCGTATCCATACGCCTGCTGTCTCATAGTGTTGTGTCTCTGAAGTAAAATTTTAGAGCCAGTTTTCCGACGCCCGACCCTACTGCTGCCCGGATTGTTTTTGGTTTTCCCGGTGCTCACAGGCGGCAGTGTTTTACATTATTTTTTATTTGCCGCAGACACACTATAACCAAGGCAGATCGGCCAATAGAGTGAGCAGAGTCACAATCACCGTTTACAATTCAGTAATACTCAACCAACTTTGAATACAGTCACAAAACCTTTGGCTTAAAATACTTACAACGCCTTACCCATTGTTACGAATGCTGTAGCAAACGTGTACATAACAAATACTACTGGTATACTTTCGCACCTTATGACCAACCCTCTACGGCCCCATCAATGACCACCCGGATACTGATCTGCGACGATTCAGCCCTTGCCAGAAAGCAAATGGCCCGGGCGCTGCCGGAGGGATTGCGCGGAGACGTCAGTTTCGCAAAGGACGGTGTGGAAGCGCTGGAAAAGTTGCGCGGGGGAGAGGCAGAGCTGCTGTTCCTGGATCTGAACATGCCAGAGATGGATGGCTATCAGGTGCTGGAACAGGTTCGCAAGGAAGATTTGCCGGTCATGACCATCGTCGTTTCCGGCGATATCCAGCCCGAAGCCCGGGACCGGGTCAAGAAGCTTGGCGCCCTCGACTTCATCAAAAAGCCGACAGAAACCTGCACCGTACTTGACCTGCTGGTGGAATACGGAGTGTACCGCCCCGGAGAACTCGAAGATTCGGCGCTACAGGACAGCAGCCTGAAGAGCACAGGCAGTGCCGCTCCGGAAATCTCCGTTTCCCTGAACGACTACCTGCAGGAAATTTCCAACGTCGCCATGGGCCGGTCCTCCGATCTGCTGGCCCGGTTGTTACGTGTCTTCGTCAAACAGCCGATTCCCAAGGTCGCCTTCCTGGCCAACTCCGAACTGCACATGGCCATTTCCTCGGTCAGCGACAGCGACACCTATTCCGCCGTGTGCCAGGGGTTCACCGGGGCCGGCATCGCCGGAGAGGCTCTTCTGCTGTTCGCAGACGCCAGCTTCCGGGAAATGGCGGAAATGCTTCACTACGACACCCTTGAAGGTGAAGCGGTGAACGTAGAAGTGCTGATGGATATGTCCAGCATACTCTTCGGAGCCTTCCTCAAAGGCATTGGTGACCAGCTCGACCTGAAACTCGGCCTTGGCCACCCCACGGTGCTGGGGCAACATCGCCAAATTACCGAATTGCTGGAACACCACAGCGCCCGTGAAGAACAGCTGCTGTGTATCGAAATCTGCTACGCCCTGGAAGACCGGGACATCGAATGCGACATGCTGATCCTTCTTACCGAGGATTCAGTGCCTTTTCTCGAAGATCGCCTGCAATATCTGGTGGACTGACTCATGGCCATAGAAGAATCTGAAGCCAACTCCTTTCACTGGCTGATGGACATGCTGGAATCCGTGGAAGTGGGCCTGGTAGTGCTCGACCTGGATTTCAAAGTCGAAGTCTGGAATGGATTCATGGAAAACCACAGCGGCATCACGGCAAGCAGGATCCAGGGTCAGGTATTGTTCGATGTATTCCCGGATATCCCCCAAGCCTGGCTGACCCGAAAAGTAGACGCCGTGGCCTTGCTTAACACCAAAGCCTTTACCTCCTGGGAGCAACGCCCTTACCTGTTCCAGTTCCGCAATACCCGGCCTATCACCGGCACCGAAGAGTACATGTTCCAGAACCTCACCATCAGCCCACTCTCCGGCACCACGGGGGAAGTGAACAAAGTGTGCCTGATGGTGTACGACGTGACCGACATTGCCAGCAGCAAAATGGCCCTGGAACGGGCCAACGAACAGCTGGCCAAACTGAGCATGACAGACCGCCTCACCGGCCTGCTCAACCGGGGCACCTGGGAAAACCTGGTGGACGCCGAATTCGAACGCTTCCGCCGCTACGGCCACACCACCAGCCTGGTGATGTTTGATATTGACCACTTCAAGCCGGTTAATGACACCCATGGCCATCTGGCAGGGGACGAAGTGATCAAACACACCGCTAGTCTCACCCGCAATGCCATCCGCCAATCCGACAGCGCTGGGCGCTACGGCGGTGAGGAATTCGGCATCATACTGCCGGAAACGGACGCAGAGGGCGCACGCATCATCTGCGAACGGATACGAGAAAGCATAGAGCAGAGCGTAGTCGAAACCAGCGTGGCACCGATCCGGTATACCATCAGCATCGGCATCGCCCAGTTAACGGAAGAGCCTGAGAACTATATGCAGTGGATGCAGAAAGCAGATGAGGCGTTGTACGCGGCAAAGGAAGGTGGTCGAAACCGGGTGGTGGTGAGTTAACAGCCCTCCGCCGGAAAGGAGAAGGGCCAGCTGGTATCAGTCCTGCTGCCAGCTCTGTACAGCTTCCTTACCATGCTTCTGACGCCATTCGTTCAGCGTCTTGTGATTGCCACCGCGGGTCTTGACCACTTCACCGGTGTGCGGGTTCTTGTAAGTCTTCATGGGGCGCTTCGGGCGGCTGCCAGCCGTTGAATCAGTCTTGCCGCCAGCCACTGATGGGTCAATAGCAGAAAGAATCTGAAGCACATCCTTCGGTGACTTGTCATACTCCTTCATCAAGGCGCGAACCTTGTTTTCAAACTCCAGTTCACCTTTCAGAGCCTGGTCTTTTTCAAGCTGTTCCAGCTCTGCAGCAAGCTTTTCCATAAGCTGTTTTTTCTGGTAATAGTCGTTAATCTTTGCCATGGAATTAAAACCTTATTCAAATAGGGGTTTTAAAAAACGTAAATGGAGTTGACTAAAAGTCCTGAAAATAATAAATCAATCAATCGGGTACCGCAAAGTTTATTTATTTATGAGTTATTAATTCCGAGAACCCTTAAATTGGTTCAACTGCCAAGTGGAATTAAAATCTCGGAGGATAAAAGTCTATCCAGCTCTTTTTTAAATGCCTGTTTAGCGTCTTCGTCCCCGTGAACAATACGAATTTCTTGCGGGGCTTGGGAAATACCCTGAATAAATCGAAGTAAATCCGATTGCCCCGCATGGGCGGAATACCCACTTACCTGATGAATCCGAGCCCGAATGTCATATCGATTGCCATCAAACTGAACCCAGCCCTCTTTGGGACCGTAATTCAAGATATCACGCCCGGGAGTGCCCGCGGCCTGATATCCCACAAACAATACATCATTTCGCTTATCACCCAACATTGCTTTGAGATAATTGACGATGCGGCCGCCGGCACACATCCCGGAACCGGCCAAAACCACACAGGGGCGATGAGACCGCGCCAAATAATCCACAGCATTCAGATGTTCTTCATGGGAACTAATCACCGTCAGTTGTTCAAACGATAAAGGGTGCCGCCCTTGCCTGACAAATTCCGTAGCCTCGGCATCCCAATAGGGTTTCAAATCCCGATATATCCTCGTGAACTCTGCGGCCAACGGTGAATCCACGACTATCTCCAGATTATTCCAAAGCTCTCCGCCAAACTCATGAATCAGACTTTCAATCTCATAAAGCAGCTCTTGCGTGCGGCCAATACTGAACGCAGGCACCAAAACCGTTCCACCATCTTCAAGAGCGTGCTCCAGTACCGCCTTCAACCTGTAACGCCGCGTTTCCCGGTCCTCATGGTCCTTATCCCCATAAGTACTCTCAATCACCAGCCGGTCCGCCCGTTCAGGCGATTGGGGGGCCGGCAACAATGGAGCATGAGGCGCCCCGAGATCGCCACTGAACACGATCCGTTCTTCAGTCTCCCCTTCACGGGCATCGCATTCCACATAGGCTGAGCCCAGAATATGCCCAGCTCTTTGAAGGCGAACCGACAGCGAGCAATCACCCTCAGCAAACACCGAGTGCCACTGGCCATAAGGTACCGGCACCAAGCGAGAACGAATCAGCCCCAGAACCCGCTCAATCAACTGTCGGTCACGGGTAAACCCAATCTTCAGGGCATCTTCCAGAATCTCCGGTAGCATAATCGCCGAGGGTTCGGAGCAGATGATGGGCCCGTCGAAACCTGCGGCCAGCAAATAGGGAATGCGCCCCACATGGTCAATATGCACATGGGTGACCACTAAAGCCCGGATGTGTTCGATGGGAAAATCAATGGAGAGATCGGAAGCGGAAGCGCCGCGGCCTTCGTCCTGGCCCTGGAACAGGCCGCAATCGATGAGAATGCCACTCTTTTGGGAACCCCGAGACAGGGACAATTCATGGCACGAGCCGGTTACGCCGGAGGTGGCGCCGTGGTGGGAAATATTGATCATTCTGACATCCTTGTCGGGGTTGGCTTCCAAGCCGGTAACGGTTTTACCAGGTACCTCTGGTATCTACGATAATGCCCTGTTGCGGCCTCACTCGTTTGAACTCTGCGTGATCAACCAACAGAACGTGTATGTCCGCCTCTTTCAGGGCGTGATCGACGGTAACCAGCTTTTCCCTGGCCAGCCAATCAGGAAGCCTCCGTATATTTGGCTCCACCAATTGAACAGGGCCACCGTGCTCAGCGAGCAAGGCGCGGGCAATGTTCAATGCCGGGCTTTCACGCAAATCATCAATGTCAGCCTTAAAAGCCAGGCCGTAACAAGCCACGGTTACATCACGGATGCTCTTGTCCGGATTGTCACACAGATAATCAGCAACCGAAGCTTTGACCTGGTCGATCACCCATCGCGGCTTGTCATCATTAACATGACGGGCTGTCGTAATCAGGCGACTCTCTTCCGGCGCGCTACTGACAATAAACCAGGGGTCCACCGCGATGCAGTGCCCGCCAACACCCGGGCCAGGCTGAAGAATATTGACCCGGGGATGTCGATTCGCCAGCCGAATCAGCTCCCACACGTTGATATCCAACGAGCCACAAATAACGGATAGCTCATTTGCGAAGGCGATATTGACATCGCGGAAGCTGTTTTCGGTGAGCTTACACAACTCAGCGGTGCGCGCAGTGGTGAGCACGCATTCGCCTTTAAGAAATACTTTATAAAGATCGGCGGCTGCAGCGGCACACCGCGTTGTCATGCCACCAATCACCCGGTCATTCTGCACCAATTCACGCAAGATCTGGCCAGGCAAGACACGCTCCGGGCAATGGGCCACGCGAATGTCGGAACTCTCACCAACTTGCTGGGGGAACGTAAGGTCCGGCCTTTCCTCTGCAAGCCAGGCGGCAACCTGTTCAGTGGTGCCAACAGGGGACGTCGACTCCAGAATGACCAAGTCCCCTTTCTTGAGAGCTGGCGCAATCTTTCTGCTCGCGGCTTCGACGTAGGTGAGATCTGGGTCGTGACGATCGCCCTTGAAGGGCGTCGGCACTGCAATTAGGAACGCATCCGCCGGCTCCGCCTCAGAAGTGGCTCGCAGGTATCCCTGCATTACCGCCGCATTGACGACCATGTCAAGGTCGGGCTCAACAATGTGAACCTCGCCCCGGTTAATTGAGTCCACCACCTCCTTGTTTACATCCAGACCAAAAACCTTGAACTTTCGGGACGCAAACACAGCCGCCGTAGGCAGGCCTATATACCCAAGCCCTACAACGCAAATCGTACCAACAGCCATATCCTTAACCTCTCTACCATTCCCTGTGTGACAGGACTTCAACAATGCGATCACAGGCCTTGCCATCCCCATATGGGTTATGGGCAAAAGCCATTTCCTTGTACGCCGCCTCGTCGGTTAGCAGGCGCTCAACCTCACTTACGATCAAATCGACATCAGTCCCCACCAGGCGAACCGTGCCGGCATCCACCGCCTCAGGGCGCTCTGTGGTTTCACGCATCACCAGAACCGGCTTGCCAAGAGAGGGTGCCTCTTCCTGTATACCGCCTGAATCGGTCAGAATTATGTGAGACCTATTCATTAAATAAACAAACGGTAAATAGTCCAGGGGCTCTATCAGCCGAATGTTATCAATGCCCCCAAGCAACCGCCGCACAGGCTCCTGAACATTGGGATTCAAATGAACCGGATACAGGATCTGGCAGTCCGGGTACCGTTTCGCTACTTTCGCAAGTGCCTGGCAAATTCGCTCGAACCCTCCGCCGAAGCTTTCTCGTCGATGGCCAGTAACCAGAATCAGCTTCTTATTGCTATCCAAAAAATCGAAGCGCTCTTCAAACCCCGAACGCAACTGGTGATCAGCATCCATGCGCGCAACCACCGTCAGGAGCGCATCGATGACCGTGTTTCCGGTAATCTCTATGTGGGAAGGTGGAACACCTTCCCGTGCGAGGTTTTCAGCCGATTTAGGCGTGGGCGCGAAATGTAGCCGTGTGAGAACGCCTGTCAGCTTACGGTTCGCCTCCTCCGGCCATGGCGAATAGAGGTTGCCCGTGCGCAATCCCGCCTCCACATGTGCTACCGGAATCTGTTGATAATAGGCGGCAAGTGAAGCCGCGAAAGTAGTGGCAGTGTCGCCGTGAACCAGCACGATGTCTGGACGCGCCCTGGAGAGAACGTCTCGCATACCTGCCAGAATACCCGTCAGCACATCGGTAAGGTCCTGCCCGGGCTTCATGATATTCAAATCAAAATCCGGACGAATGCCAAAGAGTTCCAGCACCTGGTCCAACATCTCCCGGTGTTGGCCAGTTACACAAACGCCCGCATCAAAGCGGGCGTCAGAAGCTAATCTAAGTACAAGCGGAGCCATTTTGATGGCTTCAGGGCGGGTGCCAAAAACACAAAGCGTTTTGATCTTGTCCATAATCAAGAAATACGTTCCAAAAGCGAACATCTGCCAGCGACGACTGCCAGTCCCTGTTCAATTACCTAACGAACTCACTGATGAAGCTGTCTCACCTTCTCTACTTGAAAGGGTATGACATCTTTGGCGCCATTGCACCACACAAGATCCGCAACGCTTCCATTTGGCGAAAAACCAGTCGGCGCATTTTTCAGGATGTCGACAATGCCCTGGCAATCGAACTCATGACTGGCTCGAATCAATCCGTTGAGCGTCTGCTCCACTTCGTCCCACGGCATAGAAGCTTCGCGGGCCATCATGATTCGGGGATGGGCAGTGCCTTGAGGATTATCGCCAATCAACAACTCCTCATACAACTTCTCTCCAGGCCGCAGTCCGGAGAACACAATCTCAATATCTCCATCCGGTCGGTCATCCGTCTTTTCCAATAGCCCCATAAGATGAATCATTTTGCGAGCCAGATCCGCAATCTTAACGGGCTCGCCCATATCCAGTACAAACACCTCTCCACCCTGGCCCATACTGCCAGCCTGCAAAACCAACTGGCTCGCCTCAGGGATCGTCATGAAATAACGAATGATGTCCGGGTGCGTTACTGTTACCGGTCCGCCGTCACGAATCTGGTCTCGAAATAATGGAACCACAGAACCGGATGAGCCGAGGACATTCCCAAAACGAACCATAGAGAAAATGGTCCCGGACTGCCTTTGAGCCAACCCCTGAAGCACCAGCTCAGCCATCCGCTTGCTGGCGCCCATAACGTTGGTTGGGCGCACTGCTTTGTCCGTAGAGATCAGAACGAATCGCTGCACTCCAGCCGCGATTGCTGCCTCCGCCACGTGGAAAGTACCGAAAACATTATTCTGAACACCTTCGATCACATTATGCTCAACCAGTGGCACATGCTTGTAGGCAGCGGCGTGGTAAACCGTTTCAATGCCAAAGCTCCGCATGACCGTTTCACAACGCCTGCGATGGGTAACACTTCCAAGCAAGGGGTTTATCTCCACCCCTAACCCCTCAATGGAGTTCAGTGCCTGCAGCTCACGCTCGATGGCATAAAGCGAGAACTCCGATTGTTCAAAAAGCACTAAACGAGCCGGCCGGTGGCGAATAATCTGCCGACAAAGTTCGGAACCGATGGAACCACCTGCGCCCGTAACCAATACAGACCGGTTATACAGGCTTGCAGCCACCTGGGCGTTGTCGGGCTGAACGGGATCCCTACCCAGAAGGTCTTCAATCTCCAGATCCCGGATATCGTTGATTCGTGCCTGTCCTGCCACCAACTCTGACATGGTGGGAACGGTCTGCACCGGAATGGCCAGAGGCTCAAGCCTCTTGAGTAACCGCTTGCGATCAATGCCTGAATCAGCATCCAGGGCCAAGAGCAACCTTTTAATCCGGTGATCTTTTACAACGCGCTCAATATGGCTGATATCGTAAACCGGGATACCATTAACAAGTGCTCGGTGATTCGCCTTCAAAAGAGAGATAAACGCGCACGGATGGTACTCCGTGCCCTGGTCAAGCGCATTAGCGAGCTGGAGCCCGGTTTCTCCGGCACCCACAATGCCAACATACTGCTTATTGTTGTGCTTCGGGCGGTTCACCAACATCCGCACTGTCATGCGAGTACCGCTCACGAAGATAAAGGCCAGTGCGCCGTAAATTATGGGAACGGAGCGGGGCACCAGCACCTCAAGCCAGTACCCAAGTAAAATCAGGGTAATCGCAGATACAAAGACACCAGTGATGACCGTGATAAAAGCCCGGTCGCTCAGATAACGGATCACCGCCCGATAAAGACCCAGCTTAACGAATACCGCAATGGTAATAGCGACGGTGAGACCCGAGACGATGAGCTGGCCCCGGTCGGGCACCCAGAACTGCTGGTCCAGACGAAGCGAAAACGCTGCCCAAAGAGCAAAAAACAGCACGGCGACATCTGCGAAGACCGAAATCAGTCTCTTGTGAACCCGGGAAAGATTCAGAAATCTCTGGAACATGGTTTTCCTTTACCAGCTAAAAAATACAACGCACTCGATATTATAAGACAGAAGGAGCGCAAACGATGCTTTGAACCAGCCAATCAGTGTTTTCCAGGCACCCTGTCTCCCGCGCCCTTCCCTGAAACGGTCATCAAAATATATTTGAAGTAGGCCGACACAGTCAGATTCTGAAGCATTTTCTGATCCGTCTCTGCCAGGAGTGTTGGCGTAGACATATCAATGTCGTTCACCTGCGCAAGTCCAGTAATACCCGGCCTGGCAGCCAAAACACCGCGTTTTTCACGTTCCATTATGAGCTCTTCCTGATTGAAGAGACACGGCCTCGGGCCCACAAGGCTCATTTCGCCTTTCAGCACATTCCACAACTGCGGCAGTTCATCCAACTTGGTTCGTCTCAGAAAGCGACCGAATGGTGTAATCGCAGCAGGGCTGGCAAGGTGACTGGCGACAGACAGTGTTTCTTTGCTCATCGTGCGGAATTTAACCAGGGTGAACGGCTTTTTGTGTCGGCCCACCCGCTCCTGCCTGAAAATAGGCGAGCCGGTGTCAAAAAAACCTATCAACGTTAACAGGAGCAGCAACGGCAATCCGAAGACAAGGCCAAGTAAAGAGAAAGCAAAATCAAAAAACCGAATCACAGACACCTTCCATCAAATATTCTGTTCAATCTTTGCCACATTTCCCGACGCTCCAGGCTAATCCACATGACGTTCAACCGCTTTAAACAGGCCTTCTTCCAGGGATAAAGGAGGCTCCCAGTCTAATAAGTCACGCGCTTTCGAGATATCGACCTGCAAAGATCCTAGCAGTCGTTGCGCAACCGCCTTTTTTCCCAGAACAGCCGCACCAATCATTAGCACATCGGCGGGTATGGGGAGCAAGCGGGAAGATTTACCCATCGCGCGCGCAACTGCGCGCAATAACTCAGTGGTCGAAAGATCATCCCCATCGCTGACCAGAAAAACCTGATTAATTGCAGCAGGGTGCTCAACACAAGTGATTATTAGGTCGATCAGATTATCCAAGGCCACTAAGGAACGCTTGTTTCTTACAGCACCGAGGGGGAGAGGTATATGTTTTTTCACCAGCCTTAGCATGCTGGCAAAATTGCCCTTCGCACCAGGTCCATACACCAAGGGAGGCCTTACTATCACCACCTCAAGGTCAGTATGTCGTGCCAATTCCAGCAAGCCTATCTCGGCTTCCAGCTTGGAAATCCCATATGGATCGCTTGGCTTCGGTGTATCTGACTCCCGAAAAACCTCGCCTCCACTGGTCAGTTCACCATTCACCTTAATCGAACTCAAAAACACAAAACGCCGCACGCCAGCTGCAATGGCCTGTCTGGCCAGATTTAAGGTTCCCTCCACATTGATCTTTCGAAACTCTGAAAGAGGGTCTGACGAGTTATCATTCATGATATGGGCTCGACCTGCACAGTGGATAATCGTATCCACGTCCGGAAGCACAGAAATCCAATCTGTCTGCCCATCAATATCGCCAACCACCGGACCATCAGCTTCAGAGTTCTGCGATCTCACTGGCGCAACAACCGTGTAGCCATGGCATTTGAGTTTTTCGACCAAACGTGATCCGACAAAACCTGTTCCTCCGGTTACGCATACTTTGCTCACGAGCGAAACTCTCCAAGCGCAATCACATCTCTGGCCATATCATCCATTATCCGCCTCCGCGAAAAACGCTTAACGAATTCAAAACGAGCAGCGTCACCAATACGCAATCTTTCAAAAGCTTCAACGGCTTCTGACTCCGAGCATGGAGAGAATACCTCCGCGTTATCCAAGTAATCTTCAATGAAACTGGCAGAATAACCCGCCACACCCGCCAGGATGGGTTTACCTAATGCACCATATTCAAACAGCTTAGAGGGCAAGACTTTTCGGAATGCCTCGTAGTCATTCAGGTGAAGAAACAAGACATCAGCTTGTTTGTATGCTTCGATCAACTCGGAACGTGGGATAGGCGGTTCGATTACAACATTAGTGCAACCTGCTTTCGCAACTGCATTCTCGAGTTGACGCAGTCGCCCACCACCTCCGATCAAACGAAACTTCGCGCGGCCTTCCAGGCTCTTGGCAAGCCCGGGAACCAGATTATGCAGGCCCTGCCCCTCCCCAATGTTACCGGCATACAGGATTTCAAAAATCCGCTGATCTTGGGTGTCAACCTTGCTGGAGGTATCTCGCGCAACAACGGTTTCGGGTCTTCCACTGGGCGCCACGCGCAAAAACTCTTCATCGATCCCATTTGTGAAGACAACCTTCGAAATACTTGGGTATCGGGATTCGAAATAGGGCAGGAAACCCGCAGAAACAATATTTAGCCGATCGGCTTTAGACACCGTCCAGCGCTCTACTGCCGCAAAGAAAGGTTTCATTAACCAGGACAGCTTACGCGGCAGCACCTCTTTGATTGTATCGACAAAAATGTCACGAATATCAAGGTAAAGTGGAGCACCCTTTTTACGAGCGATCAGGGCCCCCAAAGTGGCTGTCATTAATCGGGAAGAGCTGGCAAAAACAACATCATAATCTCTGTCCGCAACGAACCGCATTACTTGTTTGGCGTAAGCCAGAAAGCTCCTCGACTGATCAGCCATACCACTTTCATGTTGCGGCAATGGAATTCGTTTTATCGTCAAATTAGCCTTGACCTCATCCTCAGGTGCCTCAGCCTTGAACCCGGCATAACGATTGGGAAGGGTCGTAATTACGTCTAGTTCGCTACCTTCCGGCAGATTTGCAAGCAGTGACTCAACCAAAGCTGTGTTGCGAAAAGAGCCCGCTGATAAATCTGGCTGGAAATAGAAGCTTAAAAACAGAATTTTCAAGAAGAACTCCAACGTATTTGCGTAATGAGCCTCGGACCGGAGAACTCAACTGATAATTTCTGGATTTTTTGCGATACACCGAACCCGGGATGCCAGTGGCTGGTCACTAAATTGGGCCAACTATCCGAAAGCTCCAGAATCAGACTTTTCCCATCGGGTAACCGAATTCGGAAACACGATTTACCTTCATGCTCGACAGTTACATCGGGATGAAAGTGAAAGTGGGCAACAGCTCGTTGAAAATTCCCTTGTAATTCATCTTCAATCATCAAACTTTCATTGGTAGCAAACCAACGTCGACAGTGAATAACCTTGCCCCTCAGACGCCGATATCCATCATGGCTCGCCTGTAAAGAAATACCCGAGTGATTATTATCTATTTTTACATCAAACGGCCTGGCACGACGCGCCACCCTGAAGCCCGACCAAACTTCAGATGAATTCTCTCCATCCACTTCCACAGTGTTGTGGGCAGCGGTGGAACGTTGCCGGTACCGTTCAGCGTCGTCACCGTATTGAGAGATTCCCGAATTCACAAACACTCTTTGCCCGAAAAGACTGAATTCAAAGCTAAGAGTGTCAGCGTGGGCGTGACCAGGCTGATAATCTGGTCCCACGGTCGCTACATCGGCGATCAATCGATGGTTGCCCGGCCAATCAATGATTGAATAACCGCTGGCTTGTAGAATCCGACCGCTCAGCGTTTGGGGAGTATGGGATGGGGGTAACTGAATACCGAGTTTCTGCCCGTATTCCTCCAGGTCTTCAAGAGTTGGTGCTATGCCCAGAGTCGCATCATTGAAGAAGGCAATTTCCCTGTCAGGGTGAACCATGGCTCGCAGCCATTCCATACCTTTGACAAAGCGCTCTTCCCAGACTTTCGCCTCGATATTAAGAACATCTAATCCACTAGCTTGCTTGAGAGCCAAAAGATCCGCAACATCCCACATGAGGATGGAATGGTACATAGGCGAGAGCTCATAGTGCGCTCCGTCAGCGAGGAACTGTTCTTTTAGTTCTTTCCCAAGTAGGTCTAGTCCTCGATACAGATACCGGTTTCCCTGCTTGCCCCCTAAGAATACACCGACAAAAACCAGCGCTTTGGCATTTGCGAACAAGTGATTGGCAAGAATGTGGAATTCCAGCTGCCGCTCCAGGGAATCCGCCTGACGAGACAAGGAGATCAACCACTCACGTTTAAGGTGTTGAGATTCTAGCCGGCAAAACCACTTGACCCAGTTGACCAACCTGAGAGAAAGACAGTATGGCTCCCAACCATTACCCTCAGCTGGTGGATTTGCAGCAATCCATGAATCAATCAGATACTCAGAAAGTTCGCGCCGGTCCTCAGAACCCTTGGCATTGAGGTCGTCCTGATAATGAAGGTTATACAACCAGAGTTTAGGAAAAGATGGATGATTCCAATCGTCTCCCAAGCGAGCGGTTTGTCCCAGGAATGTAAAGGTTTTGCCGTCCACAGAGGCCGGCTGCAAGAACTGCGCTCCCGGCCAAGGCCCTAATGCACCTCTCAATTCCGGCTCAGACTGAATTTTGGAGCGACGCTTCCTGACACGGTAGAAAACCTGATAGAAAAGCTGGCTCAATTTCAGATAGCGGACTGTGTTCAAAAGCAACCAAAACCGTTTCATTGCTGCTTCAAGAATTCGACAATCCGTTTGCAAGCATACCCATCTCCATACGGATTATGGGCCCGAGACATTCGATCATAGAGCTCTTCATCATCCAGCAACTGTTGCACCGCATCACGGATGATAGAGCTCTCCGTTCCTACCAGTCGTACAGTGCCAGCCTCCACAGCTTCTGGACGCTCCGTAGTGTCTCTCATGACCAATACAGGCTTACCCAAGCCAGGCGCCTCTTCCTGAACACCACCACTATCAGTCAGTACCAGGTGGGCATTTTTCATCAGATATACAAACGGTTCATAACCCAGGGGGTCAATCAAATGTACATTGCCAAGCCCCTCAAGTAGGCGTCTTACTGGCCCGTGCACATTCGGGTTCAAATGAACCGGGTAGACGAAATGTGTACTCCCATTGCTTTTGGCAAGAGCCCGCAAAGCGGCACAGATATTTTCAAAGCCACTCCCAAAGTTTTCACGCCTGTGGCCGGTAACCAGCACATAGCGCTTATCCGTGAGTTGTTCATTTAAACCCGCTGCACAAAGAGCGCTGTCGATTTTTTCCTTTAAAACAGGCGTATCTTCAACCTTCTGGACAACCCAGTGCAGGGCATCGATTACTGTATTTCCAGTCACCAGTACCTGGTTTGGGTTAACCCCCTCCTCTACGAGCGCTCTCTGATTTCGCTCCGTCGGCGCGAAATGCCACGTTGCCAGTGTGCCGGTCAGACGCCGGTTCGCTTCTTCTGGCCAGGGAGAGTAAAGATCACCCGTTCTTAAACCTGCCTCCACATGGCCAACGGGAATCTGTTGATAAAATGAAGCCAATGTGGCCGCGAATGTAGTGGCAGTGTCTCCGTGAACCAAGACAACATCGGGTTTAAAGTCGGACAATACGGCACGTAAACCCAATAATACTTTACTGGTAACCTCATAAAGATCCTGACCCGGTCGCATTATGTCCAGATCATAATCCGGCTTAAGTGAAAACAAAGACAACACCTGATCGAGCATTTCGCGGTGCTGGGCGGTTACCGCGAGCCTCGCATCGAAATAACTGTCACCCTGCAATGCCTTAACCAAAGGGGACATCTTGATTGCTTCTGGCCGTGTGCCAAACACCAAAAGAACCTTCATGCCTCAGTCACCCCACAGAAGTCGAGTACTTTCCCCATCACCTCCAGGTTCTGGAACTCTCGGTGTGCAACCAGATAAATAACGATATCGGCTTGTTGGGCGGCATCCTTCCAAGGCGTTAATACAATACTTGGATGTTTTTTCACGTTCGGCTCAACAGCCATTGGATCAACCCCGGCGGCCACCAGTTTCTGGAACACCCATAGTGCTGGCGATTCTCTCAAGTCGTCGATATTTGGCTTGAACGCGAGCCCCATGCAGGCAACTACCGGCTCTCGGCCCTTGTCTTCGCGAAAGGCAAGCACTTCGTTTTGAACTTTCTCTACCACCCATTCGGTCTTGCGGGTGTTAACCTCGCGTCCAGAGCGAATCAAACGCGCATCCTCGCCACCCTCGTGCACAATGAACCAGGGGTCTACCGCAATGCAGTGCCCCCCGACGCCGGTACCAGGTTGCAAGATATTGACGCGTGGATGCCTGTTGGCCAGTCGGATCAATTCCCAAACGTTTATGCCGAATTTATCACTGAGGAGGGAGAGTTCGTTGGCGAAGGCAATGTTGACATCGCGAAAGCTGTTTTCTGTCAGCTTTGCCATCTCTGCAGTCCGTGCATCCGTCAGCAACACCTCGCCGGTGACAAAGGTGCGATAAAACTCGGCAACTTTTTCGCCAGCTTCCGGAGTGATGCCCCCCACAATACGGTCGTTCTCAACCAGTTCGCGCATAATGTGTCCCGGCAAGACCCGCTCAGGACAATGTGCAATGTGGAGAGCATCCGTATCAACACCTGCTTTGCGCAGGGTTTCTGCAACCTTCTCAGTAGTGCCTACTGGGGATGTAGATTCGAGAATTACAATATTTCCGGATTTAACCACTGATGCTATCGCTTTGGTCGCGCTTAGCACATAGTCAATGTTGGGAACAAACCCTTCGTGAAATGGTGTAGGCACGGCCAAAATAAAAATATCTGCAGGTTCGGCACGCAAAGACGCGTTCAGATGGCCAGAATTAACCGCTGAGTGGACAAACGAATCGAGATCAGGCTCGACAATGTGGATACTCCCCTTATTGATGGTATCCACAACCTCTGGACATATATCGACGCCCTGAACCTGATAACCGCGATTCGCCAGCAAAGCAGCCGAAGGCAGCCCGATGTAACCGAGGCCAACAACACAGATTTTCAAATCAGACAACATAAAAATTCCAAACCTATTACGAATAACGTTGAACCCGCACCCCGAATGCATAAGTGCCACCGGCCTGAAGAAACTGAGGCAAACGGTCTTACAGAAAATGGGATTTCGGGGTGGGTCAGATTGGATCCAGAAAACCGGTTATCGCGGTGAACGTAACTGTTCTGCGACTTCCAGTGTCACTCTCGAAACCTCAATCACCTCATGGAGGGGAATTGGTGATGGACCTCCCTCAGAAACCGCTTTAATGAACTCTCTGGCACATGCGGATTGGCCCTTGTCCTGCCGCCATAGGCGGTGATCCTTTACTCCTGGCCACCCATAGACCTTGAGCTTTCTAAAATTATCCAACTGAAGGACACGCCCGGCACAGAATATTTCCAACCGCTCCTTTGGAAAGCCCTTGTGACCATTGGCAAGATAATGGATTGTACCGACGGAACCATCGGCAAACGTCAGGACAATCGTCGACTTATCATCGGTAATTTCAACGGAAGGGTGGCGCCCAATAGAAACAGCATGGTGACCAGTTATGGGCGCTCCGACCAAATGCCTCATAAGGTCGATAAAATGGCAGGCCTCGCCAACAATCCGACCGCCACCGACCTTAGAATCCTGAGTCCAATGATCTGCGGGAATGGAACCGGCGTTTACTGTCATTATGAGATTCTTAGGTTCAACTACCTTGTCCAAGAGTGACTTCGCAGTAATCACGTGAGGCGCAAACCGGCGGTTAAAACCAATCATCAATAGTTGGTCCAAACGTTCACCCGCTTCCGATTCGATCTCTTTCAGCTCATCTCCAGTCAAACAGAGCGGCTTCTCACAAAAGATATGTTTCCCCGCTCTCAGCCCATCCAGTACCTGTCGAGCGTGGCTGTCGTGACGTGTTGCAATTACCAAGGTATTTACAGACGTATCTTCCATCAATGCATTGCTATCGGTGGAAGCCTTTTCGAACCTGTATTTCGTTCCATAGTGAACGGAACTGACACCGCCGCCACTTACAACAGTATGCATTTCGGCACCCGCCGACTTGAATGCCGGGATCAGTACACGGCCCGCATAGTTACCGGCTCCAAGGAAACCGACCACCGCCGCTTTGCCAACAGAACCATCTGTTGGCTCACGCCCGATGACTGCTGACTCACGATCCTCTTTTAGCGATATCGATCTCGAGCCAGCGCCCTGCTGCCATGGATACTCAAGCAGGATACCCAACGAAGCTTCACCTGAGGACAACAGATCGTAGGCTTCTTCGGCCTGTTCCAGCGCAAACCGATGACTGATCAACGATTCTATGTCCAGAACACCCGAAGCCATCAAATCCAATACTGCCTCAAAATTACGCTGCTCAGTCCAACGAACAAAACCAACAGGATAATCGACTCCGTTGTCCTCATACGCAGGATCATATCGACCGGGACCGTAAGAGCAACTGACCTGAAAACTCAATTCTTTCTCATAAAAATCGGACCGCGACAATTCAAGGCCAGTAACACCAACCAGAACTATCCGGCCTCGCTTGCGGCACATGGTTGCCGCCTGACTGACCGGCTCATTGCTTTGGGTGGAAGCAGTGATGATAACTGCATCCACTCCTCGGCCACGAGAAAAGCTTGAAGCGACGGCCAGAACATCTTCTCCCTTACCCGGATTTACGACCTCAGCGCCGAACTTCCTGGCCAATTCCAGTCGGGAATCATCGAAATCAATGCCCAAAACACGACAGCCCTGGGCTCTGAGCATCTGTACAGTAACCAATCCGATCAAGCCCAGGCCGGTCACAACAACGCATTCGCCAAGTGTCGGGTTTGCAAGACGGATGCCCTGCAGACCTATCGCAGCGAGTACTGTGAAACTAGCTTGCTCATCGGTAACGTTATCAGGAATTCTTGCACTCAGATTTTTTGGTACGCATACCACCTGCGCATGCCCACCGTTGCTTACAACGCGATCCCCCGCCGAAATGCCATCCACGCCAGCCCCTACCTCCGCAACCGTACCGACATTGCAATATCCCAGAGCCAGGGGCTGGTCAAGCTTGCTCTGCACTGCATCTATAGTCGTCGCCAGGCCATCTGTACGAACCTTGTCGAGCACCATGCGAACCTTATCCGGTTGCTGGCGTGCTTTGGCGAGCCAGTTCGCCTTGCCAAAGTCCACGAGCATTCTCTCTGTTCCTGCTGACACCAGTGTGTAAGAGGTGTTGACAAGGATATGACCGCTTTTCAACAAAGGAGCAGGCACATCGGCCACAGTTGTTTCGCCAGTTTTCAGGCTTTGTAAAATCTGTTTCAAACCACTATTCCTTGCTGATTATCCTGAAATTTACGACACCAAATCTCGATACAAAGTAGCGATAACAGTATGTAGCTGTTATCAGATCTACCAGAATCATTATCTGCTATTAGTTGCTGGACAGCCTCCGGTTGAAATAGCCCACGAGCTTTTAAGCTCTCCTCAGATAATAAATCCCCGAGCAGCTCCCGTAGCTCGAAACGCATCCAGTTACGAAGCGGAGCGCCAAACCCCGTTTTAGGGCGATAGATGACGTCATGCGGTAGAAAAGGTTCCATGGCCTTCTTCAGCACCCATTTGCCTTCACGCCCCCGCTGCTTCATATGCAGCGGTATTTGTTGAGCGAAATCCAACAGAGGCAAATCGAGGAATGGAACTCGGACCTCAACACCCGCCGCCATCGACATTTTATCGGTGTAGGTTAGGTTGTGATCCGTAAGAAAAAACCTTTGCTCCAATGCCAATAGACGCTCGAGGGGCTCTCTGCTCTGATCCAGTTCCGACAAAAAATCCAACATGGGCTCTGCGACGGCACCTCCATGTAGAACCGACTGAACTTCCTCAGAAAACAGAGACCGTATCTGAGCCGGAGCTGCCCAGTAGAAGTAATTCACCAAACGCTCATCACCCTCTAGATCAGCGCCGTTGAACATCTTTGCGAGGCGGCGTAATGTGGGGTTCTGGCCATTTAGCGAAGACGTCACGTTCTTGAGGCCTTCCCTGACGCTTCGGGGCAACCAACGCCAGTAGCGCTCCATTTGCAACGCCCAATGCCGACGATAGCCCGTGAAGATGTCGTCGCCACCGGCGCCAGAAAGCAAGACCTTAATCCCTTGATCCCTTGCCAACTGACTTATGAAAAGAACATTTAAAGGGGCGGGGTCCGCCAAAGGCTCATCTAATTGCTCTACCATTCGCTCAAGGCTTTGAGCCATGGTAGTGGAGTCAATCGAAACCACGTTCAGATTAACACCCAAGTGATCCGCAACTCTTCGCGCATAGGGCAAGTCAGGTGTATTTCCCGCCTCATCTCCCCCCATTGGCTCAATCGTGAAACATTCGATATCTGGGTTTTCTTCTTTCGCGAAAGCAACTATCGCGCTTGAATCCAGCCCGCCTGAGAGAAAAGCGCCAACAGGAACATCAGCCAACATCTGCCGTCGAACCGCATCTCGGAGATGATTGCGGGTGCCTTCGATAGCATCGTCCTCGGACATCCCACGTTGGGTCGGTACCCGAAAAGCGGGTAAGGTGTACCACTTCCAATGGCGCTCAACATTGCCCTCTGAAACAATCATTGCCTCCCCTGGCCCAAGCTTCTTTACGCTTTTGAAAGGCGTGCCAGAGCCTGGCGACCACAAGAAGGCTAAGTAACGTTCAAGAGAATCGACATCCAGATCAGATGTCGGCACGAACTCCAAAAGCGCCTTCACCTCACTGGAAAAAGTGACGCCAGCTTCCATCTCACTGTAGTAAAGAGGCTTTACACCCAAAGCATCCCTGGCAATCAGAACTTTTCGCTCTTTCGTGTCCCATAAGGCGAAAGCAAATATGCCATTTAGTCGGTCTAAGACACCCTCGCCCTCGAACGCGTATAGTTTGAGTAACACCTCGGTATCCGAACGGCTTCGAAAGACCACGCCTTTAGCTTCAAGCTCCTCTCGGAGTTCTGGGAAATTGTAGATCTCACCGTTAAAAGCGATGACATTGCCATTCTCCTTATCCACCATGGGCTGATGCCCCAATGTGGAAGTATCGAGAATGCTCAATCGAGTATGACCCAACCCCCAGCCAGGCCCGAAGTCCACCCCCGAATCATCAGGGCCGCGATGGTCGATAACTCTGACCGCACGCTGTAATTGATCACCGCAAAACTTACCCGAATATCCAACGATTCCACACATAGTTTTTCCTAAACACCACTCTTTACTGACATGAGCTTCGGGCCGGCAATAAAACGGCGTCTATCTGCACCCTCAACACGATTTCCCACTTTAAGAACTAAATCTTTTGCGTCGCTTGCACTTCAGCTCTATTACCATCGTGCGGCCGAAGTCCAGCAGAAGCCAAGATGAATGGCCCAATAATCAGGACCAAAGTAACGATGTCCGTAGCAAAATTAAACCCGAAAGAAGATTGGAGAATCGAATAAATCCCGAAACAAAACGCAACCTTCCGAACCTTAGGGTCTCCGGGCATTCTTTTTGCGAAGAAAGGAAGACTAGAAATAAAAATAAAAATAAGGCAGCCAAAAACACCACCGATTAATAGGTAGTTTGCAGGACTTATGTGTAAATATCCTTTTGTTTCGCCAGATTGCTGAGATTCATAACCAAGGTCCCATTGATATTCAAATCCAGCACCCATACCAGCGAAAAGTTCTCCTAACGTTCTATCTCCAAACGCGCTTACCAACTCACCGTATCGACCGGAACTACCGACGGCTAGGTCAAACCTACCTGAGAACGGATTTATTAGGTTTATCCTATCAAAAGCACCAAAGCCGTCAAAATAGGCCATCAAGTATAATGCCAAAATAGAAAACACCAAAAAAACGATTAAATATAAAAAAATACTTATAAATATAGTTAACGCTTTTTTGTCTATAAGCCTACAGAGCGCCAACGCCAACAACATCGACACCAGAACGCTCCGCTTACCTTCAAGCAAAATTAGAAGTGATGAGATGCAGAAAAGTAATGGATTACCGTTAACAAAGAAAAATAAAGCTGAATATGCCAGCGAACTTACGCCAATACCGGGATAAACCTTCCCATACAAAAGAAATATATAAACACAAAAAAGCAACAAGTGAGAAAATAAAATTAACTTCCAAAATCCTGAAGACTTATAAAAGAAAAACAGAAAACCTCTACCCATTAAAAAAAACACAGCAACAACGGGCAAAATAAAATACTTTAAACCGTAAATAATACCGGAATTCCCGCGGAGCACACCCACAACCAATATATAGCTCAAAAAACAAGAATACAATAAAACTATAAAGAAAACGTAAAGGCTTACTTTTTTATTAAATACGAGGGCCAAATTAATTGATGCCAGAAAAAAAGAAAATATAAGTATTATTTTTGGATAGGATTCCGCAAAAAAATCGACCCCATACAAACGCAAAAGATTTGCAGGAAAGGATAACGCTACACATAGCCCTATGAAAGCAATAAAAATAAGTTCAAACTGTGAATTTAGCCTTATGCTACTCACCGGGCCTACCTTTAGAAAAGGAAAAACATCTTTTCATCGAAAAGTTCACCAAAAAATTCCGCTATTCCTGATACTTAACACAGTTTCCGATTCGACGCATGCCGTTAGAGCATTCCCAGAACTCTGACGGCATGCAAGCATACGAATTGGTGATGCAATATTACCGGACAGGCTGAAATAGTGGAGTTATGCATTATCGGTGACAACAAGAAAAGTCATTTGGCTTGGAAGAAATCAAGGTACCGTCTGATAGACTCCGCCATTTGCCTACTCCATGCAAGATGCTCTTCCTTATTTTGACTCCAAGCTCCATTGTTGAGAAATGTTCCCGGAAGCATGCCTTCAATTACGTACTCTATTAATCTATCCTGGAAAGCTGAGGAAATTCGTCGATCCGGTAATTTTTCGTCCAACGTTTCGAGCGGCAGAAGCACTCCATCTGGAGCGTAATACGGCGCGCTTTCACTTATAACAGGTTTCCCCCGAAGCAATGCCTCAAAGCCTGCTGTCCCTGTGCACACCAGAATTCCATCGCATAGAGTCACCAGATCGTTCGAGGGAATTTTCGGTGCGACAAGGGTACAGTTTGGCTCTGCCTCGAGCCGTCTGTAGAAGTTGGGAGAGCGAAAACCCAGTAGATTCGGATGCTCCTTTACCGCAAACCGCCACTTCCCCCTGTATTTTCTGATCACTTCCAGTAAAAACGCCTCGTAGTCAATCCAGCGAGTATCACTGCTCCAATAATCAATCGTTGCCTCAGGAGACATCTGAAGAGGCACGTAGATAAGGGGCAAGTCCGGATTATCAGCAAGTTGCGTCAATCCTGAACCGCTTACACCTTTGAAATTACTTGGCCAAGGCGACCAATACCGCGCCGAGGTTTTTTGAGAAGACCAAAAGTGATAATTCAAATGTTCTCCGGTTACCACCCGCCGCAGATAAAACCACAATGGCTTGGGAAGGTTCCTAAACCACAACCGACGCATCTGACTCCGCATTTCCCGCTCGGACTGAACCAGAAAGTCAGGGCGATAGTCGTCTACGATAAGGTCTTCGCGAGCCTTATTGATATCTTCGTTTGAAACCTTGCGGCTGACAACACGTTCGCCTCTGGCAGATATCCGAAAATGATTCTTTAGAAAACTCGGAACCAAACCGATGAACGGGATCCCTCGCTGTTGGCAAAGATGAGCAAAAACATCAATAACGTAACTATCAACCGTTACTGACAACATCGCCACGGGCTTGTTTTCAGACAACACCCTGTCAACTGCGGACTCCATCGATTTCAGTAAGCGCATGGCTTGGAAGCTCGGTAAACTGCGCAGAAGCCTGCAGCGAAGAATAATATCCGCGCTTTCGGTTTCGCTCAGGTATTGAAGGTCTTCACCGTCATAGTGTTTATATTCAGATTCAAAAACAGCAACGAGGCCAGAGGTGTCCACGCTCTTATGCTCGCTCGTCATTGTTAGATGGGCGGAATGGCCCCACACTCCGCGAGCGAGGTGTTCCATTTGCTCAAGATTCCATGGTCGAACGTACAAAAGAACTGGCACTTCATTTCGCATTAATATTTTTCTCGCAAATGTGATGCTTGGGATTGAGAGGCTGCAGAGCGCCTAAACCCTTTTCATGGTGGGAGAATTTCGAGAGCTCGATTAGTCTGTTGTTGGCTGCTCGTCTATGACCTTGAAGGTGTGCCAAACAGCAAACACTCCATAGAGAGCCAAGGCCAATGCGGTTCCAGTAGCCAGCCAAACCGGCCCCAAACCTCTCCAATAGACAAAACCATTGTTGGCAACTAAGACTAGGGCAACGATGGCCATTCCGATGGTAAGAGGCATCTGGCGCCGAAAATAGGCCACTATCGGGGTCACCGCACTGGAGATAAAGAACACCGACAGCCCGAGACCCAGCATGAACACGACTTTGCTGAGGCCCTGAAAGCTGTCAGGCAGGAAATAGGCTTCCAAGATAACTCCACCTATACCGAGCGCAGAGTAGCTCCCGACAGCGACGAAAAAAGCTAAACGCAGTTTTTTGCTTACTAATTCACCTTGAAACGCCTCGGCGCTGTTTCTCGCTTCACCGAGGTTGACCGTATTCACGAAATTGATCGCTGTTAAGAAAATCATCGCCCCCATACATAGCTGGTAGGCTAGAAAATAGACACCTATTTGCTCATCCGTGCCGTAGAGGGGAAAAAGAAGGCGATCAGCCGATGAAGCAAGAATAAATAAGGCAGAACCAAGGTAAACCGGCCCACCTAGAGCAATGATTTTCCGGTATTTTTTGAGACTCAACGACGGCTTTTCACACAGAAACCTTCTTGAAGTTCGCTTGACCAGAACAAACGTTATAACAACACCACACAGAGAAGCGACGATCCAAAGATAAAGGCCCGAATTAGAATCAGGAAATAAGCCTGCAGCTTGGGTTAACGCCGTAGCTAGCAGTGCTATCGACAAGATCAATTCAGGCAACAAGGAAAATGAAAAGAATCGTCGATAGCGTAAACTAGGCTCAATTACGAATAGCGGGACCAAGAAGAGAAACGCTATCGCACCAAGAAAATATGTGGGCACCAATAACGTTGCGACTCCCAGCACCACTAGACCAACCGCCGCCAGTTGCGCCAAGAAAATTAAAGTGAAACGAGGCTCTTCCGCTGCAGAGAGCGTACTTGATGACTCAGTTCCCGAATAGCGACTTACAAAGTATCCGGAAACGGCTCCGAAATTCGTTATTTGAAGGAACTTCGCCACGAATGCAGCAGTTACTAGAGTAGAGAACTGATCAGGTGAAAGCAGTCGGGCCCCAATTACAGACGCGCCGAAGCTAAGGCCAGCGACAATCGCACGGTGGAATGAGTAGCTACTCAGGACTTGGATGATTGTCATTACCGGACTTTATTTAGCTTTGGGCGAATAAAGGTTGAGCAACCCATACAATTTCTCACCGCATATTCGCTTTCGTGTAGAGCGACCCCTTTATTGCCCACCAAATAGTGCGGACCAATCACTTGGAAATATCACCTTCCTTAACAGGTGTGTTTTCCTGAACGTCAACGCGCACCTTCTTACCAATCACTTGATCGAGATACTTTGGCGCAAGGCCGTAGCCGGGCCTTACGCTACGGATACAATCACTGTCGATAACGGAGCCGGCTTTGAGGCTTTTCACGAAATACAACGACCTTCTGAACTGGACGCTGCCTTGTTCGCTGGATTTTCGCCCATAATCAACGTTGCCAAGAGCTTTCCAGGCAGTCTTGCTGTCTCGGCAGAGAGCCGCCAATGCCATTGGTTCCAGAGAAAAGCTGTCATCCGGCCCTCCGCCATTGCGGTCCAGGGTGAAGTGCTTCTCAATTATGGATGCACCGAGTACGACGCTTGCGATCGCAGTGGTGTTGTCGAGAGTGTGGTCTGAAAGCCCCGTTACCAGGCCGAATCGCTCAATCATGTCGCCGATGGTTCGCAGGTTGTAGTCTTCAGCCGGCGCCGGGTAACCACTGACGCAGTGTAGAATTGCCAACTGCGTGCATCCACCGCTTCTTGCGGCATCAATCGCTTCCTGGATTTCCTCGGCGTCCGCCATGCCAGTGGAGATAATCATGGGCTTCCCCGTCTTTGCGACATATCGGATGAGGGGCAGGTCTACGGCCTCAAACGACGCAATTTTATAAGCCGGCGCATTCAGATCTTCTAGCAGATCCACCGCAGTGGTATCGAACGGAGAGCTGAAAATGGGAATCCCCACTTTTCTGGCGTGCTCAAAGAGAGGCTTGTGCCATTCCCAGGGAGTATGGGCCCATTCATAGAGCTCATAGAGCGTCTTGCCATCCCAGAGCCCTCCCTTGATCTGAAAGTCGGGCAGGTCAGAGTTCAACGTTATAGTGTCCGGCCTGTATGTCTGAATTTTCAGGGCATCTGCCCCAGCCTTCTTGGCTTCTTCTATGATGCGAAACGCAGTGTCAATGTTGCCGTTGTGGTTCGCCGACATTTCCGCAATCACATAGGGAGCGTGTCTATTTCCGATCGGTCGACCGGCAATCGATATCTCAGTCATTGTCCACTTTCTCCAGAATAAGCTTGTATTTCTGCCCATCAATTTCGAACCAGGCAGGGTACCTGTCCGGATCACACATTCGCATCAGATCGAACTGATCTTCGATACTCTGGCAGGGGTTGAGTTTGCTATCCGTCGGTGTTCGCTTGGGATAATAGCTGGGCTCCACGTCATGTCGCTGAACATAAGGCGTAATTCGCTCATGGTTTTCAACGGCTTCTGCGATCATCTCGACTTCAGCCGCAAAAAGACGTTGGTTCACCTCATACCACAGTGCTGTTTTGTCAATCGGGATGTTCCGCTTTAACCATATGCGCCCCGTATCAACCTGGTCTTCCGCTTCAAGAAGGCTGAGCGTAATCGAATCGGCGCCATTGATTATTTCCCATACATGGGGGCTCCACCCCCTGCCCCTGGGCAGGTCACTCGCGTGCAGCACCAGAGTGTGTCGGTATTTTTCGCGATGTTCCTTTCTTATTATCTCGGAACACGACACCAAAAAAAGAAAATCTCCACCACTCAACTCTGCTCTGGAGCGAACAAGCTCAACAGCATAGCGATGCTCGACTGTTGAGATCCATTGTCGCAACCTGTCGTTTACTGGATGATCAGCATCGGTGCACAAGATTGTGATTTTCAATGGAGGTCCCTCCCTGTCATGAGCGCAGCTACTCGGCTGGCACCGTTGCCATCACATACGCTCGCGGCATTCGAGGCAAAACGTTCGAGTGCACCCTCTGTTTCCAAAAGCTTGTCCAGCATTGGGGGCAAAGCCTCCGAAATCTCAGACTCATCAATAAGCAAAGCGCACTCCGCGTTTGCCAGAGCCTCCCCAATCAGTCTCTGGTTCTCTGCAAGAATGACCATGATTGAGGGAAGCCCCAGGCAACATCGCTCCCAGGATGTACTCCCAGCAGCCCCAATCGAAAGATCAGCCAAGCCCATTCGCTCTGCCATATTGGTGACGTTCACATTTACTGTTGCGTCGAATCGCGAATTCGCCGCTTGCGTCCTGATATCCTCTAATGCGGGGGCGGAAGATCCCATAACAATATCAAGCTTTGTAGAAGACGCTAACGACGAGGCTTCGAGCGCGGACAACACCCGCCCCGTAACATTGGTGCGATCCACCCCACCCAGAGAAATCAGGATCCGGCCACACTCCATTGCTTGTCGCCTTTTCAAAAATCTCTCACGAAGCTCACGAAACTCCGGGCGCAGTAAAGAATAGCGCGGTCCGATTAAACGCTGGGTGTGTGGGGGGACCCAGGCATCATAATCGGTATGAGCACGGCCAAGATTCTGATCAAGCAATACGGCGCAGTCATGCTCGCGATCCGCCAGATCGTCAATTACCATAATCTGCGCGGAATGCTTGGCTATTTCACGCTCCCAGCGAGCATCCAGCGCATAGTGATCTACGACTATCCAGGTTGCACATCTCCCTGAGAGTACCTCCTGCGTCTCTTGGCTATCTTTCTCCCAGGTAACTCCCAACCAGTCAGAATATAGGCTACTGGCTGAGCCGCCCGATTCGCTCCGTAGACCAGCGCCATCTGAGAGCATGCATAACTCGAACCCTCTTCTCTGGATCAGATCCCCCAGGTGTCCTTCGTGATCGCGACAGACAAACAGACAGTGATGTCCCAGCCTGGCAAGCTCGTCAGCGAGGGTCAGGCAGCGCATGACGTGCCCGGTACCAATCTGGACTGACGCGTCGGCGCGAAACGCTACCAGCACGTCCATCCTCCATCAACAACCAGATTGGCTCCATTCACAAAGCTCGAAGCATCAGAAATCAGAAATGATAAGGGTCCCTGGAGCTCATCGGCCTGCCCGATTCTTCCCATGGGAACTTTGCCTGCCAACGTTTCCACAAACTCGGGATTGGATGCCTGTACAGAAGAAGAGGGAAATGGCCCGGGGGAAACTGCATTCACCCTGATCCCCTCAGCGCCGAACTCACAAGCGGCATAACGTGTCCACTGAATTAGTGCAGCTTTCGCAGCACCGTAAAATGGGGGATTAACCGCGTGTTTGCCGGGGTATATCCGATGGTCCGGGCTGACCATTCCGTACATTGACCCAATGTTCACGACTGAGGCCGCGCCCGTTTCACTTACCGCAGTTCGCAGGCTGGGCAAAGCTTCGCGAAGCAACCTGTTCGCAGAGACCAGAGCAATCTCGTAGCTGTTTCGAAACTCCGTATCTGAAGATGTTTCTATCGAACCAGCTCCGCCTGCGTAGGCGTTGTTAACGAGGCCGTGCAATGGCATATCACCGATTTCTTCAAACCATGCCTGAACAGCCGCTTCATTATTGATATCGAACACAGCCGGCTCTGCAACCAAATCTGCAGCTCGCAACTCTTCAACGAGTCCCAAAACGCTTGAGCGATCCCTACCGTTGACGAAGGTTCGAGCTCCCAGTTCTGACAATCCAAGAACCATTGCTCGCCCCAAGTAGCCAGTTGCACCGGTTACTAGAATGTTCTTACCTTTGAGGGATAGCTTGCGCTGCATATCAGGCATTGGTTTTTTCCCATTTAGCAGGATCAAGCGTTTCTGCTGGGACAGAGGGACGGTTGTCTACGATTTCTCTTAAACGATCGGCCGGCCACATGTCTTTTTCCACAATCTTCAGGTTTTGAAGCAGCTGGTTCTTAGTGTCCAGACCAAGCACAACTCCGTCGACCCACTCTTGAGACATGGCAAAGCGCAGGCATAACTCCACCACATCGCCATCGCAGTGTTGATTGGCCCGCTGTTGAAGCCAGGCGATCGCGTTATTCGGACTCTCACACCGAGCCCGCTTCCACAAGTCAGGCTGGGCTGTCGTCAGCAAACCCTGCAAGAGTGCGCTGCGCACATGCACAGTCAGGCTGCGTTGCCTGCGCACTTCAGCGATCCGGGCGACTACTGATTCCCAGCGGAAATCGAGTATGTTGAAAGGCATCTGAAGAACCGAAACTGCATCATACTCGAGGGCGTGTATGGCCTCTTCAGGGGACTGCACCGAAACACCCAGTTTCTCGATGAGACCTTTATTCTTGAGCTGATCCAGAGCAGCCCAGACGCCACCGTTCCAGGCGCTCAGGTGTGACGCTCGGTGAAGCATCAACACATCAAGCCTGGACACACCCAGCGAGGTGCAGGATTCGAATACGCTTCGCTCCACGAATGCCGCCACTACCTCGGGCGAGGCGTTATCGGGGCAGTCATCCATTGGTGACAGTTTGGTCATTACGGTTGCTCTGGAGCACCAACCTCCCGCAAGCGCACTTTTCAGTACTTTCTCACTCTCCCCATAGGCTCGGGCAGTATCAAGAAACTGGACACCATTTCGGATAGCGGTTTGCACCAGATCTGTTACCACATCCTGATGGGGCCGGCCGGTCTTGTTGGCAATACCGTAGTTCAAACCGAACTGTGCGGTGCCTAGAACAAGCCTGCTGGCGGCTCTGTGCGTCACAATGTCACCAGACTCACTCTTCAGCTTATCGAGAAGAGTCCCAAGAGGTGTTTCTTCCGGTACAGCCAGACTCCCAAATAATTGAGCAACCCTCAGATAGTCGTCCAGGGTGTCAACGGTACACCGATAGTGAGACATGCCAAGCGTGCGATACTTCTCGAAGGTGGAGCGGCCATATTTTTCAATAATCCAGGGCGTAACGTGTTCCCGATCGAATGGAGACTCGGACTCTTCACTGGCCTCCCTGAGATAGCCAACCCTGGTAATCTCCGCGCTTACGCCATAAGGGAGCCCGGATTTTTCGCCACCACAGCCAAGATACGGTAGGTTTCTGGACTGAAAATCCGCAAGCATCTCATCAATGAATTCGCCGTCCGGGAACACATTGTCACCAGTCAGGCGAACAACCACATGCTCATCATCGAGCTCTTCTGTGGAATCGACAAAACGTTTGAGGGTATTCGTCAAATCACCTCGGTAGTAGGAAATATTCCATCTGGACAGCACGTCACATAATAAATCGTCCGAAGCCTCACGAGAGGTCAAAACCGTAACCGGGTGGCCAGTATTACCGGCACGCAGCGCCGCCAGAACGACAAGAGGGATCCCGCCTACCGGAAGCAGGATTTTTGCTGGGAGACGCGACGAGTTTGTTCGCGCCTGCAAACACAACCTGACTTTCATACCAGCGACAGCTTCAGTGCTTCAATGACTTGGTCTTGCTGCTCATAGGTCATTCCTTGAAACATCGGCAGACTGATTGCTTCCCGGTAATAGGACATGGCTTGTGGAAAATCATCAGCCTCGAAGCCCATTTCCTGATAATAAGGTTGGGTATGGACTGGAATATAGTGCAGGTTGACTCCTATGCCGCACTCACGAAGCGACTCGAATACTTCGCGGTGAGACGCACGGATCTCATCCAACTCCAATCGGATCACATACAAATGCAAACCGGAGTAACTGTCAGGGTGCTGCCAGGGTGTGACTACTGGAAAATCCGCCAACATGTCATCGTAGCGTCGAGCGAGCTCGTGCCGGCGAGCAACGAAATCATCCAGCCGATCCACCTGACTCGCACCCAGCGCCGCCTGTAGCTCGGTCATGCGGTAATTGAATCCCAACTCGATTTGCTGGTAATACCAGGGACCGTCAGGTTCCTGAGTCATCAGGGCGGAATCTCGGGTAATTCCATGACTGCGGAGAAGATTCATACGGCTTGCCAGGTCATCATCATTGGTAAGCGCCATACCACCTTCGGCGGTGGTAATGATCTTTACCGGATGGAAACTGAAAACCGTGATGTCGCTGTAACGGTTGGCCCCGATAAATTCACCCTTGTATTTGCCTCCGATTGCGTGCGATGCATCTTCAATAATCCTGAATCCATAACGTTTACTGAGCTGATGAATCTCAGACATCGCACAGGGTTGACCACAAAGGTGAACGGCAACGACGACCTTCGGAAGTCGGCCTTCTTCTTCGGCCTTCTCAAGTTTGCGAGCCAGTGCATCGGGACAAAGATTGTAGGTTTTCGGGTCAATATCAATGAAATCGACCTTTGCTCCACAATAAAGACCGCAATTGGCAGATGCCACGAACGTAATGGGCGATGTCCACAGCCAGTCACCCGGCCCCAACCCCAGACTCAGACAAGCAATGTGTAAGGCCGAGGTTGCACTGTTCACGGCCAACGCATGCTTGGCACCGACATGTTCAGCTACCTTTGATTCAAACTCAGGCACCTTCGGGCCTTGAGTCAGAAAATCCGACTGGAGCACTTCAAGCACAGAGTCAATGTCGGCCTGAGAGATTTCTTGCTTGCCGTAGGGAATCATTCTCAGATCTTTCCAATTTCGTTGTTGTGACGATCAATCCACGCCTGAAGTTCCTTGTCAGTCATCCATTCCGAATTATTGTCACTTGAATAGACAAAGCCCTCGGGCACTTTCTTACCGTCCTTGATACGGCTTTCGCATGTTCCCCAATCGTTAATGTTGGGCAAAATTTTGAAGTGCTCTGGATATTCGTAGGTGAAATAGGAGTCTTCTGCGCCAATCATCTGTTCATGCAGTTTTTCACCCGGGCGAATTCCAACCACTTCCTGCTTTGCATCCGGGGCAACCACTTGCGCGAGGTCCGTTACTTTCATTGACGGGATTTTCTTGACATAAATCTCGCCACCCACCATGTCTTCGAATGCATGCCACACCAACTCTACGCCTTGCTCCAGACTGATCATAAAACGTGTCATGCGCGGGTCGGTTATAGGCAACACGCCTTTTTCTTTGATCGACATGAAAAAGGGTATAACCGATCCGCGAGACCCCATTACGTTACCGTACCGGACCACAGAAAATTTGGTCTCATGGCCACCCGAATATGAGTTGCCGGCCACGAAGAGCTTGTCTGAGGCCAACTTGGTGGCACCGTAGAGATTGATAGGACTGCTGGCTTTGTCGGTTGAGAGCGCGACGACGCCCTTAACGCCTTTATCAATCGCAGCATCGATCAGATTCATGGCTCCGTGAATGTTTGTTTTTACACATTCAAAAGGATTGTACTCGGCGGTAGGTACGATCTTCGTGGCAGCTGCATGCACAACATAGTCAACGCCATCAAGTGCCCGATATAGTCGATCCCTGTCTCGTACATCGCCTATAAAAAAACGAAGGCGGTCATCGCCTTGAAACAGCTTGGCCATTTCCCACTGCTTCATTTCGTCCCGGGAAAACACAATGATTTTCTTGGGATTGTATTTTTCCAGCGTCATGGGAATGAATTTATGGCCAAAAGAGCCAGTACCGCCGGTTACGAGAATAGTAGAGTTTTCCAACATGAGTTATTCGCCAGATAGTTCCTGTTGATTACTGGTTGTCCTGCCTGTTTTAAGCACAACACGGAAGAAAATAATTATAGTTGCCAACATCAGCCCCAACATCCCTGCCAAAAGAATGATTAAACCTCGCTTTGGGCCCGCCTTTTCCTGGGGTGCCAGGGGAGGATCTATCACTTTGAATACATACTCGCGCTGAGCATTGGCTAACATGATCGTTCTGGTTTCTTGCTCGATCAGCTGGTAAAAGACCTGCTGCATTCCCGCAATACTGGTCTCCTCAAGCTTCTCTTCAAGGTAGGCTACGCTCGATTCAGCATCACTGATATCCTGCGCCCGCATATGCTCGTTTATGTCTTCGAGAAGCCATCTGAGCCAGGTCGCGGCAGCGTTTGGTGAAAGGCTCGTAAGTGCAACGGTAATCATCCCGTTGTCTTTATTCTCGCTTACCGTAAGTTGCTCACGAAACGCCTTCACCAGGTCCCAGGTTGATGGCGCAAGACTTTCTCCATTCTCGTCCAGAAGCCATTCGTTTCTCTCTGCGCTGTATAGCGCTCTATCGTAGATCCATTCTCCAGCACCCGAATTCCAGCTCTCAGCCGCCATTAAAGGCACGGCTATCTCGTGACGAGCAATGAAGTCCCCAAGGAATGCCCGGGATAGCATAACTTCCTTGGCAATGGTTGTTTTATTGGCGTCGCCCCCTCCGAGGGTGACTCCCGCAAGGCTTGCCAGCCCGCTAAGCTGGCCTGAAATTCTCGATCCATCTTCATTCTGCGCCGGGGCCAGAAGCGCTGAGGCCTGATACTCGTTTGGAAGCTTGAGCGCGTAGATCGCTCCCCCAACGATGCAGCTCACGGTAATTATCAGGATTATCCATTTTCCTTCCCAAAAGGCTGAAAAAAGTTCTCGAAGATCCATCTCTTCGTTGGCGAGGTCGGTTTTTTGGAGCACCTGATTCATTACAAATTCCCTACTGCTGCTGCGCCCAACGCCATCTGGTAGACGATCTGACTCACGTTGCTCCACAGTTCGAGTTGATTCAGGCGATCCACATCGATCGGCATAATAATTGTGTCACCCGGCTCCAAACGTTGGCTGCGGCTACCAAACCAGCGGCTTTTCTCCGGAAGCATGACGGAGCCGTCCGCTTTTACAACATATACCCTGCTCTCGTCGGCTTGACGCGTGGGCCCGCCCGAGCGCTCCAGATAGTCATCCACAGTAAGCCCGGCTTGATGCAGGTGACTGGTCGGGAACTGGACTTCTCCGAATACCGTTACCGATTGGGGTATGGTTGGCACAGTAAGGGTGTCACCATCCTGCAATCGGATGGCTTGGTAATCGGGATCCTTCAAAACACTGGCAAGATCTATTACAAGCCTGCCTACCGGTTCACTGCCCTGCACTTCTTCAAGCAAGTCCTGCACTTCCTGCGTTCTATTCGCGCTCTCGCCACCAAAGTTGTCGCCCTCCAATTGAACGCCGAGCAAGTCTCCTTGGAGGCGCTCCTCTGCCTCACGCAGGCGCTGAGCTTCAAGCTGGCGAAGTTTTTCTCGGGAGAATACCGCGCCCTCAGGGAAAGCGTTCGACGTCAACCCACCGGCTCTCTCCAGCACTTCTCTCAGGGTTTCGCCATCCCGGAAGGTATATTGGCCTGGGTAACGTACTTCACCTTTCAGCTCTACGGTACGGGTTCTTGCAAAATCAGGTATGGATTTGATGAGGATCCTGTCCCGGCTTTCCAGACTCAGCCTGGTTTTTCCCGCCATGGCTTCCGCGAGATCAACATTTATAATCCGGGTTTGCCCAGTGCCGTTTTCATCAACCGTGTACCTGGCCACCTCGGCTTGATACAGCGAGGCAGAGTCTTTTAAACCGCCAGCCACGAAAATGGCATCAGTCAGATTTTTAGTCGCCGGCATCGGGTATTCGCCGGGATAGCGAACCGGGCCACTTATCTGAACAGTCTGCTGCGGGTTCTCAGGATTAGCCTGCGCCTTGAGCCGTTGAATAACCGGAGCGAAAAGAATTTCGCGGGTGAAAGTCTCAGGCCCCTCAACTTTCTGCTCATTTTCTGTCTTCTCTCCATTTACGCGCCCAGTGGTCTCATTCTCTTTCATATCGAGAATGTCCACCTTTCCTGCATCTGAGAAAAAGAACAAACGATCTCTTTCCTCCAACTGCAGGTCATATTCCCCACCGGGGTTGCGAACGGCCATGCGTAAACGAAGGTTCAGCACGGATATGCTGTCATCAGACGGGTTGGTTCGTACGATGGCGGCATATTGCTTGTCCGCCACCGGTAGCAAGTCACTGTCCAGATTATTGATCAGTGAGGTAACCCGCATTCCAGGCATCCACGCGAATTTTCCGGTTCTGGTCGCAGCACCTTTTACTTCAACGTATTGTCCGGTTACATCCGATATAGAAGGTATCTGGACCCTGTCGCCGGGCTGTATTCTGGCGCTTTGTCCTTTCGGCGTGGTGAAATCGGCTTCGGCAATAATCCGCAGGAAGTCTTCGTTCGTTCGTTCAATATTGATGCGTTGAGGATAGGCTTGCGGGGTGAGGCCGCCAGCCATGCCAATGAGATCAGCCAGAGTGTGCCCGCTTTTCAGCTCGTAAAGCGCGGGGCGATAGACCTCTCCCTCAATTCCGGCACGCTTGCCCACGGATGGAATGAAGATCACGTCGCCTGGCTGCAGGCGATTGTCGTTCGAACTGTCGCCCTTGAGCAGCAGATCGTATAAATCGAGTGTACCGACCAGTTTCCCGTCTCGCTTGTGCTGGACGTTCCGCAGCGAGCCAGTTTGCTTGATACCACCGGAAACATACAAAGCGTTGGTAATAGTGGAGAGGGAACTCACCGAATAGGAACCGGGATTACGCGCTTCACCAAGCACGAACACCCTCATGCTGCGAAGCTCCCCTAAGGATACGCTGACCTGAACCCCAATGTATTGTTCAGATACTTGCTTCCGAACCTGTTGCCTGGCTTCATCAAAGCTCAACCCAGCCATGTTCATTGGGCCGGATTGAGGAAAACTGATGGTGCCATCGCGGCCGATGGGCAGTTCCAGATTCTGATTTTCCTTGCCCCAGAGCTGAATGCGCAATACGTCCCCCGGCCCAAGGGTGTACTCAGATGGGATTGGAATTTCAGTTACCGGAGCAAAGGTGGTTGGGCTGCCCTGAAACAGCTCGTAACCATAAGCCTTCAGACCACCGTTTTTATCGGCGGCTCGCCGCTCTTTCTCTTCTTCCTCCTTTTCTCCGCGGGCCTGTCCCCTCTCTTCGTCCGAAATACTTTCAGCCGGCTTAACTACCTGAACGTCTCGTGGTCGCTGATTCCGTTGCCCAGAGGATTGGAAGTCTTCCAGATCAATACCGTACTGGCTAGCCAGGGCTTCCTGCTGGGCTCTGGGCAGGCTCTGGAATTGCTCGATCTGGGATTGACTGATGGACTGGGCGGTGGCTGCCACGGGGAGCAGCATGGCCAGGGGGAGCAAGAGATTCTTAAGCTTCACAATTAGAGATCCGACGTTTTGGTTCGATCAGTTTAAAAACGGTATGTCCAGGCGGCACCCAAAGACCACTGGTCTTTTTCGCCACCCAAGTACTTAATTTTCTTATCGGTGGCTTGGAGCTTCAGGTCCAGCCATCCTCCAAACAATCTGGCTCCGTACCCTACATCAAGAATGGTTACATTCTGATCAACATCGGGCACGGTATAAAATATTTCGTCGTTCGGCACCACTGTTCCAATTGCACCCTCTTTATTTAGACGTGCAAAACTCACTTTGGCGCTGAGGTTAGTACCATTGTCAAAGAAATTGAAAACCCCGAGGGTGACGGCCTCTGAGTCGCCATCAAAACTGGTAGCCATGCTGCGACCGTAGTAGCGGTAGCCGGAACGGTAACGGGAGTGCTCATACGTAATATTGGGAATGGCGTCACCCAGGAAGTCGTCAGCCAGGGTATTCGTGTACTCAACAAACCATTGCTGGTCAGCTTCGAATAGCTGGGTGGTCCAATCAGCCCCGAAAAGCCAGGATTTCCTGGCCGGAAAGGCCCCAGCTTCATCTTCTCCCATCATCTGGGCGTAGACCCCCATAGCCTGTTGGCCGAAAGCAAATCCGTATCGGGCATCAATGCTGCCGATCTGGTTGCCGGGGTCATTTTCCTCAAGCTGTCCATTATCCCGGCCGATCAGGGCATTCCAGATAGTGGACGCCCCTTCCGGCCGCCCCGCCCCGCCGAACATAATCGCACGGGAGAGGCCAATATCCAGGCCATCGACGGGGCGGAAGGTGAAGCGCATACCAATGAGTTTCGCATCCGGTACCGCGCGATCGCTCTCGTACTGTCCGGCTAGCGCTGTAAACTGCCAGGGACCGATCCAGCTCAACCAAGGGGTTTCGAAGGCGTGGGTGTTGTTGCGGTTGATCCAGAGCGCGGGCATCGGGCGGGCGTTATTCGAGAGAATCAGGCTAGACTGCCAACCGGGCCCCCACCAACGGTCAATAGCACCCACACCGAACACCCAGTTGCCTGCTGCTGCCGCAAGATAAGAGCCATCCAGGCGCAGTTCTTCATCATCATCGGGATTATGGGCATAGCCCGGGTTGAGCCCGAGGGCCCAGACTTCGCCCTGCCACTGAAGATCGACTGCCGTTCCAACCTTCGCAAGAGCATTCTGATCAAACCCACGAATACCCGAAATTTCGCTGCTGCCATACAGACTGTACTCACCGCGAAAACCAGGCTGCGCTTGCTGTTCCTGCTCGAAACGTAGGTAGGCAGCGGCAGAGCCTACGGACGAATGATCCGCACTCACACTGGGCTGCAAACCACTGTGAACGGAACTCCACATCAGCGGCCAGGTGCTTACAGTACGGTTCACATGGCCACGGTCTGCCAGTTTTTGAGCCGCGAACCTGGCCCGTGAATCCCCCGGTTCAAGCCAGGGCGCCGCCCAAAGAAGGGGGCTGCTTAAGCACGCTACCGCCCCACCGACCAGGGCCCAGTGTTTTAAGGTCATAGAATTGGATTATCTGAAAAACGACAGGAAACAGACAAAAGGAAGGGGACAACTGACTCCCAACTGTATCCTTGTCGGTAGATGAATGAACTGTTTCAGAAGCGTGCCGATTCTACGGCAATGTATATGACAAGCAAGTGACAAAAAGTCTGACACATTGCTTTTCAGCAGGATAGCAGGGTAAAGAATTGTTAAAGCTTTGCAGTTGCAAGTGAAACGTTTAAATATCGATCATCTGAGCTCTTACCAGGCTCGCGAACTCGGCAAAGAAGGCGAAAAAGACTCCCGCGATCAATCCCAGCATGCCAGACAACATAATAATAAGACTGCGTGCCGGCCCGGCAGGCTCCAGAGCTTGCCGCCCGAGTGCCAGAGTCTCCATGGACTGAACGGACTTGAGCGTCGACTCCAGCGAGAGCCGCTTTTCGACGGCAGCTGCGATGGCGGCTCCTGCATCTTGCGTACCCCTAAGCATTTCAATGCTTGAGGAAAGCGACTCTATCTGCGCCTTAAGGCTCTGGCTGAGATTCGAGACTGCTAATCCCTGGGACTTTTCAAGCTGCGCAATCAGTGAAGAGTGAATCTCCTTGACGAATACAACCTCGGCCTGAGGAGCCTCAGAGACAATCCGGATAAAGCTTGTGTTCTCAGGATTCTCGAACTTTACCTCCATGGGCATCGGTTCTTCATGCTGATCATTATAGGCAGCACGATAATCAGGCAGCCACCGATTCTCCAGGGTTGCGATAACCAGGGCGGGTTTCTCAATAGTGTTACCGACATCCCGTTCAGCGAGCTTCACCAGACTGACAAACTCGTATTTCTGGGGCATCAAGAGTGCGTAAACAATCCCGGAGAGCAATGTCAGGAGAAAAACTGCATAAAAGATCCGGCGGCGCCTTAAAAAGGTCGAGGCCAGGTCCACCAGACTGATTTCATCGTCGTATGGCGGTCGTGACTTTTCGTTGTTTTCTGCCATTCAGCTCTTACCTTATTATTCCAGAGACCGGCACTTTTATGCTCTGCTGCTTCTGCATAAAGTTGATTAATACGACTGCCCGCTCTTCGCCGTCATATGCCTGAAATATTGCATGGATACCCTCGAAAGGTCCCTCGCTAACATAGACCGCCTGGCCAGGCTTGATACCGCCCTGCTCCGCAACGGAATCCAGGCTGGCTTTGATATGCCCGATAAACTCATCGCAGACGCCAGCAGGCTTGTTCGCAAAACTGACGATTTTCAGCACACCTCGGGTTGACCGGAGCTTTGACCACATGGGATCAGATTGCTCCAGATTCACGAAAAGGTAGCCTGGAAACAAAGGTTCAAGCTTCCTCACCCGTTTGCCAGCCCTGACCCTCTCAACCGTAATTTTTGGGAAGAAGCAGGTTATGCCCTGATTCTGAAGATGCTGCAGAGCCCTATCACCCTGCGCGGGTTTATATTGAAGCGCGTACCATGTCATGCGTGAGGACTGTACCAGCCGCCGGCCGCGATAAAATACGGATTTAACACATCTTGTTTACCGTATTTAAGCGGTTTGCCGTCCAGGGTTAGCACTTTGCCGCCAGCTGCCACCAGCACGGCTTGCGCTGCTCCTGTATCCCACTCACACGTCGGCCCCAATCGCGGGTAAATGTCGGCGTGACCTTCTGCGATACGGCAGAACTTGAGCGAACTGCCGGCCTGCACAAGTTCGTGCTCGCCGAGTTTATCGATGAACGCTCTGGTTTCCGCGTTTAAGTGATTCTTGCTGGCCACAACGCGCTTTACATCCTTGGGCTCCGCCACCCGAATTCGGTGAACTCTTCCGGTGCGGTCGCGCATGTGGCCGCCCTCACCGACAACGCCCCAGTACGCTTCCTTCAAAGCCGGAGCCATTACCACACCCATAACTGGCTCACCGTCCTCAATCATCGCGATGTTGACGGTGAACTCACCAGTACGCTGAGTGAAATCCTTGGTGCCGTCGACAGGGTCCACCAGCCAGAACCGACGCCAGTGTTTACGCTCTTCCCAGGGAATATCTCTTCCCTCCTCGGAAAGAATGGGAATGTCTCGACTTATTTTGCGTAAACCGCGGGTGATGATGTCATGGGCCGCAGTATCCGCAGCTGTAATAGGTGACTCGTCTGCCTTATAACTTACCTTGAAGTCTGACTGGTAAATGTGCAGGACTCTCTCGCTGGCGTCATCCGCCACTTCTATAACATCCGGCAGTACGGAGCTGTAGTGCATGTCAAATTTCCACCTCTTCGAACAACTCGGGTACTTCAACATCCCAACCGAACGTTTCTGAGATGTGTTTCCTCATTGTATCACTGGCAACCATTTCTCCATGGGTAATGTAAACCTTCTGCGGCTTCAGACTGCCCTGTTCGAGCCAATTCAGAATTTCCTTGTAATCGCCATGAGCACTCATGGAATCCAGGCTGTATATCTCTGCCTTTACCGGCCAGTATTCCCCGTGGATCTTGACCTTGTCGGCTCCGTTAACAAGAGCGTCCCCCCGGGTCCCCGGGGCCTGGAATCCGGCAAAGATAACGCTGTTCCGGTAGTTAGGCAGCAGGCTCTTGAGGTGGTGGAGCACCCGCCCACCGGAGGCCATCCCGCTGGCCGAAATGATAATACAGGGATAACGCACGGCATCCAGCTCAATCGACGCTTCAACAGTACGGACGAATTCGGTTTTGTCATCAATCAGCTCACAGTCGGCACCGCTGAGCTTGTGCTCTTTATGATGTCTGCAGAAGATCTCAGTGGCTTTGATTGCCATAGGGCTATTGAGGTACACCGGAAGCTTGGGAATTTTGCCCTGCCCCATTAACTTGTGCACGACATAAAGAAGCATCTGGGCCCGCCCCACGGCGAATGCCGGCATAAGCACAATGCCTCCACGGCCAGCGGTTTTCGTGATGATATCTGCCAACTCTGCCTCGGGGTTCGATTCCCCATGCACCCGATCGCCATAGGTAGACTCACAAACCAGCACATCAGCATGGTTGATGGGTTCCGGTGGTCGCATGATGATGTCGTTCTGGCGACCCACATCACCACTAAAAACCACGCTTCGCTCAGAGCTATTGTGAGTAACGTGCACGCAGGATGAGCCAAGAATGTGGCCGGCCGGAGTAAACTGCACTTCAAAACCCTTCACTGGCTCGAAAGTCTCGTGATAGTGCAGGGACTCGAAGTGCTTTAATGCTTCCCAGGCATCTTTCTCGGTGAATAGGGGCTCGGGCTTCTCATGCTTCGAAAACTTTTTCCGAAAGGCGTATTTGGCGTCCTCCTCCTGCAGGAAACCGGCATCGGGAAGCAGCACCTTACAAAGCTCATGCGTGGCTTTCGTGCAGTAGATCTTTCCCTTGAAGCCATTCTTGACCAGGGCTGGAAGGTAACCGGAGTGGTCTATATGTGCATGAGTGAGAACGACTGCATCAACAGTGGACGGATCAACCGGAAACCTCGCCCAGTTCCTCCGGCGAAGGGTTTTCACCCCCTGATACATACCACAGTCCACAAGTAATCGATGGTGTTCGTCCGAAAGCAGATAGCGTGAACCAGTAACCGTGCCTGTACCGCCGAGGAAGCGTAGTTTCATAGGGGCGTAAATCCTTTTTCGTTTAACTGTTCTCCTAGCTTAACTCAAAATAGGTTTCGAGCGGGATTGCCGGACCGAGAAGCACTTTATTAAACAGCACGCTCAACTAAATCAGCCAATTAATTCGCTGTGCAGTTTGGTGGTTCATAGCTTCCGTGCCAGTCGGAGGCAGCGGACCGATCGATCAGGCAGCTCCAGATGCCTTGCGCAGATCGTTCAAACCGGACAATGGTTCCTGCCAGAGAAGGGTGAGCACTGCCACCCATGGTCACTTGCAGGTGACCGGATCCGTCAGCATTTGACGCAGCAATCTGGGTGGCAAGACTGCCGTTGGTATATGGCGAAGGCTTGTATTTGAGGTTCGTGTTATCAATTGAATTGTTGTTGGCGAGATTCACTTCGTACGTCGTCCGATAAACGGAAAGTTCGCTAACAACCTGATTTACCTGTGTTCGCAGCATATGCCCCTGGTACAGGGGCATCGAGATCGCAGCAAGGACACCAATGATTGCCACAACAATCATTAACTCAATTAGGGTAAAGCCCTGAGACTTTCTGGACATAGCACCATCACTCGACAAAGACACTGCATAGAGCTGAGCAAAATTGAGGCCAAACAAGGAAGTTCGGGCAAGTCAATCTGAGCTTGAGCCAGATCCGTCCCTGATCATTTGGGATGGCGGCCGAGGAAAAAGACCATAATGCCAAAAACGAGGGGGCGTTCCATAAGGCTGTGTTTCAAAGTAGTAATTACGATCCTCGACCATCGCTTCGTAATAGATCACGACCTCACGCAGCCACATAAAGGCCAGAAAGCCGATTAGAATGAAGGCTGTGCTCGCCGCAAACTTTGTGTCCGAACCCGACTTGGTGAAAGTGAACTCATTTGGAGAGATCAGTGACCAAAAGACGCAAAGAACCATGAAACCGACCAGCATTGAGCCTGGCGCGATAAAAACCGACGAAACTCCAGCATGAAACAATGCTGCCGAGACAGATGCAGTAAAAGCCGCCATTGCAGTACCGTTGCCATTCAGCTCATCTCGATTAAGCGAAATTCGCCCGAAGAAGAGCCGAATTGCATGGACAACAAGCACAAGAAGGATGCAAACCATCAACCACCCATACTCAGCAGCCCACATAAGGTACATATTATGAGGATGGCCATATTTTTTTGATTTTAAATATTCTTCCGTTAATGTTTCATGTGTGATCCATGCTTGCGGCCCCATTCCTAAAGGGAAGTTTTGCAGGCTCATACGCCATGCTTCAGAGAATAGAGGGAGCCTGCCATCGGAGCCGGTGTATACTGAACGGACGGTCATCTCATCGAGAACCAAATTAGGAACAATTATCGAGAGAATCAGCCAGGCACATACCCCAAAAGCCAGATATCGGAAAAAAGTTTTCAACCAAGGCAGAGCCGGACGACCAACGCAAATAAACGCAACAACCACCCCAAAGGCCAACCCCAAAGTGGTGCCGCGGGCAGTCGATACGAACACAATCCACCACCATAGCGCGCCTGTCACCCCACACAAAAATCTCCACATGCGCTGATCACTCAGCGGTCCGACCAATGCCGCAAGCGCCATCAACGGTATCGACCAAGTGGCAATGTGTCCCCAATACCTTATGTTTACAAACCCCCACGGGATGAAGGCATCAAGTCTGCTGACTTGATCTGAAAGCGCGAAAAAATACACCATCAATGTAGCGGCGCCGTAGAGACCTCCGAAAAACACAGCGCTATAGACCAAGATAACTACCCACTGGCGTTTTTCATCGTCCGTGCCAGGAATGCTACCGATAGCTACGAAACCAAAGAAGAATGCCGCATAGAGCCCCGGTTCAACCCATGCAAATGGTGAATTTCCAAAGGGAACGGCTAAGATGATAAAACTGGAGGCTACCAATAAAGATGGCCATAGCTGTTTGACTACCCCAATACCTTTTCTTCGCATCAGCATAGCTGCGGCCGAAGCGCAAGCAACCGCAAGAAGTCCAACTTGGAGGAATCGCTGGACTGCGTAACCACCGGCCGGCAATGGTAGTAAGTCCGCAAACAAAACCACGAAAAAAACTGCTGCCGAAGTTAGAGAAAATAGGAAAGTCGAGGCCTTTACCATTGCCAGAATCCGACAATAAGTTTTCTAAAAACGAGCAAGGCCTGGAGCATTTAGCGCCAGGCCTTGTTCGATTACGTCAGGCTAAAACCTGGCGATAATCAGCTGCTGGTGCAAGTACCTGAACCGTCACAAGTCAGGGTGGTAGCGGCAGAGTCGGCTGCGGTAGCAGTCGTCCAGTTGGCCACTGCGGCGCCTGCGTTAGTCGGAGCGCCTGCCGGGGCGTTAATCGCGTTACAGGAACCAGTTACAGGACCGGTCAGGTTGGCGATAGTGGGATCCTGTGAGTACTCAATCAGCCAGTTGTTGGTCTGGGCCTTCAGCTCGGCCAGGCAGGAGTCAACACGGCTCTGCTCAACGTAGTCCTGGTATGCAGGAATAGCGATTGCTGCCAGGATACCGATGATGGCAACTACGATCATCAGTTCGATAAGAGTAAAACCGTTCTGACCTTTCTTCATTTGAATCTCTTTCATTTTTGCGACCTCTGGTTTGTCGTTTCGTGTTTTCAGCCCGGGGGCGGTGGTGCCTTCCCCCTTACCGCTTCGAGCTTGTTGTTGCCTCAGCATCCGGCGTGCCAAGTTCAGGAAAAACATAAATTCCATCGACAGGACAATGAGTTAACAGTTATTGGCAAGATATCAGAGACGCCGAGCTCAACCAGAAAGAAGTCGCACGGCGTCGAACACTGACATTTTTTGTCACCTTGCATGCAGGAGCAGCCAACCTTTGCGATAACACGAACTATCAAGAAAGCGAAAGGATAAGACGAACATGCCTTTCCAAAGCCGGTCTGCACATCTAAACTCTGTAGTCATCAACTCGCGATTCAGCTACTTACAAACGATTTCTGCAGACATTTATGGCGAATAATAACCGGAATATAACGCTCACGGGCCTCGCTCGGCGATTCGTGGATGACAAGCTCCTCGATGAGGATACCGCCAAGGACGCCTTCGTTCAGGCATCACAGAACCGCATCCCGCTCATCACTTATCTCACCCAGAACCAGCTTGCCGATAGCTCCAAACTGGCTTTTTCAGCGGCCATGGAGTTCGGGATATCAGTACTGGATCTCGATGCCTTTTTGCCGGAGATGATGCCGGAGAAGGCGGTTGACGAAAAACTCATTCGAAAACACAACGCGTTGCCGCTGTATAAAAGGGGCAACCGTCTCTTTATAGCTGTCTCAGACCCGACCAACATACAGGCGCTTGACGAAATAAAGTTCAACACTGGCCTGAGCACTGACGCGGTTCTGGTGGACGATAGCAAACTCCGGGCCGCCATTGACAAATACCTGGAATCCCATGACACCACCATGGGGGACCTTGAGGATGCCGACCTGGAAGGCGTGGAAACCGAGGGCGGCGAGGCTGATGACGATGAGGGGGCAGTATCTGCTACCGAGATCGACGACGCGCCGATCGTAAAGTATGTCAACAAGATGCTTCTGGATGCGATTCGAGGCGGAGCATCTGACATCCATTTCGAACCCTACGAGAAAATCTACCGGGTTCGTTACCGGACTGATGGCATTCTGAAGGAGGTATCAAGACCTTCCATCAAGCTTGCACCGAAAATTTCGGCGCGGGTCAAAATTATGGCTCAGCTCGATATTTCTGAACGGCGCGTCCCCCAAGATGGCCGCATCAAGATGAAGCTGTCCAAAACCAAGGCCATCGATTTCCGGGTAAATACCCTCCCCACACTCTGGGGCGAAAAAATCGTGCTTCGGATTCTGGATCCCAGCCAGGCGAAACTGGGCATTGATGTTCTCGGGTATGAGGAAGATCAGAAAAAGATGTACATGGATGCCCTCTCCCAGCCCCAGGGTATGATTCTGGTAACCGGGCCGACCGGTTCCGGTAAAACAGTGTCTCTTTATACCGGCCTGAACATACTGAACACACCGGGCATCAATATCTCCACAGCAGAAGACCCGGCAGAGATCAACCTGGAAGGGATTAACCAAGTGAACGTGAACACCAGGGTCGGGCTTGGCTTTGCGGAGGCACTGAGGGCCTTCCTGCGACAGGATCCGGACGTCATCATGGTTGGTGAGATCCGGGATCTGGAGACTGCCAACATAGCTATCAAAGCGGCGCAGACCGGCCACCTCGTTCTTTCAACACTTCACACCAACAGTGCTGCGGAAACGCTTACCCGGATGATGAACATGGGCGTTCCCTCGTTCAACATCGCCACGTCAGTGAGCCTGATAATTGCGCAGCGGTTGGGCCGCCGGCTTTGCAGTGCCTGCAAACAAGCTGCAGACATCCCGAAAGACGTGCTTTTGGCGGAAGGGTTCACACAGGAACAAATTGATACAGGCTTCACGTTGTACCGCCCCAAGGGCTGTGATAAATGCAATGGAGGATATAAAGGCCGCGTTGGTATTTACGAGGTGGTCAAGATTACCGACGAGCTGGCTAACATGATTATGGAAGAGGCCAGTTCCATTAAAATTGCAAAGCAGGCTCAGGCAGAGGGCTTCCGCAACTTGCGCCAATCCGCCCTACTGAAGGTCATGGAGGGCGTGACCAGCCTTGAGGAAGCCAACCGCGTGACGAAGGATTAAGCATGGCAGAGAAAGCACAGAAGCTCGAATCGTTTATCTGGGAAGGCAAAGACCGGAGAGGCAACAAGTCCAAGGGTGAGCTGACCGGCGCCAACTTGGCTCTGGTGAAGGCGCAACTGCGTAAGCAGGGCATTATTCCGGATAAAGTAAAGAAAAAGCCCAAGCCGCTCTTCGGTGGCAGCAAAAAAATCACGCCATTCGACATCGCAATGCTAACACGGCAGTTGGCAACCATGATGAAAGCGGGTGTGCCGCTGGTCCAGAGCTTCGACATTGTTGCCGATGGTCTTGAAAACAAAGGTCTACAAGATCTTGTAATGACGGTCCGGAATGACATTTCTTCCGGTACAAGCTTTGCCGGCGCTCTTAGAAAGCATCCAAGGCACTTTGACGACTTGTACTGCAACCTGGTGGATTCGGGTGAAAAGGCCGGCGCGTTGGAAGCAATGCTCGATCGGATTGCCACTTACCTGGAAAAAACCGAACTGCTTAAGAAGAAAGTCAAAAAGGCGATGACCTACCCGATTGCCGTTATTATCGTTGCGATGATCGTGACGGCGATCCTTCTGGTCAAGGTTGTGCCTCAGTTCGAGCAACTGTTCACCGGGTTCGGTGCCGATCTTCCCGTTTTCACCCAGATGGTCGTGGAGCTCTCCGAGTGGCTGCAATCCTGGTGGTTTGTGGTGTTGCTCGCCATCATGGGCTCAATCTTCCTGTTTAAGGAATCCAAAAGACGATCGCGGAAGTTCTCCGACCTCATGGATAAGGTGGTTCTTAAACTGCCCGTGGTTGGCGAGATTCTGGATAAATCCGCAGTGGCGAAGTTTGGCCGGGTTCTATCCACAACCTTCGCGGCCGGTGTGCCTCTGGTGGACGCGCTCGATTCTGTGGCCGGTGCCACCGGCAACGCGGTTTACCGGGATGCCATTGATCGAATCAAGAATGACGTTGCCAGCGGTACACAGCTGCAGGCTTCGATGCGCCAGCAGGATGTATTCCCGGTAATGGCAGTTCAGCTCACAGCCATCGGCGAAGAATCGGGTAACCTGGACGAAATGCTCGGTAAGGTCGCAGAGCATTACGAGGGCGTTGTTGATGATATGGTCGACAACCTTACTGCCCTGATGGAGCCTATGATAATGGCCGTTCTGGGCGTGTTGGTTGGTGGTTTGATCATTGCCATGTATCTTCCGATCTTCCAGATGGGTCAGGTTATCGGCTAAAAGCCGGCCGCCCGACCGCAAAGTGGAGCCAGAGGAAAGGTATCTTCTGGCTCCGAGTTTCCCCGCCTGATTCTCGGATATTTAATGATTACTCTGGACGCCGTTCTCGCCACTCCCTGGCTTCTTTTCCTCTCTGTCACCCTCGTTTCCCTATGCATCGGCAGTTTCCTGAATGTTGTGATTTTTAGGCTGCCAAAAATGATGCATCAGGACTGGCGCTGCCAGTGCGAGGAATTCCTTGAGCTGCCTGAAACGCAGCGAAAGGATGAAGAGCGGATTACCCTGTCCAAACCGGCCTCCACCTGCCCTTCCTGCGGCCATGGCATTCGTGCCTGGGAGAACATCCCTGTAGTCAGTTGGCTGGTTCTTCGAGGCAAATGCGCATCGTGCAAGGCGCCTATCTCGCCACGTTATCCAATCATTGAGGCGCTAACGGCGATTTTCTCGGTGGTGACCATTGCAGTCATCGGGCCGAACGAATCTGCCCTCTGGGCCTTGTTGCTGGTGTGGGCTCTGGTGGCCCTGACCGTTATCGATTTCGACACCCAGCTCTTACCAGACAGCATTACGCTGCCCCTGATGTGGCTGGGCCTCGTGTTGAATTATTTTGGCGTGCTAACGGACTTCAACAGTGCCTTCTGGGGTGCCGTGGCAGGTTATCTCTCCTTGTGGTCTGTGTACTGGCTCTTCAAGCTGGTAACCGGCAAGGAGGGCATGGGCCACGGAGACTTCAAACTGCTTGCCGCACTCGGCGCCTGGCTGGGGTGGCAGTTGTTGCCAGCGGTGATTCTGCTTTCCTCGGTTGTAGGTGCCCTTGTCGGTATCAGCCTGATGGTGTTCAAGAAGCATGGGCGGGAAGTTCCGATTCCGTTTGGGCCCTACCTCGCGACGGCGGGGTTGATTTGTCTGTGGTTTGGCAGTGAGATTCAGGCGTTCTGGTACGGATTCCTGGGAGTCTGATTCATGAAGATTGCTGGCCTTACCGGCGGGATTGGTTCCGGAAAATCCACTGTGGCTCGCTTGTTTGGTGAGCACGGCGTGCACTGGGTGGACGCCGATGATGTTGCCCGTGAGGTGGTTGAGCCGGGAACGCCTGCACTGGAACGGATTTCAGAGCATTTTGGGAAGAACATCCTCACGTCTGAGGGTGCGTTGGATCGGGCGCAGCTTCGTGGCATTGTCTTTGAGAAGCCGGAAGAGCGTGTTTGGCTGGAGTCGCTGCTGCATCCAATCATCCGCGAGGAATTGATTCGGCAGTTGAACCCGGAAAACTACCAGCTTCCCTACGTGCTTTTGGTTTCCCCTCTCCTTCTTGAGACAGACCAGCACGAACTGGTTGACCGCATCATCGTGATCGACGTGCCTGAAGAAACCCAGATTGAGCGCACCATGGCCCGGGACACCAATACCCGTGAGCAGGTTGAGCGGATCATTGCGGCTCAAATGTCGCGCGAAGATCGGCTGGCGCGGGCGGATGAGGTGATTGATAATGACCGCCCTCTGGATGAAGTAACGCGTCAGGTGCGGGAGCTGCATGAAAGGTTGCTGGTGGACTTTGGCTGACTGGTTTTCCCGCTATCGTTTGGCAGCCCTTGCGGCTGTACTTTCTCTGACGGTCTCTTCTCCAAGCTACAGCATTGAGCCGGTGTTTGAGGTTCGGGAGCGTTCCGTGGCTGAGATTCTCTCGCCAGGTCAGCTTCCGATCGGGTTCTATACGTTTGAGCCGGACGAATACTGGGCCGATCCCCGGGATTCGTACTGGCTGAAGTTCAGTAACTGGGTGCTGCGGCAGGAGCGTCTTCACGGGCAAAAGATCCAGTCGGTTGGCCAGTGGGCAGACCGTACCTTATCGGGCAGCGCCCAGAGCCTTCCCAACAATGAGAGCTACCTGCGCATAGGCTTTGCAACGGAATCCGAATACGGCGACCCGGCCCAGTTTGAGCCTGAGGCTCGGTTCCGGCTGGATATTCCCACCACCCGCCGGAAACTGCGCCTGGTGATCGAAAGCGAGAGCGAAGACCTGATTCCTCTCGGCGAGCGCCAGCGGGACCGCCAGCTTACTGAGCCCGAGCGTTCCGATACGGAAGCCACAGGTGCACTGCGTTACCTGACCCAGATTGGTGACGCCATCAACTTTTCCAACGACGTGGGTGTGCGCCTACGGCTTCCTCCAGACGCCTTCTGGCGGGCAACGGCTGAGAAACGTTGGCGGCTGGACAACAAGTGGATTCTGAACGCTCAACAACGGTTCTATTATTTTCATCAGGATGGCTGGGGCGAGCGAACCTGGATTGGCGTTGGGCGCCCGGTGGGCAATGACTGGTATTTTCGCTCGTCTTCAGAACTGGAGTGGGTGCACAACGACAAGGAATTTGTTGCGGCTCAGATATTCAGCCTGCGTAAGCGCATGAATAACCGCTTGATTGTAACGCCCCGACTGGGCGTACTTGGGGAAAGCAAACCTTCCTGGCGCACCACATCAGCGTTCGGGGATCTCACGTTCCGCTACCGTCTACACAGCAACTGGCTCTATGCGGAGCTGATTCCAGCACTGGAATTCCCCCGGGAGGAGAGCTTTAAAGACCGGGCTTCTGTGGTGTTTCGGGTGGAAATGTTTTTCTCCGGTATCATTGAGGATGATCGTTTGTAATGCCAAGACACCCCTCGAAACCCGCGGCCGAGGCCCTTACTCTCACGCCTATCGCCATTACCCGCTCATGCTTTCAGGACAAGTTCGGGGTGCCTCGCCAGCCGGGGTTGACCCGTCATGCCCGGGCCGAGCTGATTATCCAGCCACCGTTTGACCGGGAAGATGCCTTCCGTGGGCTGGAGACCGCCAGCCACCTTTGGCTGACCTTTCAGTTTCACGAGGCGGTGCGGGCAGACTGGCGGCCCGTGGTCCGCCCTCCCCGCCTGGGCGGCAATCGCAAGATGGGTGTGTTTGCCAGCCGGTCTCCGTTTCGCCCAAACAGCCTCGGCCTCTCGGTAGTTCGCAATGAGGGATTGGTGCGCAAAGATGGACAACTCATTCTCCGTATAAGTGATCATGACCTCATCGAGGGCACACCGATACTGGATATCAAACCCTACCTGCCATTTGCCGATTCAGTTCCTGAAGCGACATTGGGCTGGGCAGACTCGCCGCCCACGGAAAAACTCGACGTGGTTTTTCTGCCGGAAGCGGAGGCCCAGATTGGCAAGCTGTCACCCGAAGAGTATCCGGAACTGCGCCCGCTGATCGAGGATGTGGTGGCTTACGATCCACGCCCCTCCTTTCGTAGAGGACGAGAAGAAGAGCGCATTTACGGAGCGCATCTGTACGATTTGAACGTGCGATTCCGATTCGTGAATGATCATTCACGGAAACGTGTCGAAGTGCTGACGGTCTGTTAAACTGCTTTTGGTGATTTTGTAGTCGACACAGGGAATATGTGCCTTGCCTTCAAAGCGGTTCTTCAAACGATTGGGAATACGACCACTGGCGGCAAGGTTGCTCGCCTACGTATTACTGTTCAGCCTTTTTCTGTCTCTGGTGGCAACGGGCGTTCAGCTGATCGGCGAATTCGAGCGCCGCAAGAACGATCTGCTGAATGACCAGACACGGGCCGCCGAGTTGGTTTCCGGAAGCATGAGCAACAACATCTGGCTGATGAATTTCAGCGAGGTGGCCAACAGCCTGGATGATATGAAAGCAGTGCCCGCTGTCCAGTATGGGCGGGTGGTTACCAGCACCGGCGAAACCTTCAGCACCGGCACTTATCCTGAGGGCCGGGTAATATCGCAGACCTTTCCACTGGTTTTCGACCGCTCTAACAACCGCAGTCCTGAGAACGTTGGCACGCTCACCGTCACCTCCTCCATAGACCAGATCTACAAAGACCTGCGTAACCGCGCGCTCCTGAACCTTTTGTTTCAATCCATTGTTGTCATGCTGGGCACCCTGGGCCTGCTGGTGATCGTTCGTTTAACGCTGTCCCGGCATCTGGAATCCATGGCCGATTACGCCGCCCGACTGAATCTCGACGCGCTGGTAGACCCGCTGAAGCTCAAGCGCAAGCCCCGAAAAACGCCAGATGAGCTCTCGGAGCTGGAGCAGGCCCTGAACAAGATGCGCCTGCAGATCCTTGAGGACACCCGCTCCCTGCGCCAGACCACGATCCAGTCCCAAGGTGAACGGGACGAGGCGGTTCGCGCCAATCACGCCAAGAACCAGTTCCTGGCAAATGTCAGCCACGAACTGCGTATTCCGCTGCAATCGGTGTTGGGCTACGCGAACCTTCTTACCGATACGCCGCTGGATCAGGAGCAGCGGGAATACGTGCTGACCTTGTTGAGCGCCTCGGAAAGCCTCTCGGCCATCATCAACGACCTGCTGGATATCTCCAGTATGGAAGCCGGCAAGCTTGTACTCGAAGACATTCCCTTTGACCTTAGGGAAACCCTCAATGACCTGGTGCACATGCTTGGCTCTCGCGCCCGGGAGAAAGGCCTCGCACTGGAGCTTCGGATCGACGAAAACCTGCCCTGGGCTCTGAAGGGCGACCCCGTTCGCATTCGCCAGATATTGCTGAACCTTACGTCCAACGCTATCAAGTTTACCGATTCCGGCCATGTGCTGATCAGTATCGAGGTGTTGGGCCGCCGGGATGACAAGGCTCGCCTGCGTATTGCGGTGGAAGACACCGGCGTGGGTATCAACCCGGAAGATGTTCCCCTGGTTTACGAGCCCTACGTGCAGCTTGGCCAACAGTTCCAGCGCCAGTTGCCCGGTGCAGGCCTCGGCCTCACCATCTGCCGCCAACTGGTGGGCCTGATGGACGGGTCCATGGATCTCGAAAGCCGCCCCGGTGAAGGCTCGACCTTCTGGATGGAACTGACCCTGCCCGTGGCCCCGGAGAACGCCGCGCGGGTTCGGCCAGATACCCGGATGGTGAAGAATCGCAGGATTCTGGTAGTGGATTCCTATGAGCTATCCCGCAAGATCACTCTCGAAATGCTGTCCCGGCACGAAGTGCACATCGAAGCGGTGAAATCCGCCGGCGAGGCGCTGACGTCCCTGCGAACGGCGTTCGATGGCCATCAGCCGTTCGACGCGATCATTCTGGATGGCTTTGTGCCGGATATGGACAGCGACCTGCTGTGCCGGCAGATCCGTAGCAACCCGCTCTGGTCAGATATGCGCCTGCTGATCCTCTCGTCCAACCCCCAGCGGGGCGATGCCGAACATTTTCGCCAGGCGGGCGCCGATGCCTTCCTGAGCAAATCTCTGCGAGAGTCTTGCCTGACGCCGATCCTCAACCAGTTGTTTGCCGATGCAGCCAAAGAAGAACGGCGTTTCCTGACCCGATTCTCGCTCCAGGCCACCACCGATACCGCCCGGCGCCGGGAGCTTCCCTGCGGCCGCATGAAGGTGTTGCTGGTGGAAGACAATCCCGTGAACCGCACGCTGACCCGACGGCTGTTGGAGAAACTCGGTTGCGACGTGATGACCGCCAACGATGGTGAGGCTGCGGCCAGCCTCTGGCAGTGGCACCCGTTCGATCTGGTGTTCATGGATTGTGTGATGCCCCGTGTGGATGGCTTTGAAGCCACCCGGCGTCTGCGGGAATGGGAGAAAACCCACAACCGCGCGCGCATCCCGGTGGTCGCACTGACCGCCAGTGCCATGGAAGAAGACGAGGAACGCTGCCGCCGATGCGGTATGGATTCGTTTGTTGCCAAGCCTGTCAATATTGAAATGCTGCGGGCAGTACTGGAACAATATTGTCAGGCGTCTGCTGCCTCCTGAGACCGGCTTACCGAACTACGGGCACAGACATCCAGACACGTTTCCGATACCCGAAGGCAACCATGAACGTTGAATGCCCAACCTGTAAAAAGTCCGTGGAATGGACCGAGACCAATCCCTGGCGCCCTTTCTGCTCCGAGCGTTGCAAACTGATCGATCTGGGGGCCTGGGCCAACGAGGAATACCGGGTACCCGCAGAGAACGCATCACCAGAGGATCTGGACCAGGGCGGCGAGACCACCCGGCACTGATCTGCGAAAAATGAAAGTTAACGGGGACTTACTGGCATTTAAGTTGAGTGGTCCGGTGCGTCCCGTTAACATACCGCCAATTCTGCTAAAAACGTAACGAAGGTGCACAACTATGAAAGCGTCCCGGATTTCTCTGATGGTTCTCTCACTGGCTGCCGCGCCTGCCTTCGCAGGTGACGTGGATCTTAGCCTTACAAACGA